>Ga0066709_100001305_pt1 | contig 16176 bp, 14 predicted proteins | sample GraSoiAngelo_158_FD_79665 | JGI IMG/M metagenome (GOLD analysis project Ga0066709, IMG submission 79665) | Grasslands soil microbial communities from the Angelo Coastal Reserve, California, USA - 14_1009_16_30cm | ecosystem: Environmental > Terrestrial > Soil > Grasslands | place: USA...
CGATTCGTAATCGGCAGGTCATCGGTTCAAGTCCGATCGTCGGCTCCATCCTAACCCCTTCAAAGGTACTAGTTTACAGATTTGGACATTGCGCCCGAGCCGCCTCCTGAGATTAGTTCGCCCATGCCGACTTCCCAGGACTAATCTCGTGATGGCGGGACCATACACTCCGGATTGTCGACACCCACCCGTAATGCAGCATTAGCGCATTGCGCTGTTTCTGTGGCAGAACAAAGCTGAAACGGAAACATTTAGCAGAATGCCTCTCTTTGAGCAATTGTCAAGCAGTTCGGATGTGCGTAACACTTAAGCTCATTGAGGAGGGCGGGGATTGGCTGGTGATTTGAGCGAGGAACTTCTTCGGGTCGTCAATCTGACGATCACATACTCGCCGCCGGCTTCAGCGCCGGTACGCGCATTGCGCGACGCCAGCCTCAAAATAAATGAGTCCGAGGTGATCGGGATTTTGGGAGAATCTGGCTGTGGCAAGAGCACTCTCGCATCTGCGATCCTCCGACTCCTTCCGTCTTACGCGCACAACGACACCGGAAGCATCGTATTCCGAGGCTCGGACTTGCTGACCATGACAGAAGCAGACCTGCGCAAAGTTCGCGGCAGAGCGATTTCATTGATTTCGCAAGATCCGGCACTCTGTCTTAATCCTGTGATGAAGGTCGGCGACCAGATCGCGGAGGTGCTCCGGGCACATCTGGCCATCGGCAAGGGCGAACGCAGACGACGTGTCGAGGAACTGCTGCAAGCTGTTGGCTTCGAGCAGCCGCGGCAGATCTATTCTGCTTACCCGCACCAGCTTAGTGGCGGCCAACGGCAGAGGGTCGTGATCGCACAAGCCATTGCGTGCGATCCCGCCCTGGTAATTGCCGATGAGCCTACCAGCAAACTTGATGCTGCTCTGCAGGCAGAAATTCTTTCGCTGCTGTCCGAAATTCGTAAACGCCGGGGTACCGCCTTCCTGGTGATCACTCACGATCCAACCATCTTCCCAGGATTTGCCGATCGTATTGCGGTCATGTACGCCGGCGGCATCGTCGAAGCGGGCACAACAGAAGACATATTTCGCAAACCTCTCCATCCCTACACTCAGGCGCTGGTGCGTCTTTCTGAACGATATCTCACGAATAGCGGGGAAACCAAAATGCGATTCCCTATGATAGATGGAGAGCCGTCCGACTCAACTCGCGTTAACCCGGGATGTCGGTTCGAACCGCGCTGCGTAGACAGAATGCACGTGTGCATAGACAGCGATCCGCAGGAAGTGACGCATAACCCATCCCACCGAGTGAGCTGCTTCAAATATGGGAAGTGACGCACGCGTTGCAAAAAGTGCCCAACCCTTCTTGCGGGTGCGCAGCTTAACCAAACGCTATGTTCGTGGTGGCGTATTGCAGAAGCGTATCCATGTCGACGCTGTCCGCGGCATTGACCTGGAAATCCCTGCGTGCAAAACGCTAGCCCTGGTAGGAAGTTCGGGATCGGGTAAGTCCACGGTGGCACGTTGTGTGACTCGGCTTGAACGGCCGGATGCGGGTGAAATCTGGGTGGGCGGCACAGACATCGCAGGGCTGGCGAATCGCGCCTTGCTTACCTTCCGCGCTGCAATTCAAATGATTTGCCAGGATGCGGTTACCTCCATGAACCCGCGGTTCTCGGCAGCTGAGACTGTTGAGGAGCCGCTACTCATTCAACGCCGCGGCGCCGCAAAACAATGTCGCCAGAGCGCCCTGGAAATAATGAGTGAAGTTGGCGTTTCTGCCGATTGGGCAAACCGCTCGGTGATGGAATTCAGCGGCGGTCAGCGCCAAAGGCTGGCGATTGCACGCGCACTCGTGCTCCAGCCAAAACTGTTGGTGCTCGACGAAGCACTGTCGGGCTTGGACCTTTCTACCGAAGCGGAGATCATCAACCTCCTCCTCGACGTTCAAGCAGCGCATTCGCTGACCTACCTATTCATCTCTCACGACCTGCCGCTCATGGCGCGGCTAGCCGACACGATTGCCGTGATGTGCAACGGGACGATTGTTGAACAGGGGCCAAAATCGCAGTTGCTTTCGAATCCCAGTCACCCTGAAACCAAATCGCTGCTGCTGCCGGCAAAAATCTTCCAGAAGAAGTATGCAGAAATGCTTGGGGTCTCCGGGTGAAATATCTTTTGCGGAGACTCCTGCGTGCGGCCTTACTCCTCATAGGAGTGTCGGCTCTTTGTTTTCTGTTTACAGAAATGGCGCCAGGAAGCTTTTTCGACGAAATGCGGCTCAATCCGCAAATTTCGCCCGAGACGGTTACAGCATTGCGCGCGCGGTATGGCTTAGATCAACCACTGATAGTGCGATATTCGAGATGGATGGCGTCGGTGGTCCGCGGAGACTTCGGCTATTCCATCGCCTACAACTCGCCCGTAGCGCCGCTGCTGTGGACGCGCGCGAAGAACACCCTTCTGCTCACTGGAACCGCAACGTTTCTAGTCTGGCTGATCGCGGTCCCGTTGGCCGCATGGACTGCGGCTTCTCACGGACGATGGCTGGACAAGGCAGCGGCGGTCGTGAGCTCCGTCTTAATTTCCGTTCCGGAGATTGTGATTGCAATCGCTCTGCTCGCATTGGCAGTTCGCACGCGACTAGTGCCGGTCGGCGGCATGCGGTCTCTGGGTTTTCAAGAGTTCTCAACATGGGGCCAAATCCAGGATATTGCGCAACGCATGGTTCTGCCCACGGCCGTTCTGGTTTTGTCCAGTATCGCTGTAGTGGAACGCCACGTCCGGGCAAGCGTTCTTGAAGTATTGCAAATGCCTTACATACAAGCCGCGCGCGGGTTGGGGATTAGTCGCACCAGATTATTGTTCCGGTATGCATTGCCGGTCGCTGCGAATCCAGCGATCTCGTTGTTCGGCTTTTCTCTGGCTACCTTGCTTAGCGGATCGCTTTTGGTGGAAGTCGTCACCGGGTGGCCAGGGTTGGGGCCGCTCATCCTTGACGCCACGCTTTCACGCGATCTCTTACTGGTGATTGGCGGAGTGCTGCTTTCGGCGTTGTTCATGGTGGCCGGCAATTTTATCGCCGACGTGTTGTTGCTCGCTTTCGATCCCCGGATTCGCACCGGAGAATCCCATGCGAATTAACACGCTGGTCTTATTGCTCGCGCTAGCGATATTGCACTTGCTCGTGATATTCGCCGGCTTCATCGCGCCATACGGCCCCAGCGTTCAGAACCGCGAACTGCCATACGCTCCACCGACCCGGGTGCATTTTGTGGATACTTCAGGTTTTCACTTACGGCCATTTGTTTACTCGCAGACCCTCACTCTTGATTCGTACAAAGAAGATCGCACTCGCGAATATCCGCTGCACCTGTTTGCACGCGGTGAGACCTATACTATCGTTGGGATATTTAGATCCAACATACACCTGTTCCAGGTAGCGGAACCTCCACGCATTTTTCTCTTCGGCGCGGACGGCTATGGCCGCGATGAGTTTTCACGATTGCTATATGGTGGGCAGATATCGCTCGCCGCGGGCATACTGGCAACACTCTTGTCGCTCGCGGCAGGAACGATCATCGGAACAATATCGGGCTATTACGGGAAGTGGGTTGACGAGTCGCTGATGGGTTCGGCTGAGCTGTTCTTATCGTTACCATGGTTCTATTTTCTGATCGCCGTGCGGGCGTTCCTGCCACTTCACCTCAGTCCGGTTGAAACTTTCCTGCTACTTATATGCGTGATCGGTTTGATCGGATGGGCGCGGCCGGCGCGGCTAGTTAGAGGCGTCGTGCTTAGCGCGAGATCACGCAATTTCGTCTCCGCTGCACGGGGCTTTGGCGCTTCCGACTTGTATTTACTCCGCCGTCATATTTTTCCGGAAACCTTTGGAGTGCTGCTGACGCAGGCAGCGTTGTTGGTCCCGCAGTACGTTGCGGCAGAAGCAACGTTGTCCTTCTTCGGATTGGGAGTCAGCGAACCTGAGCCAAGTTGGGGGAACATGTTAAGCACCCTGCAGCAATACAACGTGCTGGTCTCGTATGCATGGTTGCTAACTCCGGCTGCAGCGCTTGTCATTACCTCCGTAATCTATTGGTTGCTAGCTGATGCGCTCCATTCCCGGTTAAAATCTCATTCAATCTGAACAGAGTTCTGTTGGGAAGGGGCGTTATGAAATTTATAGCTCGCCTTACCCTTTTCGTGTGCCTGCTCACCGCCGCGGTAGCTGTTGCGTCGCCTGCGCCTGCACCGACGAATCCGGCCGAGGAATTGCAGCGTGTAGATGGCGAAGTCGGCCCTTACGGCGGCCACTTGGTCATCGGGCAACGCTCTGAACCCAAGACTCTGAACCCGGTTACTGCCACCGACGCAATCTCACGCGAGGTCATCGGTCGGCTCACCGCGGACTTGATTACCGTCAACCGCATTTCTCAACAGACCGAGCCCGGTCTGGCCAAATCCTGGACGACATCCGCCGACGGCCGCACCTTCACGCTCAAGCTCCGGAAGGGCATCCGCTTTTCCGACGGGTATCCATTTGACGCAGACGATGTGATCTTCTCGTTTACGGTCTATTTGGATGAGGCGGTGAATTCACCGCAGCGTGACCTGCTGATCATTGATGATAAGCCGCTCGCCGTGAACAAAGTGGACCAGTCCACAGTTCGATTCACTCTGCCGCGACCCTACGCAGCCGCCGAGAGAATCTTCGACGGCCTGGCCATGCTGCCTAAGCACATCCTCGAAAAGCCGTATCGCGAAGGCCGTTTCGCCCAGACTTGGACTCTAAACACTGCGCCCGCAGAGGTAGCCGGTTTGGGGCCATTCCGCGTAAAAGAGTATCTGGCGGGACAACGGATCGTACTCGAGCGCAACCCCTACTATTGGAAAGCCGATCATGAGAACCATCGCTTGCCATATCTCGATGAGTTGGTCTTTCTGTTCGTCGGCAGTGAAGATGCGCAGGTAATGCGCTTTGAGGCGGGTGAAACCGATATGGTCAGCCGCCTCAGCGCGGAAAATTTTGCGTTACTGACACGAGAGCACACCCGTACCGGCTCCCAGTTGGTGGATCTTGGTCCCAGCCTGGAATACAACTTTCTGGTTTTCAACCTCAACGATCTCGGCGGGAAGAAACTGGATGCGACTTCGGAGAAGCAAGCGTGGTTTCGAGACCTCAAGTTTCGTCAAGCGGTGTCGGCCGCGATTGATCGCGATTCGATCGTGCGACTTGTTTACGGATCCCGAGGTACTGCGCTTTGGGGCAATGTGGGGCCCGGAAACAAGCTTTGGGTAAACCAAGCGATTCCTCATCCGCAACGATCGTTGGACGCTTCACGGCAACTGCTGAAATCTGCCGGATTCTCATGGAACAAGTCTGGCCAACTGCTCGATCCATCGGGCAGAGCAGTCGAGTTTTCCATTGTGACCAGCTCCTCCAACACACAGCGCATGAAGATGGCAACACTGGTGCAGGACGACCTCTCGCACTTAGGCATGCAGGTCCACGTCGTGCCTCTTGATTTTCGCGCGATGCTCGACCGCGTGTTCCAGAGTTTCGACTACGAAGCAGCAATCATGGGCTTGGGCGGCGGAGATCCTGACCCAAATCCTGAAATGAATGTATGGCTCTCGAGCGGGGCTACTCACCTGTGGCATCTCGGCGAGACGCAACCCGCCAGTGATTGGGAGCGCGAAATTGATCAATTGATGCAGCAACAGATGATCACCCTGAACTACGAAAAGCGAAAGCGGCTTTATAATCGCGTTCAGCAACTCATCGCCGCAAACGTGCCATTCATTTTTCTTGCAACGCCCAACGTACTGACAGGCGCGAAAGCACAGGTCGGAAATTTTCATCCTGCGGTCCTAGAGCATTACACCCTGTGGAACGCCGACCAGCTCTACTTGCGCGCTGAAACTAAGGGCGTGGAAAGAGCCGGAATCAGGTGACCGCTGCACCAAAAATGCAGCGAGAGGGCCGAGCAACCTGGCCTGATGACCGCCTAGTAGCCGCCTGCCTGAAACGTGATCAGCAAGCCTGGTCAGCTCTGATAGATAAGTACAAGAACTTGATTTTCTCGATTCCGATGAAGCTTGGCTTGTATGACGATGCCGCCGACATTTTTCAGGCGGTCTGCCTTGACCTGCTGAACGATCTGCCACGATTGCGCGAATCCCGGGCACTGCCGAAGTGGCTTATGCAGACTTGCTACCACAAATGCCTGCAGGTCCGGCGCAAAGCCGAAAAGCAGGTGCCGCTGAATGAAGAAAATACCGAGGCAGCGAGTGACAGCGGCGACTCGTCAACGCTTCCCGACGACATGCTTGTGCAACTCGAAAAGGAACAAGCTGTCCGCAACGCGCTCTCAGAGTTATCACCGCGCTGCGAGCAGATGGTCTGTATGCTGTTCTTCGAAAATCCTCCTCGCCCCTACGAGGAAATTGCCAAAGAACTCGGCCTAGCCACCGGCTCGATCGGCTTCATCCGCGGACGTTGCCTGGAAAAGCTTAAACAACACCTGGAGAACATGGGGTTCTGAGTGAGTACGAAAGCCGTCCAGCAGACCGAATCTGACGCCATGATCGCGCGTTTGCTGGCGTTCGAGGATGACTCCGGCCGCCGGGACTTGATTGCGAAAAACCAGTCACTCGACTGGGGACAGATTGTTTCCACCCTAACTGACCGCGTCAGGCAAGAAGTTCACGTAAGTGCCGCCAATGCCCAACGCATGGCGGACATCGCGATCACTGTCGCAGAAACAACGGGAAGCCAACTTGCTCTCGCCAAGAGTCTGCGAGCCAAAGCCAACGCGCTTTACACCCTGGACCAACATTCCAACGCCATCGAGATGCACGAACGCGCCGCGGCACTTTTTGATGCCGCAGGCGAGCAACTCGAACTGGCGCGCACCCTTAGTGGATCCATCCAGCCTCTGCTCCTGCTGGGACGCTACGATCAGGCCCTCGCAGCGGGCGAACGCGCTCGCACGATCTTTGCTGGTCAAGGCAACACTTGGCGATTAGCCCGACTTGAAATCAATATCGGGAACATCTACCACCGGCAGGACCGCTTCGCAGAAGCTTTGTCATGCTACGAGCGCGCGTACGAAGAACTGCTTTCACATGACGACGCTGAAGGGCTCGCTGCAGTCCTGAGCAATCTGTCGCTGTGTCATATCAGCTTGAACGAATTTACGAAATCGTTGGAACTCCACCAACGCGCCCGCCAGCAGTGCGAACAGAGAGGCATGCCGGTTCTGGTCGCGTATGCCGATTACAACATCGCCTACCTCTATTTCCTTCGTGGCGAGTATGGACGCGCCATCCAGATGCTTCGAGATGCTGGGGCCAGTGCAAAGAAAGCAGGCGACGCCTACCAGATTGCGCTGTGCAATCTCGACCTTGCAGAGATCTATCTCGAGCTGAATCTAAGCGCGGAAGCCGCCGAACTTGCGCCTGCCGCACATGAGGCTTTTTTGCAACTCGGGTTTGGTTATGAAGCAGCCAAAGCGCTCGCATTTGCGGCGATTGCCGCCAGCCAACAGGGGCAGGCATTTGAAGGGCTCAAGCTTTTCGCCAAAGCCAGGGAAATGTTCGTCGTTGAGAAGAACCGGGTCTGGCCCTCGCTTATTGACTTGTATCAGGCTCTGGTCTTGTTCAAGGAAGGCCGGCTTTTCGAAGCGCGCCGGCTGTGCGTTACAGCGCAGGAGTTCTTCAATGCCTCCACGATGCCAAGCAAAGCCGTCCTGGCGGAATTACTTCTCGCTCGCATCGCCCTGCGGCTGAATGATTCCCCCGCGGCACGCTGGCACTGCGATTCTGCGTTGCAACGGTTGACGAAACTGCCCAGGCCAGTGCTCAGCTGTCAGGCAGAGTTCCTATCGGGAAAGATCGAGCAGACCGCGGGCGAGTCAGGTCGCGCTTATGACTCATACTGTCGTGCTCGCAACGTTCTGGAAACCCTTCGAGGAAACCTGCACGGGGAAGAACTGAAGATCTCGTTCTTCCACGATAAGCTCGAAGTCTATGAAAATCTCATCGAGCTCTGCCTGCGCCGGCCCGACGGAATCGAAGAAGCTTTCGGCTACATCGAGCAGGCGAAATCTCGCAGCCTGATGGATTTGCTGCTTCAGCCAGTGCACGTGCCCTCAGAAGCTGACGCCGGACAGAGTGATCTTGTGCGCTCGATCCGCAACCTGCGAGAGGAATTGAACTGGTACTACAACCTGATCGAACGTGAGCAACTGCGTCCTGAGGAGCGGTCGCAAGAGCGCATTCAGAAATTAGAAGAGCAGGCGCGGGCGCGGGAAAGCGACCTCTTACATGCAGTGCAGGAGGCCACAGCGGTGGAGATGAGCGATGCCGGACTTCAAGCCCCCGGCCTTGTTTCGCTTAACGAGATTCGTGCTGCCCTCTCCGCTGACACAGCGCTCGTAGAATACTTCTGTCTGCAAGACCGCGTACTTGCCTGCATACTCAAGCGAGACAAGCTGCGGATCGTGCCGGTTACGTTGCAGTCTCGCGTGCAAAAATTGCTGCAGCTGTTGCAGTTCCAGCTATCAAAATTCCGGCTCGATCCGCAATACGTGAGCACGTTCGAGGAACCGCTGCTGCAATCCACGCAATCGCACCTGAAGGCTCTTTATCAGGAGCTTATCGCTCCAGTGCGGGATCTGCTCGATGCCAAGCATGCGGTTTTTGTGCCGCATGGCCTGCTTCACTATGTTCCCTTTCACGCCTTGCATGATGGCGAATCTTATTTAGTGGACCAGTTCTCGATTTCTTATGCTCCTAGCGCGAGCATTTACGCTCTGTGCCATCAAAAATCAGCAAGTACTTCGGACGAGTCGCTGATTCTCGGCATCCCCGATGCACAAGCTCCCTCAATTGCTGATGAGGTGGAAACTCTACAAACAATCCTGCCTAACGCCAAACTCTTTATGGGACCCGCCGCAACCGAAGACGTCCTACGAATTCATGGACCTCAAAGCCGCATTCTCCATATCGCCACGCATGGGTATTTCCGTCAGGACAATCCCATGTTTTCTTCCATCCGTCTCGGCGGATCGTATCTGAGCTTGTATGACCTCTATCACCTTAAGCTTCCAGCCGAACTGGTCACCCTGAGTGGCTGCGCCACAGGTTTGAACGTCGTACGGCCTGGGGATGAAGTGGTCGGATTGGTGCGCGGACTTCTCCACGCGGGCGCCCAATCTTTGATCCTGAGTCTTTGGGATGTCCACGACCTCAGTACTAAGGAATTCATGATTTCCTTCTATACCCGCCTGCAGCAGGGCCTCTCGAAGTCCCTCGCCCTGCAAAGTGCCATGATCGAGCTAAAAGAGCGCTACCCGCACCCTTACTACTGGGCTCCTTTCACATTGATAGGAAAGGGTTAAGCTCACGTCTGTATTTTTTCTATTCCCCTATATTTTTCTCCCGTCAGCTCGCCCTTATGTATCAGATGGGCTGGTTCTCGACTGAGGGGGCGGGGAGCAACCATCGAATCCGAAGACGTGAGGTTCCTGATGCAACATTTTTCTGAGCAAGCCTGGGCTGATTTCGTTCGTGGAATCGGCGAATCTGAAACTAAGGCAAACATCGAGGCACATTTGACTCGTGGCTGCTCCGATTGCAAGGCAACGTCAGATGTTTGGCGTCGCGTGCAAACGATGGTTTCGAACGAACAGACTTACACACCCCCAGGGAGTGCCGTCCGCATGGTGAAACACGAGTTCGCGGCAGCAAGTAAGCAGGAGCAGATGTCGGTGTTGGCGAACCTGTTATTTGACACCTTCAATCAGCCTCTGGCGGCGGGGATACGCTCCGGAGCAGCAGTGGCACGGCAATTGGTGTATGAGGCCGAGGGACTCACCGTCGATCTGCGCTTGGATTCACAGCCTCATGCCGGCAAGGTTCTTGTAGTTGGCCAGGTACTCGACAAACGCCATCCGCGAGTGTCTCCGAGCGGGGTTTCCATCGCGCTCTGGACACAAAACGGCCAGCCGTTCCTGCAGGTGGGACCGAACGAGTCCGGCGAATTCCATCTCGAGTTCGACACGCAGGATGATGTGCGGCTTTTGATTGACGTTGCGGGCCGAAAAACAATTCGAATTCCGGTGGCGCACTTGGCCACGGGTAACACGCGATGAGGGTACGTTCGGAACTCGCGCCGGTAACTCCGGCGATCTTACCGGTGTAATTAGCACGGCGCGAAAAGTGACTTTAGTATTTGGACTACAAGAAGCTCCCCCAAATTGGAGAGAGAAAATGAAAGCGACGTTAGTTGGAAAATCGAGCTTCTTTCGGCGGGGCATCGTAGATGGCTTGCTCCTGTTGTTGATTCCACTGTGTGCCGCGCCGTCGCAAGCGCAGGCTCGCCTGGTAGTGCGCGACTCACTAGGGCTGTCGGGCATTAATCTGACCTGTGAGCTGCTGGGATGCAATGTCGTCCGCAACCTGGGCGATCCGCAGGGGCAGTTATTCCTGGTCACGTTCCCGTCCATTCTGAATCCGGTGACTGCGTTGCTGAAGCTCAACCTGCAACTCGGCATTGTTGATGCCGAGATAGATCAGGTGGTCAAGACTCAGGCCTGCGATGCCGGCCCCGCTCCGTCATACCTGACGGATGAAAAGCCTACTTCGTACTATGGCACGACAGTTTGGCACGGCTATGTAGCCCAGCCGGGCAACACCCTGATACGCACGAGCACGACTCAATCCACGTTCCACGTTACCGGCTCCGGTGTAACGGTCGCAGTGATTGACACCGGCGTGGACCCGACCAATCCGGTGCTGCAGAATTTGCTGATTTCCGGATATGACTTCACACGAAACGCCAACGGCGGCTCGGAGAAGTCGGACGTCAGCACCTCGCCGGACTTGAGCCAGGCGCAAACGGCGCAAGTCAACCAAAGAACGGTTGCGGTACTCGATCAGCGCACTGTGGCAGTTCTCGACGGCTCAGGATATTCGGCGTTCGGGCACGGCACCATGACCTCCGGGATCGTGCACTTGGTCGCGCCGCAGGCGAAGATCATGCCGCTCAAGTCGTTCAACGCGGATGGCAGCGGCTACGACTCCGACATTCTGCGGGCAATTTATTACGCGGTGAAGAATGGCGCGAAGGTGATCAACATGAGCTTCGACTACCCGACTTACTCGCCGGAGCTCGCGAATGCCATAAAGTATGCCAACAAGAATGGGGTGATCCTGGTCGCCTCGGCTGGAAATGACGGCCAGCAAGCGGCGGTGTACCCTGGGGCGTTGCCATCGGTGATCGACGTCGCGTCCACATCGAACTCGGATATTCAATCAACCTTCACCAACTACGGTGCGCCTCCGGTCTGGATCGCTGCTCCGGGCGAAGGCGTGGTGACGACTTATCCGTGGGGCACCTATGCTGCCGGCTGGGGAACTTCGTTTAGCACTCCGTTTGTCGCTGGCACCGCAGCGCTTATGTTAGGCGCCAACGGAAACTGCACCAGCTCCAATGTCGCATCGGGTTTGGCGCATGCAGCGTCTATTTCCGATCCTCAACTGGGCTACGGACGCTTGGACACCTACCAGGCCGTGCAGTCATGTCACTAACCTCAAACCAAACTCTGTTGACGAGGATCGCCGGAAACGGCGATCCATCGTCATTAGAGTTTAGTTCCTTGATACTCCGGATCAAGGAACTGGAAGAGCAGCACCTCACATTTCGCAACTCGCTCATCTGCGCATTCAATCAACTGCTTGACCTCAAAGACATCAGCACGGGGGTGCACAGCACCCGTTTGGCAGAGTGGGCAATCCGGGTCGCAAGAAAACTGAACATTCCGGAAGAACATATGTATCAGGTGGAAGTTGCGGCATTGCTGCACGACGTTGGCAAAATTGGAGTTCCCGATGCGATCCTGAAAAAACAAGGCCCGCTTACTTCCGAAGAGCGCGCCTTGATTAACCGCCATCCGGAATACAGCTGGTCGATCTTGCGCTTATTCCCTGGACTCGAAGACGCCAGTCTTTATGCGCTGCATCATCACGAGAATTTCGACGGGACAGGATACCCCGCCGGACTGAGCGGCGTCGACATACCGATCGTGTCGCGCATCGTTTCCGTCATCGACGCCTACGATGCTATGGTTTCAAATCGCTGCTACCGAAAAGGCCTTCCCCATGAAGAAGCGGTCCGCCGTCTGTTGCAGAGTTCTGGAACTCAGTTCGACTTGGAGGTTGTCAACATCTTCATCCCTATAGCGGAGCAAGAAGCTACCGAAGTATTCGCCGCAGCTGGGACTAGCTCTCAAGCCGCGCTTTAGACGGAGGCCTTCCGGGAAGCAACCACGGAGGCAACATCTATACAGTGTTCGGTCGTTCGAACTGTTTCCGATATATTTAGAGATTCGGCGGGTGGACTAGGCCATCGAGCACGCCAACATGCCGGCTTGGCCGCGCAATCGGACGGCTACGGCGCGGTGATCGGTTTCCGGTTGCCTCGCCGGGTCGCAGAGATTTGTCCTGATAAGCGCGCTTGTAGCACCTGCTCGTTGCCCAGGCTTGTGTGCCGGGAGTGTGCCAAATTTGCCAACGCGTACTGCGGGTGCACAGTCAAGTGCGCGACTGATCTGTCGGTCAGGCGACAAAGATGCTAATGATCGGCTCCCCGATTTCTGACACACAATGAGGGTTAGTTTCCGGCAAAATCTATTACCTGAGGAAGGGGAGGTTTGCCCTTCGACACCAAAACACAGCGTAATCGGGTACACTCTCCGCGTCCGATTTCTCACTTGGGGGGAAACGTATGATTACGCGCCGCCGACTCATGCAAGACCTGGGCTGCCTTGCAGTAGCGGGTCAACTTTCGAGCAAGGCATCCCTCGCTAGCCCCCAGCCGCAGAGTGCTCCTTCAAGCCAAGGTGATGTCGTGTGGCTTGACTCCAACGAAAATCCACTTGGGCCACCGCCTTCTGCGATCAAGGCAATGGTCGACGGCGTGTCGGCTACTGCCAGGTACCACTTTGATGAATTCGGAAAGTTCAGGGAAGCAATAGCCCGGAGTGAGGATCTTAAACCGGAACAGGTCCTGTTCGGTGTCGGTTCAACAGAGGTGATTGATGCCGCTGTCTCGGCATTCGCCTCGTCGAAGCCACTGATTACTGCAACTGCAACGTACGACATCCTAATCGAACTTGAGCGAAGCTTGGGGAGACAGGTGGTACAACTCCCCCTGACAGAAACCTGGGGATATCCGGTTCGAAAACTGGCCGAAGAGGCTGTGAAATCCGGCGGCGGACTCATCTACCTATGTAATCCAAACAACCCTACATCGTCGCTCACTCCTAAAAGCGATATTGAGTGGTTGGTTATGAACCTGCCACCTCACACCGTGCTGCTGGTAGATGAAGCCTACATTCACTTTGCCCAACCAGCGGAAATCGAAAGCACCTTGAAGTACGTGCGCGAAGACAAGGACGTGATTGTCACGCGTACTTTTTCGAAGATTTACGGCATGGCGGGGGCTCGCGCGGGATTCGGTTGCGCTAGACCGGACCTGATCCGTGCAATGAAACCATTCATGGACAATGTCATTCCGGTTCTCGCCCTAAGAGGAGCGATGGCGGCGCTCGGGGATCGCGATACCCTGGTTCCAACCAGGAGAGCGGAATTCGTACGAATAAGCGGCGAGCTGTGCGACTGGTTGCACCAAAAGAACATTCGTTACATCGAACCTCACGCTAATTTCGTAATGATTGACATTGGCCGTGATGTGCGTTCGTTCGGACAGGAAATGCTGAGTCATGGCGTGGCAGTAGGTCGGCCCTTTCCTCCGCTGAACCAAATGCTGCGGGTGACTCTCGGAACGGATCAGGAAATGAAGAAATTCCGGGAGGTTTTCTGGCAGGTTTACGCAAGTTGAGATTCCAACACCCGAGTGCATGCACTGGAGCTTCGGACAATGAGAGTTCAAATCTCTGCCGCTTCCGTGTGGGGATGTGGTCCAACGGACGAGGGCGCAAAGCTACGAACCTTAATCAGAGTTCAATTCTCTGCATCCCCTCTTGGCGCGAGCTCCAATGGGTGGGTAGTGTAACCGAACAACACGAGCGTCCAAAGCTGCAAATCCGGGTTTGACTTCCGGCCCGCCCACCAACGCATAGGGTTAGGGAACCCTTACCTGAATAAGAACGAGCTTGCAAGACGGGGCCGACGGTGGGATATTGTCCTCATCAAGTTCCATGCCCATTAGTTTGTCTAGCAATTCAGTCAAGGAGTGTAGAATGCCGGCCGTGTTCGCATTTTGTAACAAATCTGATTTTTCGCTTGCTTCTCCCACTTTGGGGTGTAAGATTCGGTCGCTTCGAACTTAGGCATATTGTTTGCGCTTCCCCAGAGGCCACTCAGTTCTCGGCACAAAACAATTTAAAGAGGAGGGTTTATGGACCCTAATTTATTCCATTTGGACTGGGAGCGGGTCGGTGAAGTCCTTACAGCCATCATCGTGCTGGCATTTGTACTGGAGCGCGCGTTGGCGGTATTGTTCGAGAGTCGTTTGTTCGTCAAGCGGTTTGAAGGAAAGGGCGTGAAGGAGTGGGTTGCGGCAGCGGTTTGTGTGACCGTTGCCGTCATCTGGAAATTTGATGCGATTAGTATGATCATCCTTACGGACAAGACAACCATCTTTGGTGAAATCGTAACTGGCTGTGTAATCGCCGGGGGTAGCAAAGCATCGCTCAAGCTTTTCCAAGACGTCATGGATGTTCGTAGCTCGGCGCACGAGGTCGCACACCCTCCGGATCCTGAAACCGGCAAGCCGCAACCGAAAGTTGATAGAGCTGCTGTTGCGGGACTGTGAGAGAACGCCATGAAAAAACTTATTCTTTCAGTTCTCTTGCTAGTATCGGTCGGAGCGCGGGCAGACTATCTCGAGCTGAAACATTCAGCATCGTTGAAGTCCGAGCCTAGTGGCGGCGGAGACATTATTGCGTCCCTTCAGCCTCCTGCCACTCTGATACTCGTTGAGAGCAATCAACAAAATGGTTACTACCATGTCCGTGTGCAGGACACGGGCGAGGAGGGATGGGTATACCGAACGATGGGACGGAGGCATTCAGGTCTCCCAACTGCCTCAGACGAAACAACAACTCCGAGCGCTCATCACGCAGCTCCGGCGGACAGCGAGTTTGCAGTTGCCACGACACATGATTGGGGTCATCCCTCCAAAACCGATGGCTGCTCGAGTAAGAATGGTCTTCCCGATTCTGCCTGCACACCTGGAGATATCTTGAACTCGGCAGAAGATCAAGTCTGCTCCCCGGATTTTCACACGGGAACTGTACGAGACAAAACCACTTCTGCGGCACAGAAAAGCAAGGTGTACCCGAACTACGGCATCGATCACCCTGAACGCAATACCGGGTCCTCTCAGGTTTGCGAAATCGACCATCTTGTGGCTCTCGAACTGGGTGGCGCAGACACAATGGCCAATCTCTGGCCGCAGTGTTCTCCAGGTTATGAACATTGGCAAGGCCCCAGCTACAAGGACAAGGATGGCTTTGAAAATTACCTCTGGTTCCACGTGTGCATCAACAAAGATGTCACGCTCAAGGACGCTCAAATGGAAATTGCGACAAACTGGCGTAAGTACTGGGAGCTTTCAGGAAAGCCTGAGTGTCATAACCGGGAAAAATGTGAATAACTGAACAAAGCTGGCGTCCCCCGACTAAACGAATCGAAAGTGAAACCGAGCACGGTTCGTGCGAATCGAACGGGAGAGGCGATGTCGAAAGCGAAGCTCAGCCAGGCTGCATCACCAGATAACAAAATCCCATCGACTCGCTTCAGTTGCTTTACGACCTGAGCAGCGTCCTGTTCCAAAGCGTCGTCCAAGTCGTATGCGCTTTCGCCGGAGAAGTCTTTTACGAAGTGAATGTCAGAAAGGTACAGAAATGTGCGTTCTTGGCAGGCGTCTGCTGACATGACTAATGGCCTCGTGAGGCGAACTTCCTATGTTCCCTGATCGGCGAGTTAAATTCCAGTTTCACAAGGGCAAAGATCGCCTACAGTCGTTTTTGGCCATTCGAAACGGGCTGCATTTCATTGAGAACATTGGTCGGGAGAGATGATTTTGAACTCCGACCCAGGTGCTCTAACACCAAAAAGAGATTCGGAGAACATGCCAACTGACTGTCGGTCAG
>Ga0066709_100001306_pt1 | contig 16174 bp, 13 predicted proteins | sample GraSoiAngelo_158_FD_79665 | JGI IMG/M metagenome (GOLD analysis project Ga0066709, IMG submission 79665) | Grasslands soil microbial communities from the Angelo Coastal Reserve, California, USA - 14_1009_16_30cm | ecosystem: Environmental > Terrestrial > Soil > Grasslands | place: USA...
CGCGCGTCGGGCTTGCTCACGAGCACCGCGCGCGCCGCCTCGAGGAAGACGTTGTGGCCCTTCGAGCCGCGCACGTTGGCGACGAGCCCAACGACCGGCGCCTCGTCCAGGCCCAGCTCGGCGCGAACCGGCCTGCCGGATACCCCCGCGTGAAACTGGTCGCCGTCGACCCCGGCGGAGATCGCCACGACCCGCTCGGGCGCGATGCCCGCGGCGATGACGATCGATCGGACCCCTTCGCCGCTGGTGATGACGCGATCGGCGAGCCGGTAGACGAGGGCGCGGCGCCGGCGGATCGGGATCGAGACGTGCCGGCTGCGCACGACGGGGCGCCCGAGCGATTTCGCCGCGACGCCGGCGAGCCAGCTGTCGATAGAGCTATGGGTGTGGACGAGGCTGACGTCGCGGTCCCGGATGAGCCGGCGCAGACGGAGGATCCCGCCGACGTCGGTCGCGCTTCGCATCCGCAGGGGCTCGACCGGGATCGCCGATGCCCTCGCCTCGGCGAAGAGGGGGCTATCGGGTTGACAGGCGATCAGCGCTCCCCAGCCGTGGCCGAGGAGCCAGCGCACCTCGGCGAGCGTACGGATCTCCTGACCGCCGTGGCCGCCGGACGACTCGGTGTGCAGGACGGTCGGCATGAAGGCAGACTACCGCCCCGCGCGCTCGAGCGAGAAAACGCTAGGGAATGTGAGCTGCGTTACCAGCGACCGCCGCGGGAGCCCCCGCGGCCGGCGCCACCGCCGCCGCCGAAGCCACCGCGACCGCCGCCACCGCCGCCGCGCCGGTCGCCGCCGCCTGAGCCTGGGGCCTTCGCCTTCTCGACCTGAATCGTCCGGCCGTCGAGGTTCGTGCCGTTGAGGCGGCTAATGGCCTGCTCGGCTTCCTCGGGAGTCGCCATTTCGACGAACCCGAAGCCGCGCGATCGGCCGGTGTCCCGGTCGGTCACGACACTCGCAGATTCGACGCTGCCGACCGCCGCGAAAGCTTCGCGCAGGCGCTCGTTAGAGGTGGAGAAAGACAGACCGCCTACGAAGAGTTTGACCGCCATGGAAGGGCTCCTTCTGACCGCACAGGACTATCGAAGTATACACTGGTCATTATCTTCCGGAAACCGAATCTTGCCCGAGGTGCGATCTGGTCGTTTCGCTCATCGAGCAGCTTGGCTACGTCGGCCTGTTCCTCGTACTTTTCCTCGCCGGCCTCGGGGTCCCCGTCCCCGAGGAGCTGCCGATCGTGACCGGCGGGATCCTGTCTCACCAGCTCGTTCTGAGATGGTGGATCACGCTGCCGGTTTGCGTCGCAGGGGTGCTTTCGGGCGACATTGCCCTCTATTGGGTCGGACACCACTGGGGGGAGCGGGTCCTCGGCTGGCGTCCCGTCCGTTGGGTCCTGAGCCCCGCCCGTGAGGAACAGCTCAAGGCCGGCTACCGGAGCCACGGCGTCAAGATCGTCTTCACGGCGCGACACGTGATGGGGCTGAGGGCTGCGGCCTTCCTCACGGCCGGGATCGCCCGCGTCCCGTTCTGGAAGTTCCTGGCGGCCGACACCGTGGCCGCGCTCGTGAGCGTGCCGTTTGGCTTCTTCCTCGCGTTCCTCTTCGCGGACCAGGTCGAACAAGTCATCACCGACGTTCACCGCGTCGAGCGCTGGCTGGTCCTGGTGGCGCTCGTCATCGTCGGGGTGTGGGTCGCCGTCGCCGTTCGGCGCCGCGGCCAGCGGCCCTGATTGGCCGCAATGCTATAGTCGGCGTGACGATGGCCGTGATCGCCGCCGAGCGAAAAGCGTGGTACGCCAGCTTTCGGCTGCTGGAGCGTGACGAGCGTGTTTTTGCGGTCCTGCTGGCCGTCGTGATGGTCGGCGGCCTGGCAGCTCTGGGCTTCTTCCCGCTGCGCCCCCGCTATCGCGACATCGACCTCTACTGGCTCGTCTTCTGTTTCGCCGCCTACAAAGTCGGCATCTTCGCCCTGGTGACCGTCAACCCGCGCGCGACGCGCGCCTACTTCATCGGCGCGCTCGCGATCGACCTGCTCCTGGTCTTCGTCCTGCTGTGCCTCACGGGGGCTGGCGACAGCGTCTTCTATCTCCTGTTCTTCCCGCTGGTGGCGGTGAACGCGTACTACTTCGGGCCCTGGGTCGGGCTGGGGGCCGCGGTGGTGGCGGGGGGGCTCTACGCGTGGTCGACGGTGCTCGTGCCCCCGTGGGTCGGCTGGACGCCGCACTTGATTCTCGCCGCGCTGGCCGGGCTGCCCGCGGTCACTCTCGGTCTCGTCGCCGACCGCGAACGCCGGGCGCGCGGCGAGGTGGAGCGGCTGAACGACGAGCTCACGGGGACGTTGAGCCGGCTCCAGACGGCCCAGCAGGAGCTCGTGGTGGCCGAGCGCATGGCGACGGTGGGCCGCCTCTCGCTCCGGATCGCCCACGAGGTACGCAACCCGATCAGCGCCATCGAGCTCAACGCCGAGATGCTCGAGGACATCGTGCGCGAGCGGAGCGACGCCGACATGAAGGAAGCGGCGGGCCTCGTCAGCGCGATTCGCGACCAGGTCACCACGCTCGACGCGCTGACCGAAGAATATCTCGCCTTCGCGCGATTTCCGCGCCCCCACTTCGAGGAAGAGTCGATCAACCATCTCGTGCAGGAGCTCGCGGACTTCGTGCGCCCGGTCGCGACGCGGCAGGGGCTCACGCTCCGGGTGGAAGTCGATCCGAACGTTCCGATGATGGAGATCGATCGAGGTCTCCTGCGCCAGGCGGTGCTGAACATCGTCAAGAACGGGCTCGAAACGTTGTCGAGCGGCGGTGAATTGACGATCGCCAGCCGCTTCGACGGCGAGGCGGTCGAGATCGCCGTTTCGGACACCGGCGGTGGCATCCCCGAGGACGTCGGCCCCCGGCTCTTCGAGCAGTTCTTCACCACGAAGCCGCAGGGCACCGGCCTTGGCCTCTCGATCACGCGGCAGATCGCCGAGGAGCACGGCGGTGAGGTCACCTGGACGAACCGTGCGCCGCTGGGCGCGATGTTCACGATCCGGCTGCCGATCAAGCGAGTGACGGATGGCTGAGCCCGCGACCCTGCTGGTCGCCGACGATGATCCCGGGCTGCGCGAGAGCCTCGAGCGCACCTTGACCCGCGAAGGCTATCGGGTGGTGCTCGCCTCGGACGGACGGGCGGCGCTGGAGCGCGTTCAAGCCGGCGGTGTCGATCTCATCGTGACCGACCTCCGGATGCCGGGCCTGACCGGGCTCGAGCTCCTCCGGGCGGCGAAGGCGATCATGCCCGACGTCGACGTGATCTTGCTGACCGCCTTCGGCACGGTCGAGGAGGCCGTGAAGGCGATGAAGGACGGCGCCTACGACTTCCTGACCAAGCCGTTCCGCCGCGAGCAGCTCATCAAGCTGGTCGACAAGGCCCTCGAGCGCCGCGACCTGATCGAGCAGAACAAGGCGCTCAAGAAGCAGCTGGAAGACATCCGGGCCAAGGGACAGATGATCGGCGCGAGCCCCGCGTTCCGGCGGATGCTCACGCTCATCGAGCAGATCGCCGACAGCTCCGCGACGATTCTCATCCAGGGCGAGAGCGGCGCCGGTAAGGAGCTGGTGGCGCGCACGATCCACGAGCGTTCGGGCCGGCGCGCCGGCCCGTTCGTGGCCGTCAACTGCGCGGCGCTTCCAGAGACGCTCCTCGAGTCCGAGCTGTTCGGCTACGAGAAAGGCGCCTTCACCGGGGCGGCCGGGCGCAAGGAAGGCCGCTTCGAGCTGGCGAACGGCGGCACGCTCTTCCTCGACGAGGTCGCCGATCTCTCGCTGGTCACGCAGCCCAAGATCTTGCGGGTGCTCCAGGAGGGCGAATTCGAGCGCCTGGGGGGGACGCGCACGCTCCAGGTCGACGTCCGAATCGTGACGGCGACCAATCAGGACCTGGCCGAGATGGTGAAGGAGAAGCGCTTCCGCGAGGACCTCTATTACCGGCTCAACGTCATCACCGTCCGCGTGCCGCCGTTGCGCGAGCGCCACGAGGACATCCGGGTCCTCGCCCAGCACTATCTGCGGGTCTACTCCGCCAAGAACGGCCGGAAGCTCGACGGCTTCTCGAACGAAGCGCTCGAGCGCCTCGAATCGTATGCGTGGCCGGGCAACGTGCGCGAGCTCGAGAATCTGATCGAGCGCACCGTGCTGCTCGCCCGGAAGGATCGCATCGACGCGGAAGATCTGCCCGAGGAGGTCGCGGGCGTGAAGCGTCCGCCGCGCGACGCGATCCTCGAATTGGTCGGCACGCCGCTCGCGGAGATCGAGCAGCGACTGCTCGACGAGACCCTCCGCATCACCGGCGGCAACAAGACGCAGGCGGCCAAGCTTCTGGGCATCGACGTGCGCACCGTCGCGCGGAAGCTCGAGCGTCGCGAGGACGATCAGGCGGAGGGCACCGACCGCTCGTGAAAGCCCTTCTCTTGACCCGCGAATATCCGCCACACATCTACGGCGGCGCGGGAGTCGTCGTCGGACAGCTCGCCGAGGCGCTCGGCCGGCTCATGCCGGTGGAGGTCCGCTGCTTCGGCGAGCGCGCCGCGACCGAGTCGACGAATCGCATCGCGCTGCGCGGCTACACGCCCTGGGACCGGGTCGGCCCCGGCCCGGACAAGCCGCTCTACGCGCCGGCCCTCGAGACGCTCTCGATCGCGCTCGCGATGGCCCGCGATCCCGTCGACGCGCAGGTGGCTCACGCGCACACGTGGTACGCCGACATGGCGGGTCTCTGGATCCGCACGCTCCACCGGATCCCGCTCTGCGTGACGCTTCACAGCATGGAGCCCCTGCGGCCCTGGAAGGCCGATCAGCTCGGCAGCGGCTACCTCCTCTCGAGCTGGATCGAGAAGACGGCGGTGGAGGCGGCCGACCGGGTCATCGCGGTCTCCCGGCGGATGCGCGACGACATCCTCGAGCACTTCAAGGTCGATCCGGAGCGCGTGGTCGTCATCCACAACGGCATCGATCCGGACAAGTTCCGGCGGACGGAGGCGCGCGAGGTGCTGGCGCGCCGCGGCGTCCGTGAGCCCTACGTGCTCTTCGTCGGACGCATCACCGACCAGAAGGGAATCTTCCATCTGCTGGACGCGGCATCGAAGCTCCCGCCGGGCGTCCAGGTGGTCCTCTGCGCCTCCGCGCCCGACACGCCGGAAATCGAGGCGCGACTCAAGCGCGCGGTGCCGGAGCACCCGAACGTCCGGTGGATCGGCGAGATGGTCCCCGTGAGCGAGGTCGTGCAGCTCTACAGCCACGCGGCGGTCTTCGCGTGCCCGTCGGTCTACGAGCCGTTCGGCCTCATCAACCTGGAGGCGATGGCGTGCGAGACGCCGGTCGTCGCCTCGGCGGTCGGCGGCATTCTCGAGGTGGTCGAGGACGGCAAGACCGGCCTGCTCGTCGAGCCCGGCCGCCCCGAGGCGCTGGCCGCCGCGATCCGCACGGTGCTCGGCGACCCCGCGCGCGCCCGCGCGATGGGGCGCGCCGGACGGCTCCGCGTCGAGGCGCAGTTCAGCTGGGCCAGCGTTGCCGAGCGGACGCGCGACGTGTACGCCGCCGCGATCGACGACTTCGCGCGAACAGAGGTCTAGCACTCGTGCCCGCACCGAATCTGTCGACGCTTCGCGGCTTCGTCTTCGACCTCGACGGATGCGTCTGGAGCGGCGACGTCCTCAACCCCGGCGCGGCCGAGACGCTCGCCGCGCTCCACCGGAGCGGTCGCGCGCTCGCCTTCGTGTCGAACAACTCGCGCGCGACCGGCGGCGAGCTGCGCGAGCGGCTGCATCGCCTCGGCGTCGGCGTCGCGGAGCACGTCCTGACTCCGCTCGAGATCATCGGCGAGGTGATCCGCGAGCGGTGCGGGCTCTCACGCGTCCTGGCCATCGGCGCGCCCGAGATGAGCGCCGTCATCGCGCGGGCCGGCCACGAGCTGGTGGACGTGAAGGACTATCGCGCGGCCACGGTCGTCGCGGTCGGCAACGACTTCGATCTGAGCTACGAGCGCCTGACCGCCGCGGCGCGGGCCGCCGCGCGCGGTGCGCCGCTGGTGACGCCGAACGTGGATCCGCGCCTGCCGATCGAGGGCGGCGACTTTCTGCCGGGATGCGGCTCGGTCGTTCAAGCCGTCGCCGTCGCGGCGGGCGTCCGTCCGATCGTCGTCGGCAAGCCCGAGCCCCCGCTCTTCCGGATGGCGCTCGCGCGGCTCGGCCTCACGGCGGCCGTGACCGCGATGGTCGGCGACAGCATTCCGTCGGACATCCGCGGCGCCCAGGCGGTCGGCATGCCGGCCGTGCTCTACGCCCCGGCCGGAGGCGCGCCCGCCGAAGCGGCGGACGTCGTCGTGAGCTCGTTCGCAGAGCTCGCGAGGCTCGCCGGGGTCGGTTAGCCTCGGAGCGCGTGTTACTCTAGGCCGCGATGTTCGACATCGGTTTTCAGGAGATGCTCGTCATCGGGGTGCTGGCCCTGTTGGTCTTCGGCCCCGGAAAGCTCCCCGAGCTCGGACGGATGATCGGACGTGCCCTCCGCGAGTTCCGCCGGGCGAGCGACGAGTTCAGGTCGACCGTCGAGACGAACCTGCATCTCAACGATCCCGATCCGATCATGCCGCCGGCGGCTGCTCCCATCGATCCGTCGCCGGTGGCGACGTTGCCCGCTGAAACCGGCGCCGTGAGCACCTCCGTCGAGTCGGCACCCGCCGTCGCGGTCGAGCCCGGCGAGCCGTACTGCGCCCAGCGGACCTCGCGCCTGTTCCACAAGAGCGACTGTGCCTGGGTCGCGCGCATTCCCGAGGCGGAGCGAGCCTATTTCAAGCACGTCGCGGAGGCTCGCGAGCAGGGGTTCACGACGTGTCCCGTCTGCGAGCCCTGGGAGCCGGCGTAGTCCGAATCCGGTGATCGAGTTTGGAGGGCGTGTCAGGGCACTCGCTTTTTGTTGACTAGTCAACACCAGTTGAGTAATACTGCCGGCCACGGAGGAAGAGGATGCGTGAGCTGACGAGCCGGCAGCGGGAAGTGCTGAGCTTCATGCGCAGCTTCCAGTCCAAGCACGGTGTGCCGCCGACCGTGCGCGAGCTCGGCGAGCGGTTCAGGATCACCCCGCGCGCCGCGTTCGATCACCTGCGGGCGCTCGAGCGCAAGGGAGAGCTGCAGCGGCGCCCGAGCGCGGGCCGGACCTCGAGGGCCCTGAGGCTTCCCGACGTGGCCGGGCTGGGGCGAGCCCATCACGCCGTGCCGATCCTCGGCCGGATCGCCGCGGGCACGCCGCTCCTGGCCCAGGAGAATCGCGAGGGCGAAGTGCCGATTGCCGCGGCGTCGTTGCCCGGGCGCGGCGACGACGTCTTCGCGCTCCGCGTCCGGGGCGAGTCGATGATCGAGGCCCACATCTGCGACGGCGATCTCGTGCTCGTCCGGCGGCAGGACTCGGCGCAGCCGAACGACATCGTCGTCGCGATGGTCGAGTCCGACGCGGGCGGTGAGAGCGAGGCGACGGTGAAGCGGTTCATGCGCGACGGATCGCGTGTCGTGCTCAAGCCCGAGAATCAGACCATGGCGCCGATCGTCGTCGATCCGTCCCGGCGCGCGGTGACCATTCTGGGCAAGGTCATCGGCCTGCTCCGCGGTTTCTAGTACGGCTGTAACAGGGAGCCGCGCTCGCTTCGCCGAGCTAGATTCCGACGCCGAGTGAACTCGGTGGGAGGAATTCGGGGGGAGCGGCGATCGCTTCCCCGATGTCAATCAAGGAGGTCGAGATGAGCTCGCACGCAGTGACGTACGCGTTGCTTCACCGTCGTGGATCGCGCGCGTTTTTTTTGGCGCGGACTACTCAACACGTGCCGAGTCTACGAGCCGCCCGAGAGGTCCTGCGGGCGCTCGTCGCGCTCGGCGCCGTCATCGCATGGGGTGGCGTCTGTCTGATGCTGCGGGGCTGACGGCCGGGACCTGCGCCTGATCGTAGATCTTCGCGTCCACGAATACGTCGAGCAGCGCGCCGTCGAGGTGTCCGGCCCGTCGCTCGTGCTCGAGGATCCCCAGCGCCTCGGCCGGCGCGATGCCCTTCTTGTAGGGACGATCGCCTGCGGTGAGCGCGTCGTAGATGTCGGCGATCGTCATCATCCTCGACTGGACGGGGATCTCCTCGCCCTCGCGCCCCTCGGGGTAGCCGGTGCCGTCGAGCTTCTCGTGGTGCGAGCGGGCGATCGCGGGGATACCTCGGAACTCGCGCGTCCACGGGATGCGCGTGAGGAATTCGTAGGTGTGGATCACGTGGGACTGGATTTCCTTGAACTCCGCCGGCGTGAGGCTGCCCCGGGGAATCGCCAGGATCTCCGCCTCCTCGCGCGTGATGACGGTCTCGCGATTTCCCAGGTGATCCTCGAAGACGTCGAGCGCCAGCCGCTCGATACCCGCCGCGAAGTCGCGCGGCAGCACGGCCGGCTCATTGGCCGCGACGATGTGGGCGATGCTCTGGTCGAGCATGGCGACGTACGCCGCGAGCTCGGCGTCGAAGGTCGCGGCCTGCCTCGCGTAGCCCCGCCGGCCCTTCGCGAACAGGTGCTCGATCTTCTTGCCGGCGTAGCGCAGCTCCAGGCCGCGCCTGATCAGCTCCACGCGCTGGCGGATGCGGTCCAGCTCGCCGGGTAGGAGCTTCTTGGCCTTCACGAGGACCTGCTCGCGGACCCCGACCTTGCCGAAATCGTGCAGGAGCGCGGCGTAGCGGAGCTCCGTCATCTCCTCGGCGGTGAAGCGCAGCGTCTGGTACGGTCCGGTGACGCCGCGATCGATCGCGGTGGCGAGCCCGACGGTCATGTTCGCGACGCGGGCGGAGTGGCCGGACGTCGTCGGGTCGCGCGACTCGATCGCGGTGACCGATGCCTTCACGAAGCCTTCGAAGAGGTCGCGGATGCTCTCGTAGAGCCGCCGATTCTGGATCGCCACCGCCGCCTGCGAGGCGAGGGAGCCGGCGAGCTGCTCGTGGCGCGCGGTGAATCGCTGAACCATCTGCTCGGTCGGGTCGCCCGGTCTCAGTCGCGCCGCGAAGTCGGGCTTGCAGTTGATCAGCTGCAGCGCCCCGATCGTCTCGCCCTCGGGCGTGCGCATCGGCACCACGAGCATCGACCGGGTGCGATAGCCGGTCTCCTCGTCGAACGACCGGTTGATGTGGAACGGCGCGCCGGCCGGTGGGCTGTAGGCGTCCTCGAGGTTGAGGATAGCGCCGGTCAGCGCCACGTGCCCCGCGACGCTCTCGCTGGTGAGCGGGAGCCGCGCGGCGTGGAACGGAAGGTCCACGGAGTCGTTCTGGGCGAGGACGAAGCGAAGGTCGCGCGTGCCGTCGGGCTCTTCCTCGACCAGGTAGAGCGAGCCGGCGTCGCTCTGCGTGATCTCGCGCGCCTTGGTCAGGATGGTCTCGATGAGGTCTCGCGGGTTGCGCTCGGCCGAGAGCCGGATGCCGATCGCGTTCAGCTCGGAGAGCTCGCGGTCCAGTCGCGCCATCTCGGCCGCTCGATCGAGATCGGCAAAGGCCTTGTCGATCGCGCGCGCGAGCATCGCCGCGCTCACGCCCTCCGGGAGGACCGAGTACCAGTGCGCGGGCCACGGCCCAGCGCCGCCGCCATCGACCAGCGCGACGACGCGAAGCGGCGCCCCGCCCCAACGCGAATCGGTGGCATCGCGGCCGACCAGGACGACGACGGGCCCGTCAGCGGTCGGGTCTGCTGCGACGGACAGCCCCGCCACGTCGAAATCGCCACGGAGACTTTCGGCGGCGGTCGCCGCCGCGCGCGAAGTCGCGTCGTAGAGGACACGGCGGCGACGCATGAAACGAAAGTAGGGCCGCAGCGGAGGCCAAGTCAAGAATACTTATAATGATTTTCGGAATGACCGAGCTCGCCCGGCTCGCCGATCTCTGCCAGCGGCTGCGTACGAGCCCCGGACGGCTCGGAAAGCTCGCGCTGCTCGCGGATTATCTGCGGGCGCTGCCTCCCGATACCGTGGCCACCGCCGTCGCGTTCCTGACCGGGCGACCGTTTCCCCAGTCGGACCCGCGCGTGCTCGGGGTCCGCTGGCTGCCGTCGGTCGACGAGGCGCCAGCCGCGGGATCGCCGTTGACGCTCGCGGACGTCGCGGCGGCATTCGCCGACATCGCCAAGGCGAGCGGCGCGGGCGCGCGCCGGACGCGCGACGAGCTGCTCCGCGCGCTGGCGAGCCGGGCGTCAGCCGAAGAACGCGAGACGATCCAGCGGATCGTCGTCGGCGAGATGCGCACCGGAGTGTCCGACGGGCTCGTGCTCGAGGCCATCGCGCGCGCCTTCGCGGCGCCGCTGGAGAGCACGCGCCGCGCGGCGCTCCGGCTCGGCGACCTCTCCGCGGTGGCGGCGCTGGCCGCGCGCGGCGGGGCCGCGGCGCTCACCGCGGCGAGCGTACGCGCGGGTGTCCCCCTCTTGCCGATGCTGGCGCAGATCGCGGAGGATTTCGATGAGGTGCTCGAGGCCCACGGCGGGGCCTCCGCGCTCGAGTACAAGTACGACGGCGCGCGCATCCAGCTCCACCGCGACGGCGATCGAGTCGGGATCTGGACGCGCCGCCTCTCCGACGTCACCCGGAGCCTGCCCGACGTCGTCGAGACGGCGCGACGCGAGCTCGCGGCCGCTCCGTTCATCCTGGACGGCGAAGTCCTGGCACTCGACGGCGCCGGGCGGCCGCTGCCCTTCCAGGAGCTGATGCGGCGGTTCCGCCGGGTCCACGAGGTGGAGCGGCTCGTCCGCGAGATGCCGCTGACCCTCTGCTTCTTCGACTGCCTCATGGCCGACGGGCGCTCGCTGATCGACGAGCCCTACGCGCGCCGCTGGGAGGCGCTGACCGCCGTCACTGGAGGCCGTCACCTCGCCGAGCGTGCGCTGGTGACCTCGGCCGAGGCGGCGCGGGAGTTCCAGGCCAGGGCGCTCGCCGCCGGCCACGAGGGTGTCGTCGCGAAGGATCTGCGCTCCACGTACGATCCGGGCGGCCGAGGCAAGCGGTGGTTCAAGCTGAAGGTCGCCGAGACGGTCGACTGCGTCATCGTCGCCGTCGACCGCGGCTCCGGGCGGCGGAGCAAGTGGCTCTCCAACTACCACCTCGCGGTTCGCGACGGGGACGACTTCGCGGACGTCGGCAAGACGTTCAAGGGATTCACCGACCGGCAGTTCGTCGAGATGACCGAGCGTCTCTGGGCGCTCGCGACGAGCGACGACGGCTACACCGTGCGGGTGCGGCCGGACGTCGTCGTCGAGGTCGCCTACAACGAGATCCAGAAGAGCCCGACCTATCGCTCGGGCATGGCGCTCCGCTTCGCGCGCATCACGCGGATCCGCGACGACAAGGCGCCCGGCCAGGCCACGACGCTCGAGGAGCTGCGCCTCCTCTACGAGCGGCAATTCGCGACCAAAGGCCGCTCGGTGTAGAATCGGCGGCCGTGACTCCGCGCGTCTCGACCGGCATGGCCAAGCTCGACGCGATGCTCGACGGCGGTCTCTTGCCCGGCACGCTCACCGTGGTCTACGGCGCCACCGGGATCGGCAAGACCCATCTCGGGCTCACGTTCGCCGATCATGGACGGATCGCCGACGGCGCGCGCGGCATCGTCCTCGACCTGAACGGGCGCGGCGACTCGCAGCAGCACGACGAGTACGCGGCCCGGCTCTTCGGCTGGTCGCTGACGCCGTGGACGCACACCGTCACGCCGATGACCGATCCGTATCCGCCGCCGGGGCAGATGGACGCGAGCTACTCCAACACGCTCAAGTGGGTGGGGCGCGTGCGCGACTATCAGGTGCCGACACAAGACGGCGGGTGGGAGTTCGACTGGAGCTGGAAAGCGGCCTACAACCATGCCCTCTACACGGTGAGGCCGTTCGTCTATTTCCACTGCGCGGCCGGCACGCGGCGCCTCGTGGTCGACGGCGTCGAGCCGATGGATTCGCCCGCGGACTCGATCCAGTTCTTCGTGTTCGACGAGCTCTACCGGAAGACCATCCACCGGGACGCCGAGACGCTCGGGATGGAGATCTGCCTGCCGGTGTGGAAGCACCGCGAGTTCATCGACTCGCATCTCTACGACCACACCGCGCTCACGACCTTGCTCCTGGTGACGACGGAGGAGACACGGCTGGAGGACCTGCTGGCGCGCAAGGTCGCCGCCGGCGACGTCGGCGCCACCGCGAACACGATCCTGGCCCTGGGCAGCGAGCGCGTCGGCAATCGCCTGGCCCGCATGCTCTGCGTCGTCAAGCACCGGGGCAGCGCCATGAGCGATGAGATCGTCGAGTACCGGATCGGAGCTCGAGGCATCGAGCTCGGGTAGCGCGTGGCTGGCGTGCATCGCCGCCGGCCCCGGCGACCTCGTGTGACCCCGGTCGTCTTCACGCTCGAGCGCCTCGCCCCGCCCGCCCGCGCGTTGCTGCGCGCCGTCCAGTCGGCCGCGGGTCGCTCGCGCTCGCCGATGCTCGTGGGGGGCGCGGTGCGCGATACGCACCGCGAGTCGGCCAGACGGGCGGGGCCGGCCGATCTCGACATCGCGGTCGAATCGGGCGCGCTCGAGCTCGCCGCCCGCGTGGCCGCGCGCCTCGGCGGCGCGTTCGTGCCGCTCGACCCCGAGCGGGGCGCGGCGCGCGTGCTCGCGCGCGGGATGTGCCTCGACGTGACGGACTGGCGGGCGCCGACGCTCGAGGACGACCTGGCGGCGCGCGATTTCACCGTGAACGCCCTGGCGGTCTCGGTGCGCGAGCTCTTGAGTCGAGGCCGGGCCGGGATCGTCGATCCCACCGGCGGGCTCGCCGATCTCCGGGCGCGCCGGCTCCGCGTCCACGACCCGCGCGTCCTGACCGAGGATCCGCTCCGCACGCTGCGCGGCGTTCGGCTCGAAGCGGCTCTCGGATTCCGGCTGACCGCGAAGACGGCGCGGGCGATCCGATCCGCCGGGCCGGCGCTGGCCGGAGTCGCCGCCGAGCGGGTGCGCGACGAGCTGCTCGCGCTGCTCGCGCTGCCGCGCGCCGCGCGCGCCCTGCGCCGACTCGACGCGCTCGGTCTCCTTCGCGTGATCGTGCCGGAGGTCGAGGCGATGCGCAGCTCGACGCAGCCGGCGCCGCATCGGTTTGCGGTGCTCGAGCACTCGCTCCGGGCGGTCTGGGGAGCCGACACCTTGCTGGAGCACCTGCGCGAGCTCCGGCCGTTCGGGGACGAGCTCGCGGCGCACGTGGTCGAGGAGCTCGGCGGCGGGGTGCAGCGTGGCCAGATCCTCAAGCTTGCGGCGCTGCTCCACGACGTCTCCAAGCCCGAGACGCGCCGGCTGGTCGACGGCCGCATCCGCTTCTTCGAGCACGACGTGCGGGGCGCGGCGCGGGCGCGCGACATCGCCGAGCGGCTCCGGCTGCCGGCGCGCGCTCGTGGGGTCCTCGAGCGACTCGTTCGCCATCACCTGCGCCCCGGGCACCTGGCCGCTGCCGGCGGGGTGACGCCGCGCGCGCGCTATCGCTTCTACCGGGATCTCGGCGAGGACACACGGGATCTGCTGCTGCTGACCCTGGTGGACGCGGCGGCCGTGACGGGGGTGTCACCGCGCTCGGTCTGGCGCCGGGCCGCCGTCGTGCGCGACCTCCTGCGGGGATGGGAGGAGACTTCGCGCGCCGGCGCCGAGGCCCCGCCACTGGTGCGGGGCGAAGACGTCATGGCTCGCTTCGGTATTCCCCCCGGGCCCGAGGTCGGCCGCCTGCTCGAGCGCGCGCGCGAGGCGCAAGGCCTCGGCCTCGTCACCACCCGCGAAGAGGCGCTCGCCTACCTTGACTCACCCGCGAGCGAGCCCCTAGAGTAGCGGGACCTTGAGGAATCTTAACCTTCCGTTCCGGGAGGCTTCGGGGAGGCTCTCGATGATCGCGTGGAAAACCATCCTAGCCGTCGCCGTCCTTCTGCTGCCGCTGACGGCGGGCGCCGCACCGGCCGGTAAGGTCGTCATCGCGCAGGGCGTCGATCCGACGACGCTCGACATGGCCAATCAGTCCGAGAGCCCGGCGTCGAACGTCGGGCGCCACATCTTCGACACGCTCTACGAGCGCGACCAGAATCTCAAGGTCGTGCCGAACCTCGCCACCGAGATGCCGAAGTTCGTGCCGCCCTCGGCGTGGGAGGTCAAGCTGCGCCGTGGCGTGAAGTTCCACAACGGCGAGGAGTTCAACGCCGACTCGGCGAAGTTCACCCTCGAGCGGCTGGGGCAGGGGCAGGGCAAGCTCCGCGGCGCCACGTTCTTCTCGCCCATCGACCGGGTGGAGATCGTGGACCCGTACACGATCAAAGTCCACACGAAGAAGCCCTGGCCGCTGTTCACTGCCTCGATGACCTTCACGCAGAGCGGGATGCTGCCGCCCAAGGAGTCGGCTGGGAAGGAGACCGCCGATCTCTCGAAGAAGCCGATCGGCACCGGGCCCTACAAGTTCGTCCGCTGGTCGAAGGACGAGGAGATCGTGCTCGAGGCCAACGACGTCTACTGGTGGGGGGCGCCGCAGATCAAGACGGTGGTCTTCAAGCCGATCCCTGACGACGCGGTGCGTGTCGCCGCGCTGCAGAACGGCGAGATCGACCTGGCGGTGAACATCCCGCCGCATCTTGGCGCGATCATCGACAAGCACCCCAAACTCTTCCTGTCGACGGCGCCGTCGATCCGCACGATCCAGCTCATGTTCTACACGCATCAGATGGACGCGCAGCACAAGGCGACCGGCCCCTACAACGGGCCCACCGCCGACAAGCGCGTTCGCCAGGCGATCGCCTACGCGATCGATGCCGACGAGCTCATCAAGACCGTGCTCGACGGCAAGGGCGTGCGCGTCGCGACGACGCTGCCGTCGATGCACTTCGGCTTCGATCCGAAGCTCTCACCGATCAAGTTGGACGTCGCGAAGGCCAAGAAGCTCCTGGCCGACGCCGGCTTCGCGAACGGCGTCGAGATCACCCTGCACGGCCCGCGCGGCCGCTACGTGCGCGACGCCGAGGTGGCCGAGGCGGTCACCGGCCAGCTCACCAAGGCCGGGATCAAGACGACGCTCCGCACGTACGACTTCGTGACGTACCTGAACAACATGGTCTACGTCCACAAGGCGGGGCCGGTGTGGCTGATCGGCTGGGGGACGGGCACGATGGACGCCGAGACGGTCTACGTGCCGCTCTTCAGGTCGCCCGGGATCTTCGTGAACTGGCTGAACGAGGACTTCAACCGGATGATCGACGAGGCGCAGACGATCATGGACGAAAAGAAGCGCCTCGAGCAGTACCACCGCATCAATCGGCTCTGGGTCGAGGAGATGCCGGCGGTGCCGCTCTACCAGCAGATCGATCTCTACGGCGTCGCCAAGCGACTCAACTGGAAGGCGCGGAGCGACGAGGTGCTCCAGGCGTACAACATGTCGCTCAAGGACGGGAAATAGCGCGGGATCGATCGGTGTAGTATAGGGGCCGCCGGGCGGCCGTAATTCAGTGGCAGAATGCCAGCTTCCCAAGCTGGACGTCGCCGGTTCGAATCCGGTCGGCCGCTCCAAAAACTCAAGGGGTTACGGGGAGACCCGTAACCCCTTGGCTGCGTCGAGTGACCATCCAGTGACCACGGCTGCCGTCACAGTCCCTCGTCCGCGAGCCCTTCGCCGCAAGCGCCCCGTCCCGCCCACGTAGGTTTCGGAATGAAGCGGTGGTATCGGCGATAGACCATCTCGGCATTGGTGTGCCCCAGTTGCGTTGCTACCCACCCCCGGGGATTCTCCTAGCTCCAACATGAGCGTGGCGAACGTGTGCCGTGTCTGGTACAGCGTGCGCGCGCGGAGCTTCGCTCGCCGAAGCGCTGGCCGCCAGACACGCTCGCGCAGATTCGTGATGTCGAGGGGCCCGCCGTCGCGGTTCGAGAACACCCATGGGCTCCGTACCGGACTCGCGGCCCGCTGCCCGCGAAGCGCCCGCTCGACGATCGCGAGCATCTGGACGGTCCGCTTCGACTCCACTGTCTTCGTCGGACCCGTCCCGAAGCGACTGACCGAACGTCGGACGAGGAGCATGATGTGTCGCAGGGGAAGCACGGCCGTGATCGCGGCGAGCTGGAGTTCGCCCTGAACGCCGCAGCCCACGATGGTCGCCGTGCGTGCGTC
>Ga0066709_100001307_pt1 | contig 16164 bp, 12 predicted proteins | sample GraSoiAngelo_158_FD_79665 | JGI IMG/M metagenome (GOLD analysis project Ga0066709, IMG submission 79665) | Grasslands soil microbial communities from the Angelo Coastal Reserve, California, USA - 14_1009_16_30cm | ecosystem: Environmental > Terrestrial > Soil > Grasslands | place: USA...
AATCGAGCCAGGCTCGGGCCCATCTTGCCGCCCGCGCCCAGAATGAGTAAATCGCCCTCGATGGACGCCATGGCGTCAGCCGTCTTGTCGTCGGGCCGCGAGAGCAACTCTTCCAGTTCTGATTCTGTCTGGGTGTGCATATTCAGCCAAACTCAAAACCAGCGATCGCATAGATAGCGTCCCGGTTTTCGGAAAGTTTCTTGCCGCGCGCCATCCGCAAAAGGCGCCTTTGCGGGGTGAATGCCAACTCGCGGGCGATGGTGGCCGCTTGCTGGTTGCCAGGAAACAGGTCCCAGCACCAACTGCAAGTGGAGTTTTCCACCCAGGCGAAGATCAAGCTTCGAGCGTCTTCGGTATTGTCACTCACACAAGGACCCAGGTACGCGCTCACGCGGCCCGGCCGGGAGAACAGATACGATTGTCCACGCACTGCTGGCGGATTTGGTTCTGCCAAGCGTTCGAGCAATGTCACGCGGTCCGCTCCGAAATAGTTTGCGTCCACCTGGCGCCACACCGGGGGCGACTGGGGCGCGGCGGGGAACTGCCCAGTCCCGAAGTTCGGCCGAGACCAGCGCATGATCTCCTGTTCGCCACGAAAGCCGAACTGTTCATAGAGAGGGTGGCCTTGTTCGGTGGCATCGAGCTTGATGGTTTCAATTCCCATTTCATCCGCTTGTCTTAGGGCTTCGCGAAACAACTTCTTGGCAAAGCCGCGCCGCTGGAACTCCGGCTTTGTCAGAACCATTCCAATCCATGCCAGCCGTCGGCCGTAACAAAGCAGAGTTGTTGTCGCCGCCAGTTTCCCGTCGACCTCGATTGCGAGACAGCTCTTCGGAGCAAGTTCGAGCAGCGTGCGCCAGTCTTCTTCCCTCTGGTTCCAGCCCGCCTGCGCCGACAACTGGAAGGCGGCGGGTACATCGTCGGCTCCCAAGATCCGCAATATTTCCCCCTCAGGCATGAACGTATGCCCGGCGAAACCACTTCGCGAAATGGGGCACGGCGATGGCAGCGTCCTCCAGTTCCGGATGCCATTTCTTTTCCCACTCGAATGAGAGAAAAGAGTCATAGCGCAGCTGTTTCAACGCGTGGCTTAGGTCTTGCCAGGGAAAGACACCTTCGCCGGTGAGAACGTATTGGACGCCGTCTGTGCAATGCCGAAAATCCTTCACATGGATATGACGGATCGCCGATCCCAGCTGCGCCGCCCCCTGCGCCAGTGGCTCGCCGGTTGCCATGAGACTGTTGACCGGATCCCACACTACTCCCATGCAGCGAGAGCCACATTCCCTCAAGATCGCGGCGGTTTCGTCAGCCGCCACAAAATCACCATGAGTCTCGAGCCACACCTGCACACCTTTATGTGTCGTCCTATCTGCCAGGTTTCGAATCGATTCTGCGATCCAGTTGCGAGTTGAATCACGATCCACGCCGGGCTGGATTGTGTCGCCAAAAACGCGGATTCCGGGCGCGCCGAGTTCGGCGGCCATATCCGACATGCGTTCTCCTTCTACGATCGCAGCCTCGCGTTCCCTGGCGGCGGGAGAGTGGAAGCGGCAACTCGTATCCACGCAGGCGATCATCAGCCCGTGATCGGCCAATGCCCGCCTGTTCGCGGCCATTTGCGTTCCAGAGAATGCCGCAAGCTTCCAGAGAGAATCTTCTCCCTCTACGAATCGCAACTCAATACCGTCATAGCCTGCATCGGCTGCAACCTCCATGATTTGCGGCATGGTCCAGTCCGGACATGCTAGCGTTGAGAACGAGATTTTCATTCCTAAGTCATCCGGTCGAGCATCGCGGCGGTAACGCGATTCGCAACCTGGTTGCCCATGAAGAACTGCTCGAGATCGTCCAGTGCCACTCGCGCGATTTCCTGCCGCACATGGCGCCCGCTGCCGGCAATGTGGGGCGTGATAATCGCACCTGGAATGGTTCGCAGAGGATCGTCTACAGCGAGAGGCTCCACGGGATCGGTTACATCGAGGGCGCAGCGCAAACGTCCAGAGCGCACTTCTTTCCGCAGGGCGTTGAGGTCGATCAAGCCTCCACGAGCGATGTTAATGACGGTCGCTCCGTCAGGAAGCGTGGCGAGGTTTTTCTGTGCGAGAATTCCGCGCGACTGATCAGTTAGTGCGGCGGCCAGGACCAGCAAGTGCGCTTTGGGCAGGAGCTTTTTGAGGCTTACGAACCTTACCGGATATTTCCGCGCCAGAGCTCGATTCGCATAAGGGTCATGCACCAGCCAATTTACGTCGAAGCCGCGCATTAAATCGACGAGAGCTCGCCCAATCCGTCCGAAGCCGATCATCGTCACTGTGCGCCCGATCATCGACTCCGGGGCGCCGTGAAGGTGCACCTGGTCATAGATACGGTTCGATTTTTTTCGGAGCGCAGCGCGATAGAAGTCGACGTTGCGCGTGCAATAGAGGAGCAGTGCGGCGCCCATCTCTGCCGTGGCGCGGGCCATTGGGCCGGCGGCGTTGGTGATTGTCAGGCGCTGGAAGAGCGATCGGGCGAAGCGGGATTTCACTTCGCCTCCGCAATGGGCAATGATGCGGAGGCTGGGAGCCAATCGCGGTAATCCGTCGTCAAGACGCGGACTGTCCCAGGTAGTGATCAACGCGTCAGCCGTACTCAACTGCCGCCGGAATTCAGTAGAAATCGTGCCCCTCTCGATCCTTTCCCACGCGAATGCCCGGTCGAGGCGCCTTGTTTCCCGTGGGGAAAAGAACGATTCGAAGAGTTCCTTCCGGGCGCTGATCAGCAGACAAGGGCGGGCCATGAGGAGGCGAGTATAACATCCACAATACTTCGTTTTCTTTCTTTCATTGTTTCTTTGCTTCAATTCCTGTCGAAAACAAAGTATAAGGAAGCGCGGGCCCCTCGATGAGTACTGCCAACCGACTCGACTACCTCGTGATAGTCCTTTATGCGCTTCTGATGGTGCGAGTGGGTTTCTACGTCTTGCGCTTCAACCGGGGCGCTGCCGACTATTTCCGCGGGGGGAGCCGCATTCCCTGGCTAGTGGCCGGTCTGAGTTGCTTCATGTCGGGCTTCAGCGCGTGGACTTTTACGGGCGCGGCCGGAGTTGCCTATCGTTCAGGGATTGCGGCCATTGGCTTGTACATCGGCAATGGTTTGAGTTTTTTGCTGGGCTATTTCATCTTCGCCGAACGCTGGCGGCGGAGCCGGATCACCACCGTCATGGAGTACCTGGCGGGACGGTTTAACCTCGCGACGCACCAGGTTTTTTCCTGGAGCACGATCTTTTTCCAGTTATTCACGAGCGCGAGTACCTTGTTTGGCCTGAGCCTGTTTGTTTCGGCCGCTTGTGGTTTTCCTGTGACTTGGACGATCGTCGGGGCGGGAGCGCTTATCGTCTTCTATTGTGTGCTGGGCGGATTGTGGGCGGTCGTGGTCACGGATTTTTTGCAGGCCTCCATCTTGATGCCATTTTGTTTGGTTCTCGTCGTGATGTCCCTGCTTCGGGTAGGGGGCGTGGGAGGGCTCGTCCATGAGCTTCCGGCGGAAATGAAAACGATTCATTGGTCGGGCGAGTTTGGGTGGTTCTACCTGGCTTCGTGGACGATCATGGTTTCGTTTGGCTACAACACCAGCGCGATGGCCCAGCGTTACTTCAGCGTAGATGACGAACGATCGGCGCGGAAGATTGCGTTGCTGTGCAGCGGATTGTTTTTTGCCGGGGCGTTCATCTGGTTTCTTCCTCCCATGGCGATGCGAGTCGTCTATCCCGTGCTGCCCTCTCTGCGGGCGACCCTACCGAAACCGAGCGAAGCTGCTTACGCGATCGCGAGTCTAACCCTGCTCCCTCACGGTCTGATAGGAGTGATGCTGGCGGCCATGTTCAGCGCGACCATGGCAAACTTGTCAGCCCAGTTCAATCTAAAGTCCGCGATTCTTACCAAGGACATGTACCAGGCGCTGTTCCGAAAAGCAGCGGGCGAACGCGAGTTGCTGGTAGTGGGATGGATCACAACATTCCTGATTGGGGGAGCGACGACAGTGATTGCAGTGATCATGGCCTCGAGCGGGCAAAGTGTTTTTCAAGTAATGCTCACCTTCAATACGTTGATGTCACTGGCGTACGGCCCGCCCGCGCTGCTTGGCCTTGCCGTGCGCCGCACGCCGCCCTGGTCGGGTCTGGCTTCATTTGCCACGGGACTGGTTCTGGGCATTCTTGGAGCTTTCGTCTATCACTGGACGCTCATTCAGCAGGTGGCAATTATCATCCCGTCATCTTTCGGCGTTTTCTTCGTAAGCATGCTGCTGGACCGCGGAGATTGGCCGGCACGAGAGCAACTCTTCCGGAATTTGAATATGCCGGTCGACGCAGGCAAGGAACTGAAAGACTCCGCCGATTTTACCGGCCCGGTATTCCGCTTTCTGAGCCGAACAATCTGCGCCATTGGAATCCTCAGCCTGTTGCTGTTGTTGGATGTTCCCTCCAACCAGCGTTTGACGGTCATCTGGTTCGGCCTGCTGACAATCGCCGTGGGCGGATCTTTGTTCTTTATTCGCGGAAATGTGACGGCGGCTATGAACGCCACCGATCACGAGAAGGTTCTAGTGGTTCGCGCGAATCCATGAATACGCGACCCATGGTCCGGTTGGCACTTATTGGCTGCGGGGAGCACGCTGAGACTGGCCATGCAATTCCGCTGGCCAGATACAAGTCCGAGTACCCGGATGAAATTGCGCTGGTCGCGGCTTGCGATATTCGAGTCGAGCGGGCGCAAAAATTCTGTGAGCGATACGGATTCAAGGCGGCCTACGGCAACATCGATGAACTGCTGTCGCGCGAGGAGCTAGATGGCTGCATCGCGGTCGTCCCGCCGGACAGAATTTCTGAAACTGGAATTCTTCTGTTGAACCGGCACGTGCCTTGCGTCGTGGAAAAGCCTCTCGGTTCCGTGTCTGCCGAAGTAAAAGCGTTGGCGGAAGAGGCCGCCGGCAGTGGCACTCCGAACATGGTTTCGGTGAATCGTCGCTTCATGCCGTTTCTGAACCGTGCTCTGCAGTGGGCGGGCAATGCCAGTTCGATTCGTTATGTCCACTGCACATTAGCGCGGCACGCGCGCTCTGAGCCCGAGTTCATTTGGGCCACCGCGGTTCATGCGGTAGATACGTTGCGATACATCGCAGGCGAGGTAGGAGAATTTCAATGTCGCACGATGAAGGGCGGGATGACCCGGACCGCCTGGCACACCATTGACCTCCATTTCCAAAGCGGCGTCGAAGGCCGCATTGATGTGCTACCCACAGCGGGGATGGTTGAGGAAACCTACGATCTCTCCGGCGAGGGCTTTCACGTGTCGGTGACGTGCCCGTTTGGGAGGAAACGTGGTTGGTCGGCCTATCGCAACGGAGCGCTGGTCACCGAGGAGTCGGCGTCCGCCGACCTGGCGGAAGACCTTTCAAACGGTTGTTACCACGAGACGGCTGCATTTATACGAGCCTTGCGCGAGGGTTCCGTCCCCAAACCTTCCATTGCTGACGTCGCGCCGTCTGTCGAAATCTGTATGTCCATCGCAGATGAGCAGATCGGCCGGTGAGCAGACTCCATCGGTTTAGTGATGCATGAGTCATGAGCGTCACACTCCCTTGCGCCAACCGTGGTCGTCCGCGTCCTTGAGTTCAATCGTGATCGAACCATCCGGATTCACCGGTTGTTCGCACGCCCAGGCGACTGGCTTCATCGTGCCTGCACGAATCTCAAGCTGGGCGGAAAGATTGAGTTTGCGTGCGTACCCTTTGGGAAGGAGAAAGGAAGCCTGCCTCAAACCGCCACCGTGGGGATGCCCTGGATCGAGAGTTCCACGTAAGCTGAGTTTTCGGTCCGGGCTCTCGACATGAAGCCACAGTACCCCCGGAACTCCTGCCCCTCCCCGATTGCTGACGCACACGATCACTTCGAAGGTGTCGTACCGCTTGCGTTGCCAAACCCATGAAGGCCGCAGGCGATATCCCATGTTGGCGCGCAGCCGCTCGAACCCGCGTGGATGCATTTCGTTGTAGCGCGCCAGATTGTCGGCTTCGGTCCACAGCGACCAGTAGTTTGCTCGCAAGTCGAGGACGTGCAACATGTAATTCTCCAGCACGTTGATGCTCGCCGCATCGGTCGACAATTTTTGCATGTCGTATTGCCGGAAGTACCCATCCTCCATGATGGCAGCGAGCCACGGCGGACGGTTGGCGAGTTGGTCAATCTGGATGGGCTCCTCCACGATGATGCTGTCGGAACGCAACCAGGCGCCAGCTCGCATGGCCATGTCGATGACGGCGCGATTACCGACATTGCTGATGTCGGGCTGAGTGTTCACGGCAAGCGGTGTTCTCTTCCATGCCGCCAGTTGGTGCTCCGTCATGCGAAGCGAAGTACGCTCGGCGGTTACGTAATCGGGGAAGGGATTGGGATAATCGCTGGTATGCCCCTCGCCCCAAAAGCCGTACTGCATCAGGTCAACCCACTCGATCAGGGGATTGCCATCAAATCGTGCCGCCAACAGGTCGGTCAACTCCATGAATGCTTTCTGAAACTCCGGATGTTCATAGCGAGGCTCGCGGTATTGCCCATTTCCCCGGCCGGGAATGTGGCCGATGTTGAAGAGCGGGATGCGATCGCGCAAGAACGGAGGCAGGGCGACCTCTTCGGGCTGAAACGAAGCGTTTGAGAGTTGAACCCGAAAGGCAACGCGCAAGCCCTTGCGGCGGGCGGCGTCCAGCGTCAAACCCCAGACAGGATCCAGATCGAGGCGGCCGGGTCGCGATTGCACGTTGCGCCAATCGCAGCGAATATACAGGACGTCGACGAAGGGCAGGCTTGAGACCTTTTCTACATGCTGTTCCAGAGTTTCTCGACCGGCGCGCGCCGCAAGAGATGGTCCACCCTCTTCCCAGCTGTACCCCACGAGACCGAATCCTGGATTTCGCAATGGTTTTTCCGAGGGGGTGGTGAACAGAATGGTTTGCCAACCCTGGTCTTGCTTAATATCGAACGGCCCCTGATTCAGACGCTCTCTTGGCAGCTGTGGGAAACTGATGGGATCGTCCCCGATCGCGACGGCTGCCAGGTTCAGGCGAGTCAGAGCAGGCAAGAGTGCCGCGCTTTTCAGGAGGTCTCTGCGACGCATGGCGGTGATTTCCTTCTTGATGCGAATGCTCAAAAGCAATTTACAGGTTGACGGACTTGAGACGCAGCTCCAGGATACCGGCACTCTCGGTGACGGAAATGTCGGCGCAACAATTGACGACGAAGTCGGCTCCCGCGGCTCGCAACTCGGCCTCCGGAAATGTGGCGCGCAGGGCGACAACAAGCGCCCCGGCAGCTTTACCGGCCAGAACGCCGGCGGGAACGTCTTCGCAAACGACACAATCGGAGGCGAGAAAGCCGAGTTTCGCTGCTGCTTTGAGAAACGGTTCAGGATCGGGTTTGCCGCGAGTCACGTCGGTCGAAGTAACGATGCATTGAGGAATGGGTAGGCCGGCGGCACGCAGCCGCGCTTCCGCCAGGCGACGTGTGCAGGAAGTCGCGATTGTCCAGGTCTGTGGAGGAAGGCTCGTCAGCAATTCCACCGCGCCTGGCAGCACAACGATCCCTTCCAGGTCCTCGATTTCTCTGCGCTCCACTTCCCGATTTTCCGATTCGTGATCCGCGTCGGGAAGAAAACGCCTGACCGTGCTCAAGCTAGGCCGGCCATGGGCGTGGGCCACCACAGCGTCGGGGTCAAAGCCGTGTTCCATCGCCCACTGGGCCCAAACTCTCTGGACAGCGGGAGTGGAATCGATGAGGACGCCATCCAGATCAAACAAAAAGGCATTACAACGGATGGCGGCTAGCCAGCCTCTGGGGCGAAATTCACGTTCCTGCGTCGTTTCTGCTGAATCCATTTGATTCTCCGTTTGCTTTCGTTCACTGTACCATTGCTTTCTATTTTCTGCTGTTTTTCCGATGTCGATTCCCGTGCATTTCCCGTTCCTGTCGCAGGCCGAGTGGTTAGGCTGCCTCTCCGAAGTCCAGCCCGTCGCAAGGGAAATGCTCGAACGAAGCGACGAGGACCAGCGACATATGGGATATTTCCATACCTTCCGTGAAATCGGCCAGCAGCCTTCGACTTGGCTTCGTACATGTGAACTCATGCGGTCCCACGCTGCCGAAATTGCGCGACCTGGTGGATGGGATTTCGTGCCTGTCGCTGTCGGGATCGGGAAGCTCGGAATCCGCGGGTGCCTGCGCGCCTGGCGCTTCGCAAGAGTCTAGGGATCAACGTGGAGGCCGTGCCAGCGGGAGCTTTGCTCACCCTTGGCAGGTATGCGTTGCCCGGTCGGCAAACCTTCATTGATGGTGTCGCTGGGGGCTCGATCCGGAGATAGTCCCGAGAGTGTTGGGGCGCTCGCCCTGTCCGGCAGCTGGAGCCTGAGGCTCGCCACCTGGTTCTGACTTGCAACCAGGAAGGGAGTCTCGCGAACGCCTTCTGCGGCGATCCGAAAGTGTGGGTCATCACCCTGACGCCGCGAATGACCGCAGCCTGGTCATGACCAATAGCTTCACGAATATGGTGCTAGGCGCACGTTTTCTGGGCTTTTCGAAGGAATTCAGCGGCCTTAGGCCGGATTGCGAAGTCTGTCGAATACTTTCGATAATTTATTTATTTCTTGCTTTCCCTCGCCGGTTTGGTTTAAAAGAGCTGGGGATTGGGAGCCTTCCCAGGCTAGGAGTCCCCACAATGAGCTTCGCAAAATATCTGGTTGTTCTACTGGCGCTCGCGATCAGCGTTGGATGCGCGCAGTCGCTGCTGGCGCAAGGCACGGATCTCGGTACTATTCGGGGAACGGTCACTGACCCGAGCGGCGCAGTCATCGCCAACGCAAGCGTGACCATCGCCGATCTAGCCACGAACACGCTCCGTCACACTGACACGAACCCCCACGGCGAATATCAGATGTTCGGACTTCCGTCAGGTACGTACAAGGTGACAATCGCGGCTCCGGGCATGACTGCGTATGACATCACGGGCATCGTGTTAACGGGCAGCGGCACTGTTAATGCCAACGCCGTCCTTAAGATTTCGACGGCCACCGAGAGCGTAGTGGTGACTACCGAGGCTTCCACGATCAACACCGCCGATCAGACGATTGCCGATACGATCACCAGCCGCGAGGTTCTCGACCTGCCGCGGGATAGCCGGGATGTCTATTCGTTTCTTTACCTGAACCCGAACATCACGCAGGGCGTCGGCGACGGCACATTCAAGTTTCTCGGATTCCAGAGTTATGGCGCGAACTTCACTATCGACGGACAGCGCTCCACGAGCACACTCGACGGATCAGCCTCCGCCAGTGAGCCGTCACTCGAAGCAGTCGGCGAACTGAATGTTCTGTCCAATGATTTCAGCGCAGAATATGCCGGCATTTCGAGCATTCGCGTGACCACCAAGCGCGGCTCGAACCAGTTCCATGGCTCGGCCTTTTACAACAACAAGAACTCCGCCCTCGCCGGCCTCACGATTCAAGATCAGCTGGGGATCCGCGACGCACAGGGCTCCTTGTATCCTTATCCCTCGCCTTACTTCAACTTCAACGACGTCGGTGGTTCTCTTGGCGGCCCCGTCCCGGGTCTGACGAAGACCTGGTTTTTCATGGCCTACGAGCGTAACTACAGTAGGGATTCGGTACAAGTAGCGGACAGCAGATTGCCGCATCCTTCGTTTTGGACGGGAGATTTTTCGCCGTTAATCACTAACCCCGACGATATGAATCCGGACATTCTTCCTGCCGTTCCGGCGGGCGTAACCCTGACGCCGGAGGAGATTGCAACTGACACCTATTGTGATGGCTGGCCAAACTGCACAGGAACGGGCGAGCAGTTCGTCAAAATCCCGTCTGAGCTTTTGAACCCGAATGTCCAGCAACTCATCAACGGGTATTTTCCCAAGATCGATCCATCGATCGCGGTCAATACATCGAATGGTCGGATTGGAGAGTTATTCCAAACCCTGATGCCAAGCAACACGACTCGGGACCTGGGAACCCTTCGCATAGACCACGACTTCTCCGACAAAGATCACGTGTACGGCGTGTATAACGGGCAGGCATTCAGTGGTGGTAACTCCGCCGTCAGATCGCCATTTACGGGGCTCGGCCTGACTCAGCAAGAACGGCGAACCCATACCCTCTCCGGTTCTTACGTGCGCACCATTCGCAACAACATCATCAATGAAGCGCGCGGTGGTTTCAATCGCGAATTCATTTACCGGCACAGCAACACGACTCTGCAGAGCTTTTTGTCCAGCATCGGCTTCGATCAGAATGCCATCGATGCCTATGGCGCAGTAGCGGGTCCAGCCGAACTTCTCACGCACGGGCATACCGTGATCAACTACGGTTCCCGATTCACATCATTCGATCGAAGCGGCAACCGAAATACGGATCGTCAGGAGAGCCAATACCTGTCGACCTTTGGAGACACCCTCACGTGGGTAATTAAGAATCACAATCTGAAAATTGGCGCCGATTTCGTGCACAACGAGGGTCTCGATGGTTTTTCAACGGCTCGCGGCAATCCACGGGGAACGATGACTTACTCGGGCAGAAGCACAGACGCCTTCGCCAATTTCCTGCTCGGGTTACCGCCCTCCCAAGTCGCTTACCTTGCCAAAACCCGGCCCGATATGGACGTATCCAACTGGCAGCAGGGGTACTTCTTCCAGGATGATTGGAAGGTCAAGTCCAACCTAACCATACATCTTGGAGTCCGCTATGAACTGGTTTCCCCATGGCTCGACAAGCATGACATCTTGCTGAACTTCGATCCCACCTTCAACAACAACACCGGACGGTTCATCGTATCTTCTGACAAGACTCTTCCCTACCTGGATCCGAGAATTCCCGCTACTCTACCCACAGTCACCGCCGCACAGTCCGGGCTCGGCATTGGCCGAGGTCTGATCCGGACCGACAAAAACAATTTCGCTCCCCGCGTTGGGTTCGCCTGGGGCATCGGGGATAAATCGGTCATACGCGGAGGCTACGGGATCTACTTCCCAACCTCGGCTGCCCAGGGAGTCCGTGATCCCATTTCAACGAACGGATTCAACCAGGCGCTGATAAAGCAGACCGGGACCGAGAATCCACCGGTACAACCATGGCCCACTCCGCTGACCGGCGGGGATGTTGTGCTCGATTCCAGCGCGTTCTCGATCAATGCCGTACCCATTGGACTGCGCGAGCCCCTGGTCCAGCAGTACAACGCTACCTTCGAGCGCCAACTAGGTCTCAAGACATCGGTGCGATTTTCCTACATTGGGATTCATTCAGGGGGACTGATTGGGGGCATTGATCTCAATGAGATTGCACCCAGCGACAATCCGTGGGGCACTACGATTGGTGACGGAGTGACTCCATGCACCCCAGATGACGGAGATTGCGTGCCAACCAACGCAGACTACGCCCGCTTACCGTATCCCACGTTAGGCGATTACCTTCTGACTTATGGGAACTATGGGTACAGTCGGTCCAACAGCTTCCAGACACAGGTCGAGCGACGGTTTGACAAGGGCTTGATGTTAAATGCGTCTTACACCTACCTCGACCAGAAGTCGACAGGTATCGACCAGGGCAATTCCAGCCTAGGAGGCGTTCCTTACGATCCATTTCAGCCGCACCTCGATTACACAGAGGACGCCTGGGTCTCACACCACCGGTTCGTCTTCTACGGCGTGTACGACTTGCCATTCGGACGGAACAGGAGGTTTGGCGGCGGATTATCGAAGTGGGCGGACGCGGTAGCCGGTGGATGGCAGACGACCTTCCAGATGTTTGCCAAGAGTGGTACAGCATTTACGCCGTACTGGACCTGTGACAACTGTGGCAACGGTTTACGCATGGTGGGTCCGGGCAACATCGCTTCCGAATCGATCGACGCGCTCGGCGACTTCAACGATTTCATTGGGTATAGGCCGATGATTGTCGGGAACTACAAACAGCACGCCGGCGATCAAATCTTCAATCCCGACGCCTTCGCACCTCCGCCCATGGGAGCTGATGTTTTCAGGAATAGTGCCATTGCGCGAAAGAACTTGTTGTGGGGTCCCGGAGGTTGGGGAGTCAATTTCGGTTTGCATAAGGACTTCAAATTAGGGGAGCGAGTTACCGCCAACTTCGGGGCTGACTTCGACAATATTTTCAATCACCCGATTCGCATGCCGAACCAGGATTTCGGAGACGGCAGCTTTTCCTATCTCGGCGGATTCGATGTCCAAATCGATCCCGACACCTTAATGCCGGCTATCGAAGACGTTAATCCCAATGCGGACTTTGCTCGTGCGTTCTCTACCTTTCCACAGGAGGGCGTCGATAGCCGTCGCACGATCCGGTTGCGGCTTAGGATCACTTTCTAGGCTGAACCAGTTGTCTGCAGAACGACTGTCCATAACAAGCGAGAAACGCCCGGGCAGTCGCTTCAGCCCGGAGAAGCCATGAAATTCAGAATAACTATCGCCATCGCTTTTGTTTTCTGCCTGACCAGCGTCTGGGCAGAGCGGCCGGGAAATTTTCGCGTGATCGGTCCCGGTGGCGGCGGGGCGATGTTTAACCCGACGATCAGCCCACTCGATGTAAACACTGTTCTCGTTTCTTGCGATATGACGGGCTCCTACATCACGCACGACGGCGGGCAAACCTGGCGGATGTTCAACCTTCGCGGCGTCGTGAACTTCTTTGTTTTCGATCCGCAGGATCCGAAGACCATGTACGCCCACGCGACGGGGCTATGGCGGAGCAGGGATGGCGGAGAAACCTGGGCCTTGGTCTCCCCGGCGCCTTCGACGGTACGTGGTCTGAAAATGAATTCCGACCACGCGAATGAAACCATTCTCGCCCCGTCGGATCCGCTGGGCGACATTTACGCGATGGCGATCGATCCCGCCGACTCTCGGGCACTCTACGTAGCCGCGGGTCGAAAGGAGAATCCAAGCCTATTTGTTTCCCGCGACTCAGGGGAACACTGGCAGAAACAGACGGAATTGCTCGCGAATGTGCGACGGCTCTGGGTTGATCCGCACTCTCAGTCCGGGGCGCGGCGGCTTTTCGTGGGCGCCACGAATTCACTGGCAGTGGTTACAGGGACGAGCGTTCGCACTCTGCCGTTGCCCGCTGCTGCCACAGACCTTTCTCTCGGATTCGGTTCTGCCGAGCAACCGGTGATTTACTTCATATCAAAGCGCGGAGCGTTCCGCTCGCACGATGGCGGGGCAAGCTGGCGTGAATGCGCGCTTCGCGGCAGCGGCGCCAAAATCCGCGCGATCGCAACCAGCTTGCATCATCCGGAAACTGCGTACCTCTCTTATAGCGATCTCTCGATCGACGGGAAAACCTGGCTGGGCGTGGCCAAGACTACCAACTCAGGCGAGGATTGGCAGTTGGTCTGGAAGGAATCCTCCGGTCCGGCGAACAACGTTCATGATGACTGGATTACGGACCGTTTTGGCATCACGTGGGGAGAGAATCCCCTGAATATGACAGTGGCGGACCAGGACCCGAACCTTGCATACGGCACTGACCTCGGCCGCACAATGCGCACTACCGATGGCGGCGGAACCTGGAGCGGAATCTATTCGCGCAAGATCAACAATGCGAGTTGGACCACAGTCGGCCTGGATGTGACGACGACTTACGGCGTGCATTTTGATCCATTCGACGCAAGGCGCATCTTCATTACATATACGGATATCGGGGTGTTCCGTAGCGAGGACGGAGGGACTTCCTGGACTAGCGCCACGATGGGAGTTCCGGACGAGTGGACCAATACGACGTACTGGATTGTTTTCGATCCGAAGGTGAAGGGCCGGGCCTGGAGTGTGAACAGCGGTACGCACGATCTGCCTCGTCCGAAGATGTGGCGGCACACTGCAGTGTCGACATACAAGGGTGGTGTGTGCCGCAGCGATGACGGTGGCAAGACCTGGGCGAAATGGAATGGGGGGATGGATGAGACCGCCGCTACACACATTCTTCTAGACCCGACCAGCCCAGTGGATGCGCGCGTTCTCTACGTTTCCGGGTTCGGACGGGGGTTGTACAAGAGCGTGAACGGCGGACGAACCTGGACACTGAAGAATCAGGGGATCACGCAGTCAGAACCATTTGCGTGGCGATTGGCCCGTAGCACGAACGGAACTCTGTATGTGCTTCTGGCGCGACGTTCGGAAGATGGCAGCATCGGGAATGCCGGCGACGGCGCGCTCTATCGATCAACCGACGCCGGCGAACACTGGGAACCGGTTACACTTCCGCCCGAAGTAAATGCTCCCAACGGTCTGGCGGTTGATCCCGCAGCTCCCGATCGGTTGTATCTGGCTGCGTGGGCCCGCGCCGTCGGGCAACATGGGGAAGGCGGAGGGATCTACCTCTCGGAGAATGGCGGCAAAGGCTGGCAGGCGGTGCTCGATCGGGACCAGCACGTCTACGACGTAACCATTGATCCGGTGGATCCGAAGATTCTGTATGCGGCGGGCTTTGAATCTTCCGTATGGCGGTCTGCCGATCGAGGACTGCACTGGTCGCGCGTTCCGGGGTTCAATTTCAAGTGGGCCCACCGCGTCGTCCCGGATCCGCAAGACCGTGACCATATTTATGTGACGACATTCGGGGGTAGCGTCTGGCACGGGTCGGTGCGTGGAAAGGATAAGCCCGTCGATATCGCCACACGGGCACTTCAGCCTGGGCAGTGAACATGGGAGATGACAATCGGGTCTCGATGAATCGCCGGCAATGGCTTTATAGCGCAGGGTTGATGGCAGGAGCTTCAAGGCTCGCCATGCCGCGTGCGAACGCGCAAGCGGAAAGGCCGCCGGCTCCCAAACCGCTCGACCTGTCGCACTACGAGCCGAAGAGCATGCTACATGTGCACGAATCGCGCGTTGAACGAGCGAAATTTCCCGTCATTGATGTCCATACTCACATTTCGGTCTCGACGAAGTCGGAAGCGGGAGTCGAGCTTGCCGCCGACCGGCAGTACCTGGGAACGCCACAAGAATTGGTGTCAGTCATGGAGCGGAAGAACATTCGCGCGATGGTGAATCTGACGGGAGGGTATGAAAAAGGGCTGGCGGACACGGTGGCGAGATATGACCGCGCTTATCTAGGAAGGTTCTACACCTTTACTGAGCCTTCATATATGCGGTTCAAAGAGGCGGACTATCCTAAGCTGCAGGCTCAGGCGATCGAGCAGGCACATCGTGACGGAGCCCGAGGGTTGAAGATTCTGAAGACCCTCGGGCTCTATCTGCGCGAGAACATCACATCGGGGACGCTCGTCAAAATAGACGATCCACGATTCAATCCGATGTGGGAGGCGTGCGCGCAGCTCAATATGCCGGTGGCGATTCACGTTTCGGATCCGATCGCGTTTTTTACTCCCACAGACCGCTTTAACGAGCGCTACGAAGAGCTGAACAATCATCCCGACTGGTCGTTTTACGGAGGCGATTTTCCGAGCAATGAAGAGCTGCTCGCGGCGCGCAATCGTGTTATGTCCCGCCATCCCAGGACGCAGTTTGTTGTGCTGCACGTCGGAAATTTCGCTGAGGATCTGCAAAACGTTTCCGATAATCTTGACCGCTACTCGAACATGTTCGTCGACATCGCCGCGCGCATCGGCGAACTCGGCCGCCAGCCAAGGACAGCCCGGAGATTCTTCGACAAACATCAGGACCGAATTCTGTTCGGGACGGACGCGACTCCCCATGGAGACGATTATCCGCAGCAAGTGTTCAACAATAAGCTGTATGAAATCTACTTCCGCTTTCTGGAGACCGACGACGAGTACTTCGACTACGCTCCGGCGAAAGTGCCACCACAGGGGCGGTGGCGAATTTACGGAATCAATTTGCCGGATTCTATCTTGAGCAAGGTGTACTACGAGAACGCTGCCCGGGTGCTGCGAATCTAGATGCGACCCCATACCTATCTCTGTGCGGTTTTCGGTTTCGCAATCTTGCCGCGAGCGGACGTATGCGCCCAAGTTCGAGTCTGGGAAGGAAGGCTGACGTTGCCTACGTATGAAGAAGGAACGGCAGATCCGAATCCTGCTTTCGATCAGTTCACCGCCAACAAATTTAATTATCCCTATACCCTGCGGGAAAACCT
>Ga0066709_100001308_pt1 | contig 16158 bp, 15 predicted proteins | sample GraSoiAngelo_158_FD_79665 | JGI IMG/M metagenome (GOLD analysis project Ga0066709, IMG submission 79665) | Grasslands soil microbial communities from the Angelo Coastal Reserve, California, USA - 14_1009_16_30cm | ecosystem: Environmental > Terrestrial > Soil > Grasslands | place: USA...
CGCGTTCACAACGTCCGTGGGTAGGACAGCTAGGCCGATATCCGGTCGCACGCAAACGGAAGAGGCTCGCTCCGGCGAGCCTCTTCTCGATGGGGCCTAGGGCGCCTCTCCCTCTTCGCTTGACGGCCGGCGGCGCCGCAAACGGCGGCGGAGGAATGTGATCAGGTAGACGAGCACTCCGACGCCGACTCCAATGAAGCCGATCGCTCCCAGCGAGCCCGAGGCGCTGCGCCCTAGAACGTAGGCGAGAGAGCCGATCGTGCTCGCCCAGGCGATACCGCCGAGGGCGTTCCAGAGCAGGAAGCGCGGGCCAGTGCATCCGCTCGGCGCCGGCCAGCCAAGACGTGACCACTCGCAGGCCCGGCAGCCAGCGGCCGAAGAAGACTGCGGCCGCGCCCCAGCGTGCGAAGAACTCCTCACCGCGTTTGATCAGACGCTGTCTGCGCGCTGCCAGCCGACCGGGCCGGTTGACCAGCCGCCGGAGTCCTCGGCGCCCGATCAGATAGCCGACGTTGTCGCCGATGATCGCTGCGCCCGCGGCGACCGCGATCACGAGTGGGAATGAGAGCTTGCCCTGCGAGGCCAACGCCGCGGCCACGATCAGGGCCGTCTCGCCGGGGATCAACGCCCCTGCCGACTCGCCGCCGACGAGCGCGAAGAGCAGCGGATAGCCGAGGTTTGCCGGGACGTTGATGAGCGCCGCCAGCATCAGCTTGCCAAGACGGCGTCCACCCGGGAGTCTGGCGGGCTATGACCACCAGCACCGCCGTCGCAATCGTGCTGGCAGCCCTCTCGACGACTATCACGAACCTGGCCTACCTACGCGAGCACGACGCCGCTGCTGCCCTCCCCGTCTTGTCGATGCGCCGCCCGCTGCACTCGCTCCAGCTTCTGCTCCGCGACCGCAGCTGGCTGCTCGGCTTTGCGATGGAGAGTAGTGGCTTCCTCCTCTACGCGGCGGCGCTGGCGCTGGCGTCGCTCTCGCTCGTGCAGAGCATCAACGCCGGCGGCATCGGCGTGCTCGCGTACGTCTCGGCACGCATGGGCCGCCGTCAGCTCGGCAGGCGCGAGCTGAGCGGCGTGATCCTTTCCGTCCTGGGCCTGCTCGCACTCGCGGTGTCACTCGTCGGCGGCAGCGGTGAGGGCGGCCGCGGGTCGACCGCAGCGATTCTCCTCTGGCTCGGCGCGAGCGGCGCGGCCGCCCTCCTCGTCCTGCTGCTGGGACGGGCGGCTCTGGGGGCCGCAGTGGCCGCCGGGATTGCAGGTGGGCTCTTCTTCTCGATCGGCGACATCTCGACGAAGCTCGTCACCCAGGGCGGCGTCCGGATCGGCTTCCTGCTCGCTCTCGTCCTGGGCTACTCGCTCGGGACCGTCCTGCTCCAGCTCGGCTACCAGGCCGGCGGGGCGCTGACGGTCGCGGGGGTGGCGACGCTGCTGACGAACGCCTTGCCGATTGCGGCCGGAACGGTTGTGCTGGACGAGCCGGTCCCGTCAGGCGCCTACGGCGGTCTGCGAATCCTCGCCTTCGCCGCTGTGACAGCCGGTGGCGTCCTCCTCGCGAGCCCGGAAAGTCAGGCGGCGACATGAGGGGCGCTCACCCGGAGGGAAAGCGGCTCCACGGACAGTCGGGCGAATGTCTTGCTTCGCTTCTGGCTCCGCAGGAGGGGCATGCGTATTCCTCGCCGAGGTACATGTCGGCAAGTCTCTTCGCCATCAGGACGAAGACCACGGCGGCGACCAGCAGGAATGGGCTCATGACGGCGAAGGGTGGGGAAGCTCCGTTGCGCGCTCAGGCCGCCAGCCGCTCGAGGCTCGCCCCGCCGACCGTGAGCGTGATGTCGATGTTGCCGCGCGTGGCCCGCGAGTAGGGACACGTTTCGTGCGCCAGTCTCATCAGCTCGACGGCCTCATCGCGGGGGATCTCGGGCGCATCCAAGTCGAGCGCCGCGGCAAGGCCGAAGCCGCCGCGCTTGAGCGGCCCGATTCCGACCCGCGCCGTGATGCGCGAGCCGCTCAGGTCGAGCTTGCGTCCGGCGGCGTGCCGCAGCATCGACGACTGGAAACAGGCTGCATAGCCCGCGGCGAAGAGCTGCTCGGGGTTCGTTCCCGGGCCGCCCGTGCCGCCCATTTCGCTCGGAACGTCGAGATCGACGTCGAGCCGGCCGTCGCTCGTCCGGGCGTGACCTTCGCGGCCACCAGTGGCCGTTGCTTCGGCGGTGTAGAGGATCTCGGGTTGCTCGCTCATCGTTTGTTCTCCTTTCGAGTGCGTACCGAACCGCGGAGCGCCTCGGGCCGTCTGCGCGACCCGGAGGCGTACGGGGTCAGCGCACGGTGAAGGTGCCTTTCATGCCGAGACTCGCGTGCGAGTCGACGGTGCAAAGGTAGGTGTACTTGGCCTTCTTCTTGAACGTGACCGTGAGCCTGGACGTCTTACCAGGCCCGATCACCGGGGTCTTCCTCCCGTTGATCTTGAAGTCGTGCGCGACGTGGCCGGCGTTCTTGAAGACGAACGTGACCTTGCGAGGGCTCGCAATCGACTTGCTCGAGAGCTTGAAGAAGAACTCGCCGCCCTTGACCGTGATCGTCGTCACGGTCGCCGCCGTCTGTCGGTCACTGCTTGCCGATCCGAGCTGGACGAGGGTCAGCGAGGCAATCGCGACTGCTCCGAGGACCGAGAGGGAGCGGATGGTGAACCGACGCATTGCAGTACCTCCTTGCGGATGAGTGCTCATGGCTGGAGTGAGTAAGCGATTAGTTGGAACTGCGGGTTCGAGTTGTTCGCAAAGGACATCGTTGAGCCGCTCCCTTCGAATTTGCGTATGTGGAGGAAAGGTCGCTGCGCAGCTCGCGCACGTCTGCACGGCCAGCCCCCGTTGGCGCTCCCGACCGCCCCGAATCCCGACTACCCGTTAGCCACCAGCGCAGGCTGCACCCGCGTTCAGGGGAGAGCCTCCGGGCCGTCCATGCGGGCGGCCCGGAGGCTTGAGGGGTCAGCGGACGGTGAAGCTGCCCTTCATCCCGGCTTCGGCATGCCCAGGCACTGTGCACAGGTAGGGATAGGTGCCGGCCTTGGTGAAGGTGACGGCGAGCTTTGTCGTCTGGCCCGGCTGGATCAGCGGCGTCACTTTGCCGTCGATCTTGAAGTCGTGCGCGACATGGCCGATGTTCGTGAAGGTGAAGGTCACCTTGCCGGGCTTGGGGATCGACTTCGTCGAAAGCCTGAAGAAGAATTCGCCGCCCTTGACCTGGATCGCACCCGAAGCGTTGGGCGCAGGGCCAGCAGCCGAGCTGGACGGCGCAGTATTTGTGGTCGTAGGCTGAGCCTGTTGGGCACCCGCCGTGCCCGTCCCCGATAGCGAGTAGGCGATCAACTCATACTGCGGGTTCTTGAAGAACCCGGGACCGCCGGCGCCAACCAGCAGCGTGTCTCCAGCAATCGCCGGGAAGGAGTTGATGCCGGCGGATGCCTTCCTCGTCCAGAGCGTCTTGCCCGTCCTGGTGTCGAAGGCGTAGATCGTGCCGGCGTAGGTGCTGGTGAAGACGACGTCGTTGGCGACGGTGGCCGCGCCGAAATCCTCGGACGGCAGCTTGTTCTGCCAGAGCACCTTGCCGGCACCCGGGTCGATCGCGGTGAGGCCGCCCGTGCCCGTCTTGAAGTTGCCGAGACCACCCGCGATGCCCGTCGCACTCGCCCGTGTGGGGAAGTTGAGCCAGGGGACGAAGAGTCGGTTGGCGGCAAGCGCCATCGGCGTCTCGACCCCGCCGAAGATGCCGGGAAAGACGTTGATGGGTTTGCGCGGCAGCAGCCCGGTGTCGTTCTGGTGCTTGCCGACGGGGCGCGTCCAGAGATGCTGGCCGTTGTCGGCGCGGTACGCGTACACCTTGCCCATCTTCCCGGCGACGAGCTCGACCTCGGTCTGGACGCCCTTGATCGGGACCGTCGCAGTGATCGCGTCCACCTGCAGGTCGTAATCGCGCAAGTCGTGCGGAATTACCTGGCGGAACCAGAGCAGCTTCCCCGTCTGGCCGTCGAGGGCGACGAGCGAATCCGTGTAGAGGTCGGGACCGGGGCGACTCGACCCGTTCGGGAACTTCGGAGTTCCGTACAGGGGCGCCGGATTGGCGACGGACAGGAAGACGCGCCCCTGGCCGTCTACCGAGGGCGGGTACCAGAGGCCGCCGCCGCTGTTGACCTTCGGATTGCCGAAGAGCTTGGCGCCGCCCTTGACGGTCTGGAAGCTCCAGATCGTCTTCCCGGTCTTGGCGTTCAGGGAGTAGACGGTGCCGAAGGCGCCGCCCTGGTAGAAGTTCGACGAGCTGCCCGGAATCGTGGAGATGAGGACCTTGCCGTCGTACAGCTGCGGCGTCATGTCGATTCCTTCGAACTTGTTGCCGATCAGCTTGTGCATCCACATCTGCGCACCGTTCTTAGGGTTGAGGGCGAACGCGGCCCCCTCCGTCGCGCCGAAGAGCAGCCCGTAGCCGAGTGCCAGGCCGTTCGGGCCGCCGCTTGGCGTCACCGACTTGTACAGGTGCTTCCACATGACTGCACCCGTCTGTCGGTTCAGCGCGTAGACGTTCGAGTCGGGATCCTGGATGTAGACGACGCCGTTGAGGACGATCGGGTTCGACGTGTACGCCCCGAATTGGCCGATGTACGGAAGCTTGAACCTCCATTTGACCTTCAGCTTCGAAACCGTCTGTGAGTTGATCGGTGTTTGGGTGGTGGAGCGTGTGTTGGAGAGGTTGTAGTTGTGGGCAGGCCACGCGCCGGCGTTGGCAGCCCACTCGGGTGGCGGTTGGCCCACAGCCCCGGCGTGGCTCGACGAGCTGCTTCCCGACTTCGAGGAGCTGCTTCCGCAGCCCGCAAGGGCGACAGTCACGGCGAGGGCTCCGAGAACGGCAAGCGCGAGCTTGCCTCGACGACCTGTTCGGATCTTGTTCGCAAACGACATCTTCGTGTACTCCCTCCTGGAGATTTGGTCCGCGCGGAAACGATCGCGGCGAACACCCGAGGCGTCTACACGACAAGCGCCCGTTCGCGCCCCCAACCGACCCGAATCGCGGACTACCTGCTATCCACCAGGCAGCAGCAGCCGTCCGTGCCGCTGGGTTTCGGCTTACTGGTTACCGTCGTCGACTGGCAAGTTGACGAGCAGCGACGTCCCGGCGCCGGGCGGGCTCTCGAGCGAGATCCTGCAGCCGATCGACTCGGCGCGGTCCTTCAGGCCGAGCAGCCCCGATCCAAGCGCCGGGTCCGCCCCGCCCAGACCGTCGTCGCGAACGGCGACCCGAAGGATTCCGTCGCGTGCGTCGACGGCAACATGCACGCCGGACGCACAGGCGTGCTTCGCCACGTTCGCCAGCGCCTCAGAGACGACGTAGTACGCCGCCACCTCGACCTGCTCGGGCAGGCGAGTCTCGGCTTGCACGTCGAGCTCGACCGGAATCGGCGAGCGGCGCGCGAGCGTCCTGAGGGCAGGCCCGAGCCCGCCGTCGGCCAGGCCAGCCGGGTGAATCCCCTGGGCGATCTCACGCAGCTCGTCGAGCACACCCGCGTGTCCCTCGACGATGCGCGAAAGCTCCGCCCGGAGCTCGCCGAGGTCCGGCGGCACCGACGCCTGGGCCGCGCGGACCTCGAGCGCAAGCGAGACGAGTCGCTGCTGAGCCCCGTCGTGGAGGTCGCGCTCGATCCGCCGCCGAGTCGCGTCGGCGGTGGCAACGATCCGCGCGCGCGAAGCGTCGAGCTCGGCGCGGCTCTCCGCGTTTGCGATGGCGCTCGCCAGGAGCTCCGTGAACCCGACCAACAAGCCTTCGGCATCCTTGACCGGCACCGGGCCCTCCCGCTGCCACAACGCGATAATCACTCCCCAGAGCCGGCCCTCCAGGGTAATCGGCGCTCCAACCGCGGAGCGAACGCCCAACTCGCGCCCGCGGGCGCCCAAGTGACCGGAAATGTCGTCGAAGCTTTCGATCCGATCGGAGTGGCCCGTTCGCCAGATCGCGGCCGCGAACCCCTCACGATGCACCGGACGCGCGCCGACCGGGAGCTCCGTAGTGAGGTTTCCGTGAGAAGAGAGAATGGCTACGCCGCCGTCGGCGTCGTAGCGGTGCACGCCCGCCCACTCGGCGCCCAGCAACCGGCCCACCTCGGCAGCTACTGCGTCGAGAACCTCGGCGTGGGATACGCCGCGCGCGATCAGGGTCGCCACCCGCCGCAACGCCGCCTGCTCCTCCGCGATCTTCGTGAGCGCCTCGCGGCTCTCGGCGTTCGCGATAGCCGTCGCAACGAGCTCCGTAAACTCCGCCAGGCGCCGCTCCGTGTCGTGGGGCAGCGGCCGGTCGGTCGTGGAGACCACGGCCAATACACCCCAGAGGCGTCCCTCGACCGTGATCGGCACCCCCACCGACGAGCGCCAGCCCATCGCGCGGCCGGCGGCGGCGGCTGCTCCGGGCTGCTCTGCGTAGTTGTCGATCCGTGAGGGCCGGCGAGTCTCGAACACCAGGCCGGACACGGTTCCCTCGAGCGCGTACCGCTCTCCGACGTAGACATAGCCGCCGGCGCTCGTCCAGCCGCCGAGCGCGGTGACCGTGCCATCGGCCTCGAAGCGGGTGAGAGCGGCGCCGTCGGCGGGAACCATCCGAGCGACCTCGGCGCTCACCGCTGCGAACACCTCGGCCGGCGTCGCCCCGTGCGCCACGAGCGTCGCTACCCGTCGCAGCGCCGCCTGCTCGTCCGCTAGCCGCGTGAGCTCTTCGCGCGCCTGACTGTTCGCGATGGCTGTCGCCACCAGCTCGGTGAACTCGGCAAGGCGATCCTCGACATCGTCTGGAAACGGCGACTCGGGCGACGACGTCGAGATCACTCCCCAGACCCGGCCGTCGACGATGATCGGGGCGCCGACAATCCTGTTGAGCCCGGACTCACGGGCTTCGGCAGCGAGGGAGCCCGGAAGATCGGCATAATCCTCGACCCTGGCCGGGCGGCCGGTGCGCAGGACCTCGGCGGACATCGACCGTCCGTCGAGCGGCCAGCGAGTCCCCGGCTGAAAACCGTGCGGCCGGTCGTCCCAGACGGCGAGGATCGTCATCGCCGTCCCGTCGTCGTCATAGCGAGAGACCGCAGCGTTTGCGAGGTGCATGACCTGAGCGACCTCCTGGGCGACTACCGAGAACACCTCGTCGGCCGGCGCGCCCTCGGCGACGAGCGTCGCCACGCGACGTAACGCCGCCTGCTCCTCGGCAAGGGACCGGACCGGGACGCGGTCCCTCACCTGAGACACGCGACAACCTCAAACGAGCGTCGAAGCGCGCCGGCGAAGCCGCCCGACGTGCTCATTGCTTCACGCTACCCCATAATCGAGGGGTGAGCGAGAATCCCCCACGGGTCGTCCTCGCGGACGACGACGTGCTCCTCCGCGAGGGCTTGGCGGGCCTGCTCGAGCGCTCCGGCTTCGAGATCGCAGGTCAGACCGACAACGCGCCGAGGCTGGTGGCGCTCGTCCGGGAGCACCGGCCCGAACTCGCGATCGTCGATATCCGGATGCCGCCCGGCCACACGACGGAAGGTCTCGATGCCGCTCACCAGATTCGCGAGGAGTTCCCCGAAACCGCGATCCTCGTTCTTTCCGCCCACGTCCAGGTCGAGCAGGCGACGGACTTGCTCGCCGGCGGCGAGGGCACCGGCTACCTGCTGAAGACCCGGGTCACGGACGTCGACGAGTTCATCGAGACTGTCGAGCGAATCGTCAAGGGAGGGTCGGTCGTCGATCCAGCGCTCGTCAAGGAGTTGGTCGCCGCCCGGCGCGCAGAGGACCCGCTCGACGTCCTCTCTCCGCGCGAGCGCGAGGTGCTCTCGCTGATGGCCGAGGGCCGTTCGAATGCCGGCATCGCCCATCAGCTCTGGATCACGGAAGGGACGGTCGAGAAGCACGTGCACAGCATCCTCACGAAGCTGCGGTTGCCGGCGACCGAGGACGACCAGCGACGGGTTCTGGCCGTGATCACCTTCCTCGACGCGCGTTAGCGTTTTCAAGGTTTTCAACGCACACGACCGTCGACGATGCGGCGAATCGCGGCCGCGGACAACTCCGCCTTCGGCACGAATCCCGCCGCCGGGCTATCTGCGAGCAGATCGGCGACGTCCTCCTCGGCACGCGTCGAGATCATGACCACGGTTGCCACAGCGCCGACACCGTCTTCCACGAGTCGGCGCGCAAGGTCGAAACCATTCTCTTCTCCGAGCGAGATGTCGACCAGCACGACGTCCGGCAGTAGCGCCTTGGCTTGACGGAAGGCCTCGTTGCCGGTCGTCGCGACGCCCGCGACGGTCAGGCCCTCTCGCTCGAGAAGGACTCGCGCGGCTTCGAGGTACGGGCGATTGTCATCGACGATCAGGCAGCGAATAGGCATGAGATCAGCTTTACAACTGATGCGCTACGCCGCATTGCGGCTAGCGGGAATCCGAAGAGTTCGGCTACCCGGGCGGGCAGATCGCTGCTGGCCCCGATGACAGTACGGGTAGTGAGACCTTCGCCGACCTCGTCGACTGACACGCGCTCGCAGACCTCGTCGAGCGCGGCTGCTCGCCGCGGCTCGCACTCGACATCGTCCGCTGAGGCCGTGGATTAGCGGTTCTCCGCCTCCTCGGCCTCTTCACCGCTCTCGACGATGTCGCCCTCGGTGAAGAGGATTTTCTGCAACGCGATCCTCCAGTTCGGCGTTCGCCTCAGCAGGAACTCGAGGTCCATCCCGAAATGCTTGAACTCCTCCCCCTGCGCGTTGGCCATGATCGCCTTCGCCTGGGAGTCGGGCTCGAGGGCCAGCCGCTGCTCGTACCAGCCGATCGCCTCTGCCTCCTCGGTCAGCGACGCGATCATGCGCGCAAACGTGCGCGTCTCCGCGCTGAGCTCGCCGGCCGGTTCGTGGTATTGGTCGAAACCCATCTCGCCTCCTGTTCGATTGCCTGCATTCTCTCGCTGTTGGTGGCTTAGTAGCCGGTGCTCGGCGCGGCGGCCACGACCTGGTTTCCCGCCGGGGAGACGGCGTACCAGAGTCCGCCAAAGGCGTTGACGCCCTCGCCGTTCGTGTCGCCGGCCTTCGCGTCACCGCTGAAGAGGTAGAGCGGGTGGCCGTTGTAGGTGACCTGCGGCTTTCCGTCGGAGCGCATCGTGGTTCCGACGAGTGAGCTGTCCGCCCCGCTACCGAGCGTCGGCTTCCCATTCGCCCGGAGCGGCGGCCAGTTGACGGCGCAGGCGCCGGAGCACGCGCTCGTCGTGCCCGAGTCCTTCTGGAACAAGTAGAGGGTGCGTCCGTGCGAGTTGACAAGGATCTTGCCGAGTCCGACGTTCGCGACACCGACGGTGGCCGGCGCTCCGTTTGCGGTTGTCGGGGATGCCGGCGTGCTCGCCTTGCTGCCGCCGCCACAGCCGGCCAGCGCCACCACGGCGAGGGGCAGCGCTGCCAGAGTTGCGAGGAAGGCGATGGGTCTTCTGCGAGTCATCTCGCTCCTTTCGTTTTGGGCGCAGCGATCTTGAGGTCCTCCTGGCCTGACCGCTGCCTCCACCCATCGTCGAGGGAACGCGGTCTGCTGTCTGCACCGCCAGCGAGTATCCGAGCCCCCGACCACCAGCAATCTCGGATTCCAGCCTGCCCCCAGACCAGCTGGGTGCTGACCGCGAAGACACCCACGGACCGACCCGCGAACCTCGGCGCAGTATGTTTCTACACGCCAGCCGACGTGAGCTCGACGACCCGGACCAGGCCCGCCTTCCCGACCGCGTGCGCGCGGATCTCCTTTTCGAGCTGCCCGCATCTCAGGGCGCGTCGCTTCGTGAGTGGCTCGGCTGCGCGGCCGTCGCCGCCGAGGTCGAGGCCGACGGCGTGATAGTTCGCGCGCACGCCAACCGTGTCTTTCGCCTGGCGGACCTCGCCGGCGTCATTCGCGAATGGATGCAGGCGCACTCGGTCGACGCCGTGCTCGCGAGCAGCGAGGAGGCTCTTTTCACGATTTCGTCGTACGAGACCGGCCCGTGAGCGAGCCGGGGCCCGAGCTTCAGGTCCGAATCGCCGTCATCTACTACAGCGCCACCGGCAACGTGCGTGGAATGGCACGGGCAGTCGCCGACGGCGCGGAAGGCGAAGGCGCCGAGGTGCGGCTTCGCCACGTCGCGGAGCTGAGCGAGGAGCTGCGGATCTCGGCCGACCAGTACTGGGGCCGCCACCGCTCCGAAGTGGACGAGGAGCCCGTCGCGCAGATCGAGGATCTCGAATGGGCCGATGGGTTGGCCTTCGGCACGCCGACGCGATTCGGGAACGTCGCCGCGCAGCTGAAGGTGTTCCTCGACCTCGCCGGCGAGCTCTGGCAGCAGGGAAAGCTGATCGACAAGGTCGCGACGTCGTTCACGTCCTCGCAGACCGATCACGGCGGCCAGGAGTCGACGATCCTCGCCCTCAACAACACGCTGTACCACTGGGGGGCAATCGTTCTCCCCCTCGGTTACACCGTCCACGAGGTCTTCAACGGCGGGGGAAATCCATACGGCGCCTCGTTCACGAGCGGGCACAGCGTCAGCGGACCGGATGAGCAGACGCAGCTCGTCGCACGGGCGCAGGGAGCCCGGCTTGCCCGTGTCGCCCGAGCGATCCGTGCCGCGCGAGAGTCCGGCCTGCTCCCGGCAGGCAAGACGGCGCTCAACTGATCGGCGGCGGTCTTCACGACGACGTCGTAGCTCCTCGCCCGCCGAGCCGCCACAAGTCGCGGCGACGGCAGCTGATCGTGATCGGGCTCGGAATCGCGGTCGTCGCCGCGACCTTCGTGTTCGTGCTCCCCCGGATCGCCGACTACGGCGAGGTCTGGTCTGTGGTCAAGAAGCTGTCCTGGCAGCAGATCGCGGCGCTCGTCGGCGCGACCGCGCTCAATCTCGTCACCTTCGCGCCGCCGTGGATGGTTGCGCTCCCGGGCCTCGGCTTTCGGCGGGCGTTCGTCCTCACGCAGGCGTCGACGGCCTCCACCTACATCGCGCCGGGCGGGGCCGCGGTCGGCGTCGGTCTCGCCTACGCAATTCTTCGCGGTTGGGGGTTCGGCGGAGGATCGGTCGGCCTGGCGACCGCGCTGACCGGAATCTGGAACCAGCTCGTTCTGCTGGGCTTCCCCGCCGTGGCGCTCGCGCTGCTGACGCTCGAGCAGGAGCAGAACGCGCTCCTCCAGACCGTGGCGCTGATCGGTCTCGCCGTCTTCGTGGTCGCGATCGTCGCCTTCACGGGAGCTTTGGCGACGCCGAAGCTCGCCCGTTTCGTCGGGCGGGAAGCCGCTCGCCTGGCCAACTGGGCCCTCGGGATCTTCCGGCAAGGGCCCGTCGGCTGGACGGCCGACTCGTTCGTCCGCTTCCGCAACAGAGCCGTCAGCCTGCTCCGCCACCGCTGGTTCGTCCTGACGCTGGCAACGCTCGCCGGTCAGCTCAGTGTCTTCGTGCTCTTTTTCGTCTCGCTCCGCGTCCTCGGCGTTTCCGCGAACGAGGTCGGCGCCGTCGAGGCATTCGCCGCCTGGTCGCTCACTCGGCTGCTCGGCTCGCTTCCGATCACACCGGGCGGGCTCGGCGTCGTCGAGGTCGGGCTGACGACCGCGCTGGTCGGCTTCGGCGGCGCGAACGCAGAGGTCGTCGCCGCGGTGCTCGTCTACCGGTTCCTGAACATCGTCCCGACGCTGGTCCTCGGCCTGATCGCGGGCGCAACCTGGCGGCGGCTCACGCCGGCTCGGCCTCAGCGGGCGTAGACGCCTGGGCGGCCAGTCTCCCAAGATGCGATTCGAGCCGCCAGAGCGCGTCCAGGTGCTGGTTCGCCCAGAGCAAGACGAGCGCCGAGCGGGCGTTCGCCCCGTCCCCCGACACTGCGGCGCGCACGCATTCGAGCAGGCGCGCGCGGCCTTGCGTGTCCCGAATGTGCGGCGGCGGAATCGCGGTCGAGTGCAGGAAGGAGTCGCCGAGCGTGACGTACCACGACCGCAGCGCGTAGATCTCGTCGTCGAGGTTCGCGCCGCATCGCGTGAGCCGGGCGTCGTCGCCGGTCATCCTGCCGAGCACCGAAAGTGATTGCGCTGCCCGCCGTATGCGGGCTGCGCCCGCTACCAGCCCCCCGACCTCTTCCAGGTTCATGCTCGTTGCCGACCGCTCCGCGAGGTACTGCCGAAAGGCGTCGTCGAGCCGGTGGAGGGCCGTGGCCGCGGTCTGGCCGAGTGCGGCTGACGACCCGGGATCGGCTTCGTCGATGATCTCCCGAGTCGTCGCGACAACGTAGTCGGCACTTCGCCCGTAGGCGGCGGCGAGATTCTCGCGCAGCAACGCGGCCGCGCCCCGCGGCCAGAAGAGCAGTCCCACACCGAGACTGATCGCGAAGCCGATCGCGACGTCCTCGATCCGGACGACGCCGACTCTCCAGCCGACGGGCTGAATGATGTTGAAGAGGATGAAGAGAACGACCGTAAAACCGGCTTGGCCTGCAGCAAACGAGATCGCGCGGGGAGCGTAGGCCGCCAATAAAACTGCCGCGGGCAGCACCCCCCAGAGAACGGCCTCGTGGGTGCCGATAGCGATCACGAGCCCGGCGCCGATCAGGATCCCGACCGCCGTTCCGGCCAGCGCCGTGAGCACGGACCAGCCGGTGCCCAAGGCATTGGAGCGCAGGACCGAGAGCGTGCCCAGCACGACCCAGAAGGAGTGCTGAAGCCCGGTCCTCTGGGCGATGAAGACGGCGACGGCCAGTCCCGCCGCGCCGCGGAGGCTGTTGCGAAGCCAGACCGAGCCGCCCCCGGCGTGCTCGGTGGCGAGCCGCTCCGTCGCCTTGACCGCGGCCCGCGCCGGCCGGATGGCGAAGTCTCCGCCGGCGACATCGAGGTCGTCGAGCTCGGGCGCCGGCTTCCCGCTGGCGACCAGGGCGTAGCCCGCGACCTGCCGCGCGGAGTATGAGACAGCGCGGATCCGGAAGGTCGGCTCCAGCGCCGACCCGAGCACATCGTCGTCCAGTGAGGCGGGCGACTCCGAGATTCGCGCAATCTCATATTCGGCGACAGCGTCTCTCGCCGCGTCGAGTCGCGGGAAATCGGGGCGCGCATCGCGGCCGGCCAAGGTCGCGGCGCTTGCCTGCAGCACGGAAGCCGTGGCGGCCAGAGCCTCCACGTTCTCCTCGCGGCCCAGAGCGAGCGAAGAAAAGGCGGGCCCAGGCACGAGAAAGGACTTGAGCCAGTCGAGCTCGTCGACGAGCGAAGCGGCCGCAGCTGTCGGTCCGATCGGCCCGCTCGGACGATGCGGCGCGGTCAGATAGCTGCGGCGAAGGCCGGCGACCGCCTCGCGGGCAACCTGCTCGCGGGACGGGATCGCCTCACGATCGCCCCCGAGCTCGGCCTCCAGGACCTCGGCAAGCGCGCCGGCGGCCTTTGCCGCGTCACGCCGGAGCCCGGCCCGCGGCCGTGTGGGCCACAGCAACATGTGCGCACAGATTCCCGCCGCCGCCGCCAGCCCCCAGCCTTCCAGGCGTGCGGGCACCTCGGAGAAAGGGGCAGAGATGGTGACCGGAAGGATGAACGTGAGCAGCGCGGAGGTTCCGGCGGCGGCGAAGTAGCCGTTGATCGCGCCCGAGAAGAGGATCGCAAAGCCGACAACGGCCATTGCAGCCGCCGCGACCCAGGCGTTCCGCGAGCAAAGCGTCCCGAGGGCGATGTTCACGGCGCCGGCGGCGGCCAGCCCCAGATAGGCAAGAAACCGGCTGCGTATCGGGCCGGTGAAGTCGACGAGCACGAGCATCGCGAAGGATCCGAACGCGGCGAAGGTCGCCGTCTGGGGGTTCCCGATCACCTTGTCGGCGAACGCGAAGACGGCGGGCATGACCACTGCCGCACGGGCAGCGCTCCGCAGCGCAGCCAGGCCGGGATCCGAAAAGCGAAGCTGCGGAATCGCCGCGCGAACGGTCCGCGTGAACTCCCGTAGCGGCGGAAACGCCGATCCTGCCCTGGAGAAACGGCGCGTCACAGTTTCCGATCATACGAGCGCCTCGAACCTCTCCCCAAGAGGCGTTCAGCTCGACCTCGCCGCGCTGAACCCGCGACTGCCGGCCTCTGGAGAGCCGAGCAGTTCGACGCGCGCCTCCACATCAGGCCCGCCCCTTTGAAGAACGTCTGAAAAAGACGTATATTCATGGGGCGGACGCCTTCTGCGGCCTATGGTGCCCGCAATCTTCTTCGAAGGGGAGAGGGAGAGATATATAGAGTCGCAACCCAAGGCGCCCGGGGGGTGGTCAATCGGAAGGCTGCTGCGCGCCTGCCTTTTGGACGCCCTGAGGCTCACAAAGCTCTGAGGCTCGCAAAGAGGACCGCGTGAGTGCCGGCGACGATCACGCCGGGATGCAAGAAGAACTCGCCGCGGCAGCAGCCGAGCACAACGGATCCGGGCCGACGGTGACGCCTGCGTCGTCGGTCAGTCTGCGCAACGCAACCGAGCAGCGCGCACTCTCCCAGGCCGCGGCGCTCTACAGCGAGACGATCGCACTGATCGACGAGCGCACGCTGGAGATCCTGGAACGGCGCAGGAAGACCGCGACGATTCGACGGCGGGGATGGCTGATTCGACGAATGCTCCTGCTCGCCGACATGGTCGGACTGGTCCTCGCTTTCTTTGTCGCGGAGCTCCTGTTCGGCCTCGACCATTCCGGAGCGCGGGGATTTGGACTGGGCATCGAATCTGCCGCCTTCCTGGCCACACTGCCGGCCTGGATCCTGATCGCTCGACTCTACGGGCTGTACAGCCGCGACGAGGAGCGCACCGACCACTCCACGGTCGACGAGTTCGTGGCGGTCTTCCATCTCGCGACCGTTGTCTGTTGGCTGTTCTTCGTACTCGCCTGGGTGACCGCGCTCGTCGATCCCAGTATCCCGAAGCTCCTTGCCTTCTGGGCAGGTTCCATCTTCTTCGTCTCGATGGGGAGAGCCGCGGCGAGATCGCTGAGCAGGAAACGGATTACGTACCTGCAGAACGCCGTGATCGTGGGAGCCGGAGAGGTCGGACAGCTGGTCGCGCACAAGCTCCTGCAGCATCCCGAGTACGGCATCAATCTCGTGAGGTTCGTCGACGCAGAGCCGAAGGAACGGCGCGACGACCTCGCTCACCTGACGCTGCTAGGCCCGCAAGAGCGCCTTCCCGCAATCGTCCGCATGTTCGATGTCGAGCGCGTGATCGTGGCCTTCTCGAAAGACTCGTACGACGTAACGCTCGACTTGATTCGGTCAATGAAGGATCTCGACGTCCAGGTCGACATCGTTCCACGGCTGTTCGACATCGTCGGTCCTTCCGTGAGCATTCACACAGTGGAGGGAGTCCCATTGCTCGGGCTCCCACCGACTCACCTCCTCCGAACGTCTCGACTGATCAAGCGCACGACAGACCTTGCGCTGGCGATCGTGAGTCTCGTGCTGCTCGCGCCCGCCTTCGCAGCGATCGCCGTCCTCATTAAGGTCGGCTCTCCTGGGCCCGTCTTCTTCCGGCAGGTGCGAAGAGGCACCGACGAGGCGACATTCGAGATCTACAAGTTTCGGACGATGGTCGCGGACGCCGACGCACGCAAGTCTGAATACACCCACCTCAACAAGCACGCGACTAACGGCGGTGACCCGCGAATGTTCAAGATCCCGGATGACCCGCGGACGACACGTATCGGCCGTTTCCTTCGCACTCATTCGCTCGATGAGCTGCCGCAGCTGATCAATGTCGTCAAGGGCGAGATGTCACTGGTCGGTCCTCGGCCGCTGATCCTCGAGGAGGATCAGCACATCCATGAGTGGGCGCGGCGCCGCCTCAATCTCAAGCCCGGGATTACGGGACCTTGGCAGGTGCTCGGACGGAGCGAGATTCCATTCGAGGAGATGGTGAAGCTCGACTACCTCTACGTCACCAGCTGGTCTGTCTTCAACGACTTCAAGCTCATGTTGCAGACGCTGCCCGCGTTAGCCCGAAGCCGGGGCGCCTACTAAATCCGTTCTTCTTGGCGCAGACCACCCAGATCCCGGCTGCATTGTCCAGGGAGCAATCACGAGCGAAGCCTTTCGCGCTGCCGCCCGGGATCGGACCAAGGGGTGTCAGTCGCGTCCTCGTCGCCTGCCACTGGTACCTGAAG
>Ga0066709_100001309_pt1 | contig 16156 bp, 16 predicted proteins | sample GraSoiAngelo_158_FD_79665 | JGI IMG/M metagenome (GOLD analysis project Ga0066709, IMG submission 79665) | Grasslands soil microbial communities from the Angelo Coastal Reserve, California, USA - 14_1009_16_30cm | ecosystem: Environmental > Terrestrial > Soil > Grasslands | place: USA...
CGGTTCCAGTTCTTCGGCATCGTGCTCACGTCCGCGGTGAGTACGCCCATGACCTTCTTGATCTGGGACTCACCGATGATGTTGCGAAGGCCAACCTGGCCGGCCTTCTCACACGGGACCATGACGGTCATGTCGTTGTGAAGAATCCGGATCGTCAGGTATTCGCGCTTCTCGCCGAGCAGCTCCTTGACTTCCTTCTTCATCACCTTCCCGGCGCCGTGATGCGGGTAGACGACATGGTCGCCGAGCTTGAACTCGATGTACTCCATCTCGCTGCCCGATCTCAGGTCGGTCGTTTCAGGCTCCTCCTCCAGCGCTGTCTCCTGGATTGCTTCTGGGGGAATGGTGTCCTCCTTTCTCGCGGCCGGCCCGGGGGGCGGCATCGTGGTCAAGTCTGCAGATAGCGGTCCACGAGGTTGATCTCCTGCAGCCTGCGCAGGCCCTCGCGGATGTCCTTCGCGCGGATCTCCCCGACCCCCTCGACGCCCTCGAGCTCGGCGTCGGTCGCGGCGAGCAGCTCGTCGAGTCCGCCGAACTCCATCACGATGTGCGCTACCACCAGCTTGGGCAGGCGGGGAATGCGTCCGAGCACGCGGTAGCCGCGCGGCGAGACGGGGTAGTCGAGCGTGTTCAGCTTGCGGTCGTAGCCGAGCAGCTCGGCCAGGCGCCCGAAGTCGAGCAGATCCTGGTGCGGCAGCCGCCCGATCTCCTCGAGGCCCGCCGCGAACGCCTCATCGGAGTAGCTGAACAGGTAGTCGCGCACCAGCGCCGCCTTCTCGGCGGCCGTGCCCACCGTCGTCTCCTCCAGCTGCATCTCGATCAAGCGCCCCTCGGTGCCGAGCTCGACGATGTAGCGCTCGATCTCCACCGCCATGCGCGTGACCAGCTCCGAGCGCTGCAACACGGTGAGGACATCGTGCAGCGTCACGCCGCCCTCGAACTCCAGCGCGGTCAGCCTGGTCGAGACCTGGTCCAGGCGCGTGCGGTACTTGTCAAGCGTGGCCAGCGCCTGATTGGCCTTCGCCAGCACCACCGGGATGTCCTCGAGGATGTACTTGGCGCCGTCGACGTACACCGCCACCACCTCGCGCCGTTGGGATATTGCGATCACCAGCGCGTCGGTCTGCTTGGAGACGCGCTCGGCCGTACGATGCCTGGTCCCGGTCTCGTGCGAGAGGATCGTCGGGTCGGGCATCAGCTGCACGTTTGCCATCGCGATCTTGGTCGCGTTGGCATTGAGGATGATCGCCCCATCCATCTTGGCGACCTGGTAGAGGAACGCGGGCGTGAAGTCGATGTCGAGCTTGATCCCGCCCGAGTTCAGAAAGCTCAGCTCTTCGGGCTCGCCGATCACGATCAGTCCGCCTGTGCGGGCGTGCACGATGCTGTCGATCCCCTCCCGCAGAGCCGTCCCGGGAGCGATCATCTCCAGCGCCTTCATCAATCCGGGCTCTGCTCTTACCTCGGAATCGAACTCTTCGCCGGACCGGAGCGCCACGGCCCTTGAGTTTAGGGCATTTAGCATTTCCTTAGCAGCCCAGGGGGCCGCCGCAACGCGGTCAAACCGGGCCTTTCGCCGCGGCAAAGGTACGTCCTCCGGACGCGCACGGAGCCCGGCCGGGGCGCCCACGGTCGGCGGACGAGCGTCCCCGCGAGAGCGCACCGGCGTCAGCGGCCGCGGTGCCCATCAGGCGACCGCATGGGGCCTGCCGGCGCGCGCCGGCAGCGCCAGCGCCAGCGCCTGGGTGAGCGTCTGGGCCTCGCACGCGCCCGGGCCGCTGCCGGGCGGCGCGATCACCTCACGGCAGCCGTGCTTGGCCGCCTCCCGCAGGCGCCGCTCGGGGTGGCCCACCCAGCGCAGCTCGCCCGTCAGCCCCAGCTCGCCGAAGCACGCCCGCGGCGTGCCGCTCAGGGGGACGGCCCTGCTCGCGCTGGCCACCGCCAGTGCCACCGCCAAATCGCAGCCGGGCTCGTCCACGCGCACCCCGCCGACGACGTTGACGAAAACGTCCGCGCCGCCTGTCGCCACGCGGCCATGCCGGTGCAGGATCGCCAGCACCAGCGCCAGGCGGTTGCGATCAAGGCCGGACACGACGCGGCGCGGTTGCTCGAGCTCGGACGGCGCCACCAGCGCCTGGACCTCCACAAGCAGTGGCCGTGACCCCTCCATCGCCGCCAGCACCGCGCTGCCTGGCGCGCGCGTGGCCTCGGCGACGAACCGCGCCGAGGCATCCAGCACCTCGACCAGGCCGCCCTGGCGCATCTCGAACAGGCCCGCCTCGTTGGTCGAGCCGAAGCGGTTCTTGAGCGCGCGCAGCTCGCGGTAGGGCCGCTCGCGCTCGCCCTCGAACTGCAGCACGCAGTCCACCAGGTGCTCGAGCACCCGCGGCCCCGCCAGCGCGCCGTCCTTGGTCACGTGCCCGACGAGGATCACGGCGATCGCGCGCGCCTTGGCGAGCTCCATGATCTGCGCGGCCACCTCGCGCACCTGCCCGACCGAGCCGGGCGCGCCAGCCAGCTCGGCGGCGCCCAGCGTCTGCACCGAGTCGATCACGCAAGCCTGTGGCGCCTCGGCGGCAAGCGCCTCGAGCACCGTCTCCAGGTCGGTCTCCGCGAGGATCGGAACGGCCAGCGCGCCCGGCCCGAGTCTCTCGGCGCGTAGCCGCACCTGCTCGGCGGACTCCTCGCCGCTCACATACAGCGTGCGCCCGCCGGCGCGCGCCAGATGCCCGAGCGCCATGTTCGTGAGCGTGGACTTGCCGATCCCCGGAGAGCCCCCCAGCAGAACGAGCGACCCCGGCACGAGTCCGCCGCCGAGCACGCGGTCGAGCTCGCCGATGCCGGTCGACAGGCGCTGCGCGGCGGCCGCTCCGATCTCCCGCAGCGGCCGGGGCGCCGGCCTGGCGCGACCGCCGGCGTGCTTGGTGCTGCCGGTCCTTCCCCGCGCCCGCTCGCCGGACGCGCGCGGGCGCGCTTCCTCAACCAGCGTGTTCCACTCGCCGCAGGCCGGACACTGGCCGTGCCACTGGCCGCTACGGAAGCCGCACCGCGAGCAACTATGGATCGTGTCGCGCGACACCGGCGCAGCGTACGCGCCGGCGGGGATGGCAAGGCGATCGCCGCGCGGCGCCGTTCACGATCCACGCGTGGCGGGCGGCGGCGAGGCGGTCCTTCGCAGCTCGTTGCGTCCCACGATCGGGCTGCGGCGCTCGTACAGAAGCACGTCGCGCCAACGCCCGTCGGGCATCTGGCCGATTTTCCGCCGCACGCCCACCAGCTCGAAGCCGCAGCGTTCGTGCAGCGCGATGCTGGCGCGGTTCTCCGGGAAGATGCCTGCTTGCAGCGTCCAGATCCCGGCGCGCTCGGAAGCGTCGACCAGCGCGCCCAGCAGCGCCCTGCCTACGCCCTTGCCCATGTGCTCCGGGGCCACATAGATGCCGACCTCGGCGACGCCGCGATACACCGGTCGCGTGGATGTCGCGCTCAGCGCGGCCCAGCCGATCACCTCGCCGCGAGCGCGCGCCGCCAGTTTCGGCTCACGCAGGCGCGCATCGGACCACTCCTGCCAGCTGCCCGGCGCCGCCGGTTCGAACGTGGCATCGCCGCCCGCGATTCCGGCCTCGAAGATGCGCGCGACCGCAGGCCAGTCAGCCTGCTTCAGCGGGCCGATCTCAAATCGCGTGGCTGTGCCCGTCACCGCCACCGGGCCGACCGGCGCGCGAGCGGCCTCGCCCGCCCCACCTACTGCTCGCCCGGCTCGCCGATCTCCGGCTGGTCCTCGGGCCGCCCGCTGCCCTCGGCCAGCTCCTCGGAGCCGCCGTCGGCGCCCACCCCTACAGGTGTCTTCTGCTTCTTGGGCTTCACCACCGAGAGACGGACCTCGCCATCCTCGTCGTCGGGCGATGGGTCGATCACGACCGTCGCGCCGGGCACCAGCTCCTCCCGCAGCACGAAGTCGGCCAGCGGGTCCTCGACGTAGCGCTGGATCGCGCGGCGCAGCGGGCGCGCGCCCATGGCCGGGTCCCAGCCCTTTTCCACCAGCATGTCCTTTGCCTCGCCGGTCAGCTCCAGCTGCAGCTCGCGCTCGGCCATCGACTCGCGGATGCGCAGCAAGAGCAGCTCGACGATCTGCTTGATCTCGTCCTTCTGCAGCTTGTGGAACACGATCACGTCGTCGATCCGGTTGAGGAACTCCGGACGGAAGACCTTCTTCAGCTCGCCCATGATGCGGGACTTCATGTCGTCGTAGGTGATGCCGGTCTCGTCCTCCGAGACGGCGAAGCCAAGCGGCGTGTTGCGCGCGATCTCGGCCGCGCCGATGTTGGACGTCATGATCACGATCGCGTGGCGGAAGTCCACCGTGCGCCCCTGCGCGTCGGTGAGGCGGCCGTCCTCGAGGATCTGCAGCAGGATGTTGAACACGTCCGGGTGGGCCTTCTCGATCTCGTCGAGCAGCAGCACGCTATAGGGCTTGCGCCGCACGGCCTCGGTCAGCTGGCCGCCCTCGTCGTAGCCGATGTAGCCGGGCGGCGAGCCGACCAGCCGCGACACGGCGTGCTTCTCCATGTACTCCGACATGTCGATCCGGATCATCGCGTCGTCATCGCCGAACAGGAACTCGGCCAGCGTGCGCGCGAGCTCGGTCTTGCCCACGCCGGAGGGCCCGAGGAAGATGAACGAGCCGGTCGGCCGCTTGGGGTCCTTCAGGCCGGCACGCGAGCGCCGGATCGCCTTGGAGATCACTTCGATCGCGGGGTGCTGGCCGATCACGCGCTTGTGCAGTTCGTCCTCCATGCGCATCAGCTTCTGCGTCTCCGCCTCGGTCAGCTTGAAAACGGGTATGCCGGTCCACATCGAGACGATGTCGGCGATCTCCTCCTCGCCGATCGAGGGGCGCTCGCCGGACTCGCCCGATTCCCACTCCTGCTCGAGCTCGCGTTTCTTGTTGGTGAGCTTGCGCTCTTTGTCGCGCAGCGCGGCCGCCTTCTCGAACTCCTGGGCCTCGATCGCGGCCTCCTTCTCGCGGCGGGTGGTCTCGACTTCGCCCTCCAGCTCGCGGTTGGCCGGCGGCGAGGTCATCGACTTGATGCGCATCCGAGAGGCCGCCTCGTCGATCAGGTCGATCGCCTTGTCCGGCAGGAAGCGGTCGGAGATGTACCGGCTGGCCAGTTCGCCGGCCGCGCCCAGGGCCTCGTCTGTGATCTGCACCTTGTGGTGCTGCTCGTAGCGGTCGCGCAGCCCCTTGAGGATCTCGACGGTCTGGTCGATCGTCGGCTCCTCCACCCGGATCTGCTGAAAGCGCCGCTCGAGCGCCGAGTCGCGCTCCAGGTACTTGCGGTACTCCTCGAGCGTGGTGGCGCCGATCGTCTGCAGCTCGCCCCTCGCCAGCGCCGGCTTGAGGATCGAGGCGGCGTCGATCGCGCCCTCGGCGGCGCCCGCGCCCACGAGGTTGTGCAGCTCGTCGATGAACAGGATGATGTCGCCGCGCTGGGTGATCTCCTTCATCACCTTCTTCAAGCGCTCCTCGAACTCGCCGCGGTACTTGGATCCCGCCACCAGCGCCGCCAGGTCGAGCGTGTAGATCTGCTTGTTCTTCAACAGCTCCGGCACGTCGGAGCTGGTGATCCGCTGGGCCAGGCCCTCGACCACGGCCGTCTTGCCGACGCCGGGCTCGCCCACGAGCACCGGGTTGTTCTTCGTGCGGCGCGAGAGGATCTGCATGATCCGCTCGATCTCGGTCTCCCGGCCCACGCAGGGATCGAGCTTGCCTTCGGCCGCCAGCTTGGTGAGGTTGCGACCGAACTGGTCGAGCAGCTTGGAGGACTTCTTGCCCTCGCCGGCAGCGGCCCCGGCGCCCGCGCCGGCGCCGCCCGAGGCGCCCTGCCGGCGCCCGCCCGGGCCGGAGAGCATGCGGATCACCTCGTTGCGAATCTTCTCGGAATCTGCGTCGAAATCGAGCAGGATGCGCGCCGCCACGCCCTCGTTCTCGCGCACCAGCCCGAGCAGGATGTGCTCGGTGCCGATGTAGTTGTGCCCCAGGCTCAGGGCCTCGCGCAGCGCCAGCTCGAGCACCTTCTTGGCCCGCGGCGTGAACGGGATCTGCCCGGAGGTGACCTCCTCGCCGGAGCCCACGATGCGCACCACCTGCGCGCGCACGCGCTCGACGGTGATGTCCAGGCTCTCCAGCACGCGCGCCGCCAGGCCCTCCTCCTCACGCAGCAGCCCGAGCAGGATGTGCTCGGTGCCGATGTAGTTGTGCTTGAGCGTCCGCGCCTCCTCCTGCGCGAGAACGACCACCTGCCGGGCCCGTTCTGTGAATCGCTCGAACATGTGTGCTTCCTTCCTGCGGGCGCTGCGTTGAGAGCTTGGTGGTCCGATCGAGGGGCTGCTCGGCAGTCTACCAACCGGCTACCCTGGCCCGTGAGGCCCAATCGTCACCGCGATTGCCCAGCTTGAGGACAGACGGCCAGCGCGGGCGCACGGACGGGCGGGCCCGCCAAAATGGCGCCCGACGGGCTGTTTTGGAGCGCTCTGGCGGCCTCCGAGGCACGCGAAGGCGCCGCCGTGGGAGCGCCGTGATCCGCCGCGCCGCCCGCGCGCAAGCGGCTCTCGCGGTCGGCCGCGGCTCAGTCGCGCATGGCCGGAAACAGCACCACCTCGCGGATCGAGGCGCGGCCGGTCAGCAGCATGACCAGCCGGTCGATGCCCACGCCGACCCCGCCGGCCGGCGGCATGCCCTGCTCCAGCGCCTCGAGGAACAGCTCATCGTACGGCTGCACATGCTCCTCGCCGCGCTCGAACGCCTCTCGCTGGGCCTCGAAGCGCGCGCGCTGGGCGTCGGCGTCGTTGAGCTCGGAGAAGGCGTTGGCCAACTCGATCCCACCGGCGAAGGCCTCCCAGCGCTCGACCAGGCCCGGCTGCGAGCGATGCTCGCGGGCAAACGGCGACAGCTCCAAGGGATAGTCGAGCACGAACGTGGGCGCCTGCAGGCTGGGCTCGACGAGCTTTGCGAGCAGTTCGTCGGCCATCTGCGCCCAGCTCGCCGCATCGGTGGACACGGGCAGCCCGCGCTCGGCGATCGCGGCGCGCAGACCGTCCTCCTCGCGCGTCACCGACAGGTCGATCCCGCTCGCCTGCGCGATCGCCTGAAAGAAGCTGACCCGCCGCCAGGGCGCCGCGAAGTCGAGCGGCCCGGCGTACGCCACCGCCGCCGCGGCGGCCCGCACCAGCTCTTCCAGCCGCAGCGCCTCGTCGGTGTAGTCGGCGTAGGCCTCGTAGAACTCGACCATCGTGAACTCGGGGTTGTGCTTGGTGGAGACGCCCTCGTTGCGGAAGTCCTTGCCGAGCTCGTACACCCGCTCGAGGCCCCCCACCAGCAGCCGCTTGAGGTACAGCTCGGTGGCGATGCGCAGGTACAGCGTGCGCTCGAGCGCGTTGTGATGGGTGGTGAAGGGACGCGCCAGGGCGCCGCCGTAGAGCGGTTGCAGGACTGGTGTCTCGACCTCGACGAATCCCTGCCCGTCGAGGTACGCGCGCACCGCCGAGACGATCCTGGCGCGGTCCAGAAACAGCTTGCGCGTCTCCTCGCTGGCGATCAGGTCCAGCTCGCGGCGACGGTAGCGCGTCTCGACGTTGCTCAGGCCGGCGTGCTTGTCGGGCGGGGGGCGCAGCGCCTTGGCCAACAGCTGGAAACGATCGACGCGCAGCGAGATCTCTCCGCGCTTGGAGCGCAGCGCCGCGCCCTCGACGCCGAGCAGGTCGCCGAGGTCCAGCGAGGTGAGGCGCTCGAACGCGTCTGCGCCAAGCACGTCGCGACGCCCGTGCAGCTGGATCTTGCCGCTGCGGTCGACGAGATCCAGGAAGGCGGCGCCGCCGCCGCCGCGCCGCGCCAACAGCCGCCCGGCGACGCGGTGGATGTCCTCGGTCTCCTCGCCGGCGGCGAGGTGCGCGTAGGCGGCGAGGACGGTGTCGATCGGCTCCGCCCGCGCGAAGGTGTAGGGAAACGCCTCCCGGTCGCTTGCCCGCAGGCGCTCGGCCTTCGCGCGGCGCTCGGCGATCAGCTCCGGCAGTCCGTGGCGGGCGGGCCCGCCGGAGGCCGGCTGCTGCTCGCTTCCGCTCATGGGCTGCGAGACTACTTCAGGCCGAGACTACTTCAGGCCGACGTCGATCTTGGTGATCTTCAGCTTGCGCGCGGGGCCACGCGGCACCTTCACGGCGACGGTCTCGTTGCGCTTGCGCCCGATCAGCGCGCGGCCCACGGGCGACTCGTTGGAGAGCTTGTGCTCCTGTGGCTTTGCCTCGGCCGAGCCGACGATCGTGTACTTCACCGACTTGCCCGTCTTGACGTCTTTGACGTGCACCACCGACCCCACCTGGACGACGTCGGTGGAGAGCTCCTCCGCCTGGATCACGCTCGCCAGGCGCAGCTTCTCCTGCAGGGTGGCGATGCGACTCTCGAGCATCGCCTGTTCGTTCTTGGCGTCGTCGTACTCGGAGTTCTCGGTTATGTCGCCGAACTCCCGCGCCTCCTTGATGCGCTCGGCGACCTCGCGGCGCCTCTCGGTGGAGAGAACACCGAGCTCGTCCTTGAGCTTCTGCAGGCCTTCTGGGGTGAGGATGACGTCCTTCGGCATGTGTGCCTCGAGCGGGTTGGTGATCGGCCCGACCACACAAAACCCCGCTCTGGAGCGGGGAGATCGCGGCCAGGCCCTTCAGCGAGCGCAGCAGTATAGCGAGCTGCCGACGGCTCTAAGCGGCGTCTCAGATGGCCGCCGCGAGCGTGTCGCGCGCGCGCGGCGCGCGCAGCGGGTCGAGCAGCCGCCGCGCCTGGCCGATGCCCTCCGCAGCCTGCAGCGCCGCCTGCAGCTGGCGTGCGGCGGCCGGCGGCAGCGCGAGCCGCTCCACGTACCACGGATAGAACTTGCGCAGGTAACGCGCCGCGCGTGGCTCGCCGAGGTGCTCGACGGCGCGTCCGATCGTCCACTCGAGCTCGCTCAGCACCTCACGCCGCGTGGGCGGCAGCTGGCGCTCGCGCAGCAGCTCGTCGAACAGCCACGGGTTGCCGAGCGCTCCGCGCGCGAGCATCACCGCCGCCACGCCGGTGCTCGCGAAGGCCTCCCGCACGCGCGCGGCGCTGTCGAGGCCACCCGTCAGGATCACCGGCGCCGGCAGCGACTGCGCCAGCATCGCCGCGAGCTCGTACTGGGGCGTCCCCTTGTGATGCACGTCGGCCGAGCGCGGGTGGAGCGCGATCGCGTCAACCCCTGCCTCGCGCACCAGCCGTTGCGCGAGCGCAAGGCCGCTGCGCTCTCCGGGGCGCAGCCCACAGCGCAGCTTGACCGTCACCGGTAGGCGCCCGGCGTCGCCGACCGCCCCCTGAACCGCGGCGCGGGCAACCGCGACCGCGCGGTCGGGATCGGCGAGCAGCGCCGCGCCGGCGCCCGTCTTGCGCACCTTGGGCACCGGGCAGCCCATGTTGATGTCGATCGCATCGGCGCCGGCACGCGCCACGTGCGCCGCGGCCGAGCGCATGATCGCCGGGTCTTCGCCGAACAGCTGGATCGCCACCGGACCCGCATCGCGCTCGCGCACGTCGATGCGCAGCATCTCCGTGCACGTCTTCCGGTTGCCGTAATGGACAGCGTGCGAGGAGATCATCTCCGAGACCGCCATCCCCGCCCCGTAGCGCTTGGCCTGGAGCCGCACGAACCAGTTGCCGATCCCAGCCAGCGGCGCCAGCAGCACCCGGTTGGGCACGCGCAGCCTGCCTAGCATCCACGAGTCGGTCAGCCGGGCCTGCGAGGGCACGGCTGCATTATGCGCGCGCGACGTCGGCTTAACGATTGCGCTCGTGCAGCAGCCGCAGCCCGGTGAGCGTGAGCAGGTCGTCGACCTCCTCGATCTCCTCGGTGTAGGGAACCACCAGCCCGGACAGCCCACCGGTGGCGATCACCGCGGCGCGCTGGCCCAGCTCCGCGTACAGGCGGCGCAGGATCGCGTCGATCGCGCCCGCGTAGCCGTACACGACACCGGAGCGGATGGCGTCGATCGTGTTCTTGCCGATCACGCTCTTCGGCGGCGCGAGGTCGACCTTCGGCAGCCGAGCGCCGCGTTCGGATAGAGCCTCGAGCGAGATCTCGATGCCCGTCATCATCGAGCCGCCCACGTACTCGCCCTCGCTCGAGAGCACGTCGAACGTGGTGGCCGTGCCGAAGTCCACGCACACCGCCGGTCCGCCGAAGCGCGCGCGCAGGGCGACCGCGTTGACGAGCCGATCGGCGCCGATCTCGCGCGGGTTGTCGTAGCGGATCGCCAAGCCAGTCCTGGTCCCCGGCCCGACCGCGTGCATCTCGTGGCCCAGGTAGCGGCTCGCCATCGTGACCCACTCGGGCTCGAGCTGGGGCACTGTCGAGGAGACGATCGAGCCTTCCAGGTCGCCGAAGCCGTAGCCCCGCAGCTCGAGCAGGTTGCTAAGCGCGGCGCCCAGCTGGTCGGCCGTCGACTGGCGCACGGTGGCAAAGCGCCAGTGCTCGAGCAGCTCCGCTCCGCGACAGATCCCGAAGTGGGTCTGCGTGTTGCCCACGTCGACTACGAGCAGCATGCCGCAGCATTATCCTCGTGGGTCATGCCGCGGCGTCCCAAGCTGTACGTGCTGCCGGGATCGCATCCGTGCACCGCGGTGGAAGCCGCCCTGTGGCTGGCGCCCTCCTAGCTTCGGCCGTCCACCTCGCCGTGCGAGGATCGCCGCGTGCGCATCGCCGCCTTGTATGACATCCACGGCAACCTGCCCGCGCTCGAGGCGGTGCTGGTCGAGCTCGAGCGCTGCGAGCCCGACCTGGTCGTGGTGGGGGGCGACGTCGCCTCCGGACCGATGCCCGCGCAGACGCTGGACAGGCTGCGCGCGCTAGGAGCGCGCGTGCGCTTCATCCGCGGCAACGCCGATCGTGAGCTGATCGACGCGTACGAGCGCTGGCGGGCCGGCGCGCTCGCGCGAAGCGACGAGAGCGTGCCCTCGCTCGAGCCCACGGCGGTGTGGGCGGCCCCGCACCTGAGCCTCGCGCACCGCGACCTGCTGGCCACGTTCACGCCCGCGCTTCGGCTCGGTGCCGGGAGGCTGGGTGAGGTTCTCTTCTGCCACGCCACGCCGCGCAGCGATGAGGAGATCATCACCTCCGCGACCAGCGATGAGCACCTGGCCGCGGCGCTCGCCCACCAACCGGCGAGGCTGATCGTGGCCGGTCACACGCACGTTCAGCTCGACCGCAGCGTCGGCGAGCAGCGCTTCATCAACGCCGGCAGCGTCGGGATGCCCTACGAGGATGAGCCCGGCGCCTACTGGGTGCTACTGGATGAGCGGGTCTCGCTGCGCCGCACAAGCTACGACTACGCCGCCGCCGCCGAGGCGATCAACCGAAGCGGCTACCCGCAAGCGCAGGAAATGGTGCGTGAGTGCCTGCTGGAACCAATTGGGTCGGTCGAGGCGACGCGATTCTTCGACGAGCTGGCCCGCGCGCGCGATGTCCCGCTCACGGACGCATGAGCAGCTTGCGCGCGATCGTGACGCTGGCGCCGGTGGGCGCGCTGATCAGCAGCCTCGCGGTCAGCGGCAGGCGCCCGTGACGGCGCAGCGCCTCGCGGGCGCGTGCGGTGAGCGCCACTGCGAAGGAGACCCTTCCGGCGCGCACGTGCAACCGCACCAGCCTGCCCACGCGCACCTGCGCGGAGTGCCCGGCGCTCGCGAGCACCGCCGACCGGGCGAGCAGGTCAACCTCCAGGCGCCCGCCCGCACCGGCCGCCGAGATGTCGAGCGACCCGCGCACCGAGCGCCCGTCCTGGCTTGAGGCGAGCCTCACCGCGCCCGAGGCGCTGCCAGCCAGGGGCGAGGCGCCCGCGCCGCTCCCGTGCCCGTATGACACCGGTCCCTGCTGGCTGGGCGCAACTTCGCTGCCCCTGGGTGGCGACGGAGAGGTCGTGGTCGTCGTTTCGCCTGCGGCGTTGACCGTGACCGTGCCGCTCATCGAGGGACCGTGGACCGTGCAGAAGAAGTGGTACACGCCGGGGCGCGGGAACGTGCACGTGCCGCTCCAGTTCGTGCCAAAGCTCGAGCCCGACGATGCACCCGGTACGCCGCTGCAGGTGGGCGTTTGCGGGACTTCACTCCAGTACACCCCGTGCGCGACGACCGTGCTCGGGTTCTTGATCGTGACCACGCCTCCGGCATTCGCGCTCACCGCCATGGGCGACCATTCGAAGTGCTGTTCGCCGTACGGGCCCGAGCCGCCCTTAGCTTCGACGGCGGGCGCCGTTTCGGACTGCGCGATCGACGGCAGCACCACGGCAGCGGCTCCGAGCGCCCCCGCGAGGAACAGCAGCAGCCCGTGCGCCAGGCGCGCGTGTCCGCGTATGCTCATCAGCTAGCAAGACGTCCGCGCAAGCGGATCCTTCCCGGCGCTACAGTCGCGTTGCCTCCGGTGCACCGGGCGGGCACGCGCTCGCCGAGGGCAACCACGCCATGCGAATCCTGGACCCAAACTCCCTGAGCCAGCACATCGACCGGCTGTATCGCGCCGCGTGGGCCCTGTGCGGCTCGCGCGAGGACGCGGAGGACCTCGTACAGGAGACCTTCACGCGCGTGCTCTCGCGCCCGCGCGTGCTGCACGGCGACGACGAGCTGTACTACCTAATGCGCGTCCTGCGCAACACCTTCCTCACCGGCCGCCGCACGGCCGCCCGGCGGCCACTCACCGTGGCGACGCTCGAGGACGTCGTCACGCCCGACGCCAAGCCAATGGCCAGGCCCGATCAAGCGATCGAGGTCCAGGAGATCTACGCCACGATCGCGCTGCTGCCAGCGGACTTTCGCGAGGCGCTGGTGGCTGTGGACGTACTGGGGCTGTCCTATCGCGAAGCCGCTCGCGCCCTGGGGGTGCGCGAGGCGACGATCACGACGCGGCTGTTTCGCGCCCGCAAGCAGATCGCCGAGCGGCTCGCGGTCGAGCCCGCGCCGGGGCGTGCGCCCACCGAGCTGCCCGAGCAGGCTGCCGGCGGGCATGATCGCGAGGGCGCGTGGACGTCCACGGCTGGCACGCACCGGGAACAAAGCAGCGCGCGCGGAGTCCTACCAAGCAGGGAATCCCCATGACCGATCAACGTCCCAGCACCGAGGCCGAACTGGTCGAGTTCGTCCGCTCCATAGAGGTACCCGCGCCCGAGTCGCTGCACCGCAGCGTGCGCTCGCTGATCGACAGCAGGACGCGCCCCCGCGGTACGGCCCCCGCACGCCTGTTCACCCCGCTAGTCCGTGCCGTCGGCTCCGTCCCGCGCCTGGTGGCCGCGGGAGCCACGCTCGCCGCGTTGGCGCTGGCGCTGGCGCTAACGCTGAGCCTCGGCGGAGGTGGCACCGCCACCGCCGGCCCCAGCCTGCGCCAGGCGGCCGCGCTGACGCTCCTGCCCGCCAGCGCGCCGGCACCGCAGAAGAGCCACGCCGACGGCGCCGAGCTGGCAGCCGCGGTCGATGGCGTCTCATTCCCCTACTGGGAGGATCACCTGGGCTGGCGCTCGACCGGCGCCCGCGCCGACCGTGTCGGAGGTCGGCGTGTGACGACCGTCTTCTACGCCGACGCCTCCGGGCGGGAGGTCGGCTATGCGATCGTCTCCGGGCTGCCCGCGCCGCGGGTGAGCGGCGGCCAGATCGCCTGGCGAGCCGGCACCCCCTACCGGCTGCTGCGCGAGGACGGCGCTGCCGTCGTCACGTGGCTGCGCGCGGGCCACATGTGCGTGGTCTCCGGGCGCGGCGTGGACGCGGCCACGCTGCTGCGGCTCGCAAGCTGGCACGCCCCGGTGACGTCCTAGACCTGGCTGTCGCCGTCGCTGGTACCGCCGGAGCGCAGCGCGGGCCGGGGCTTGGCGTGGGTTCGGCGGTTCGCATGCTCAGGCAGCTAGGACTTCCCGGAGTCTGATTCCTCTCTCCGCACGCGCAGCGGCGGGCCGGCCCAGCGGACGCCCTCGTGCGGGGGCAGCGCCGCCAGGGCATCGGCGAGCCGGGCTCCTCCCGGCGCGCACAGCTCGAAGTCGAGCTCCAGCGCGGGAATCAGCACGAAGCGCCGGCGCAGCAGCTCGGGGTGCGGCAGCGACATGCGCTCGTGGCGCAGCTCGAGCTCGCCCAGCAGCAGGACGTCGATGTCGAGCACACGCGGGCCGTGGCGGACGCCCGCCGCGCGCCCCAGCTCGTCCTCCAGGCGCTTTACCGCGTCGAGCAGCGCGAGCGGCTCGAGCTCGGTGCGCACGCGCAAGCAGGCGTTGAGGAAGCTCGGCTGCTCGAGCACCTCGCCCACGGGGTCGGTGTCATAGGTTGAGGACGAGCGCAGCACGCACACGCCGACCTCAGGCAGGCGATCGACCGCCGCCTGCAAGCTCGCGCGCCGCTCGCCGAGGTTGGAGCCCAGCCCCAGTAGACCAACACGGCCACCCATGCCGCGAGAGCCGCGCCGGCTCCTACGAGCGCATGGTGTGCAGCCCGGCGGCTGGGACCCGCGCCGGGGCGGCCACGCCGCTCATGCCCGTCCCCCTCACGCCTCGGCCTCGCGCCAGACCTCGACCGAGACCTCGTCCACCGTCAGCGCGATCGGTGGCTCGGGCTTGGTGGCCTTGACCCACACGCCTTCAAGCTCGTAGTCGGCGAGCAGCCGGCTAGCGATCGTGCCGCACAGCCGCTCGAGCGTCCTGTGCGAGCGCTGCTGCGCGACCAGCGCCACCAGCTGGCACACGTCGGCGTAGTCGATCGTGTCGTCGATCGAGTCGGTCACCGTGGCGTCGGTCCGGCCGACGTCGAGCCGCAGGTCCACGACCAGGCGCTGGCCCACCTCGCGCTCGGCGTCGGTGACGCCGTGGTGGGTGTACAGGGACAGGCCGGTGATCTCGATCGTGACCGCTTCGGCGGTGTCCTCACGTTCCTCATCCAGGCGGTCACGCTCGTCGTCTAGCTCGTCGGCGTCTTCGCCGTGCTCCTCGCCGGCCATCTGGAGCCCAACGTAGCAGCCGCAACCGCCAGCGCCTCGCGCACGGGCCCGACGTCGTGTACGCGGAACACGCTTGCGCCGCGCTCGAACGCGAGCACGCTCGAGGCCAGCGTCCCGGGCAGCCGCGCGCCCACGCCCACCGGCTCCGCAAGCCCGCGGCTGCTGGCCGCGATGCGACCCAGGAAGCTCTTGCGCGAGGTGCCGATGACGATCGGGCGGCCGAGCGCGCGCAGCTCTCCAAGCCGACGCAGCAACTCGAGGTTGTGCTCGAGCGTCTTGCCGAAGCCGATGCCGGGATCGAGCAGCACCTGCTGCTCGCACACGCCGGCGCGCACCGCGAACGACAACCGCTCGTGCAGAAATGCCTTGACCTCGTCGACCACGTCCGCGTAGCGCGGCTCCAGTTGCATGGTGCGCGGCTCGCCCTGCATGTGCATGAGACAGCACTGCGCGCCGCTCGCCGCCACGAGTGCGGCCATCTCGGGGTCGGCGCGACGGGCGCTCACGTCGTTGACGAAGCTCGCCCCGGCGCCAAGCGCGGCTCGCGCGACGGAGGCCTTCGAGGTGTCGATCGAGATGCAAGCGCCGGGATGCGCGGCCGCGAGCCCGTCGATCACCGGACCCACCCGCGCGAGCTCCTGCGCGGCGCTCACCGGCCGTGCGCCCGGGCGCGTGGACTCGCCGCCGACGTCCACGATGTCGGCCCCTTCGGCGAGCATGCGCGCACCGTGCTCGAGCGCCGCCTCGCGCCGCAGGTAGCGCCCGCCATCGGAGAACGAGTCGGGCGTCACGTTGAGGATGCCCATCAGGCGAAAGCCGTCCGATCGCACGCCCGTCGTGTGAGCGCCGCCGGTCGTGCCCGCGGCGCCGCCGGTCAAGCGTGCAGACGTCCCTCGCGGATACGAGCCGCGAGGTCCTTGGACTCTTCCCGGATCACGCGCCCGTCCTCGAGCTGCACGGCGGGAAACAGCTTCTGCCCCGTCAGGGCGACGTAGTCCTTGCGCCGGCTGCGAAACAGGGGGTGGCGGACGACCTCGTAGTCGATGCCTTGCTCATCGAGCGCCTTCTGTACCTTCCAGCAGGGATGCGGGCCCTTTAGCCAGAGCGTCGGACAGCGATGTAGCTTGACCGCCACCTAG
>Ga0066709_100001311_pt1 | contig 16145 bp, 10 predicted proteins | sample GraSoiAngelo_158_FD_79665 | JGI IMG/M metagenome (GOLD analysis project Ga0066709, IMG submission 79665) | Grasslands soil microbial communities from the Angelo Coastal Reserve, California, USA - 14_1009_16_30cm | ecosystem: Environmental > Terrestrial > Soil > Grasslands | place: USA...
CCAAAATCACCCTCTCAAGGTGGAGTGATCGCGGGTTCGAATCCCGTCCGGGTCACCCAGTTTTGAACTCATCCCGCTCGGCTCAGCTCGGTACAAGATGGATCAGCGCGGTAACCGCGTTATTCGAAGCGGTTATGCGCGACGGCACGGCGTAGTTCAAGCCATCACCTCTCCAGGCTGAGTGACAGGCGTTGACTGCTCAACGGTTCGGTGCCGGCGAGGATCACCTGCTGTGGATTCGGAAGCGCGATCCGTTCGCGGTCGAACGCCTTCTTGACCAGGGCGCGGTAGCGGCGACCGACCGCAGCCTGATGGCCCGGCTTGGTCTTGATCATCACGCGCATGGTGACGTCGGACTCACCGAAAGCTTCCAGCCCCTGCACCTCGGGTCGTACGAGCAGGAGCGGACCGGTGACTGCATCAGCCCGCAGCTCGTCCGCCGCCTGCTCGAGCACGGCCACTACGCGATCGACGTCCTCGGCGTAGTCAACACGCAGGTCCACCGCGAGCTGCGACCACTCCCTCGTCATGTTGGCCACCACCCGGATCTCGCCATTCGGAATGGTGAGCACCGAGCCGTCCTGGACATTGCGCAGCACGGTGCGCCGCAGGTCCAGGTGCTCGACTTGACCGCTGTATCGGTCGTTGACCACTATCCGATCGCCCACGCCGAAGTGATCCTCGAGCAAGACGAAGAAGCCGGCGATCACGTCGCGGATCACGGTCTTCGCGCCGAGGCCGATCGCCAGCCCGACCACACTGGCGCCTGCCAGGAGTGGCGAGATGTCGGCGAACTGGCCGAGAACCATCAGGCCGGCGACGGCCCCCAGCAGGACCGCTCCCGTCGCCTGACCGACCGCCGCCAGTGTGTCGAGCCTGACTTGCCGCTCGTGCGACCTGTTCTCGGCCCGCTTGCGCAGTCGGCCGGCGACCCGGCGCAGCATCGAGCGCCACACACGGAAACCGACGAGCGCCAGCGCCAGGACGACCAGGCTGCTGAACAACGCTTTGCTGATCTGGAGAAAGACGAGCTCGCTCATCCGTGCCACATCGCGGGCGCCAGGGTTGCGACGATCAGGCCGGCGAGGGCCGTCAACGGCGCGCCGACGCGGAAAAAGTCAGTGAACCGGTAGCCGCCCGGGGCATAGATCAGCAGATTGTGGTGGCACATCGGGGTCAGGACGGATGTAACCGCGGCCATGGCGACGGTGACGACGTAGGCCTCTGGGGCGTGCCCCAGCCCGGCTGCCAGCGCGATAGCCAGCGGGCCGAACAGTGCCGTGGTCGCCGAGTCGGAGCCCATGAACTGCACGACGACACCCACGACGGCGAACAGCGCGAGCAAGATGAGCCATTCGTGCCAGCCACCGAGCACGCCCTGTAGCAGGCCAGCCAGCAGGTCGGCGGCGCCGCTCTGCTTCATGGCCGCTCCAAGCGGAATGGCGCCCGCCACGAACAGGTACATCGGGGCGTCGATCGCCCGATACGCCTGGCGTGGACTGAGGCAGCGCGTGAGCAGCATCACCGCCGCGCCAGCAAGCATCGCCATGGCAAGACTCATCCAGTGGAGGGACGCCACGGCGATAGTGCCCAGCAGGATGGCGCCGGCCAGCAGCGCCTTGCGTGGTCGGCGCGCCTCGCCGTGGAAGGGCACCAGCATCAGGAAGTCGGGGTCCTGGCGCACGCGCGCCAGCGCCTCGTCATCACCCTGGAGGACCAGCGCGTCGCCGGCGGATAAGTGGACGCGTGACAGCTGCTCGGGCACGAAGCCGCCCTTGCGCCAGAGTGCCACCACCAGTGCACCGTAGTGACGCCGGAAGTCCACCTCGGCCAGCGTGCGGCCGACCAGATTCGAGCGGGGCGCGACGATCGCCTGTGTAAGCCGCTCGGCAGGGTCTTCGCCGTGGCCCGTGCCGCCCACGTCTGCTGCTGCCCGCTCGAACTTGAGTACAGGTTCCAGTTCCACCCCGCGCTCTTCACTCAGCGCAACCAGGCCGCCCGGGGTGGTGTGGATCAGCAGCACATCGCCCGACCGCAGGGTGCGGTCGCCGAGCGGCGCGCGCAAATGCTGACCGTCGCGGACCCAGCCGGCGATCGTGAAGCGGTACGCGCGATCGGCGTGGACCTGTTTGATGCTTTTGCCGACCAGGGGCGAGCCGGGCAGAACCCGCAGCTCGGTGAAGTAGCCATCGAGACGGAAGCGATTGGTCGGATCGCCAGTGCCCTGGCGCGTCGGCAGCAGCAAGCGTCCGACCAACAGCATGTACACCGTGCCGGCCAACGACAGAGCCAGTCCGATAGGCGCGATAGCGAACAGATCCAGGCCCGGTCGCCCCGCCTGCCGCAGCAGGGCGCCGGCTATCAGGAACGACGGGGTGATCGTGGCGATCGTGGTCCCCAGCGAGCTTCCGATCGCCATCGGCAGGAGCAGCTTGGAGGCGGGCACGCCGCGCACCTTGGCCAGACTGAGCGTGGTCGGCAGCATGATCGCCGTGATCGCCACGTGGTGCGTGAACGTGGACAGCAGTGCCGACGCGGGCATGATAACGGCCAGCATCCGCGTCAAGCCGCCACCGGCGAGCCGAGCGGTCCAGCGGCCCAGGGCTTCCGAGAGCCCGGTGTGTCGCAGACCGGCGCCGAGTACGAAGACTGCGGCGATGACGATCGCCGGCTCGCTCTGGCAGCCGGCCAGGGCTTCCTCGGGACTCAAGATGCCGGTCAGTGCCAGCGCCAGGATGATGAGCAGAGCGATCAGATCGGTGCGCAGCCGCTCGGTGACGAGCAAGCCGATGGCCACGCCGAGGATGGCGAAGAAAACAACCTGGTGAATCGGGAGGAGCGCTGCGGAAATGAGGAGGTGCTGCACCGGGCCGAACCCGGCGATGATGGCGATGATGTTCTCCATGAGTGGGTACTTGACCTCGTGTCCCTTCAATTACGCGTGCGCGGAGCAGGCATTGGCTCTGAGGTGGTAGCGCACGTTGGCGACGATGACCCCGGAGTGGAAGAGCAGACGGGCCTTCAGCCGCAGCGCGGTCTGGTTGTGTAGCAGGTGCTCCCACCAGCAGCCTGGCACGTACTCGGGCACGAGCACGACCAGGGTGTCCTCCGGGTGGCTCTCACGGACTGCGTCGATGTACGACAGCAGCGGCCCCTCGAGACTGCGGAATGGCGATTCGATGACCACAAGTTCCGCGTCCCCGTGTGGGTAGTCGCCCCAGTTGGCGCGAAGCTGCTCAGCCTTCTCCGGATTGTCGGTGACGTGCACAGCGGTGACCGCGCCGCCAGCCGCCATCGCTCTGGCAAATGCGAGTGCCTGGCGCGCAGGCAAACCGAGGTTTGCCATGGGTACGATCGCCCGAACCCGGATTGCAGTGGGATCGAGCGGTGTCTCGGGACTGCCGCCGGACTCCAGCCGCGCGTAGTGGCGGCGGATCACCCAGAACACGCTGACGACGAGCGGGACGAGCACAAGCACCAGCCATGCCCCGTGCAGGAACTTGGTCGCAGCGATGACCACCGTCACGACGCCGGTGGCCACGGCGCCCAGCCCGTTGATGGCGGCGTCGCGCTGCCAGGTGGACCCGCGCTCGTTCAGCCAGTGCCTCACCATGCCCGCCTGGGACAGGGTGAAGCTCGCAAACACGCCCACCGCGTAGAGCGGGATCAACAGGTCGACGTTGCCCCGGAATGCGACGAGCAGCACGCTGGCCAGGACCGCCAGACTGACGATGCCCATCGTGAAGGCGAGGCGGTTGCCGCGAAACCGAAACATGCGCGGCAGGAAACGGTCGCGGGCAAGAATCGAGGCCAGGCGCGGGAAGTCGGCGAATGACGTGTTGGCTGCGAGCACCAGGATGAGCGCGGTCGCCACCTGGAGCAGCCACCACCACGGGCCCAGGCCGAAGATGGTTCGTCCGAGCTGCGAGAGCACGGTTTCTTCGGAAGCCGGCAGGACCCCGAGCTGAGTGGCCAGGAAGGACAGGCCGAGGAACATGCTGCCGAGAAGCAGCCCCATTGCCAGGATGGTCGAGCGCGCGTTGCGCGCCTCTGGTGCCTTAAAGGCCGGCACGCCGTTGGAGATGGCCTCGGTACCCGTCATCGCCGTGCAGCCCTGGGCGAAGGCGCTCAGCATGAGGAAGATGCCCAGCGATTGGGAGCCGGGTACCAGCGCTGAATCCGGCGGCGCGTAGACGAGACCACCAGTAGCGAGGCGGAACAGTCCGACAGCCACCAGCACCAGCACCAGGCCGACGAACAGGTATGCGGGCGCGGCCACGAGTGCGCCGGATTCGCGGATGCCGCGCAGATTGGCCAGCGAGATGAGGCCTACTGCCCCGACGGCCATCGGCACCGTGTACGGCATCAACTCGGGTAGCAGCGAAGTGATGGCTGCCACTCCAGCCGCGACCGAGACGGCGACTGTCAGGACGTAGTCGAGCAACAGCGACGCGGCGGCGGTTAGTCCCGCCAGGGTTCCGAGATTGTCGCTGGCGACGATGTAGCTACCTCCTCCCGACGGATAAGCCCGGATCGTCTGGCGGTACGAGAACACGACGATGGCGAGCAGTGCGACGATGACCAGCGACACCGGCACCGTAAGTGCGAGGGCGCCAGACCCCACCAGCACCAGGACCTTCATGATCTCTTCGGTGGCATATGCAACGGAGGACAGCGCGTCGGAGGAGAAGACGGCCAGCGCCGTGAGCTTGCTGAGGCGCTCGGCCGTCTCGCGGGCAGTCGGGACGGGGGTGCCGAACACGAGCCGCTGGAGGGCCTGCAGCGCGCGGCCGACGGGTGTCGTCGGGCCGCCAGCGCCCGGGCGCGGAACCAGATAGCCGCGACGTGGCCGGCGGGTGAACCCCAGATCGATGGGCGTTTGTGTGACTAGAGCGTTCATCGCATCCTTACCACTGAGCGCCGTGTTCGCGAGTGCCTGGCGCTCGGTGCCGCATTGTGGGCGCGCACCACGCGGCCACTGGTGAACGCCGCCTGACGGCGGTCTGACAATTCCTTACAGGTTGCTGACACAGCGCGATGTCCTACAGTCGAAGGTTGGGCATGCATCCTGGGATCCGCCCCAATCCCCACCGCCTGCTGTCAGAGGAGCGCGAAACACGCGTCCGCGCCGTGATGAACAGTGTCGCCGAGGGGATCGTGACCCTCGACCAGCACGGCACGATCGAGTCGATCAACCCGGCCGCCGAGCGCATCTTCGGCTACAACGCGGGCGAGATCATCGGCCAGGACGTCCATCGACTCATGCCCGAGGCATCCCAGACCGCCCAGCCCACGCCAGCTTCGACCAGCCCGACGCTGGTGATCGGCGACCGCCGCGAGGTGACCGGCTACTACAGGGATGGCTCGCCACTGTCGGTCGAGCTCACGCTGAGCGAGGCGCGCCGCGACGGCCGCCTCCTCTGTATCGCTGTGGTGCGCGACCTCACCGAGTCCAAACGAGCTGAGCAGCGGCGGAGCGTGCAGTACGCCGTCAGCTCGGTCCTGGCCGGGGCTCGAACGCTCGACGTCGCTATTTCTGGCATCCTGCGCGTGATCGCCGAAGGTTTCGGCTGGCAGCTCGGCATCTTCTGGAGCGTCGATCGCTCCGCCAACGCACTCGACTGCCACGCGATCTGGCGCGCGCCCGAATTGGCCGCCGACGAGTTCGTCGACCGCTGCCGCGAGACCACATTCGAGCGCGGCGCTGGGCTACCCGGCCGGGCCTGGAAGAACCGTCAACCGCAGTCGATCACAGACATCCCGGACGATGACTGCTTGCGGCGCGGCCTCCAGCCGGCCGCCGACGCGGGTCTGCATGGCGCTTTCGCGTTCCCGATCGAAGCCGGCTCTGATGTCGTCGGCGTGATCGAGCTCTTCACCCGCCAGGTCCGCGCAGCCGATCTGGATCTGATCCTTACCGTCACGGCGATCGGTCAGCAGATCGGCCAATTCATCGAGCGCGAGCGAGCCGAACGGGAGATCCGAGCCCTGAACGCCGGACTCGAGCAGCGCGTCCTCGAGCGAACGGCTCAGCTGGAGTCGGCCCTGGCCGAGCGGAAATGGGCGGCAGAAACGCTCGAGCAGATGCGTCGCCGCAACGAGTTGATCCTGACCTCCGCCGGCGAGGGGATCTACGGCGTGGATCGAACCGGACGGGCGACATTTGTCAACCCGGCCGCCGCGGCCCTGACCGGATATCACGTGAGCCAACTGCTGAACCGTCGGCTGCATCAGGTCCTGCGGCACTCCGGGCAGGACGGGACCCCATATCAGCTGGCAAGCTGCCCGGTGTGCGCGGTCTTGCAGGACGGGTCGATCCGACACGCTCCCGACGGCGTGTTCTGGCGCCAGGATAGCAGCAGCTTTCCGGTCAGCTACACCAGCACGCCTATCTGGGAGCAGTCGGAGATCGTCGGGGCGGTCGTGACTTTCCAGGACGTCACCGAGCGGCAGGCGATGGACAAGCTGAAGGACGACTTCGTGTCCATGGTGTCGCATGAGATCCGCACGCCGATGAACGGTGTGCTGGGCATGGTGGAGCTGCTGCTCGACACGCCGCTGAATGGCCGCCAGCGAGAGTACGCCGACGCAGTTCGGCGCTCGGGCGAGACGCTCCTTGGCATCGTCAACGACATCCTCGACTCATCCAAGATGAAAGCAGGCAAACTGGAGCTCGAAGCGAGCGACCTGGACGTACGCGCGGTCGCCGAGGACGTGGTCGGACTGTTCGCCGCCCAGGCTCAGGAGAAGGGCCTCGAGATTGGCTGCCTGGTGCAGCGGGATGTGCCGCGTGGGCTGCTCGGCGATCAGGGGCGCCTGCGCCAGATCTTGCTGAACCTGGTCGGCAACGCTGTGAAGTTCACCGAGCGTGGCCAGGTCGTGCTGCGCGCCCGCCTCGCCAGGCGCGCCCGCGACGCTGCCGTCATCCGCTTCGATGTTGCCGACACCGGCCCCGGGATTGCGCTCGAGGCATCACAACGGATCTTCCAGCCCTTCTCACAGGCGGACCGCTCGACGACGCGCAAGTACGGCGGCACCGGTCTGGGCTTGACCATCTCCAAGCGACTGGTGGAATTGATGGGGGGCGAGATCGGTCTGGAAACTCGGCCTGGTCAGGGAAGTACCTTCTGGTTCACCGCGCGCTTTACTCGCCAGCGCATGCCTGCCGGCGCGCCGCCACCTGCCGACCTGCGCAATCTGCACGTGCTACTGGTGGGCGGCAGCCGGGCCACGTGCGCTGTGGTGGAGGAGCACCTGACGGCATGGGGTGTGTCCATCCACGGCGTCGACTCTGACCAGGCCGCCCAGGAGGCCCTCCGCGCAGCCGCCTCAGGTGGACGTCCGGTCGACGTGGTATTGCTGGACCGGCGAGGCCCGGGCATGGAGGGCCTGGACCTCGCCCGTGAGGTGCGCTCGGACGCACGGCTGGCGGGCACCCAGCTGGTACTGCTCAGTCCGCTGATCGGGGACCCGCTGCCCCCGGATGCCGAGGCGCTGGGGGTCGCCGCCTGGCTGACGAAGCCAGTGCGCCAATCGCAGTTGTTCGACACCCTGATCAGTATCGCCAGCGGAAGGACAGAGGCGCGGCTGGGGCCGGCCGCCACGCTCTCCCAACCACGCTCGACGACGGCGATGGCCGAGCCGGCCGGCCCACGCATCCTGGTTGTGGAGGACACGCCAATCAATCAGCAGGTCGCGCGCGGGATGCTGACGCGGCTGGGGTACGGCACTGACCTGGTATCCAACGGATTCGAGGCCCTCGAAGCGCTGAGCCGCGGCTCATACGCCGCTATCCTGATGGACTGCCACATGCCGGAGATGGATGGCTTCGAGGCCAGCCGCGAGATCCGCAAGCGGGAGGGAGCGTCGAAGCACACACCCATCATCGCCATGACCGCCAGCGCCATGCGCGGAGACCGCGAGCGTTGCCTCGCGGCAGGAATGGATGACTACCTCGCCAAGCCGGTGCGTCTCCACGAGTTGCGCGGGCGGCTGCGCCGCTGGTCCGGCGTCTCCGAGCCGGACGCACCGCCGGACTGGGGAACGGCCGAGACGGTGGACAGCTGCGATCAGCCCAGCCCCGAAGGGGCGGAAATCGACCCGCAGGTCCTGCTGAGGATGCGCGCGTTCCGCATTCCGGGTGATGAAGACCCCGTCGTACGCTTGATCGACCTGTTTCTGCGACACGCGCCCGCACGCCTGGCGGGCATGCGCGCCGCTCTGCAGGAGGCTGACGCGCGGGCTCTCCAGGAAGCCGCGCATGCCCTCGGAGGCAGTGCGAGCACGCTTGGAGCGTTGCGGATGCGGGAGCTATGCGCTGAGCTCGAAGACCTTTCCGTGTCAGGAACCATTTCGGGCGCAGCCGAGGTGGTCCAGGCGCTCGAATCGGCCTTCGAGCGGGCGCGCCCCGAACTGGAGGCGCTGCGGACCGCGGAACGCGACGAGTCGGCGTAAAATTCCCGGGGTATTAGCCGTCGACGTCGGCGAGTCGCTCGGGCCAGCTCGGCTCGGGTTCCTCGCGGTCGACTGCGGACGATGGACCGCACACAGAAAAGCGAGAATGTCGGCCAGCGAGTCTGGCCCGCGGAGTTGCCTGGCGTCGAGAATCCGCACGTCGGGACCTGGCAGAGTTTGGCTCGTCATTGGCTTCATCATCCGCCGGATACGCCTCGCTCGGGGTGACAAGCCTCTTGGAGTTACCTGACAATTCTCTGACAACAGCCCTCCGAACCCAGCCATAACGGCCGGCAGCGTACGTCAGGTCGCGCCGCCAGGCGGTTCTTCAGCCAGCCGGTACCCGACGCCCCAGACCGTGTGCAGATAGGTCGGCGCATTCGGATCGGGCTCGATCTTCTTGCGCACTCGCCGGATATAGACGTCCAGCATGCGCTCGTCCCCGTAGTATTCTGGCCCCCAGACGCGTGTCAATAATTGCCGCCGTCCGACAACGGCTCCGGCGGCTTCGGCCAGAACCCGCAGCAAATCGAACTCACGTGCCGACAACTGGATGGCCTCCCCGCCGCGAGTGGCTCGCCGCGTTCGCGGCTCAATATGCAGCGCGCCGATGCGATAGCCATTTGAGGCGCCACTCGCCACCGCGCCCGAGCGGGCCGCTTGTCGGCGTAGCTGGGCGCGGACGCGTGCAAGCAGCTCGTTGGGGCTAAACGGTTTCATGATGTAGTCATCGGCGCCTGCGTCGAGCCCGATGACCTTGTCGCTCTCCTGCCGGCGCGCCGACAGCAGGATGATCGGCACGCTCGAGGCAGCACGGACACGCCGCACGATCTCGGTGCCGCTCAAGTCGGGCAGTTGAACGTCGAGCAACACGAGATCCGGGCCAGGCACCCCCTGGGTCCGTTCGAGCGCCTCGGCGCCCGTGGTAGCGGTCTCCACCGCATAGCCGTCGTGGCGGAGGAGGATGGCCACCGCCTCCGCTTGGACCGCATCATCCTCGACTACGAGGATTAGCCCCTCCGACGACATCGGATTTCCAGTTGTTGGCCCTCCGACCGGTCAAAGGCCCAGCGGAACCAGCGGAACGCCCGACGCGTCAACGCCTCGTCCCCGTACTGGACGACGTTGGTGAGGCAGCTCTCCTTTCTTGCGCGAGCTCGGCGAGTCGGGAGGACACGGTCGACTTCGTTGTCGCCTGTCGGTCGCTCTGTCCGCGCTTTGGCGTGGCCGTTCACCCTTCCACGCCGCAAGACTCGGTTCCCGCTGGCTGGGCCCTGGCGGGGAAGGAATCGCACCTCCTGGACGAGTGAGGCTTCGTCTGGGCGCTCCCTGAAAATGCACTAGGGCTCGATGAGGCTCGCGATGAAGTCGAACATCGGCCGAAACGTGCCGAGCAGGCCGAGAACGAGTGGGATGCCGGTCGCCGTCGTGGGGCCAGAACCAGGAACAATGACGGCGAAGCGCACGAGACGATCGTGTTGTGAAAGGCCGACTAAGCCGCTACCAAAGCCGTGCAAATACAGGGCACACAACCCGAGATGGAGAAGTAACAAAATTGTCGATCCGTAACCGCCATGTGTCTCCTGGGTTATTCGAGAGATACGACGCCTACGAGCAGTGGTCTTTCCTCAACTCACCGCCGGGTATCAGCGGCCTCTCCCATTCCACGATAGACGGATGAATTCCGCGACGACGCCACGGAAAACCGTAGTTTTGGCACATCGAGACAGGGTCTTTATCAGGATCAACGCGGTCAGTGTGAGCGCGGACAATCTTTAAGGCTTTCTAGTTATCTTTAAGTACGGAGAAAGCAGTAGTCAGGTAGGAGTTTTTCCTACGGAAGCTCCTAACTGTTGGCTAATCAGTACAAAATCCGCTCGCCCCCCACGCGTGGTCTTGACAATACGCGGCAGACCGCGGCGGCTCGACCTGCCGGCCCTGGCCCGGGCGCGCGAGTTCCTGGACAGTCGGCAGACCGTGGTGCGCTCAGCGAGCTCGAAACCCTGACGGGTCTGAACCGCTATGCGCTGACGCGACACTTCCGCGCGGTCTACGGGACAAGACCGTATCGCTACTCACTCCTGCGCGGCCTGATTTCGCGCGAGACGGCCTGCGGCGTGGGGAGCACATTGTCGACGTGGCCCTTGCGGCGGGCTTCGCCGATCAAGCGCACTTCACCCGCATGTTCGCATCGACCTACTGCATGCTCGACTCGCGGCGGGCAGCGTCGCCGTCATGGCATCTCATGACCGTTACGCCTGCTCCCCGGGCGGTGTGGCGTTCACCGGGCGGCCGAGGAAACTCGGACTTGTCGACGAGCACCCAATGGATGACGTGCTGATCGCGATGCTGTTCCTGGAACTGCGCCCCATCACCCGCGCTGACGCTCTGACAGCGGAGCTACAGGCCGCGCTCCGCATCGTCGTTGGCACCTTCGCGGTGCCTGTTGGATGCGGTCGGGCCTCGCGCCAACGCTGCAGCCTTATCCGACTGCCTGGGCTATGGGCCAACGGGCCCGGGGTTGGCGCGCCGAGCAGAAGCACCAGGACCAGCACGACGATTGCGACCTGCCGTCGCGTAGTCATCCGGGGCGTCGCAATCCAAGGCTCATCTCACGCAGTGGGACGAGCCACAGTCCATTGATCGGTGCTCGCCCCGATGCGCGCCCTAGCCTGGCGCGCAGGCGGCGGAGCAGCGCTTGCGGTAGCGCCACCCCAATCAGCCAGGCTGAAGAACCCGCGACAAGCCCGCTGGGGCCGCCGAGCATCAGCCCGCTGGCGGCGAGCAGCGGCAAAAGCCCCACCGCCACCACAAGGTGCGGCACCCGCAACCGGGTTGAAATGCGCGGCAGGAGCAGCAGATTCAACCAGGCTACGGCCGCGATGACGCCCACCAACGCTGCCAACCACACAACGAACGTGAGCAGCAGGGCGAGCACGACCATTCCAGCCAGCAGCCAGATCAGCGCACGCCAGCCCGAGACGACCATCACGGTCCGAAGTATCGCGCGCCTGGAGCCGACGGGCAGTAATTCCCCAGCGGGGACGAGAGCGCGGGCCAGGCGCCCTGGGGGGAGCCAGCGGTTCTGGGGCGAACGGGGGCCGAGCCACTGCACGAACTTGCTGGCGGGCATGGGTTGGCTGAGGTGTAAGCCCTGGGCCCTCGTCGCTGCTGAGGAGGCCGAGGAGGTCTCAGGTGGCCGCTCGTAACCCAGGGCCAGGCCTTTGACCAACCCCAACGCGCTCGCGAAGCCGGGATCATTCTGTCAGCGAAGGACAACCTCGAGCCCCGCGCACTGTTCGCGGACGGCGGCATGTACCTGAGCCCACTCGCGCTTGCTCGCATCACCACCTCAGGCCTGGCTCAACTCGACCGGAGCGGGATCTTATTTGCCATTCTCAGCCCGGTTTGCCCTGTACGGCAGCGGTCACGACCGAGAACACGAACGATGCGATCATTCCGACGGAGACCGTCAACTCGGCGAGGCGCCCGACCAGCAGGCCAACGGCCGCGCCCAGTCCACTGCGGAGCGCGCGCCCGGCGGCCTGGCCGGCCAGCAACTCGAGCGCGACTGCTCCGAGGAACGGACCGATCAGCAACCCGAGGGGCCCGCCGAGGACGAGGCCCACGAGCAGACCGAGCATGGCCCCGAGCGCTCCAGCGCGGGAACCCCCAGCCGCGCGGGCGCCGAACAGGTTGGCCAGGGAACCGAAGAGAATGGCGGCGCCGCCGATCAGTGTGTACAGGACCAGGTGGCCCGGACCGATGCCGGCGCCCAAACCGGTGGCGAGAGCGTACACGTACACGCCCGCCAGGACGAGCGGCAGGCCAGGCAGAAGAGGTACGACCGCGCCAAGCAGACCGACGAGCATCAACAGCATCGCGACGGCGAACCAGCCGATAGCCATACGCCATCCGTAGGCGCAAGGGCCAGGCCCGCGCGCAGGATCTGGCCGCGGCTCAGGGGTGGTTCTAGACTGAGCCTGGGTGAGGCGATGGCAGTCCAACTGACGCGCCGACGATTCACGACAGCCGAGTACGAGCAGTTGGGCGAGAGCGGCATCCTCGGCGAGGATGACCGCGTCGAGCTCACCGACGGCGAGGTCCTGGAGATGAGCCCGATGGGCCGGCGCCACGTCGCCTGCGTCCTGCGCCTCGAGCGCCTGCTCGGCGAGCGGTTTCGAGACGTGGCTCTGGTCTCGATCCACAACCCGTGGTGTTACCGCCGTACGATGAGCCCCAGGAAGGCGGCGAAAACCTCGATTAGGAAGTTGTGTGCCTGCCGCCTTCCTAGGGCCAGTCTGTCACAGAGGTGCGGCCGACTGCGTCTTGTGCCGAAAAGCGGCTTGTCGGCCGAACTTCTAGCCGGACGTGGCGTTGCTAGCGCCGCGGGCCGACTTCTACGCGTCGGGGCTGCCGGGCGCGGCTGATGTGCTGCTTCTGGTGGAGGTGGCCGATCGGTCCGCGCGGTACGACCGCGAGGTCAAGCTCCCCCGCTATCGGCAAGCTGGCATCCGCGAGGTGTGGCTGGTCGACCTCGAGCACGATCGACTGCTCGCGTACCGTGATCCCGCGAGCGACGGTTACCAGGTCGTGCAGACCGTTCGACGGGGCGAGACGCTCACGCCGCTCAGCTTCCCGGATCGGCCCGTCGCGGTGAGCGACATCCTTCCCTGACGCCCTGGAACACTGCCGAGCCTCTTCCTCCACCGCGTAGCGGCCGCAGCGGTTGTGCGTAGGCGGCGGGGGAGCAGCGGCACGGACGGCAGCTTGCGGTGGCGGTGGACAAGCGGTGCGAGCGCCACGCACGAGCCGGGTAAGAGAGGATTACGCGGCGGCGGGCAGCCAGCGATTCTGTGGCGAGCGGGGGCCGAGCCACTGGACGAACTCGCTGGCGGGCGTGGGTTGGCTGAGGTAGTAGCCCTGGGCCACGTCGCAGCCGAGGAGGCCGAGCAGGTCCCAGGTGGCCTGGTCTTCGACGCCTTCGGCGACCACGCTCAGGCCCAGGTCGTGCGCCAGGCCGATCGTCGAGCGCACGATCGTGGCGTCACCCTCATCCCTGGCCATGGTGCCCACGAAGGACTTGTCGATCTTCAGCTCGGCAACCGGGAGCCGTTTCAGGTAGGCCAGCGACGAATAGCCGGTGCCGAAGTCGTCGATGGCCAGCCGCACGCCGGTGCTCGCCAGGCGAACGGCGGTTTCGAGAGCCCGGGTCGGCTCGGACATCAGGCCGCTTTCGGTGATCTCCAGCAGCAAACAGTCCGGGGTGGCCTCCCACTTGCGGAGCATGTGCTCGAGCGCGGCCGGCAGCTCAGGGTCGTGCAGATCGCGCATCGACAGATTGACAGCGACGGTCAGCTCGAGCCCCGCCTGGCGCCAGGCCCAGGTCTGCCGCAGCGCTTGATCGAGCACCCGGCGCGTCAGGGGGCGGATCAGACCAGTCTGCTCGGCCAGAGGTATGAACTGATCCGGCGCGACCAGCACGCCGTCTGCTCGGCGCCAGCGCACGAGCGCCTCGACGCCCACCAGCCGGCCGGTGTCGAGCGCCACCTTCGGCTGGTAGTGCAGCACCAGGTCGTTACGGTCGATCGCCTGCCGCAGCTCGCCGAGCAGGGCCAGGCGCTGCGGACTGTGCTGGTCCAGCTCGGCGGTATAGACCGCATAGCCGTCGCCCGAGCGCTTCGCGACGTACATCGCCACGTCGGCGTGGCGCAGCAGGGAGGTCGCGTCCTCGCCATGCGCCGGGTACACGGCGATGCCGATGCTCGCACCGACGTCCAGGTCGTGCTGGTCGACCGTGAAGCGTGGTTGTAGGGCGCGCTCGAGCTCGAGCGCGGCGCCAGTCGCGGCCATCACGTCGGATGTGGGGAGCAGCACGGCGAATTCGTCACCACCGAGCCGCGCTACCGAGCTTTGCGACGGCAGCGCCTGGACGAAGCGTGCCCCGACCTGCGGCAGCAGCATGTCGCCATAGTGGTGCCCGAGCGTGTCGTTGACCTCCTTGAAGCGATCCAGATCGACCACCAGCAGCGCCAGGCCACGGCCCGTCTCGCTCGCCGTCGCGATGGCTTGCTGAATTCGGTTCAGCAGCAGCGAGCGATTGGGCAGCCCGGTCAGACGGTCGTGAAGCGCCTCGTGCTCTGCCTGGCGCAGTTGATCGTGCAGCGCCGATTGCGCGCGCCACGCCTGCTCCCGCAGGTGGCTGGCCAGAATGCCTGTTAGCGCCAGGAACCCCGAACGCAGCAGAAACGGGCCGTCCGGTGCTTTGCCCGCCAGGCGCAGCTCGAGAAGGTCACATACGACAAAGATGGCGGAGCCCGCGGCCGTCGGACCGTACCCGTAGCGCATCGCCGCCGCGATCGTGACCGTATACAGGAGGAAGTAGAAGGGGGTGTCGAACCCGCCTCCCAAACTGATCATCGCCACGTTCAGCAGGCCATCGCCGAGCGTGGTCAGGTAGCCGCTGGTAAGCAGGCCCGGGCGTCGCCACAGCGCCGCCTGGACGAACAGGTTGTACACGGTCGCACCGCCGAGCACGCCATAGGCGGCCACCAGGCGGTGCGTCTCCAGGTTGAGGAGCTGCAGCGCGGGCGCCATCAGCACGATGCCCGACCATCTCACCGCCACGAGCCGCCACTCGGTCTCGAGCGAGCCCGGCAGATCGCGCGGGGGCGCCCACAGGCGCGTAATGAGGCCGACGACAAATCCCAGGCAGGCGCGTACGAGAGCGTGGGATGTTGCGGGCAATCTCATGTGCATCGGCCAGGCGTTGTCCGAACAAAGCATCGGCCGGCGGGCGGGGGCGCATTAGACAGAGAACTGCGTCAGCGACAGCACGTTACCGTCGGGATCCCTGAACCAGGCCACGCGCGAGCCGTCTTGGGTCGTCCAGATGCCCAGATCATCCTGGTCCATCCAGCCGTAGCGCTCGAACTGGACGCCTCGCTCGCCGAGTTGGCGGGCGACGGACTCGATGTCCTCAACCTGCCAACCAACGACGGTGCGGTCCAGCGGCGTGAGCGCCTCGACCTTGGCCACGCGCAGCATCGTGCCGTTGGCGTCGAAGACCAGCGCATACTCCTCGTCGCTACGCAGGGGTAGACCGAGCACGTCGCGGTAGAACGTCTTTGCTCGCTCGGGCGCGGCGGTCGCCACGAACGCGATCAGGGCGCTGGTCGCGAGCACCTGGCAATGGATACCGCTCACCGCGACTGCCGCACAAGGGCATAGCGGGACGAAGGAACTGGAGCGACACACGAGCCAGAGCGCGCGCATGCGGTTGTTCTTGGCGTCGGCGCGCTATCAGGACGGCCAACTGCGCGTCGTCTCGAGCCTGCCCGACGGCAATCAAGGCGTCGCCGCCGCCCAGACGGTCTTCGCCGACGTCATCGTCCAGGCCCAACTGTCGATGAGCGAAGGCGCCGACGACGACCTGTACGGCCTGTTCGTGCGCTCACCGTCGTCGGACCTCTACTACACCTTTGCCACCTCACCCTCGGGTTATGCCTTCATCAGCATGTTCGAGGGCGAGTACGTGCCGCTCGTCTCTGGCCCGCTCGATCCAGACTTGCACTTCGCGTACGGACTGGGCCAGCCGAACGTGTTCTCGGTGGTCGCCGAAGGAAGGCGGCCGACAACCTCGATTAGGAAGTTGTGTGCGTGCCGCCTTCCTAGGGCCAATCTGTCACAGA
>Ga0066709_100001313_pt1 | contig 16137 bp, 13 predicted proteins | sample GraSoiAngelo_158_FD_79665 | JGI IMG/M metagenome (GOLD analysis project Ga0066709, IMG submission 79665) | Grasslands soil microbial communities from the Angelo Coastal Reserve, California, USA - 14_1009_16_30cm | ecosystem: Environmental > Terrestrial > Soil > Grasslands | place: USA...
CGTCGCGGCGGCAGATCTGGCGGGGCGTCTCGGGGTCGTGGCGCAGGCAGCCGTTCAGGGCCTCGCGCGGCATGCCGGTGGCGAGCGTTGCCAGGCGCGGGATGTCGAGCAGCGGCTTGAGCGGGGGCAGGCCGGCGAGCCGATCCGCGCCCCCGGCGATGTTGACGGCGTGGTCGCCGACCCGCTCGAGATCGTTCGAGATCTTGAGCGCGCCGGTGATGAACCGGAGGTCGCCGGCGAGCGGCTGCTGGAGCGCCAGCAACCGAAGACACCGCTCGTCGATCTCGTTCTCCATGCGGTCGATGACGACGTCGTCCACGATCACCTGCCGCGCCAGCGCGGGGTCCCGGCGCTCCAGGGCGCTGATCGACTTCTGGATGATGCTCTCGACCCGACCCCCCATGAGCAGAACCTGCTCCTGCAGGGCTTCGAGCTCGAGCTCGAAGTGACGTTCCACGCGAACCTCGTTTTACTGCGCCTGCGCGCCAGTCCTCATCCGAAGCGTCCGGTGATGTAGTCCTCGGTGAGCTTCTGCCGAGGGCGCGTGAACAGCAGACGCGTCTCGTCGTGCTCGACCAGCTCGCCGCCGAGCATGAACGCGGTGCGGTCCGAGATGCGGGCCGCCTGCTGCATGTTGTGGGTCACCACGACAATGGTGTAACGCGTCTTGAGGTCGAGCACCAGTTCCTCGATCCGGGCGGTCGCGGTCGGGTCGAGCGCCGAGGCGGGCTCGTCCATCAGGATGACCTCGGGCTCGACCGCGAGGCAGCGCGCGATGCACAGGCGTTGCTGCTGTCCTCCCGAGAGCTGGAGCGCCGAGCGGTTGAGCCGGTCCTTGACCTCCTCCCACAGCGCCGCCCTTCTCAGGCTCTGCTCCACCCGCGCCTCGAGCTCGGTCCGGTCCCTGAGCCCCAGCATGCGCAGGCCGAAGGCGGCGTTGTCGAAGATCGACTTCGGGAACGGGTTGGGGCGCTGGAACACCATCCCGACCCGGCGGCGCAGCTCCACCACGTCGGTGGCCGGCGCCGACACGTCGGCGCCCAGCAGCCGGATCTCGCCCTCGGTGCGCACGCCCGGGATCAGATCGTTCATGCGGTTGAACGAGCGGAGCAGCGTGCTCTTCCCGCACCCCGAGGGGCCGATGATCGCGGTCACGCTGTTTGGAAGGATGGCGAGGCTCACGGACCGGAGCGCTTGGTGCTTCCCGTAGTAGAGGCTGAAGGCCCGCGCCTCGAGCTGGGGAGAGGCCGCGGGAGCACCCGCGCCGGCCTCGCCCGCGGCTCCCGGAGCCTCCCCTCGAGCGCCCTCGGCGGAGGGGCGCTCGTTCGGGGGGAGGAGTCGAGGAGCCAGGATGGGTTCGATTCTCGAGGTTTCCACGGTCAAGCTCCGACCTCCGGGCGAGCAGCCCCGGCCGGGCCGGGATCGCGGTTCGAGGGAATCAGGGATGTGGTGAACGAGCGCACGAATGTCGTCGAACGGCAGCTACCGCCGCGCGACCCCCCGGGTCGTGAGCCGCACCATCGCGGAGACGACCGTCACGAGCATCAACAGGACCAGCGCCCCGGTCCACGCCTGGCGGTTCCAGTCGTCGTAGGGCGCTCGGGCGTAATCGAAGATGTAGACCGGCAGCGACGCGATCGGCCGGTCGATCGCCACCGACCAGAAGCGGCTGCCGAGCGCGGTGAAGAGGAGCGGCGCGGTCTCGCCCGCCGCTCGCGCCAGCGCGAGGAGGACGGCGGTGATCACGCCACCCGAGGCGGCGGGGAGCACCACGTCGTGGATCACCCGCCAGCGCGGGGCGCCGAGCGCCAGTGCGGCCTCGCGGTACGAGCGCGGCACCAGCCTCACCACTTCCTCGGTCGAGCGCACGATGGTGGGCAGCATGATGATCGCCAGCGCGAGCCCGCCGGCCAGCGCCGAGAAGCGGCCCATCGGCACCACCACCAGGCCGTAGACGGCCACGCCCACCACGATCGAGGGCACTCCGCTCATGATGTCGGCGGTAGCCCGCACCAGGGTCCCGAGGCGGCCGTCGCCGTACTCGGCCAGGAAGAGGCCGGCGCCTACTCCCACGGGTACGGCCACCAGCGTGGCGATCCCCACCAGCAACCCGGTGCCGACGATGGCGTTCGCCATGCCCCCGCCCAGCTCGCCCACCGGCTTGGGCAGGCGCACGAAGAACTCCAGGGAGAGCCCGCCGAGCCCCATTCGCAGCAAATGCCACGCGATGAGCGCCAGCGGCACGATCACGACCGCGGCCGCCAGGTGGCAGGACAGGGTGGCTCCCAGGTCGGCCGCGCGGCGCCGGGCGGAGGGGCCGTGGGCGAGCCGAGGCGCCAGGGCCCTAGGCGGCGCCGGCGACGTCACGGCGACCTCCCGTGGTGCGGATCACGAGGAGCCGTGCTCCGGCGTTCACGATCAGCGTAGCCGCGAGCAGCACGAACGCGATCTCGATCAGGGCCGACAGGTAGAGCTTCCCGGTGGCCTCGGTGAACTCGTTGGCGATAATGCTCGCCATGGTGGCGCCGGGAGCGAGGAGCGAGGCCGAGATGCGGTTGGTGTTCCCGATCACCATGGTCACCGCCATGGTCTCGCCCAGCGCGCGCCCGAGCGCCAGGATCACGGCGCCCAGGATCCCGGGGCGCGCCGCGTCGAGCGTGACCGCGATGGCCTCGGCGCGGGTCGCGCCGAGAGCGAGCGCGGCCTCGCGCAGGGAGCGCGGCATCGAGGCGAGGACCTCGCGCGAGATGGACACGATGGTGGGCACCACCATCACGGCCAGCACGATCCCGGCGTTCAACATGCCGATCCCGAACGGGTACCCGCGGAACAGGGGCAGGAAGCCCAGGTGGGCGATGAGCCAGGGCTCTACGGCCGCGCGCAGGAAAGGCGCCAGCACGAACAGGCCCCAGAGGCCGTAGACGATGCTCGGAATCGCCGCCAGGAGCTCGACCACGAACCCGACCGCCGCCCCGACGCTCGCCGGCGCCAGCTCGACCAGGTAGACCGCGGTGCCGAGACCCAGCGGCACCGCCAGCAGCAGCGCCAGCGTGGAGGAAACCGCCGTCCCGAACAGGTACGGCAGGGCTCCGAACTTCTCCGCCACCGGGTCCCAGTCGGTGGAGACCAGGAAGCGCCAGCCGAAGGCCTGGATCGACGGCATCGCCCCGCGCGCCATCTCCCACGCGATCAGCGCCACCACCACGAACACGGCGAGCGCCACGAGTTGCAACAGCCATCGGTGCGCCCGGTCGGCCGCTCGCCCCCAGAGGCGCCCTCGAGCCGGAGCGACGGCGCGCGGCGCCCGGACCGGATGGGCGGCGTCCACTCTTACTGCCACACCTTCTTGCCGCTCGCCGACAGGATGCGCAGCGTCGCCTCGTCCACCTTGACCACCGCCTCGGGCAGCCGCGCGTAGTCGAGTCGCTCGGCCACCTCCTGGCCGTCGTGGATGGCCCAGCCGATGAAGTCGGCCAGCATCTTGGCGCGCGCCGGGTCCTTCCTGTCCTGGTAGACCAGGAGGTAGGTGAGGCCGCAGATCGGGTAGGCGTCGGGCGCGGCCGAGTTCACGATCGGCGTCCGCACGTCCTTGGCCAGCGCCGCCGCCGATGCGGCCACCGCCGCCGTGGTCGAGGCCAGCGAGGGTTCCACGAACTTTCCGGAGCGGTTGCGCACCGCGGCGACCGCCAGCCGGTTCTGCTTCGCGTAGGCCAGCTCCACGTAGCCCATCGACCCGGGGGTCTGGCGTACCAGGCCCGCCACGCCCTCGTTCCCCTTGCCGCCCACGCCGGCCGGCCACGACACCGAGGTGTTGGCGCCGACCAGCTCTCTCCAGGGCACGCTCACGGCCGAGAGATAGGTGGTGAAGATGTTCGTCGTCCCGCTGCCGTCCGAACGATGCACGGGCAGGATGGGCGCGGGAGGCAGGGTCACGCCCGGGTTCGCCGCGGCGATTGCCTTGTCGTTCCAGGTCGTGATCTGACCCATGTAGATCCCGGCGACGATCTCCGGGGTCAGCCTCAGCTTCGCCTTGAGGTCGGGCAGGTTGTAGACCATGGCCAAGGCGCCCCCGACGGTCGGGATGTGCACTACCTTGCGCGGCATCTCCTTGAGACGGTCGTTGCTGAGCGCCGCGTCGCTGGCGCCGAAGTCCACCGTGCCAGCCTTGACCTGCTGGATGCCGGCGCCGCTCCCGATGGACTGATAATTGATCTCGATGCCGGTCTTCTGGTGATAGAGGTCGAACCACTTGGAGTAGATCGGGTAGGGGAAGGTGGCCCCGGCGCCGGTCAGAGTCTGCGCGCTGGATGTGCCCGCGGCGGCGCTCAGCAGCAGAGCCGCGATGACAGAGAGACTTCGGAGTTTGTCATTCATGGATATCAATTCCTCCCGGATCAGGACTGGGGTTTGCTGAACCTGTAGTAGAAGGTGAGGCGGGCCTGGAGATCGTGGTGCGAGGGGAAACTCTTGGGATTGCCCTTGCTCAGGTACTGGGTGGCCTCCACGTTCGGCATCACATGGACATCCTTGTAGGGCTGCCAGTCGAGCCCGCCGATCCAGAGCTGGGAATCGACGCGGTCGTCGGCGCGGTGGTCAGGTTCCCACTGGTCGAAGCGCGCGAACGCGGCGAGCGTGGGGGTGACGGTGCCGCGGGCGAAGACCGACAGTCCGCGCGGCTCCTGAGTGGGTGCCGGCCCCTTGTGGTTGACGCGCGCCAGGGCCTCGAGCCCCACCGCCACGCGGCGGAATTCGTACCCGGCGAAGATCTTCCACAGCACCTGGTCGTTGTTGACCGCCAGGCTTTCGGCGTGCGCGGGCACCTTGGGCCCCAGGTTCGCCCGCACGCTCTGGTAGTCGGCGTAGGGCTCGATGCGCAGGTCGCCGAAGCGCATCGGGACGCTCAGGTAGTAGCGCTTGTACCGGTCGGTCTCCGGCTTCTGCCCGGTCCCGTCGCCGATCATGGCGGAGTAGCCGAGGCGGTGGTTGCCGTCGGCGAAGCCCTTGAGGCCGATCCCAATGTCCGAAGAGGAAGCGAGGCCGCGGAAGTCGGGGAGGGTCTTCTCGACCGAGCGGTACTGCCAGAAGTCCTCGGGGACCTCGATCGTCGGCGTGCCGATGATTCCGAAGTAGACGTCCCCGCGCGGCACGACGCTCTTCGCCTGCAGGTAGGCGCCCTTTACGAACACTCCCACCTTGCCGTCGCTGGTGAGCGCCTTGCTGTCGGCCTCGAGGCGGAAGCGGGTCGCGTACTTGATGGAGAGATCGTTGTCGAGCTGGAAGTAGATCCGCCGGAGCTGGGTGCCGTTCAGGTCCTTGGTGATGGGCTTCGTGCCATCCACGTTGACCTGCCCCGCGTCCGCGCCGGCGGCGCTGTAGACATGGTTGGGGTCGCCGACGACGTTGTAATACGCGTCGCCGAACATGAGGCCGCTGATCCTCCCGCGCGGAAAGTCCGGCGGGGTGGGCGGCGCCGGAGGCGGCTGGATGACGGGTGCCTCGGCGGGTGGCGTGCCTGCGGTGTCGGCGGGGGCGCCGGTCTGCGCCAGGGCCGCCGCGGGGGCGGCCGCGAGCAACGCGGCGAGCGCCATCGCCCATTCGAAACGATTGAGCCTCAACGTCTCCTCCTTCCCGGAAACCGGCCGCGGGACCTTCCCGCGAGCCGGGATGCTGCCTCGATGGGTTGACGATATTCACTACCGGGTTGCGAGGGCTTGAGGGCGGCGTAACGACCGGGTTAACAAGCTTGCCGAAATGGGGGGCCGGGCCCCGTGGCCCCGGTCTCTCGAGCCGCCGGTGGTTCCCAGGCGGCGGGCTCACGAACGGCTGGCGATGAACCGGCGGCAAAAACCGCGATCTCGATCAGCCCCGGGGAATCTCGAAACGGAACGTGCTGCCCTGGCCGGGGCGGCTCCTCACCAGCACCTGGCCGCCGTGGAGCGCGACGGCGTGCTTCACGATCGAGAGGCCGAGTCCGGTCCCGCCCTTCTCGCGAGAGCGCGCCTTGTCGACGCGGTAGAAGCGTTCGAAGACGCGCGGGAGATCCTCCGGCGGGATCCCCGGGCCGGTGTCCTCGACCTCGCACCAAACCCGGGCTTCATCGCTCCCCAGCGAGACCCGCACCCTCCCCCTCTCCGTGTACTTCACCGCGTTGTCGATCAGGTTCGCCACCGCCTGCTCGAGCAGCGCGCGATCAGCCTCCAGCGTGACCGGCCCTCCCGGGGCGATCTCGAGCACCAGGCCGGCTCGCTCCGCGCGGTGGCGGAAGGCCGCCGCCTGCCGCTGGACCAACTCGCGCAGGTCGATGCTCTCGACGCGCGGCCGCGCGCCGGGGCGCTCCAGCTGGGCCAGCGAGAGCAGGTCCTCGACCAGCGCGTGGAGCCGGTCCGCCTGCTGGTGGATGGTGCGCACGAAGTCGGCGCGCCGCTCGGTGTCGTCCAGCGCCCCCCCGAGCAAGGTCTCCGCGTAGCCCCGGATCGAGGTCAGGGGCGTGCGCAGCTCGTGCGAGACGTTGGCCACGAAATCCTGGCGCATGCGGATCAGCTCCTCGGCTTCCGACAGGTCGTGCAGCACCAGGAGCACCGCCCCCTCGCCGGCCGCGAGCGGCGTGGCGGTCGCCCGCACCGGCCGGGGCCGCGGAGACCACAGCCTCAGGTCCGCTTCCACGGATCGGCCCCGCGACCGGGCCGCGTGCACCAACTCCTCCAGCTCCGGCGCCCGCGCGAACTCCTGGAACGGCGTGCCCGACTCGGGCGGGAGGGGAACCTCGAACATCTCCGCCAGGCTGCGATTCGCCCGCAGGATGCGGCCGGCCTCGTCGATCAGCGCGACGCCGTCCCGCATGTGGGCGAGGATCTGCTCGCGCTCGTCCCGCTCGCGCTCGATCGCCCCGAGCCGCTCCCGCAGCTCCGCCGCCATCTGGTTGAGCTCGCGGCCGAGCCGCCCCAGCTCGTCGGCCGGGAGCTCGCGGGCGCGCACCGCCTCTCCCTTGCCGATCCGGCTCGCCACCGTCCCGAGCGCGCGAATCCTCGCGACCTGCCGCCCCGTGACCCAGTAGATCAGCGTGAAACCCACCAGCAGCGAGATCGCCGCGGCGGCGAGCGAGAGTGCCAGGAGCGAGGCGTCGAGGCGCGCGATGGCGGTGAGCCGCTCGGCGACCCGGACCACCGCGACGCCCGGAATCCGGGCCGGGACGGCGACGTACAACAGGTCGATTCCCACCGTGCGGCTGCGGCGCACCGCCCACTGGGGACGGCCCGCCAGGGCGGCCCGCACTTCCGGCCGCTCGCGGTGGTTCTCCACCGCGGCGAGTCTCGGGCGCGGCACGTCGGTGTCGCCCACCACCCAACCCGCCGAATCGATCAGCGTCACGCGGGCGCGCAGGGCGCGGCCGGCCGCGAGCGCAGCCGCCGGCGCATCGAGGGGCCCGCGTCGCGCTTCGGCTGCGACCTCGAGCTCCGCGAGACGCGCCATGCGCTCGAGCATCTCGACGTCGCGGCGCACCACCCAGCGACGCTGCTCGTGGGCCGCCATCATCGTGAACAGCGCGAACGCCGTGACCAGGACCAGGGCTTGCGCGATGGCAAACTGCGCCCTGACCGGAAGCCTCACGGCCGCTCGACTCAGCCGCCGGAGCTGGCGGGCTGCGAAGCGAGCTTGTAGCCGGCTCCTGTCACGGTTTCGATGACGCGGTGGGTCTCGCCGAGCTTGACGCGCAGCCTGCGGACGTGCACGTCCACCGTGCGCGTCTCCCCGAGGTAGTCGTAGCCCCACACCTTGCGCAGCAGCTCTTCCCGGGAGAACACGCGGCCCGGCTGGTGGGCGAGGAACGCCAGCAGATCGAACTCGCGCAGGGTGAGCTTCAACGCCTCTCCCCCGAAGCTCACCGCCCGCGCGAGGGTGTCGATCCGCAAGGGTCCGACCTCGATCACCGCCTCGGCGCGGTCGGGCCGCGCGCGGCGCAGCAGGGCCTTGATGCGGGCCACCAGCTCGCGGGGGCTGAAGGGCTTGGTGAGGTAGTCGTCCGCTCCTTGCTCGAATCCCAGGAGCTTGTCCATCTCGGCGCCGCGAGCCGTGAGCACCACCACCGGGAGGTCGTGCGTGGCCGGCTCCGATCGCAGCTCGCGGAGCACCTCGAGGCCGTTGCGCCCCGGCAGCATGAGATCGAGAACCAGGGCATCGGGCCGCGACGAATACGCCGCTTCGAGCCCCTGCTCGCCGTCGGCGGCGGTCGCCACCCGGAACCCGGCGCGCTCCAGATTGTATTTGACCAGGTCCCGGATCTCCTTCTCGTCCTCGATCACCAGCACCAACTCGGGCATGCTACCGATGCTACGCGGCGCCCGAACGAGCGGTCAATCGACGTGCGGGAAGAACGTGGTCCGGTGGTGAACGGGAGCCCGGTGCGCGCCCCGCGAGCGGGCCCCAGACGGAGCCAGGCGGCAGCGGCCGGGTAAGGGGAGGGAAGAGCCGGAGCTTTGAGAGAGATCTCCGGGGCCGGACGCGCTACCATCACCCTCCCCGTGATCGGCCAACCGGCCGTTTCTGCCGGGGCAAGCCCCCTGGAGGTTTCGGATGACGCTCCATCGCGACACCGGCGTCGCCTCCTTGGATCGGCTCGGGCCCGCCGACCTGGTCGAGACTTTCGGGTACCTCGACCGCGACCCGGTGCTGAACGTCTATCTGCTCGCCCTCACGCTCCGGGACGCGCTGGGACAGCCGCGCGACGAGTTCTGGGCGCTGAGACGCGAAGGCGAGATCGTGGGGCTGCTCCATCTGGGCGGGCAGTCCGGCGCGGTCCTGCCGCTCGGCGAGGGCGCGGACCGCCTGGGGATGCTGGCGGAGCACGTCCGGGCGCGGCTCTCCTTCCTCCCGACCCGTTTCCAGGTGATCGGGCCGCGCGCGGCGGTCCAGGCCGTGGTGGAGCGCCTCGGGCGGGCCGATACGCACCCGCGACTGCTGCGGGATCAGCTCTACATGGGGCTCGAGCGCGGGCGGCTGACCCCCTTCGAGCGCCTCCCCGAGCTGCGCCGCGCCTGCCCCGACGACTTCGACCTGGCCTACGAGAGCGGCGCGTTGCTGCGGGCCGAGGAGCTCGAGGAGGATCCGCGCCTCAACGATCCCTTCGCCTACGCGAAACGGGTGGATGAGGAGTGTCGCGACGGCTGCACCCACCTGTGGCAGGACGACCTCGGGCTGTGCTTCCGGGCGAGCGTCAGCGCCCTGACACCCGACGCGGCTCAGGTCTCGGGAGTCTTCACGCCGCCCGAGCGGCGGAGCCGGGGACTGGCCCGCCGCGGGCTCTCCGAGCTGTGCCTGCGCCTGCTGGAGCGGAGCCGGTCCGTCTGCCTGTTCGTCAACGAGTTCAACGCGCCGGCGGTGGCCCTGTACCGGCGTCTCGGCTTCATGACGCTCGCCGACTGGGGCTCGGCGTTCTACGACACCGGCCCGAGGTCTCCCGGCGGCCGGCGGGGCCGCTGAGCCAGAGCCTCCGGAGCCGCGCGCGGGAGCAAGTTGTGCTTGACCGCGCCTTCGGTGATTTGCGACGGTGCGCCAAGCCCCTTGGCCGGCATCCGCACCGCCCCCTCTCACGGAGGTTGCTCTTGAATCGCGTTCGTCTCGTCGCGCTGCTCGGGTTCGCGCTCGTCTGCCCCGATCCCGCCAGGGCGCAGGCCTTCGGCCAGTTCACCGGGGCCGAGCCCCTGGCGGTGAACGGCCGGCTCTTCGGCGCCTACCTGGAGTCCAGCAACAACGTGCTCGGGCTGATGTCCCAGCTGCGCCTGAGCTTCTATCCGGGGGTGGACTTTGGCTTCAGAGGCGGGCTGGCGCGCCTCGACTTCAAGGGCGGAGACCGCACCGCGTTGCGGCTGGGCACGGACCTCAAGATCGCGGTCGTCAAGCCCACCGAGAGCTACCCTTACTCGATCGCGGTGGGCGGCGCCCTGAGCGTCGAGACCGGCGACGATTACAACATCCTTTCCCTCGGTCCGACGGCGGTATTCAGCCGCTCCTTCTCGATGGGAAACGGCGGGGGTATCACGCCCTACGCGAGCGTGGGGTTCGATTTCAGCAACATCGACGTGCCGCCGACCAACGAGACCGATCTGTCGGTGCCGGTCCGAGGAGGGGCGGAGTTCTGGGTCTCACCCGAGATCCGCTTCATGGCCGAGCTCCAGCTTCAGCTCTCCGACTCGTTCCGGGACGATTTTGGCTTCTCCGCCGGGGTCAACCTTCCCTTCTGACCCCTTTTGGCCCCAGAGCCATTGCGTTTTTCATGAGCCCGCTGCCGCAACGGCTGGCGCCGGTCGCGAATAGCCCGTCGTGTCCGAACGACGTGTCCGAGAGACCGATGGAAGACTCCTGCCGGGGGCCGGAACGGGTCTGGTAATTGTATACACTCTAATAGGTTGTTGTATCAATCGAAGGCTGGGAACCGCGGCCTTGTAGGCCCCATTCCCCGGTGCTAGCCTACGTGTCCCTCGAAAGGAAGACACAAGTTCGTTACTTCCCAAGACGGGCTGACACGATCCAAGACCATGCGTTTTGCAACGTTGGGCCGCCCGCCAAGCGGCCATGGGGAGGGTGTTTGCGGGCCCCCGAAACGGACACCACGCGGTTTGTGAATAACGTGTGGAAGAAAGGAGGGGTCATACGATTCAACGACCTGTCGCCGAATAGATTACGGCGACAACGTCAAGTGTTGATAAGTGGCCTGGCAGGATTCCACACTCGACATCTTCACGGGGCTTGGGGCAGCGATTGAACCTGATTCTCGCAGCCTCGAGGCCTGTGGAAAAGCAATGGCCCCCTCTCAACAAGGACAGTTGAAATGGCCGTCCAGAACGTGCAACTGGAGGAGATCACGCAACTCTGGGAGCAAGTCCTGTCGTCGGTGAAGACCAGGCTCGAGAGCACCCTGGCCTACGAGACGTGGTTCAAGCCGATCGTGCCTCTCGAGATCAGCCCCCAAAGCGTCGAACTCGAAGTTCCCAACACCCTTTTTGCAGATTGGATGCACGAGCACCATCTGCCCACGCTCCGCCACAGCCTCAACGAAGTTCTCGGCGCGAGCCCCGAGGTCCGTTTCCTGGTGCGCGAGGGCGCTGTCCTGCCCAGCGTGGACGTGGAGTCGGATCCCGAGGGGCCCGAGCCGGCCAGCAACTCACCCGCTCCCCGGATCACCGTGGGTCGAACCTTCGAGACCTTCGTGGTCGGAAGCGGGAACCGCTTCACCCATGCCGCCTGCGTCGCCGTGGCCCAGAAGCCGGGCTACGTGTACAACCCGGTGTTCATCTTCGGCGACTCCGGGCTCGGCAAGACCCATCTGCTCCACGCCATCGAGCACGAGGTCCGCAAAGGGCGTCCCGACGCCCGGGTGTGCTACCTGCCGGCGGAGCGCTTCACGAACGAGATGATCTACTCGATCCGGCATGCTCAGACCCTGGCCTTCCGCAACAAGTACCGGAACGTCGACGTGCTGCTGATCGACGACATCCAGTTCCTGGCGGGGAAGGAGAGCACGCAGGAGGAGTTCTTCTACACCTTCAACGCCTTGCGGGACGCCCACAAGCAGATCGTGGTGACGGCCGACAAGCCCCCCAAAGACCTCCCGATGCTCGAGGAGCGACTGACCTCGCGCTTCAACCAGGGCCTGGTCACCGACATCAAGCAGCCCGACCTCGAGACCCGGATCGCGATCCTGCGCAACTACAGCAGCGCCATCCACGGCGAGCGCTTCGGTCTCCCCGACGATGTGCTGTTGTTGATCGCGGACCGCATCCGCAACAACATCCGGGACCTGGAGGGCTGCCTGGTACGGTTGGTCGCGGTGGCCTCGGTGGAGCGCCGGGAGATGACGCTCGAGTTGGCCGAGGAGGTCCTGCAGAACTACGTCAACCCGGAGCCGGACGAGACCGCCCCGGATCGCATCATCTCCGTCGTATCGGAACGCTTCGGCATCCAGCAGGAGGCGCTGTGCGGCAAGCGCCGAACCCATAGCGTGGTGCTTCCACGCCAGATCGCGATGTATCTCCTGAGGCAACTCACCGACCTTTCGCTGGTCGAGATCGGCCGCTTGTTCAGCGGCCGGGATCACACCACGGTGCTGTACGCCTGCCAGAAGATCGGGGGCATGGCGAGCGGGGATTGCCACTTCGCGGAGAAGCTCAACAGCCTCATTTCCACGATCGCCTCGGGATGAGATGTGGATAACTGGTGGATGAGTGGGGACAGCTTCATGGACGACCTCGGCACTCGGGAACGGTGGTGGAAAACCCGGCCACTGTCCCCACTCTATTCAATCCGTCCATCACGTTTGCAGTCAACCAGTTGGATCAGAAACTCCGGGCCCGTCCACGGACCCCACACAGCCTACTGCGACTATCTTATTTCTTGTTGAAACACAATAACTTAGAAGAGGCGAAAGTGCTTGCAGGCACGCTTCCTGGTACCTATCATGCAGGCCGTACCGCATGAATCCCCCGACCAGCGCATCGACCGCTCCCGGAACCTCAGGGCGCACACTGACTTCACCCCCATCCGGGGATGGACGCATGGAACTGAACATCGAGCAGAGCGACCTTGCCTTTGCCGTCGGGCGGGCCCTGGGATCGGTCTCGACCCGGAGCCCGCTGCCGCTCCTGAGCTGCATCCTGCTCGAGGCCGAGAAGGACGGACTCCGGGTGACCGGAACCGACCTCGACGTCACGACCTCGGTGCTGGCTCCCTGCGAGGTCAAGAGCCCGGGGAGAGCCGCGGTGTCGGCCCGGCATTTCCACGACGTGGCGCGAAAGATCCCGAGGGGGCCGCTGTCGGTCGCCCTCAAGGACCAGCAGTGCGAGGTTCGCTACGGCCGGGGCAAGGGCTGGTCGAGGTTCCCGACCCAAGATCCGGCCGACTTTCCACGCACCCCAGAGCTCAAGGCCGAGGCCAGCCTCAAGCTCGACGGGGACGCGCTGGGCCGCCTCGTGGCGCGCTCCGCCTACGCGGCCTCGACCGAGGAAACGCGGCCGCAGCTCAACGGGGTGTTGCTCCAGGGAGGTGACGGAAAAATCGCCTTCGTTTCCACGGACGGGCACCGACTGGCCCGCGCGACGCACCAGGGCACGTTCGCCGGGCTGAGCAAGGATGGCGTGATCATCCCGAGCCGCGCGCTGCAGGCAGTGAGCCGCGGCGCCGAGGACGCCACCGGCCCGGTCGAGATCGAGATCGCGGCGGGGAAGAACCAGGCGGGCTTCGCGGCGCAGGCCGGCGCCTATCGCATCCAGATCCTCACCCGGCTCCTCGAGGGGCCGTATCCCAACTACGAGCAGGTCATTCCGCGCAGCAATCCCAAGCAACTCAAGTGCCGCCGCGCGGATCTCATGGAGGCGGTCGACATCGTGGCATCGCACGCCGACAACGTGACCCGGCAGGTGCGTTTCTCGCTCCGCCGGGGACGGCTCGGGGTGGCCTCGGCGACGGAGCTCGGCGCCGGCGAGCACCAGATCGAGGCGAGCTACGACGCGGACGACATGGAGATCGGGTACAACGCCGGCTACATGCTGGACATTCTGCGCAGCATCCCTACCGAGGAGGTCGCCTTCCACCTCAACACCGCGCTGTCGGCGGGGGTGGTGGAGCCGGTGGGAGCGCTGCCGCAGCCCGACGAAGAGCTGTTGTGCTTGATCATGCCGCTGCGCCTGCCCGACGCGGTCGGCTGAAATGGAGTCGATTTCCGGAGCGCTCTCCCGCGCGCTGCGCCGGTGCGGCCTCGAGGGCGAGCTCCGCGGCTGGCAGGCGGTCGATGACTGGCCCCGCCTGGTCGGCGAGCGCGTGTCACGCCACACCCGCGCCGTTGGCTTTCGGCACGGCACGCTGCGCGTGGAGGTCGAAGGATCGGCCTGGATGCACGAGCTAGGTTTCCTCAAGCGCGATCTGATCCGCAGGCTCAACCGGCATCTGGAAGCGGAGTTGGTGCGCGACCTGAGGTTTTACCTGGCCCCGGGAGGGAACCTGCGGTGAGTGCGAACGAAGGAGATTCGGCAGTGACGGCTGAACCCAAGGGGCACCATTACGACGCCACCAGCATCCAGGTGCTGGAGGGGCTGGAGGCGGTCCGCAAGCGCCCCGCCATGTACATCGGAGACATCGGGACCCGGGGGCTCCATCACCTGGTCTACGAGGTGGTGGACAATTCGGTGGACGAGGCCCTGGCGGGCTTCTGCACCGAGATCTCCGTGTCGATCGAGACCGACGGGAGCGTCACGGTGGCCGACGACGGCCGCGGCATCCCGGTCGACACCCACGCCACCATGAAGAAGCCGGCGCTGGAGGTCGTGATGACGACGCTCCATGCCGGCGGGAAATTCGACAGCAAGACCTACAAGGTGTCGGGAGGGCTCCACGGCGTCGGCGTCTCGGTCGTCAACGCGCTGTCCCGCTGGTGCGAGGTCGATGTGCTCAAGGACGGGACCCTCTACTCCCAGCGCTACGAATTCGGCCGGCCCACCGGACTGATGAAGTCGCGTCCGGCCGAGAAGGAGCGCAAGGGTTCCGGCACCACCACGCGCTTCATGCCGGACGACCAGATCTTCGAGGACCCGACCTTCCACTACGACACGCTGGCGGGGCGCATGCGCGAGCTCGCGTTCCTGAACAGCGGCCTCACGATCCGACTCGCCGACCGGCGCAGTGGCAAGAGCCATGACTTCGTCTATAAGGGCGGCATCATCGAGTTCGTGAAGTATCTCAACCAGAACAAGCAAGTGCTGCATACGAAGCCGATCTTCTTCGCGCGCGAGCGCGACCGCACTTCGGTCGAGGTGGCGCTCCAGTACAACGACACCTACCAGGAATCGGTGCACTCGTTCGTGAACAACATCAACACGGTCGAGGGCGGCACCCACCTGATCGGCTTCCGCTCGGCGCTCACCCGCACCCTCACCAACTACGCCGAGAAGGAAGGGATGGCGGCCAAGGCCAAGGTGAACGTGAGCGGCGAGGACGTGCGCGAGGGCCTCACCGCCGTCATCTCGGTGAAGATGCAGGATCCCCAGTTCGAGGGACAGACCAAGACCAAGCTCGGCAACAGCGAGCTCAAGGGGATCGTCGAGAGCATCGTGGGCGAGGGTCTGCGCGAGTTCTTCGAGGAGAACCCTCCGGTGGCGCGCAAGATCATCGACAAGATGCTGGCGGCGGCGCGCGCCCGCGAGGCGGCGCGCAAGGCGCGCGAGTTGGCGCGCCGCAAGAGCATCCTCGACGGCGGCTCGCTGCCCGGCAAACTCGCCGACTGCGCCTTCGACGATCCCGGGCTGTGCGAGCTCTACATCGTCGAGGGAGACTCGGCGGGGGGCACCGCCAAGCAGGGCCGCGACCGGCGCTACCAGGCGGTGCTGCCGATCCGGGGCAAGATCCTGAACGTCGAGAAGGCCCGCATCAACAAGATCCTCGAGAACGAGGAGATCCGGAACATCATCACGGCGCTCGGGGCCGGGGTCGAGAACGAGATGGACGTCGCCAAGCTGCGCTATCACAAGATCATCGTGATGACCGACGCGGACGTGGACGGTGCTCACATCCGCACGCTGCTGCTCACTTTCCTGTTCCGCAAGCTGCGGCCGCTGGTGGACGGCGGGTTCGTGTACATCGCCCAGCCGCCGCTGTTCATGGTCAAGAGCGGCAAGGAAGAGACGTACTGCTACAACGAGAAGGAGCGCGACGAGGCCATCGCCCGCCTGGGAAAGAAGAGCGTGCAGGTGCAGCGCTACAAGGGCCTCGGCGAGATGAACCCGGATCAGCTGTGGAAGACGACCATGAATCCCGAGACCCGCACGCTGCTCAAGGTCTCGAGCGACGACGCCGTCGAGGCGGACCGGATCTTCACCATCCTGATGGGCGAGCAGGTCGAGCCGCGCCGCCAGTTCATCGAGGAAAACGCGCTCACGGTCCGGAACCTCGACATCTGAGGCCGGTTCGCCGGGGGTAGATCGCCATGGCACTCAACGATCGTTCCAAGATCGTCGTCACCAACATCGAAGAAGAGATGAAGACGAGCTACATCGACTACTCGATGTCGGTGATCGTCTCGCGCGCGCTGCCGGACGTGCGCGACGGGCTCAAGCCCTCGCAGCGCCGCATCCTGGTGGCGATGAACGATCTCAA
>Ga0066709_100001315_pt1 | contig 16132 bp, 19 predicted proteins | sample GraSoiAngelo_158_FD_79665 | JGI IMG/M metagenome (GOLD analysis project Ga0066709, IMG submission 79665) | Grasslands soil microbial communities from the Angelo Coastal Reserve, California, USA - 14_1009_16_30cm | ecosystem: Environmental > Terrestrial > Soil > Grasslands | place: USA...
CGAAGGCCGTAGTCGAAACGCGCACCATCGAGGGCGCGCGAGCGCTGAACATGGACAAGGAAATTGGCTCGCTCGAAGCTGGGAAGAAGGCGGACATTATTTTGATTAGCCTCGATGCGCCAAACGCTGTGCCGATGTACGACGTCTATGCGCAATTGGCGTATGCGTTGAAGGTAAGCGATGTGGAGACGGCAATCATCGGCGGCCTCGTGGTCATGCGCGACAAAAAACTACTCACCGTGGATGAAGCGGCCGTGATTGCCAAGGCGAGGGAGTTTAAGAATAAGATTGAAGCCTCACTGAAATAAGCCAGGAAGAAATGAACTCAGGAAACAAGAAATTGCAAGCCCCGCAGGGGCGAGAAGGGATGAAGCGAAGCTCAGGCGTCTCCGCATCCCTGGCCGCGATTGTCAGCTCGCTCGCAACGATAGGGTGCTGTCTTCCTTTGGGGTTTGCAGGCGCGCTGGGGGCAGCAGGCGCAAGCGCGTTTCTGCAGAGGTTCCGGCCGTGGCTCCTGGCGCTTTCCATCGTGCTGCTGGGAATTGGATTCTGGCAGCGGCGCCGCGCGCGGTTGTGCTCATTGAAGCGGAAATATTTGAGCGCGGTCCTGCTTTGGACAGCCGTCGTGCTCGTTGTGGGGATGATCGTTTTCCCACAGGAAATCGCAGGATTCATTGCCGATCATCTTTCCGGTGCCGCGAAGTGAAAAAGAAATTCCTGGGGATTGGCGTTGCTGTGGTCACGCTGCTTGTTGTTGTGGCGTACCTGCGAATGGATTCTTCCACGCCGCCCGGACAAGAACCTCTCGCCACGCTTACTGCCACGAATTTCTCGGCCTTCCAAGAGACCTTCGACAAATCCATCGAAGGACCCCGGCTGGTGCTCCTACTTTCTCCCACTTGATCAACTTGTCTGCGGGGGGCCTCCGCAGTCGAACAACTCTTGCGGCGTAATTCGGACCCTTCGCTCCAGGTACTCGTAGTGTGGGAGCCGATGCTTCCGACGGACTCGCGTTCACCCGTTCATAGCACGCTCGGGAGAATCCCGGACCAACGCGCCCGGCAGTTCTGGGACCCACAACATCTCGTCGCGCAAGAGCTTAGCAGGATTGTCGGTGAAAACCCCGGGCAACCGACGCCCGATTGCTGCGTGAACCGGGGATTCTTCTGGGATGATGCCATTCTCTATGCACCGCATTCGAAGTGGCGGCAGAGACCAACGGCTGTTTTCTGGAACGGTCCGGTCGTGCGCGTGGCCTCTGTCCTCGAGAAGGTGCTCCAGAATCGCCCGTAGCGGCGCGCCCTCAGGACTTGGCGTAGCAGACCCCGCAGCGGAAGCGTCCTTCCTGTTTCAGTTCTTCGACATGGACGATTTGCGCACGGACAAAAATAGCGGGTGTGCCCGGTGAGTAGGGAGCAGCCACTTCTATCTCGGTTTTCGCAACGTATTCCTTCCGGCTCTTGAACCGCAGTCCGCCGCGGGAAATGTCCTCGCACGTCACGATATCGTCGCCAAAGGTGTAACTGCGGACGCATGCTTTGAAATTCACCTTAGCGCGCACGTGTTTGCGCCTGTTTTCGGGGTGCCCTGCTGGTTGCGGCGCGGACGCTGGATTCAGTGGCGTGGCCGGCGGAGTCTCAACGGGTGGTCCCGCTCTTTCCTCAGCTTCAGGTGGGCCCATTTCCAGCGGAACCGCCTCGCTGCCGGGATCGTCAGTAGCCCGTTTCCAGAACGTCGAGGACCCGCAACTTTTGCAAGAGCGGACAATCCCCTCGTTGACGAGGTATACGTCCGATTCCAGGTCGCTTTGCTGGACCACCTCCCGGGCCTTGCAGCTGCTGCACTGGAGCAGCACGCGGCTGGCCTCTTTTTCGAAGTCCGTCATGCTCGGGAACTTGACGCCCCAGAGGTCCATCTCCGGGTCCAAGAAGGCCACGCCGTAGGTGTAGATCTTACCATGGACGCCGAGCTTGCCAACCACACGCACCTCAGCCTCTTTGTTGGTATCCAGCCTGCGAAGGATTAATTCCTGCTCTGCGGAGAGTACGTGCCGCGATACAATCCCGGCGCCGTTGCGGCTGAGCACTACAGTCTTGGTCTCCTCAGAAAAGACCTTGCCTTCCATGTCGCTGCCCAATAACAGAATTGCAATCTCTCTTGCAATTCGGCTGCTGCGACGTACGTGTTCTGGAGGCATGGCAACCTACACTTACATTCCCCAGGAACTCGGCAAGATGGTACTTGGGTTTCTTCACCGAAGTCACTGATTATCGTAGATGCAGCAGACGCGCGGCGGGCTCCGAAAGCGAATACCACCTGGGAAAGAAATAAGTCGGAGCCGATTCAAGAATGCAAAATTTCAAGCGGTGAGAGGCGAATTCCGGATAAAATATGTAGCTTGCCGAAAGGTAAAGTCATGGGCCAAGAGCGACGACGGGCGCCAAGATTCCCGTTTATTGCGTCGGCGGAAGTACTGTCAGAGAGCGCGGGCATGCGACTGACCGCGCGCGTCAGCGACATCAGTGCCGCCGGGTGTTATGTCGATACAATTAATCCTTTGGTGCACGGGACGGCCGTCCGCCTGAAGATTCTCACCGAAACACACACGTTCGAAGCGCGGGCCACGGTCGTCTATTCGCATGCACATCTCGGGATGGGATTGATGTTTGGAGAGGTCCTGCCGAATTCTCAGGAAGTGCTACAGAACTGGCTGCCAGCCGTGGTCTGAGGACATCCAGTCGAAAGCTGTCGCAAGGCGGGTAAATCCAAGTTCCATTTGCCGCCGGCAGACTGCGCGCGGAGCTTGCGTAACCGTGGGTAGTCTAAAAGCCTTTTCGGAAGCCGATAATTAACATCGCGCACCCGAAATTTTTGCCATTACCGGCGCCACCAGGCGTATGATAGCCCTATCGCTCCCATCGCGACACCCATCCTCCCAATTTGCGCAAGACAGCGGGGATCTCTCATGCGAACTATCGCGCGCCGATTGGAAGAACGCGTTCCCCTGGCACTAAGAGTCGATCTCTGCAGCCTGGATGTCCGCCATCGTACGGATGAAGGCCTTACGGAAAACGTAAGCACCCATGGTGCGCGCGTCGTTTCTAGGAACCCATGGAAACTGAATGATCGGATGAACCTGTGGTGCCTGGGTGGTGACTTCCGGGCCCGAGCGCGAGTGGTCTATTGCGAGCCGCTCGGACTCAATTCATTCGCCATCGGGCTGCAATTGCTGGCCTCTGCCGGAGAATGGAAATAGCTCCATAAGGAAGCCCTCTTGATGGTCCTGTGTATGCGGGGAGAAATCCTTGGGGATTAGCGGGAAAGTTCCAGCAGTGATTCATTGAGTTGGGTCAGGTCGGAATCGAGCCGATAGTAGCCGGGTCGCAAGCCAGCCGGCGTCTCACCTGGTGTGATGTTGAGCACGGCAAAATCGTTTGCCGCCCCCTGCTGGTTGGCCAGCTTCGGGAACTGATCGCCGACATAGGTGGCGTGGTGCTGGCTGACGACGCGCTCACACTCATTCACGGATAGAACGGCGCGAAGCATGCCTTGGTTTTTTGCGTGGGGTTGGCAAAAGTAAAGATTTGGCATACTTTGGAATCGTAAGCGTTTGCGTGGAGATTTTGAATAGTACTGTGGGACCAGTGGCGGCAGGGCTCCTCAGGAATGCTCGAGAGCATTTCTGACATTCCTAAGACCGTTTAGATTCAATGATTTAAAGAACTATTCCCGCTTCCTCAAACTCCCGGTGCCATAACCAAATGGCGACTTCAGAGTGAGAGCCTTACCGCTTGAGCATGTCCATAGCTGTCCGGGCATAAATCGCGGCGCAATCAATCACTTTTCGCAGGTCGACACATTCGTTCGGTCCGTGCGCAACGGAGAGCAGACCGGGGCCGTAAGCATAGGCTGGGACGCCCCGTGCGCTATAGAAGCGAATCTCCAGCAGGCCAGGGCACATCTCAAAACGTGGCGCTTCGCCCGTGACCGCCCGAACGCTCGAAGCCAGCGCCTTGCCAAGCGGATCATCCTCGCGGCACGCGGAAGACCGCCCTTCCTGCAATATTTCCCATTCAAGGGGGATGCCTTTGCGCTTGCAGCTCTCTAGGACCACGATCAACTTTGATTTTTCCTCCGCAAAGTCTTCCTCCGGATTGATTCGCCGGTCGATCGTGAACCAGCACTCTTCCGGTACCACGTTGAAGTTTGCGCCGCCGCCGCTCTGCCCTCCAAGCATCAGAATCGAGTTACGTGCTTGTTCCGCCCCGACGTTGAAGTTGGTCACGCGCCGCTCCGCTTCTGGCTTCAACTCCTGGAGCCGCTCAACGACGCGATGCATGCGTTCGAACGCATTTTCCCCCTGATGCTGCAAACCAACGTGCGCGGATTTCCCGTGCACCCGGACGCGCAACGAAATGGCGCCGCGGTTCGCGTTCCAGACGACGCCGCTGGTCGGTTCGGCCAAGAGCGTGCCGACGCCGTTGCGGCCCAGCAGTCCCTGCGCCGCCAGCCACGCCGAGCCTCCGTCGCCTCCGGTCTCTTCGTTGGGAACCAGCGTCAAGCCGATCCTGCCATTCAGTTCGCCGCCGCGTTCCTTCAGCGCAAGAATCGCATAGAGCATGGCGACAATCCCACCCTTCATGTCGCACGAGCCTCGGCCAAACACGAAATGCTCCTTGCGGAAAGGCCGGAATTGTTCGGGGGTTTGTGCGGGAACGACGTCATAGTGTCCGTGGAAATAAAGAGTCCGTTCTCCGCGCCCATACCCCGCAAGCAAGCAAACGCGAGGTTCGCCTGCATCCTCTTTCGGGTCGGCGGCATCAACGCGTGCGCATTCGATGCCGCATTCTCGCAACCGCCTCTCGAGAACATTCGCGCATGCGAGATAATTTCTCCCCGGGGGATTTTCCGTGGGAATGGCAACGAGCTCGGCCAAGAGTGCGGCCATCTCGTCCTTGCGCTGGCGCAGCCAGTCAAGAATCTGGCCGGTTCGTGCTCCACGCTCGCTCGATCGTCCGCTCATCTGGCGACATGCTAGAAGCTCGCGCCGGTGACTCCAACCGCCATATTGGTAGACGCTGGGTAAAGCGCGCTCCGAGCCGTGCAAAAAGAGAGCGGCCTCGAGCGTCTCGGGGCCGCAGCTCGAACTCCGTCGAGTTTTCTCACAAGGTCAGAAGTTCAGCTTCATGCCGAGTTGCATGATGCGAGGATCGCGGGTCGAGGCCACCTTGTTGTACAACGTGGAGGTGAGGTTGGTCGAGCCGCAGCAAATCGGATTGGTGTGGTTGAACGTGTTAAAGGTTTCCCACCGGAATTGCCCGGTGAAGCGCTCCGTGAACTTGATGTTCTTGAATAAAGACAGGTCGGTTCGCCAGAATCCGGGGCCTCGGATCGCACCGGGCCCCTCCGTGGTTTCGGTCGTCTGTGTTTCGGAAGGCGTCGCGAGGGAGGCCGCGTTGAACCAACTTGCGATGGTATGTGGTGCGCCGGAGTTGGGGTCAGCAATCTGATTTGGATGGCAGCCTACGGGAGAGGCGCTGTGCAGGCAGCCCGAGCCCGTCGGGTCATTACAACCAATCCCGGTTCCAAAGCAGGTGCCGTTGCTCAAAACGGCCGTTAGGGGAAGTCCCGTCTGGAAGGTTTGGATTCCAGAGACTTCCCAGCCTCCCAGGATGTGGCCCGCTAGGCCGTGCTTGCTGCGCAGCCACGGCAGATCCCAGACAAACTTGGCTGTCAGAACGTTGCGCCGGTCGGCGACTGTCGGACCATAATTGGCGCGAAAATCTCCGCTGACTTGCGGAATGTTGCTGCCACCAGTGCTGCGGTCGGTGGGATCAGTGGTTAAGCCGTGTGACCAAGTGTAGGAAACGTTGATTGGGGAGTTGCCTGAAAAGCGCTTCTGCAACTGGGTCTGAAGCGAGTGGTAGTTGGAGGTGAAGAGATCAACGAAGAACGGCCCATCCCAAGACCATTCGTATATAGTACCGGTGGATGTGGAGTCAAGCTCCTAAATCGATTTTTGTGGACTGCGGTTTTTCTATGAGTCGTCACTGTCTTTTTGCGCAAGCCTCAAACCTCGCATCTGTGGTTGTGACCCCGCTGCCGCGAGCTCCAATGTGCTGCCTGCCGAAATTACCTCGCTCGCTCGCCTCGAATGGTAGGAGATGACCCCCTACATGCAAGAGCAACAGCCTGTGGTAGGCTGTGCGGCAATGGAAGCATCTATCGGAGAAGACGCATGACCACGGGCACAAACGTATTTCCGGTGCTGCGGTGGGTGGGGTTGCTGTGGACGCTGGTGTGGCTGCCAACCTATATACGCGTGTGGGGTTGGGCCAATTTGCTGCACCTGTGCGATATCGCGGTGATTCTTGGATGCGCGGGATTGTGGTGGGGAAGTTCCTTGTTAATTTCCAGCCAGGCCGTCGGCTCGCTGGCGGCGGGGATCTTTTGGTCCATCGATATCGGCTGGCGGCTGGTGACGGGACAATCGCTGGTCGGCGGAACGGACTATATGTGGGACACGCGGGTGCCGCTTTGGGCGCGGCTCCTTTCCAGCTTTCACATCGGTCTTCCCGTGGCGCTGCTCTGGGCAGTGCGGAAAATTGGATACGACCGCCGCGCTCTGGCGTTGCAGGCAGCGATTGCAGCGGGACTTTTCGTCGTCTCGCGGTTTTTGCCCCCGGGATTCAATATGAACTACGTCTATCAAGATCCTCTCTTTCATCGCTCGTGGGGGCCTGGTCCGGTTCACCTCGCCGTGATTTTTGTCGGAGTAGTTGCGCTTGTTTATTGGCCGACCCATCTTTTCTTGAACTGGATGTTTCCGGTGACGGGCGCGGCGAAATGAAGTGACGAAGCGGGAATTCAAGAGCGGAGGAAAGTGCACACGGACGCAGAAAAGAATCGAGAGAAATATCTCGTCATGCTGAAGACCGCCGTGAAAGAGGCGCGCATCGGGCTCAGGGAGGGAGGAATCCCCATCGGCGCGGCGCTATTCGAACGCAATGGAAAACTGCTGGGAAGCGGCCACAATCGCAGAATGCAGCAGGGCGACCCTTCCGCGCATGGCGAAACGGACGCTTTTCGAAAAGCAGGCCGGCAACGGAGTTACCGCAACGATATCATGGTGACGACCTTGGCTCCGTGCTGGTATTGCAGCGGATTGATTCGCCAATTTGGAATTGGCACAGTTGTGGTCGGTGAATCCGTGAATTTCCGCGGGGGAATCGATTGGCTCCGCGAGAATGGCACGGAGGTGTTCGACGCCCATTCGAAAGAATGCGTGCAGATGCTCGCCAAATATGTGGCGGAGCACCCAGAAGTGTGGAAAGAAGATATCGGGGCAGAGTGAATCTCGGACTTCTCACGCCGATTTGACACTCGCGGCGTACTGATAACGCGGAGTGCGCGGTAATCCGGAAATAATCCGCAAGGTGACCAAGCGGATGCACAAGACTGCAGCGTCACTCAGGATCTAAATATGCAGTAGGGGCTGCAAGAGTTCCGCGGTCTCCGCGCGTGGACTCACGCTGGAAGTGACGAAGACGCGATCATTTCCGTACCTCGGCGGTGGCGTTGAATGCGACGTGTAAAGGCGCCACTTGTTGCGGCTTGGCGTAATGGTTCACCAGGAATCGCTGGCCATCCCTGGTAACATCATAGTTGAACACATCTGTTGAAGAAACCTGCGCCCGGAGCTGGCTTTGAAACAACGGCGTGAGGTTGCGGGTGGAAAAAGCTCCCTCACTATTGACGGGCACGGCCGTCAATGTGCCCCTGCCCTTCTCAACATTGGACTTCCTGCGCCTTCAGTGCTATCTCTATGGCGGCTCCGGCATGGAAAAGTGCCGGGCCATTCCCAGGCACAATCGCGAATTTCCCTTTGGGGCATTTATTATTCTCTTATAGGCAATCGGGGATCTGTTGCAGAAGTGTTGCCGGCTGGAGCGAGTCGGAGGAATTCATGTTTGAGACGCCTGAAGAAATCAAGGAAAAAAGCTCGAAAGGGCTTTGGGTCGGCATCGCCGTGGTTGTCGCCGCGGTTGCAGTTGGGGCATATTTCTTCATCAAGTCCAGGGACAATCAAAATACGCCAGCGTCTGCTGCCAGCGCGCCCGCCACGGTCAAGGGCAACGCCGATCCAGTCCATGACTTGAAGATCCAGCGCGCCACGATGAATAAGGATCGCAACGGTACGATGGCCGTCTGGCTCGTGACCATCGAGAATAAATCACCGGTGTACAGCTACAGCAAGATCGCGTACGAGACAACTTATGTCGGCGCAGACAATAACGCAATTCTGATCAACAAGGGCACCATTCCGGCCACTATCGGCCCCGGCGAACAGAAGAAATCCGAAATCAATGACGCGCTCTATCCGGCGGGCACGGCGTGGTACAAAGTTCGAATCACCGGCGCGATCCCCGCGGCTCAATAGCACGGGGTTCCTTTCGAATCGGAAACGATGGCCGCTTCCATAGATGAATTCCTGAAGAGAGAGAATCCAGGGGAGTTGAATATTGCCGGGCACTTCCTGGATGCCCCGGCCGCGCTTCACCCCAATTCCCTCGCCATCGTTGGTGAACCGCGTGAAGTAAGCTACGGCGAACTGGCCGCGCTCGCCAATCGCGTGGGGAATGCGCTGCGTGCGCAGGGCGTTTCCCGGGGCGACCGCGTGCTGATTGCGCTGCCGGATTCGACCGAGTTTGTAGCTGCTTTTTTTGGCGGCGCAAAAATCGGCGCAGTGGCTGTGCCCGTAAATCCCTTCGCGCGAGCCTCCGACTACATTCACTATCTCGAGAATAGCGAACCGCGGGCGGCGATTATTCATTCCGAGGCGCTGGCGGAGTTTTTGCCGGCCGCGAGCGTGCGCCCGCAAATACCGATTGTTGTCGTTGGCGATGAAAAAATCGGCTTGCACGACGTGGCTTGTGCAAAGTGGGGTGCCTGGACAGCGGCGGCTGCCGAACGTCTCGTCGCGGCGGACACTTCGCTTCGCGATCCGGCATTCATGCTCTACACGTCCGGCAGCGGCGGCACGCCAAAAGCGGCAGTGCATCGTCATGTGGATATGTTGGTCACAAGCCGGAATTATGCGCATGCCGTGCTTGGCCTGCGCGCTGAGGACGTGACGTTTTCTGTGTCCAAGTTATTTTTTGCTTACGGACTGGGAAACGGGATGTATTTCCCGCTTTCGGCGGGTGCGCGGACCGTGTTGAACGCAGAGCGAACCAACGTGGCGCACGTCGTCGAGATGGTGACGCGACACCGGCCAACCGTTTTCTTCGCGGTGCCGACCTTTTATGCAGCGGTTTTGCGGGAAGCGGAACGGTCGGGCCACCGCGTGGATTTTTCTTCGGTTCGCAAATGCGTATCGGCCGGTGAGACGCTGCCCGCTGAAATCTTCAACACGTGGAAGCGGCGATTCGGAATCGAGATTCTCGACGGAATTGGCTCGACGGAGATGCTGCACATCTTCATCTCGAGCGTTCCCGGAAAATGCAAGCCAGGCAGTTGTGGTTTTCCCGTGCCCGGTTACGACGTTAAGATTGTGGATGATGACGGAGAATCGGTGCGTGACAGCGAGATCGGCAATCTCTGGGTGCGTGGAGCGAGCGCGTTTGCGGAGTATTGGTGTATTCCCGAATTGACAGCCTGCACGAAGCGCGGGGATTGGGTAGTGACCGGCGACAAATTCTTTTGCGATTCGGACGGTTACTACCACTACTGCGGCCGTGCGGACGACATGCTGAAAGTTGCGGGCATGTGGGTTTCTCCGATGGAGGTGGAGAACGCGCTCCTGGGACACCCCCTGGTAGCGGAATGCGCGGTTGTCGGTGAGACTGATGCGCGCGGTCTGATGTATTCGGTGGCGCATGTGGTGCTGCGCGCGGAGAGCCAAGGATCGGAAAAGCTGGCAGCGGAAATTTGCGAGCACGTCAAAGCGCGTCTCGTTTCGTACAAAGTACCGCGTGAAGTGCGATTCTGCCGCGAGCTGCCGAAGACTGTGACAGGAAAAATTCAGCGCTTCAAGCTGCGCAGCGCGTGAATGAATTTCTTGCGGATATACGCCCACACCGAAATGCCGGGCTCCCGGCTGGGTCGGGACAGGTTCGGGCGCTACCTTCTTGGAAAATCGATCAGACGGAATCATTGTAGGTGTCATAGGAAGAAGCGATGGCGCGAACTTCGGCGAGAGTTTGGTCGCGCAGGACTTTGCCGTCTTCGAGAATGGTTTCGAGCGCGTTGTTGGACGGGAGGGGAGCGCCTTCGACGACTTCGACGGTGACGAACTCCTTGCCAGTTTGGATGAGGTTGAAGCGGCCGCCCTTGCTGGCTTTGGTGGGGTCGGTTTTCGGATTCTTATAGACGTTGTGCCATTGGCCGCTGCGGTCGATGGCGGAACATTTCAGCGCGAATTTCAGCGTGTCGCGGTTGACTTGTTGCAGCAGCGCACCGCCCATGCCGTAGCTCCAGATGTCCTGCGACCAGCCTTTGCGAGTCAGCTGCGCGGTAATGTTCTGAATGGTGTAGAAGTTGACGCCATCGCCCTGGATGAAACGCACGCACGGAACGGTGGTTTTCCAGCCTTTGCGGTTTACTTCGTAGCCGAACCTTTCGCTGACAATTTTGAAGAGTTCCTCGAGGATGGTGACGGCTTCGCCGGAATCGGGGCGGATGACCAGGGTACCCTTGCGCTGAAGGACTTTGTCGCGAAGCGCGCCGCCCCAGAGATTGCGAACGGCATTGTATACGTCGTAGGAATCGCTGACGCAAGCGACGATTCCTTCGGGGCAATTTTCCAGGATGTTGGCGTAAGCATCGAGCTCGTGCGCTTCGCCCCATGCGGTGATGGTGGAATGTTCGGAAGCCGGGATACTGTAGGCGGCGCACTCGAGAGGATTCTGCGCGGAGAGATCGGCCGAATAAAACTGATTGAGGAGCTGAATGGCGGCAAGCGTATCCGTGCCGAGAAAATTCAGCAGATGCGCGGCGCCGCCAATGGCCGCGGATTCCTTGGAAGAGACGCCGCGGAATCCGAAGTCGTGCAGCTTGAAGGGAAGAAGCGAAGGATCGCCGGTGCGAACTAGAGCTTTGCCGATGACCTGCTTGATGGCGCGCGACAGCGTGGCAACGGTGATCGGATACCAGACCTGGACGAGAAGCGTTTCGGCCCAGTTGGTGAGCCAGTAGAACTCCGGGTCGGTGTTTTCGATGGTGATGAGCGCATTGTGAGTTTTGACGACGGTGCCTTCTTTGACGGCGCGGATGCGCAGCGGGAGGCGGCCACCATGCTTGGCATAGAGAGATTTGAAGCCTGCGTAATTGAAGGTCTTCGGATGTCCGGAGAAATGCGCGTGGGCGACGCGGCGGGCTTCCTCGACGTCTTCAAGGGTGAAAACCTGCCCGGCGAAATTGCATTTGATGAGGTATTGGAGCATGGCGAGCATGGTTTCTCCGAACATGCCGCCGCGGGATTCAAGGTAGGAATAGATGTGGCGCGTGTCCGGAGGATATTGCCACCAGTGGGTGAGTTTGTAGGAGTCCGTGTTGAGGATGGCGTTCAGCCGCAGCGACTGCATGGGGCTCCTTGGTTCCGGGATGCAAGGGAGCGGCGGCAATGACCGCTCACGGCAATCAGGATAGCAGGGAAAAGAGTGCACCGTGGTCAGTGAACAGTTCTCAGTGAAGGGGAGAACCGGAAATAACACTGCGCGGCAGGGCCGCAACCAAAAGGCAGGGAAGCATATACTGGCTGGTATTACCGCAGAGGATAACGTTTTTGCGCGGCGCGCAACGAATTTGAGTACAGAGGCCGCCGAGGGCCCCCTGACCGGTCGGGGCAGGAGTCGCGAACGGAGAAGGAGGAGGAGTCTGCTGCAGCCTGCTTCAGAGCAAGCCGGGACGGGGAGAACCCCCGAAGGCTCGGATGTGCGGCAAACGCCAGGGTCACAAACGGCGCTTTGGAAGTGTGGCTAATGATTGGACTTAGAAGGGCAATAGTGGGGCAGTAGGAGGGGAACAGTGAAAAGGAAGGGCGGATTCTACACCGAGGGCACGGAGATCGCGGATGGCAAACGCACGCCAGGAACGGCTGTGCCACAAGGAATGCCGGAAAACCACACAGCTCTTTCGGTGCGCCCTTCACTTTGTTATGAAAAGTACTTGACAATGCCAACCGACGGAGATAGGGTTGGCGGTGCGGCGGAGAGAGTCGAGAAACAACCCTCCATGTTCAAGCGAATTGCGGCGATCATCGCGATTTTTGCGTGTACTGCGGTTGCGTGGGCCATTCTGGGATCCACCATTTTCTATAGAACGTATAACGCGGAGTCGGGACTGTCCGGGCGGGTGGCTTCGACATGGGGAGCGCCGCAAGGGCAGGCGCCGCCGTCGATCGCGCGCGAATGGCACGAAGAAAAGACCGTCAAGGTGGAAGAAAAGGGAAAGACAACCACGCGCGCGGAGCGGCAGACCCACTCGGAGGCGGTGAAGATTGACGCGAGCCGCGTTACGGCTACCCTGCACATCGATTACCGGCAAAAAGGGCTGCTGTGGTTCAGCACGTACAAGGTGGACTTCGACGGCGCTTACACGTTTCAGAATCCCACTTCGCGGGAAGAAGAGTTCGTTCTACAACTGCCGTTTCCTGCGCAGCAGGCGGTGTACGACAACGTACAACTGGCTCTGGACGACAAGCCTCTGGCGGTGACGTTCAGCGGATCGCAGGCCCTGGCGCGGACGCGCCTGGCGGCCGGTGCGAAGTCCGTGCTGCATGCGGCCTATCGTTCGCAGGGGCTGGATAGCTGGCGATACACCTTTGCGCGCGAGAACGCGGACGGAAGCGGCAAGGAAATCTCACAGGCGCGCGACTTCCACCTGCTGGTGAACACGGATTTTTCCGGTTTCGATTTCCCGGACAATTCGCTTTCGCCGACCGAAAAACGGCAGACCGCGAGCGGCTGGGAACTGCAGTGGAATTATCAGAACCTGGTGTCCGGATTCGACATCGCGTTGAAGATGCCGCAGAAGCTCCAACCCGGTCCGCTGGCGGGACGAATCAGCTATTTCGCGCCTGTGTCGCTGTTCTTCTTTTTCTTCCTGGTATTCATCCTGTCCACCCTGCGCGGCAACGACCTGCACCCGATGAACTATTTTTTCCTGGCATGCGCGTTCTTTGCATTTCATCTACTGCTGGCGTATTTGGCGGATCACATTTCGATTCATACGGCATTCTTGATTTCGTCCATCGTTTCGATTGCGCTGGTAGTCAGCTATTTGCGACTGGTGGTGGATTTGCGATTTGCGATGGTGGACGCGGGAGTGACCCAACTGATCTATCTGGTGCTGTTTTCCTACGCGTTTTTCTTTGCAGGGTTCACAGGATTGGCGGTGACGATTGGAGCGATCCTCACGCTGTTCGTGGTCATGCAGATGACCGGACGGATTCGGTGGGAAGAAAAGCTCAACACACCCTTCCCGCGAAAGAGTGAAACGCCCGCGTAATGATTGCTGGTGCGGAACCTTGGTCCTCAAGAGTTCCAGGTGACGCGAGACAACTGCTTCTTGCGCGACTCCCATTCGGCGCCGGAGAGCAGGCGCGGGGCGACATCGATCAGGCGAGGCGTGAGTTTGAAGACGCCGGCGGCGTTCCATGGCTGCCCGTCGCGTGTGCGATACTCGCGGACATTTAGGGCATCCGCCATACTGATGAACGAGACATCCTGGACAATCATTTCGGCCAGAAACTTGAGAGTCTGCATCTCCAGAGGGTCGTCTTCCAGATGGCGGCAGTCGGAGGCAATACGAAGGCCGAAGGGGATTTCCTCAGAGGCGACAGGAGCTTCCTGCTCTTCGGGCTGGGCGGAAGTCTCCACTTCGCGTTCCCATTCCAAAGCGACCAGGCTCCAACCCGCATCGTGCATCTTCGAAAGATAGACGGAGGTCGGCAGGATGCTGACCCTCTCTCGCATACGATCAATCTTTTTCATGGAAGTCTCCTTGACCCCGGCAGGGGGTGGATGGACTTACCCGACATTGACCTGGCAATTCCAATGCCGCTGAACTCTGAAATCGAACTCATAGCAGAATAAGGGTTTGCGCGGAATCGAGGGTCAGGGGCAACCCCTCGCCGTCCGCGCGTGGGATGAAAGTGTCGCGTTGCCGGACACTTTGCTGGCAGGGATAGGGGCCGATGCCTTGTAAGGTAGAATCACAACGCAGATATTCCTGGGAGGGGCGATGCCGGAAAAACCGACTGTTGATGAAGCGCGATTGATACTCGAACTCTACAACCTGAGGCGCGAACCGGAGCTTCGGAAAGCGCGGCAATGGTGGCTCACGACGTTTTGGCCGAAGGATGCCGATGAGTTCATGAAAGTGGCGATGGACTTCGGCTCGCAAGAAAACAACTGGCTGAGGCAGGTGGGCAGCTACTGGGGGATTGCGACGTCGTTTGTCTTGCATGGCGTTGTGAGTGAAAAACTGTTTTTTGAGCCTGCATTTTGCGGTGAACTGTATTTCATGTTTGCGAAAGTGCGGCCTTTTCTCAAAGAGCTCCGCGAAAAAGCAAAAAACCCCGATCTGTTTCTATTGTCGGAAAAGGCCATCCTGGGATCGAAGCTGGGGCGTGCACAATTCGCGAAGGTTGAACCACGCGTGGCGATGATGCGGCAGCCGCGATGAGATCCGAAGACGGGACGGTAGTTCAGAAGCGGCGGAAGCGGTTGGCCCTCGTGTGTTTGGCGGCAACTGGCGCACTGCTTTCACCTGGAGCGATGGCGAAAGGGTTGGGCACTTGCATTCCGGGTACAACATTGCGCCTCAGCGCGCCCGAATCAAGCCAGGGAAGTTTGCTGCTGATCGAAGTGAAAAGCGCGAAGCCCTTGGCGGAAGTGCAAGGGGATTGGGGCGGGCGAAGTGTCCCGTTCTGGCGGGAAGCTGCAAGTGAAACCCAGCGAAGAGGTTTGGTGGCGGTTGACCTCGAAAAGGCGCCCGGCGCATACGAGTTGAAGGTCACCGGGCAAACGGCGAGCGGGGAGAAAATTAGTTGCAGCGCGAGCGTGAGGGTGAGGAAAGGCCGGTTCGCGACGGAGAAATTGCAGGTGGGGAAACAGTTTGTCGAGCCCAACCCCGAACAGATCAAGCGCGCGGACGAAGAGCGCCAGAAGTTGCGCGAACTTTTTGACCGCGTGACGCCGCAACGCCTATGGGACGGTAAGTTTCGAATACCGCTGGATGGCGTGACAACGGGGACGAATTTTGGGAGGAGGCGGATTCTGAATGGGAATCCCGGGTCGCCACATGGCGGGGTGGATTTACCGGGCACTACCGGAACCCCCGTACACGCGGCGCAACGCGGGAAGGTGGTGCTGGCGGAGGAATTGTTTTTTTCCGGGAATACGGTGGTGGTTGATCACGGTCTGGGGATTTATACGTTCTACGGGCACCTTTCCGAGATCGACGTGAAGGTGGGAGACGCTTTGGAAGCTGGCACGGTGCTGGGAAAAGTCGGTGCGACGGGACGCGTCACGGGGCCGCACCTACACTGGGGACTCACCGTAGAAAGAGCGCGCGTGAACCCGCTGCACATCGTAAAGCTATTGGGGAACGCAACGGAGGAGGCAACTCGGAAAAAGTCCTCCAAGCCCCACACAAATTGAAACGAACGCGCCGGTCGGCACACTAGATGAGGACAGGTCGGCACCCTCGGAAGCGGGAACGCACGCAAGGGCCATGTCCATGCAGATCTATATGATAAAAAAAAGACATTGCGGGCATCAACTGGGTGGTCCTCGAGGTAGTATGCGAGCCATTTGGTTGTACCCCCGTGGTGCCACTCCGTCCGGGCAGTTAAGGACCCTTTTTGAGATGTTTCCGGAGTTCCGGGAAGGAAAGTTCATCAGGCAGCGGAACTACAGTGACGGCGAGGATCGGAATTAGGATAAGGGGGGAAGTACGAGGGTACTGTTATCGGACTCCTTTTTGTGGTACCGTTCCGCCATTGTCGTGGAAGCTGTGGGTAGGCAGTATTGGGGTGTGTGGGCAAGGTTCGTGCTAGTCACTTCTAGTCTGTCATTCGGTCTCTTTAGCACCCTGCTGACACGACACGGCAGGCGCAGACGTGTCG
>Ga0066709_100001316_pt1 | contig 16131 bp, 13 predicted proteins | sample GraSoiAngelo_158_FD_79665 | JGI IMG/M metagenome (GOLD analysis project Ga0066709, IMG submission 79665) | Grasslands soil microbial communities from the Angelo Coastal Reserve, California, USA - 14_1009_16_30cm | ecosystem: Environmental > Terrestrial > Soil > Grasslands | place: USA...
CGGACGTATGCGCGCACGACTGCCACTGCCCCAGGGGGCGGCTTCTTTGCGCCACCCTGGAACGTGAGCTCGTCGCGTTCGAGGAGAGCTGGGTTCAAGCCGTCGCCCGATGCATGCCTCGGGGGGAGCTTGAGCGTCCACCCTTCGCCTGCCCTGTGGCGCAAGGAGACCCCCCAGCGCGCGAGGCGGAGGTCGGGAGTGTCGTAGTAGACGGTCTCGAGCCGAACCGCCTCAGGAGGCGAGACCGTGACGCCGTCCACGACCCCGTTCAGGTCGGGGAGGTGAAACGCCGGTCCGGCGCCGAGCTTTACCTCACGCTCGAGCATGCGGGACGCCGTTGACCACCCCGTTGCCGCGTGCGCTCTCTAGCGCGAGCTCCTGGAAGCGCCTGTGAGAGTTGAATCCGCGGACTGTGGGCACGCGCCGCCACGACCCATCCGGGCAGAGCTCCCATGCAAGCACGTCATCGGCGAGCAATGTTTCGAAGATCTGCGACAGCCGCTCGCAGAGCTTGATGTCAGTCACTGGTACAACCGCCTCCACGCGGCGGTCGAGGTTTCGCGGCATCAGGTCTGACGAACCCAGGTAGTACTCGGGTTCGGCATTGCCGAAGCTGAAGATGCGCGAGTGCTCGAGGAATCTTCCGACGATCGAGCGCACCCTGATGCGTTCCGACAGCCCGGGAACTCCAGGCCGTAGCGAGCACATGCTCCGCACGATGAGGTCGACCTGAGCGCCGGCCTGAGACGCGGCGTAAAGCGCGTCGATGATCTCGGGATCTACCAGGTTGTTGACCTTGATGATGATCCGGCCCCCGACCACGCTTTCGCGTTCTATGAGCTGCCTGATTCCCGAGCGCAGGCTCGTCGGCGCGACCAGCAGCTTGCGATAGCGATGCTGGCGGCTATATCCGGTCAGGAGGTTGAACAGCTCGGTGACGTCCGCGCCAAGGTCCGCGTCTGACGAGAGCAGGCTGACGTCCTCGTAAAGGTGGGCGGTGCTCGGGTTGTAGTTGCCGGTGCCGACGTGAAGGTAGTGCTGGATGTGCCGGCCCTCGCGCCTGACCACCAGGGTCACCTTGGCGTGGGTCTTCAACCCGACCAACCCGTACACCACGTGCACGTTGGCTTCCTCGAGGGCGCGGGCCCACGTGATGTTGGCCTGCTCGTCGCCGCGAGCCTTCAGCTCCACCAGCGCGACGACCTGCTTACCTGCCTCGGCGGCACGGATCAGCGCGCGCACGATTGGGCTTGCTGGGCCCGAGGTCCGGTACAGCGTCTGTTTGATCGCGAGCACGTTCGGGTCGCTCGCGGCGTGGTCGATGAACGCTTCGACCGACGTTGCGAAAGAGTCGTAGGGATGGTGCGCGAGCAGGTCGCCCGACCGCAGGACGGCGAACAGGTCTGGTACTTCGACGCCCAGGCCACGAAGTCGCGGTTGCGTGGTCGGAGTCCACGGCTCCTCTTTGAGGTCCGGGCGATCGAGCTGCGAGAGCACGACCAGGCTGCCGAGATCGAGCAGGCCTTTCGCCTGGTATACGTCGCTCGGCTGAAGCTCCAGCTCGCGCGTCAGAAGCTCGAGGACCTCGGCGGACATGCCCGGATCGACCTCGAGGCGCACCACGCGCGCGTGGCGCCGCCGGCGTCGAAGCTCCGTCTGGATCGCGGCAAGCAGGTCCTCGGCATCGCTGTCGATCTCGTCAAGGTCACCGTCGCGCGTGACGCGGAACGGGTGATGGGCGACGATCTCCATGCCCGGGAACAACGCCTGCATGTGCAGGGCGATGACGTCCTCGAGCGGCACGTAGCGGCGGCCTTCCACAAGCGGGATGAACCGGGGCAGCACCGGCGGCACCTTGACCCGCGCGAACCGCTGCTGGTGGCGCTGAGGATCGCGGACCATGACCGCAAGGTTCAGCGACAGGTGCGAGATGTATGGGAAGGGATGGCCCGGGTCGACCGCCAGGGGAGTGAGCACCGGAAAGATCTGCTGGCGGAAGACTGTGTGGAGCTGGCTCAGCTCTTTCTTGGTCACCTCATCGGCGCGCACGATCACGATGCCCGCTTCTGCAAGCTCCGGAACGATGACTTCATTGAAGAGCGTGACCTGCCGGTCGACCAGGCTCTCGACACGAGCCCGGATCGAGCGGAGCTGCTCCAGTGGGGACATGCCGTCGGGCGAAGCAGCCGCCACGGCCGCCAGGACCTGCTCCTTCAAGCCGGCGACCCGGACCTGGAAGAAGTCGTCGAGGTTCTGGCTGAAGATCGCCAGGAAACGAACCCGCTCCAAAAGGGGCAGCTTGGGGTCCTCCGCCATGGCGAGGACACGCTCGTCGAAGTCGAGTCGGGACAGCTCCCGGTTGAGGTAGCGGGGCGCCTCCGGGACCGGATTCGGGCCTGCCTGATCCGAGTCCGTCTGGACCCCCACCACCATGTCACGAACATTAGCGGTTGCCGACCGGAGGTAGGTTATCGGCCCGTTAACCTGCTCCCACCCCCGGCCGCCGGGCACGTTCGGCAGCCCGCCGTAGGGCCGCTTGCTAGCGATAATCTCCGCCTTTCCCGATCGGGACGCCTGCGCACCGTCCGAAGAGGTTGCCTGGCTACTGCAGGCCGTCTGGCAACACCTCAGATGCCGCCGGCCAGATCGAGCCAGGCGCCCGAGTTGGGGGGCAGGCTGAGGCGGTCCGCGCGACGCCTCACCATCGGGTTCGTCGCGATGAGCAGGCGGCCGCGCGAAGACAGCTCGACGGGCCGGGCCAGGAAGTTGACGGCGACTCTGAAGGGGCCGCGCTCATAGACGAGGACACCTTCAGGCGCGGGACACCACTTGAAATCATTCGGCAGCGAGCCCGAGAGGGGCCGCCGCAATGCCAGCACGCGCTGATGGAAGACCAGCATCGACTCGGCCATGCCTGCCTGGGCGTCAACAGCGAAATCGTCCCAGCCCGCCGGCATCGGCAGCCACGGTGCCGCCTTCGAGAAGCCTGCGTTGGTTTGCCCCTTGTGCCACGGGAGCGGCACCCGGCAGCCGTCCCTACCCCGCTGCTTGCCCCCGCTGTGGAAGAAAAACGGGTCCTGTCGGGCGTCGTCGGGTAGATTCACCTCCTCGAGTCCGAGCTCACCTCCCTGGTACAGGAACACTTGCCCAGGCAGCCCAAGCAGCAAAAGGAGCGCCGCGCGGGCGCGCTGGCGACCGACGAAGCCGCCCCCAAGTCGCGTGACCTGCCGGACCACGTCGTGATTGGAGACCGTCCAGCTCGGCATCTGTCCGGGTCCGTGGAGTGCATGACGATCGACGTCGATCGAGCGCTTCCACAAAGATGCATCCCATTTCGCACGGATGAGCGCGAATGCCATGTTGAGCTGGTCCGGCAGGATGTAGCGGGACTGCCGCTGGGGTTCAAAGATCTCGCCCACCAGCACGCGGTCCGGCCGGTAACCGTTGACTATCTCCCTCCATCGACGATAGACCTCGTGGACTGGGGGCTGGTCGATGATCGCGAACGTCGCATCGGGCTTGGCTTGCCCCGTCATGGGATCCTTGACCATCGGCTGGTCGGCGAGGTCCTTGCGCTTGAACAGCGCGGAGGCGACGTCGATCCGATAGCCGTCGGCGCCGCGGTCGAGCCAGAACCTGAGGATCTTCTCGAACTCCTTGGGCACGTCGGGATTCCACCAGTTCAGGTCGGGCTGCTCTGGCGCGAAGAGGTGTAGGTACCACTGTCCGCTGCTCTCATCCTTCGTCCACGCCGGTCCGCCGAACGCCGACTCCCAGTTGTTGGGCGGCGATCCGTCCGGCTTTCCATCGGCGAAGTAATAGAGAGCTCGATGCGGATCATCCGGCGAGGAGAGGGCCGCTCGGAACCACGGGTGCTGGTCGGACGTGTGGTTGGGAACGAGGTCGACAAGGACCTGCAGCCGTCGTTCGTGGGCGCTCTGGATGAGCTGGTCGAAGTCCTGGAGCGTCCCGTACTCGGGGTTGACGTCGTAGTAGTCGGCCACGTCGTAGCCGTGGTCCTTCTGCGGCGAGGGATAGAACGGAGTGACCCATATCGCGTCGACTCCCAGACGCTTGAGGTAATCGAGACGCGAGGTGACTCCCGGCAGGTCGCCAATGCCGTCGTCGTTCGAATCGGCGAAGCTTCGGACGTAGACCTCGTAGAAGACCGCGCCGCGCCACCACGGGCGCGTCCAACTCTCACCGCCCCTCAACGGCGGATCCTCAGCCGACGTTGCGCTTCAACCAGTCATTCAGTGGCCCGGCATCGCTCCAGACCTTGACGATGTGCTTTCGCGCCGCGCTGCTGCCCAGCCAGGGCTGCAGCCCGAAGTTTTTGTAGATGTAGAGGATCTTGTGGCGCAGCAGGCGCGCCCTCGGATGGTCCTGCGGCCAGCCGGCCGGGACCCTCTTCAAGGCTTCCCCGCCGATCTCGTAACCCGCTTTCTCGAGCTTGGCCACGATGGCCGCAAGCGGCACGCCGGTCGAGTCGGCCGCAACCTTCTTTCGATACTTGACCACCTGCGGCGGCGTCATCTCGTAACGGCCGGCGGCCACTGTGAGGCCGCGGGCGTCGAGCGACAGGTAGCCCCCGCGGTCTCCCATCGCCGCATAGCCCGCGATGTTCGTCTTGTATGGCGACTTGTCTTTCGAAAAGCGGATGTCGCGATTGGGTCGGAAGATCTTCCCAGGCCCGTAATCCTTCTCGAGCGATTCCATCAGCGCCGCCATCGGCCCTTTGACCGCCTCTTCGTAGACCCGCCGGTTGGCCTCGAAGTAGCGCTTGGAGTTGTCGAGCTCGAGGCCGATGAAGAAACGCTGACAGTCCTCTGACCAGCCGCGAAACGCTGCGGTCATTCGAAGGCCGCGAGACTTGCGCGCTCGGCCTCCCACATCTCGTCGAACATCTTCTCCGTCTCGTCGAGCGAGCACATGGCGGCGGTCAGAGGGTCGAGCATCAGCGCGTACATGGCCTTGCGCCGGTCCCGCTCGAGCAAGGCCTGCACGACGAGCTCGTGCACCGCCATGTGCGAGCGGTTCAGGGCGGCCAGCTGCTCCGGAAGGGGACCAAACGTCACCGGTCTTATGCCATCCGGACCGACAACGCACTCGACCTCTACACAGCCGTCCGGAAGGTTCTCGATCGATCCTGAGTTCGTGACGTTCCCATGGATGCTGGTCGGCCGGCCATGCTCCATCGCTTCGATGATGTAGGACGCGTACTCGTGGCTCCGCCTCAGAGGAATCTCGGTCTCGCCATGCAGCATCGAGTGGATGCGCTCGTCGTTTTCCTTGCGCCAGTCCGGCCAGTTGTTGGCATAGAACCCGCTCTCCCCGAGATATCCCGGCCTGGTGTACCTCTCCAGGAGGTCGGGCCGCTTCCGGTAATAGGGAACGTACTCGGAGAAGTGCCCGCTGGACTCGGTGACGAACGCGCCGAGGTGCAGCATCACGTCGAAGCGAACCGGGTCTCGCTCGTAGATCTCAGGCTGGGAGGCGCGCTCGCGCAGCTGCGGGTAGAGGTCCTTGCCGTGGCGCTCCAGCGTGGTGAACCACGCGTTGTGGTTGATGCCGGCGCACCGCCACGTCAGGTCGTCGTACGGGACATCAAGGAACTCCGCCAGCAGCCTCGAGGTGGCCTGCACGCTGTGGCACAGGCCGACCACCGACAGTCCGGATGAGCGGCTTGCCGCCAAGGTGAGGATGGACATCGGATTCGTGTAGTTCAGAACCACCGCGCTCGGAGCCAGGCGCTCAACGTCCGCCACTATCTCGAGCCACGCCGGCCCTGTGCGCAACGCTTTGAAGATGCCACCCGGGCCGATCGTGTCTCCGATGCACTGATCGACCCCGTACTTGATGGGGATGTCGTAGTCGTGCCGCACGTTTTGAAGACCGGCGACCTCGATCGAGTTGACCACGTAGTCGGTGCCCTTCAGGACGTCGAGCCGCTCCGTGGACGCCTCGACGGTCCAGTCCCTTCCCGTCAGCTCGATCAACCGCTCCGCGATCCGCCGGGCCAGGTCGAGGCGGACTGGGTCGATGTCGACGAGGGCGAAGATGCCGCGGTCGAGGCCCTCGACGGCGAGGATGTCGGTGATTATCTGGCGCGCGAATACCGCGCTGCCGGCCCCGACCAGCGTCACCTTCGGCATCGATTAGGTTCCCTCCCGGCTCAAGCCGCGTGTCACGCCGGCTTCATTCGTGCCGGCGGACGAATTCTAAACGCGGCTATTCAGGAGGATCGGCAATCGCCTTGACGGCCCGGAACTGTGAATGGCTCATGACCAGCAGCCGGGCGTCGGCGCTGACCACGACCGTTGCCTCGTTCGACGCGCGCTCCCACATCGCGTTCCAGCCAAAGCTGTCCCCCGCTCCCAGCGTGCGGGTTCGGGAGAGACACGCCGTGGCTTGCAGCCGGCCGTCAATCACCACCACGAATTCCGAGCAGTGCTTGCCTTCCCGTGCGACCTGGATTCCAGCGGGCAATAACACCTCGTCGAAATAGACCAACAGCGCCTGCAGGCGCCGGTCCGGGTAGGCAGCCAGCTCTCGCGTGGCGCGTAGGGCCTTGATCCGCGTCGCGCTTGACAGCTGGCCGTTTGCCTTCATTCGGGGCCGATCGAAAGGGTCAGGTCGTATGAACCCTGGGAAAAGACCGGGCGGGCCGACGGCCGGAATCGCCGAAGCAGCTCGAGCGCCGGCCGGTTGTCGCCCTGGACGCTCGCCGTAAAGGACTGGATTCCAGCGGAGTGCGCCAGATCGCCGAGGCGGCTGAGCATGCGAGTGGCCAGGCCCTGGCGCTGCCAGTCGTCGGCGACGACCACCGCCAGCTCGGCTCTGTCGGTGCCTTTCCACCGCACGTAGCGGGCGACCCCGACGATCTCCCCGTCGACGACGGCGACCACCGCCTCACGGTCGTGGTGATCGATGTCGAGGAGGCGTTCGGGATGCGCCTGTTCGGGGCGCACTATCGGACTGTGGAAGCGGCGGTAGACGGTCGTGGGAGAGAGTCTGTAGAAGAGCCGGAGCAATGCTGCCCCGTCCGATGGTTCGAGACGGGCCAGCCCGATGTGACCCGCCGCCGCCGTCTGCATCGCGATCATTTGTCCACCTCCAGCCCGGAATCGCCGGACCAACACCTAAACAAATAGCACGATCGGTCGTATAAGTCAAGATAGACCGACCGGTCGTGCTAAGATGTCGCCCATGGCGAAAGCGCCGGCAGCGCCGACCACTGACCGCCGGCTTCAGCGTGGTGAGCGCACTCGCCAGGCGATCCTCAGCCACGCATCCCGGCTAGCATCGGCCGAAGGACTGGAGGCGGTCTCGCTGCAGCGGCTCGCGAGCGACCTCGGAATCAGCAAAAGCGGACTGTTCGCCCATTTCGGCTCCAAGGAGGAGCTGCAGCTCGCGACCGTCGAAGAGGCCGGCCGCGTCTTCACCGAAGAGGTGCTGAGGCCAGGTCTTAAGGCGGCGGCCGGTCTCGGAAGGATCTGGGCGATGTGCAACTCCTATCTCTCCTATCTAAGGCGGGCTGTGTTCCCCGGCGGTTGTTTCTTTGAAGCAGCGTTGGCCGAGTTCGACAGCAAGCCCGGGCGTGTGAGAGATGCCGTGGTAGAGAGGCGAGGCTACTGGGTCGCCAGCCTCGCGCGCGCCGTCCGCGAGGCCAAAACCGCCGGCGACATTCAGTCAGAAGTCGATTCGGATCAAGTCGCTTGGGAGTTGAGCTGCCTTCTCGTCGGTGCCAATGCGAGCTTCGTGCAAGACGGCGGGAATGTCGGCATGGAGCGGGCCCGGCGCGCGATTCGCGAACGGCTCGAGCGCATCGCGACACGATCGGCGGCAAGGTTGCCGACCCGCTAACGCACAGGTCTCCCGGAGATCAGCTCAGCTTGAGTCGTTCGGCGAAGGCCGAGATCTCGTCTCGTTGCGCTTGCGGGTCGAGGGCTGAGGTCCCGATCACCATTCGTGTTACTCCAGAAGCCGCGTGGGCTTCGACGATCTCAGGCGTCATATCGATCGATCCCCATCGGGTGTACTCGAGAGCATCAGCATCGCGGCCTGCTTCGCGGGCGGTGGCGCGCATGACGGCGATTTGGGCCGCCCGTTCCACGCTCCCGATCGCGCCGCCGGAAAAGTAGCCATCTCCCCGTAGGCCGGCGCGGCGTGCGGCCGCCCTCGTCGACCCGCCTACATGGATCGGGAGCGTCCCGGCTCCGTGCGGCTTCGGAAAGCTGACAAGGTCGGTGAACGCGAAGAACTCGCCGTCGAAGCTGACGCCCTTCTCGTCCCCCGCCCACAGCAGGCGCAGCACGTCGATTGCCTCGTCGGCGCGGCGCCCGCGCGTTGCGAAGTCAACGCCGAGCGCGGCTGCCTCCCCAGGCAAAGCCCCAAGCCCAACGGTTAGCAGCCGCATACGACCTTTCGAGAGCAGGTCCAGCGTCGCCAGCCGCTTGGCGAGCGTCACCGGATGGTGATAAGGAACCTGAAGGACGCCCGTCCCAAGCAGGATGCGGTTGGTCGCAGCCGCGACGAATCCCAGGCACTGAAGCGGATCCACTATGGGAAGCGATGGATCGATGACCGTAGGTCCGAGCGTGGCTCCCGCATACAGCACGACGTGTTCTGGCACGTAGAAGGACTCGAAGCCACAGTCCTCGGCGTGTTTGGCATACGCGATGATCGAATCAGGATCGACGCCGTTGAAGGCCGTGTTGTAGACAACGCCGAATTTCATTGAAATGAGGCTTTAGCCGGCCATCCGCTCCGCGACACACTCCGCAGCTCGTCTATGGAGAAGGTCGCGCTCCCGCACGTTCTCCGTCAGCGATGCGGCGCGCTCGAACTCGACGCGCGCCTCCTCGGACCGCCCGAGCTTCCTCAGGAGGTCGCCGCGGACGGCCGAAAGTAAGTGGTACGACTTGAGCGCGGGCTCGTTGACGAGCGCGTCGACGAGGTCGAGTCCGGAAGCCGGGCCAAACGCCATTCCCACGGCGACAGCCCGGTTCAGCTCGACCACCGGCGACGGCGCGAGCTGCACGAGTGCGTCGTAGAGCCCCACCATGCGCGCCCAGTCGGTTTCCTCAGCGGTCGTCGCTCGAGCGTGGCACGCGGCGATCGCCGCCTGCAGCCCATATGGACGCAGAGCGCCGAGCCTCTCGGCGCGCCCGAGCGCAGCCAGACCGCGCCGGATGAGCAGACGATCCCAGCGAGCTCGATCCTGGTCGAGCAGGAGGATGGGCTCGCCGGACGGTCCAACGCGAGCGCCCAGACGCGATGCCTGGATCTCCATGAGCCCGACGAGGCCGTGAACTTCAGGCTCGGTCGGGGTGAGCTCGGCCAGGATGCGGCCCAGACGGAGAGCCTCCTCGCAAAGCGCGGGTCGGACCCAATACTCGCCTGCCGTCGCCGAATACCCTTCGTTGAAGATCAGATAGATGACCTCGAGAACGGAGGCTAGCCGCGCATCGCGATCGGCGCCGGCCGGGACCTCAAACCTGACATGCGCCTCGGCGAGCGTCCGCTTCGCGCGAACGATCCGCTGGGCGACGGTCGACACGGGGACAAGAAAGCCGCGCGCGATCTCCTCGGTCGTCAGACCGCCGACGACGCGAAGTGTGATCGCAACCCGTGCGTCCTTTGAGAGGACCGGATGGCAGGCCGTGAAGATGAGGCCGAGGAGATCGTCCCCGACCTCCTCCTCGATCGCGTCCAATTCCAAGCTGTCCTGATCCCGCTCGAGGTCCCGTCCGATCTCTTCGTGCTTGCGCTCGAGCGTCTTGCGACGCCGGACCAGGTCTATAGCGCGGTGCTTCGCGGTCCCCATGAGCCAGGCGCCCGGCCGCTCCGGCACCCCCTGGGCGGGCCACTGCTCGAGCGCTGCGACAAGGGCGTCCTGTGCAAGCTCCTCGGCCGTCCCTATGTCGCCGACGACGCGAGTCAGCCCGGCGATCAGCCGGGCCGACTCTATGCGCCAGATCGCTTCGATCATGCGATGCACTTCAGAGGCTGCCGCCTCGCGGCGATCCTGGCCGCCAGGAGCGCCTCCGCTTCTTGGACCTATGGCGAGAGCTCCTTCACATGCCTTCGTACTCGACGACCTCACGGATCTCGAACGTCCCGCCGTCGTAGGGCGCCCGCTTCAGCCATTCGAGAGCTTCGTCGACCGAGCGCACCTGCCAGAGCCAATACCCGGCCACGAGCTCTTTGGTCTCCGCGAAGGGCCCGTCGATGACGGTGCGTTTCTTACCGTCGAACCGAACCCGCTTGCCCTGCGAGCTCGGGTGTAGGCGGCCAGCCTCGAGCACCACCCCCGCTTTGACCAGCTCTTCATTGAACTTCTGATACTCCGCCATGGCGTCCGGCGTTGGGGGAGTTGCCGCCTCGCTCTGGTTGCCTTCCTTTGCCAATATCAGCACACGCATCTGTGTCTCCTCTTATTACAACTTCCGCTTCCATCTGGGCTCGGGCTTTTGAGGCCTCACCCACTCATCGAATGAGGGGCGGCGTTTTCGACGCCGCTGACTCCCCCTCAGCTCCTGGGGATGGTCGGACATGATGGAGCCAACAGATAATCACTGGCGCGAACTCCAATCCACCCACTTGCCGCAACAACGCGTCAGACCCTTTGCGCGCTGCGTGCCGACCTGGTCGAGTGGTGGTCGGGGAGGCGGGATTTGAACCCGCGACCACTTGACCCCCAGTCAAGTGCGCTACCGAGCTGCGCTACTCCCCGATCGAATGGCTATCGTAGCGGCTTCTTTACGACCGTCCGGGACGCCCCGCGTACGCGACAAGGCCTCGGTGTGTGGATGCAAAACCGGACTCTCGGAGCAGTCCCGCGATCGGCGATTCCATGACCGGAGCACCGTCGACCCGCTGGATCTCGACCCTACCCGCTGCGATGGCGACACCCATCAGAGCACGGACGTGCTCGGCCTTGATCTCCCCGTTGGTGAGCAGCGACCGGCCGCCTCTCTCCAGGTACAGGACGAGCTCGCCAGAGTCGAGAACGCAGAAGGCGCCGGCGGCCCTCGCCATTCGCCCATCTGACCTCGGCCAGGGCAGGATGGCGCCATACGCGTTTGCGGGGTCGCACGCGGCCAGGGCAATAACGCCACCTTCCGGCTCGCGGAGCGAGCGCAAGCGGTCGACGGCGCCGGGCAGGGCAAACTGCGAGCCGCCGAGGCCCTCGACGAAGTAGCCGCGCCGGATGCGTCCGGATTCCTCCATCGCGCGCAATACGGGGTAAAGGCCGGCAAACCCGCCCGGCCAGCCCTCGGCGACGACAGCCTCGCGTGTCAGCACTCCATGTCGCTGCAATAGCACTCCTGCCTCGGCGTGAAGCCGCTCTGTGGCCGATGCTCCAGAGCCGAGCATCTCGGCGACGAGCGACCAGCGTCCTGCTGCGCGCGGCTGGGTGAGTCGAGGCAGGCGCGGGCCACGCGCGGGCCTTCGCGCCGCGGGTCCGAGCAGGCGCAGAGGCGCAAACGTGTCGTTGGTCACCTCTCCCGACCACACCAGGTCCCACAGGGCGTCCAGCATGGCTTCCTCATCACCGCCGCCGCAGGCGCCGTAGATGTCTCGGAAGAAGCCGGCACCGCGGGAGCGCAGGTAGTCGCGCAGCCGGTCATGAAGGTCCCCGGCCGGTGGATCAGCGGGCTCGGCGACAAGGCGCGCCGCGTCGCCGCGCATGTACAGCGCGACCTTGCCGTCGGTGGCGCCAAGGGCGCCACGTCCGACCCAGACCACCTCCCCCATCGACACCAGCTCGTCGAGGAGGCGCGGGTTGTAGCCGGCGACCCGGCCGGCGATCACGTCGCGCTCGATGACCGATGCGGGCAGCGGCAAGCCCTGAAGCTGGAAGACCACCTCGAGAAGGCGGTCGACCCCGCCTGCTCGGACGCCTATGCCGTGCCAAGGCGGCAGGAATCGCGCCACCACCACCGGCGGCACCGACTCGACCTCGCGACGCAGTGCGGCCAGCGAGCGCCGCCGCAGCATGCGGAGAACTTCGGGATGGCAGTACTCCCGACCTTCTGCAGCCCTCCGAAACTCGCCGGCCACGACCTCGCCCCGCGCGGCGAGCTGGGCGAGCGCTTCTTCGATCACCGCCACCGGCATGCCCCAGCGTCTGGCGAGATCAGACGTGACGAAAGGGGCGTGAGTGCGCGCCCAGCGCCGGGCCAGCGATTCGAGCGGCCGCTGGCCCGGGACTAGGAACGCGTCCGGCAGGCCCACCGGCAGGCTCGCCCCAAGCGATTCGCGGTAGCGGCCAGCGTCCTCGGCGGCAATCCAACGCGATTCTCCGGCAACCCTCACGAGGACGGCCCGCCGCTCTCGCTCCAGTCCGCGCAACCATTCTTCGTTTATGCCTCGCGCGGCAGCTTCGGCGCCGGTGAGGTCGCCGAGCCTGACGAGGAGGTCGTGAGCTTCGTCGGGGTCGCGTGGGAAGCGCTCGGGCAGCAGCCCTTGCAGCTCCAGCTCCACCGACGAGATCGCCTCTGGATCGAGGAGCTCGCGCAGGTCCTCGCTTCCGAGAAGCTCGGCCAGGAGCTCGCGGTCGAGCGTCAGCGCCTGGGCGCGGCGCTCCGCCAGCGGTGAGTCGCCCGCATACATGAACTCGGCGACATACGAGAAGAGTAGTGACGAAGCAAACGGCGACGCTCGTTCCGTATCAACCGCCACGACGCGTATCTCGCGAGCGCGGATCGAGCGCAATAACGACATGAGCGCGGCCATGTCGAAGTGGTCGGCCATGCATTCCCGCCAGGTCTCGGCGAGGATCGGGAAGTCGGGGTACTGGCCGGCCACCTTGAGCAGCCCCGCGCTGCGCATGCGCTGCTGCCACAGCGGTGTGCGCTGGCCGGGTCGCCGGCGAGGCAGCAAGAGCGAGCGCGCGGCGTTCTCTCGGAAGCGCGATGCGAAGAGCGCCGAACCTGGCAACTGAGCCTGCACCAACGCCTCGACCTCTTCCGGATCGAGCAGCAGCTCGTCAAGCGTCGGCGCCGTTTCCACATCGGGTAGATGAAGCGCGACGCCGTCGTCGGTCCACATCGCACGGGCATCGATTCCGAGCCGCTCCTGGAGGCGCGACTCGAGGGCCAGAGCCAGCGGCGCATGCACCCGGCCGCCAAGCGGCGTGTGGACGCATACCCTCCAGTCCCCAACCTCGTCGCGGAAGCGCTCGACCACGACTGTGCGGTCGTCTGGGACGGCGCCGGTGGCGGCGGCTTGATCGTCCAGGTACGCGAGCAGGTTCTTGATGGCGCGATCGTCGAATCCAGCGCGCGTCCGCAAGCGATCCGCGGCCTTGTCAGGTTCGAGCGCCCGCAGCTCGCGGACCATCTTGCCCAGCGCCAGCCCCAGCTCAACCGGCCGGCTCGGCGCGTCCGCATGCCAGAAGGCGATCCGCCCCGGCTCCCCAGGGGCGGGGGTGACGAGCACTTGCGACGGGCCGATTTCCGCGATGCGCCACGTGGACGCGCCGAGGATGAAGGTCTCGCCGACCCGGCTCTCGTAGACCATCTCCTCGTCCAGCTCGCCGACCCGCCGCCCGTCATCGACCAGGTTCACCGAGTAGAGGCCGCGGTCGGGGATGGTGCCGGGATTGGTGACGGCGAGGCGCTGTGCGCCGGCGCGGCCCCGGATCGTGCCGGCCACGCGATCCCAGACTATGCGCGGCCTCAGCTCGGCGAACTCGTCGGACGGGTATCTGCCGCTGAGCATGTCGAGCACCGATTCCAGCGCTCGCGGGCCGAGGTCGCTGTACGGATAGGCGCGGCGAACAAGGGTGGCGAGCTCGTCGACGTGCCATTCGTCCATCGCGCAAATTGCGACCACCTGTTGGGCGAGCACGTCGAGTGGCTTGCGCGGCACGACAGTCGATTCGATGCGGCCCTCGAGCATGCCCTCAACGACAGCCGCCGACTCCAGGAGCCCGCCACGGAAGTTGGGGATCACAACGCCTCGCGAAACTTCACCGACCGAGTGGCCAGCTCGCCCGACCCGCTGAATCCCGGCCGCCACGCTTGGCGGCGCCTCAACCTGAAGCACCAGGTCGACCGCGCCCATGTCGATGCCCAGCTCGAGGGTCGACGTCGCGATGAGGCCGCGAACGACGCCGGCTTTCAGCTGGTCTTCGATGACCAGGCGCTGCTCGCGCGCTATCGAACCATGGTGCGCGAGCACCAGGTCCTCGCCGGCCAGCTCGTTGATCCGCGCCGCCAGCCGCTCGGCAAGCCGTCGGGAGTTGACGAACACGATCGTCGAGCGGTGGTCGCGAATCAGCGCCAGCAGTCGCGGATAGATCGCGGGCCAGATGCTGCCGGCGGGCCGGCCGTTCTCATCCTCGACGCTCAAGCGGGCCATGTCGTCGACCGGCACCTCGACACGCACGTCCATCGTTTTCAGGCGGCCGGCGTCGACGATGGCGACCTCGCGATTCGTGCCCCCGAGGAAACGCGCCACCTCCTCCAGCGGGCGCTGCGTCGCCGAGAGCCCGATACGCTGAGGCTCGGTTTTCGTCAGCGCGCAAAGGCGCTCGAGGCTGAGGGCGAGATGGGAGCCACGTTTCGTGGCCGCGACAGAGTGGATCTCGTCGACGATGAGCCAGCGGACAGAGGCGAGGATGCGGCGCGCCGCGCTCGTCAGTAGCAGATAGAGCGACTCGGGCGTCGTGATCAGTATGTCCGGCGGGTGGCGCTCCATCGACCGGCGGACCTCAGTGGGTGTATCGCCGGTGCGGATGGCGACCGAGATGTCGGGGGCAACCAGTCCCGTGGCCTCCATCTGGTGCCCGATGCCGACCAGTGGCGACCGCAGGTTGCGATCGATGTCGTGCGCGAGCGCCTTCATCGGGGATACATAGAGGACGCGGCAGCGCTCGCCTTCCGTAGGTGTCGGCTCCGCGGTCAGGCGATCGAGGCACCAGAGGAATGCGGCCAGCGTCTTGCCGCTGCCTGTAGGCGCCGCCATGAGGACGTGGCGGCCGGCCGCGACCTCCTGCCAGCCACGCTCCTGGACCTGCGTGGGGTCCGCGAAAGCGCCCCGAAACCAGTCTCTCGTGGCGGGCGCAAACAGGTCGAGCGAGTTTCCCACCTTATAAGTCTGAGCCGTTCCCAACGCACAAACGAGTGTTCGTCGACCCTGCCCTGTATCGTCCGCTCGTGATCGAGCCACAGCGATTTCGGGAGGTCATGAGCAGCTTTCCAAGCGGGGTCGTAGTCCTCACCGCATTTGGTCAAGACGGCCTCCCTCGCGGCCTCACCGTCAGTGCGTTCTGCGCCGTCTCGCTGGAGCCGCCGCTCGCCCTTGCATGCATCGACAAGACCTCCAACACACTGCCCGCTGTCCAACACACTGGTGGCTTCACGGCGAACATCCTCGCTGTTGCGCCCGAGCAGCTCGCGCGGCGGATGGCGACTAAGGTTTCCGACAAGTTCGACACGATCACGTGGCGCCGGCCGGTTGGTTGCGGCGGTCCGGTGCTCGAAGCCGATGCGGCGGCTTATGCCGTGTGCACTCTGAAAGAAACGATCGAAGCCGGCGACCACTGGATCCTGATCGGGCTTGTCGTCGACGGTGGGCACCACGATGGGTTCGCGCCGATGGTTTACAGCCGCCATGTGTACGATCCGCTCTGACTTCTTCGCCGGTTAGTGTTGACGGCATGGCAGTGCCGGCCCGAGTCAGTCTGGTCACGCTCGGAGTCCAAGACGTCGCTCGCAGCACACGTTTCTACATCGCTCTCGGCTGGCCCCTGTCATCAGCCTCGGTGCCGGGTGAGGTGAGCTTTTTCAAGACGGCAGGTGGTTTGCTGGCTCTATGGCGTGAGGACGCTCTGGCTGAGGACGCAGGCGTGCCACCCGGGCCGACCGGCGGCAACCGCGGCACCGCCCTGGCGATCAACCTGGACAGCAGCGAGCAAGTCGACGCCGCCCTTGTCACAGCACTGACCGCCGGCGCGCAGATCCTCAAGCCTGGACACGCAACCGAGTGGGGCGGCTACAACGGCTACTTCGCGGATCCCGACGGCCATCTGTGGGAGGTCGCCCACAATCCTTTTTGGCCAATCGGCCCTGACGACCGGCCGACTCTTCCCGAGTAGTCCCTCCCGGCCACGCTGAG
>Ga0066709_100001317_pt1 | contig 16126 bp, 11 predicted proteins | sample GraSoiAngelo_158_FD_79665 | JGI IMG/M metagenome (GOLD analysis project Ga0066709, IMG submission 79665) | Grasslands soil microbial communities from the Angelo Coastal Reserve, California, USA - 14_1009_16_30cm | ecosystem: Environmental > Terrestrial > Soil > Grasslands | place: USA...
AAACGCAAATGACCCCCATAACGGATCGGGTGGCACGCGATTTGAAGCAGGCGGCGCCCGTACCGAGCCGAAAAGCCTCGGGACCGGAAGACCTACCGGTGCCGATTCAGCAGGCTACATCGCGAGCGACTAGGGAGAGAGCTGGGGCGGAGTACGGCCGTGAGATCGAGCAGCGACCGAACGAAGGCTGACGGCATACGCTTCCTCTGGGGCAGGTGACTTTGTCATCGTACGCCGTGCCGGTGGGGTCCGCAAGTACCCCCGCCCCCACCTCGGCGGCGTGCTTGACTTCAGATAGGCCGGCGGGCAGGATGAGGCCATGCGTTCTCCCAACCTTGCGCTGGCGCTGCTCTCGCTGTGTCCGAGCCTACCGGGGGCTCAATCGCTCGGCGCCCTCGCGGGGACCGTCATGGCCACCGACGCGACCCCCCTCGGAGACGTCCGGATCACGGTCATGGGCACCAGGCTCGCCGCCGTGACGGGTGCAGACGGCCGCTTTGCCATCGGGGGACTGCGGCGGGGCTTGCACTTGATCGAGGTCAAGCGCCTGGGTTACGAGCCCGTGGTATCGCGGGTCGAGATCCCGTCGTCGGATACCTTGCGTGTAGAGGTGGTGCTGCAAGCCGTGGCCATCGCGCTCCCCAGCGTCGAAGTGCCGGGGGAGCCGCCCGTGCCCGCCATGTTGCGGGGGTTCTATGCCCGCAAGGCGCACGGCGGAGGGTACTTTTTGACGCGTGCGGAAATCGAAGCCATGCAGCCCCGGCTGTTCAGCGATCTGCTCAGGCGGGCACCGGGGGTCCGCCTGCAACCGGTGCGCGGCCCGTCCGGGAGCAGTTACCAGGCCGTGTCGGACCGGGGGTCCGGCTCTCGTGCCTGCCCGATGCTGTACTACCTGGATGGGGTGCCGTTTCCCGTGACCGGCGACATCGGGATCAACAATCTGGTCCAGCCCGGGGACGTCGCGGCGATCGAGGTCTACAATGGAACGTCGCGCGTCCCGCTCGAATTCCATTCGAGCAGCGCCCACTGCGGCGTGATCGCGATCTGGACGTACAGTGCGGAACGTCCCCGTGAGCCGTCGCTATGAGCGCCGCCACAGGGGAAGCCGGAGCTTCCCCTGTGGCGACGGCACGGGCGGCGTCTAGAAGTTGGGGTTGTTGTCGATCTCCGTGATCGGCAGCGGGTAGCAGACGTTGTTGCTCACGGGAGCGAACCCAGGTTTCCAGTAGGTAGATGCCGGCACCGGCACACCGATAATGTTCGTCGGATGGCGCCGGAAGTCGCCCAACCGTTTGCCCTCTAGATAGAACTCCAGACCCCGCTGCGTGAAGAATTCGGTGAGCACGGAGTTCGGATCTCGCGCGCCGCCGTACGCCGGCTGTGAGTTCGCGGCGCGGCGCGCGTCGATCAGCGCGAGCTGCGCCGTGGTGTCCTGCGCCTCGGCCGCGATGTAGTCCGCCTCTAGCTTCGAGGCCAAACGGACCGGCCTGTCGTAGCCAGGGTATTTCTGCTGAATCACGTACGGCACGCCCCGGTCGGTGGAGTATGCGGCATCCTGCGGTGCGAGGGTCGCCGGCGCCACGATCCACGGCACGCGCGGATCGGTTACGCGCCAGATGGGCGCCACGGCGATCGAGCCGCGGTCCTGGACATAGAACCACATCCGGTTCGCCAACCGGAACCGTTGGGCCAGGTCGTCTTTGTACTTCAGGCTGTAGCTGAACCCCGCCGGCACGCTGGCCGCCGCCGCGATCGCCTGTGGCAAGCGCCCGGCTTGGAGCTGGGCTCGGGCAAGTCCCACGCGCGACGCGTTCGCCAGCGAGTCTCCCTCGCCGCCCGCCGCCGTGCCCTGTGAGATCGCAGTGTTGAAGTGTGCGACCGCCGAGTCGAGCATGTCGATCGTGCTCAACTCCGGCCCGGCGAGGACCGTCCCTCGGCAAAACTGCTCCGCCATAAAGGCGTACGCGAACCCCAGGACGAAGTTGGCCCGGGCGTAGTTGATGTTGGAGGCCGGGTTCGGAAGGGCCGCGTTCAAGACCAGGTAAGACGACGCCACCGATTGGGACAGTGGGAACCAGACGTCCGTATCCAGGCTCCCGTTCTGAATCGTGATGTCGCGCCGCCCGAACTCATTGCGAGTCGGGAACGTCTCCGACACGTCGGTCTCGCCCACGAACCAGGACGAGTAGACGATGAGGTGCCCGTACGCGGAGGCGAAGTTCTGCTGCGCCGACCTGGCCAGCAGGTTCGCATCGGCGACCGGATCCAGCGCGTCGTTGTCGATCACAGTCGGGTTCTTCACCGACAGCCAGTCGGTGCAACCGCCGAGGAGCAACGCCCCGGCGGCGATGGCGGTGCCGAAAAATCGCGTGTGCATGCGCATCGGTCGAGGCTCCTTTCAGAATGTCAGGTTGACGCGGAACACCCAGCGCCGCACCGGCGGCTGAGTGAAGAAATCGTCGCGGTTGAACGCCGCCGTCGCGTTAGAGACGACCTCCGGATCGTACCCCTCGTATCGTGTCCAGAGGTGAAGATTCTGCCCCGCGACCGTAATCGACGCCGTCTGCGACCGGAATGCCCGCGCCCAGACGGGCGGCAACGTGTAGGTCAGCGACAGCTCCCGCAGGCGGACAAAGTCGCCGGGCTGGATGTACGCCTCCTGCACGTCGTTCACCGTTTTGGACGAATCGAGCGGCGTCAGGAAAGCCGGCTTGCCGTTCGTCAGGTTGCCGTACCGCGGCTGCCGCTCGTTGCGGCTCAACTTGAGCGTGTCGAGCCGATTGTCGCTCCGCACGAGCTGCGTCTCCCGGAAGAAATCGGTGCTGTTGCGCACCTTGTGGCCGAGCTTGGTGTCGATAAGACCGTAGAGGCGCAGGTTGCGGCGTAGCGTGATGTCGGTGGACAGGTTCCCTTCGAACGTCGGGAGCACGTTGCCCGCGAACGTCGGCTTCTCACTGACGCGCACGATCTTCGTCACCGTATCGACGCTCAGGATCTTCCGTGTCCACCACGCGCCGAGCTGCACGCCGGCCTGCACGCGGTTCACGTTGCCGAAGGGCGCAACGTCACCCATGTCGGTGACTTCATTGTGCAACGTGTTCGCGCCGACGCGGATGTCCCAAGACAGGTTCGGCGTATTGACGGGCATCGCCCGAACCCCAACCTCGAACCCACGGTTCACCATCGAACCGATGTTCACGAACGGATTCTGCGAGAACCCCTCCGACGGGGGGAGCGGCTGCTGCAGGATCAGGTCCTTGCTGACCTTGTGGAAGTAGGTCACCTCGAGGCCGATCCGGTCGTGCCAGAAGCCGGCGTCGAACCCGCCTTCGAACTCCTCACCTCGCTCGAACCGGAGCCCCGGGTTCCCGGGGTTCAGCGGGCCGGCTCCCGGCAGCACGAGGGCACCGTCGTAATAGGGAGTGGCTTGGAGCGTCGTCAGCGAAGCGCCCGGTCCCGGAATCCGGCCGGTCGTTCCCCAGGCGGCGCGTAGACGCAGGGTGTTCACGAAGTCCAGCCTCCAGAACGGCTCCTCGCTGGCGACCCACGAGGCACCTACCTTCGGGAGGGTGACCCACTTCGCTTCCTTCCCGAACGAGGACGCGTTGTCGAACCGCACACCGAGCTGCCCGTAGAGCCGGTTGTTCAGGCCCACCTGCCACTGCCCGATGAAGCCGACGGTCCGTTGTAGGGTCCAGTCCTGCCCTCCGGACCGGAGCGACGCCCCGGTGACGACGTTGTTGGAGTTGACGGTCAGGCCTTCACCGGTCGCGAAGACGAGGTCTTCGCGCGTATCGATCAACTGGGCCCCGAAAGAGATGTTGGAAACGACGTTCGCCGCGAGGTTCCGCTCGATGTTGCCCAGGTAATCGACGGTGTAGCGCTCGATACCGCGCCGCCCTTCGCTGATCTGACCGGTGTTGATGGGATAGGAGCCGCGGCTGTTCTTCGGCAGGAAGCGCCGATCTTCCTCCCGGCTCCAATCCGCACCGACCGTGAGGCGGTTGTTGAACCAAGGGCGGGGCACCCAGTTGGCCGTAGCGCTCGCGATCGTGCGGTGCGTTTGCCGGTCGTTCTCGATCGCCGTCATCGCGGCCACATCGCGCTCCCTCCCGAACCAGCCGTTCGGCCCCGTGTCCACCACGGTGCGCGTCGTCGGCAGTCCCAGATGGGAGTTCCCCAGAAACCCGAAGATATTGTTATCGTTGTCCGGCAGGTCTGTGCGCGACACCGTCATCCCGATGCCGGCATCGAGCGTCACGGTCTGACTCGGGATCCAGTTGAAGTTGACGCGGCCGGAAGACCGCTCAAAGGCGTTATTCGGCAGCACGCCGTCCTCGGTCTCCCGATTGAGCGACGTGTAGTAGCCGTAGTTCGCCCCCCCGCCCCGCCCGCTCCACCCCACGCCGACGTTCTGACCCGTGCGAAACGCGTGCTCGCGTAACAGGGGATTGTCGCTCACCAGGGTACTCTCCGGCTGCCCGAAGCACAGGAGAACGTCCGGGTTCGTGACCTGGGTCTTACTGCAGAGAGCGTAATCCCTCCGCGGCGTGAAGTTCCTGTCGATGGAGTTGTAGTCCAGCGTGACGCTCTGCGTGAACCGCCCGCTCCCGGGACGGCCTCGCTTCGTTATGACCTGAATCACCCCCGTGGACGCATCGGCGCCGTACAGCGTCGCGGCCGCCGGACCCTTCACGAGCTCGATGGATTCGATATCCTCGGGATCCAGATCGTTCAGTCGCTCGTACGCCTGGCCACCGGTGAAGAACTGCGCCGCGCCACCGGACGCGATGCGCACGCCGTCGATGTAGAGCAGCGGCTCGTTGCTCAACGAGATGGACGACGCGCCCCGCACCCGGATCTGGTTCGAGGTCCCGGCTGATCCCGACGCGCTCGTCACCGACACGCCCGGCACCCGGGATTGCAAGATTTCCGAGACGTTCGTAATGGGGGCGACCGGCGTGAGACTCGCAACGTCGACGTCCGAAACCGTCGCCGCTTGGGCGCGCCGCTGTTGCGCACCGGCGGTGCCCGTCACGACGACCTCTTCGAGTGTGACGACCGACGCCGTGAGCTGATAATCGCCCGTGTACGCCTGGCCCGTAGCCAGCGTCACCGCTGCTTCGAAGTTCTTGTAGCCGATCCGGCGGACCTGCACCGTGACCGCCCCAGCCGGCACGGCGGCGATGCGATAGGCGCCGCGCACGTTGGTCACCGCCTGGAGCATCGTTCCCACGATGGAAACGTGCGCGTCCGCGATCGGCGCTCCTGAGGCGGCGTCCGTCACCGTCCCCTGCACGGTCGCGGGCTGCTGCGCCACGACCGGCACCGCACATAACGCGAGGGCCAGCGCCACGCCGGCGCCCACCCCGACCCTACCAAGGGTAAATCGCATGGTCTGTTTTCCTCACTGTTGAGGGTTCCAACAATGACCGAGCCGCCGGCGTCGGGCCGGGAGCCGCGCAAGCAACGAAGCGCGCCGGCCTAGCGACTACATCGGCCGGGGATGATGATGTTGCGCTGGAGGTGGGAAACGCAGCGAACGGAAATCTGCTCCATGTCGCGTCCTCCTGTGTGATGGGTATCGGGGGCAGATGTATCTGTCAGTGCGACAGTTCGCAAGACCCTTTATCTTTGTCGCGTGAAGGCGACCCCGACTCTCGCGCTCGCACTGGCCCTGCTCCCGGGACAGGACCCCCTCGCCGCACGGTCCAAGGGAGCCGCCCGCGCGCCCGTGACCGTTTACGAGATGGCCGACTTCCAATGCCCCGCCTGCCGCGGCTTCGCGCTGACCATCCTTCCCCCTCTGGAGCGCGAGTTCGTCGCGACCGGCAAGGTCCGCTGGGTGTTCGTCAACTTGCCGCTCCCCAGCCTCCATCCCAACGCCACGCTGGCCGCGGAAGTCGCCATGTGCACCGCGCGCCAGGGACGATTTTGGCAGATGCACGACCTGCTGTTCGAGCACCAGGCGGAATGGGCGCCGCTCGCCCCAGCACACGCAGGGCCGGCGCTCGTGGCGCTGGGGGTCCGGGCCGGCGCCGACCGCGCCAAACTACAGACCTGCGTCGCGACGCGGGCCACCCGCGCGGAGGTCGAGGAAGACGCTCGCCTGGCGGCGCGGTCGGGAGCCCGCGCCACGCCGTCCTTCTATATAGAAGGCGGCCTGCTGGAGGGGGCGCCGAGCGCGCCGGGGCCGTTCCGGGTCCTGCTCGACTCGGTGTATCGGGCCCGAACGCGGGGCGCGCCTTGACGAGAGCGCCAGCGGGCGGGCACCATCACGCTGTGATGGCCTCTCGGGTAGGGCGGGCCGGGCTGCTCCTGCTGGTGCTCTGCGCGGTGACTACACGTTGCGGCCACGGGCGCAGCCCCCTGGCCGAGGCCACCCCCACCCCCCAGGCGGAGTGGAGCCTCACGGTGACGAACCACCACTGGCTCGACCTGACCGTCTACGTGATCTACGACGGCCAGCGCGCTCGGGTTGGCGCCGTGCCCTCCGCCCGCACGGAGACCTATCTGCTCCCGCCCTATATGCTTGGGCCGGGCCGTACCCTCCGGCTCGAGGCCAGCGCGATCGGATCCTCGAGTCGGGCGACCACAGAAGCGCTCATCGTGCGAGGGGGCCAGCACGTCGAATGGACGCTCGAGAGCGGACTCGAGCGATCCACCGTAGCCGTGCGCTAGGGAGGCGGTAGATTTCGAGCATGAGGACGTGCGTTCCGCTGTTGTTGGCGTCCACCGGCCTCCTCGCCGCGTGCGTCGAGCCGCTCGGGACGACGCCGTGCGTCCCGGTGCCCTTCGCCCAGGCGTCGGTGACCGGCGACACGATCGCCACCACCACCGGCCTGCGCTACCTCAACAATGCGGTCGGGACCGGAGACACGGTCCGTTGGTGCCGGACGCTGACCGTCCATTACACGGGATATCTCCTCGACGGGACGAAGTTCGACAGCTCTCGGGACATCGACCGGCCTCTGGTCTTCACGCCAGGGTTGGGGGGCTTGATCGACGGCTTCGAACAAGGTGTCATCGGTATGCGCACCGGAGGAATGCGGCGGCTGATCATTCCGCCGGCGCTCGGTTATGGCTCGGAGCCGCTGCGCGACAACACGGGAACGATCATCGTCCCCGGGAATTCCACAGTCGTGTTTGACGTCGAGATACTCAGCATAGGGACGTAAAGGCCGCGTCGCGGGAGGTGACGATGGCTGCCACTCGGCTGCTGATGGCGCTCTGCGTCCCCGCGCAGCTCCTCGCGCAGGGGGTGGGGACGGTCCGGGGAACCGTCAGAGCGACGGATGGCGTTCCCCTGGCGCTGGCCCGGATCAGTGTCGTCGGAACGAAGAAGCTGACGCTGACTGCCCCGGATGGCACCTTCGAAATCGCGCGCGTCGTTCCCGGCGTCTGCGTGCTCCAGGTGCGCCTGCTCGGATACATGTCGGTGCTGCTCCCCGTGGAGGTGCAGGCGGGTGAAACGGCGCAAGTCGCGGTCGCGCTTGCCGCCGCCCCCGTGCCCCTCGAGGCCATCTTGGTCAAGGCCGATCCGGTCCCATTCCTCCCCGCGATGCAAGGGTTCGAGGAGCGGCGGGCCCGCGCTCAGGGGCATTTCTTCAATCGCGCGGAGATCGTCCGGATGCAGGCACGCGTCTTCACCGATGTGCTGCGCCGGGTCCCGGGCGTCCAGATCTTGCCTGTCACCGGGCCGTACGAGGCGGGTGAGGCGGTGCGCATGTCCCGCACGATCGGGGTCACGGGCGCGCGACCATGCCCGGTCCTCTATTACATGAACGGCACGCCCTTCCCCGTGACCGGAGACATCCCGATCAATCACTACGTCGCCCCGGAGGACGTCGTGGCGATCGAGATCTACCCGGGAATGTCGCAGATCCCACCGCAATTCAATTCGAGCAGCCTCAACGCCCGCTGCGGCGTCATCGTCATCTGGACGTTGAGCAGCGTGGACACATCACACGCACCGTGACCACATGCGCCTTCATCTCGGGATAATCGCGATCGCCGTCGGCTGCGCGGCCCACCCGTCGCCGGACCTGGAGCCGGGCGCTGCACACGACGTGGTACGCGCCGCCGTCGCGCCGGGGGAGGACGTCGAGCTGACGCGCGAGACCCTGATCCACGACCAGACGTTTACGGCGACACGCGCCCAGGTCTGGAATGCCCTGCTGGCCGCGGAGCAAGACCTCGCGATGGGGATCGCGTCGGCCGACTCGGCCACCAGCACCGTGGTGTATGCGGTCCAGACTTCCACCCCACGCATCGCGGGGAGGCACGCGGCCGTTTGGCTGGACTGCGGGAGGGGTCCAGGTGGGGCCCCGCGCGTGAACACCTACGACCTCTCGGTCCGGCTGACCGTGTTCCTCGAATCCGCGGGCAACGGCCAAACGCGTGTGCGGACCGGGTTGGTGGGATACGCGCGCGACCGGGGACTGACCGGCAACCGGCTCCCCTGCACGTCCACGGGTGAGCTCGAGCGGCGCGCGCTCGCCATCGTCGCCGCGCGCCTCCTCCCGTAGCGCCTCAGTTGGGTGGGGAGGGTCCCCCGTCGGAGCCGCCCCCGAATCCGAACGCCCCGAACAGGCGGGCAGCGAGGACGGCGCCGGCGGTAATCAGCCCCGCGGCCATCCAGCTCTTCTTCTTGCTGAGCGTCCGTTCGGACGCGTTGGTCAGCGCGTAGCGCGGGAACGTCACCCGCTCGCCGTTCCATGTCACCGACCCGCCGCCGCGATAGTCCACACGCGTCACCTGCAGCTGCCATGCCGCGGCGTCGGCCGTGGTGACCACGCCCTCCACTTGCACGGCGCCGGCGCCGATCGCGCTGCCCATCTCCACCACGCCCAGGTCCGTGAGCGTCGCGACGATGCGGGTCATCGGCTCCGGAACCGGTGAAGGCAACGGGCGCTCCGTGTAGCACGCTCCGACGAGCGGAACGAGACACAGGGCGGGGAACAAACGGCCGCTGGTGCGCATCACATTCCAAGTCAAGGAAGTCTGATGGATGGATCACCCAAAGGCAACCGGTCCGGCCAACGAGCCGGACCGGTCGCCCTGTCCCATCCCTCCCGATGCCTCCAGCTCAAGGCCGCGGACAAGCTGTCGGGTCGTTCCAGTTACGTGTCGCCGATGGCCCCGTCGTGCCGGTGGGATACGCCGACGGCAGTGGCACGTTCGGGTTGGCGGTGCGCTCCCCCGCCCCGTAGGGCAACCGACCCAGCACCTCGGCCTTCGTGCTGTACGGCCGGACCAGCGGTATGCAGGTGCGTTTGAAGTCGGACCAGACGTCTATGTTCTGGAACATTGCGATGTGCTTCTCGAGCATCACGTCGTTGAACGTCACGATTCCCAGGGCCGGCATGCCGACGGCCGTGCGCACGGCATTCACGTTCGCCGCCGCGCCCACCGAATCGGTGCCGAACTTCGCCTCGGCCAGGATCAGCTGGTGCTCCGCCCACGTCACGATCGGCTGACGGAACGTGAACGCGCGCCGCACACTCGTGTTGATCACCGACGGCACGCTGCTCCCACCCGCAGGGATGGGTATGTTGTTCTCGTCCGAGCCGACGAACTGCCCGGCCGCGGCATCGAAGTAGGCGGCGAGGCGCGGATCACCGCGGGCTTTCAGGATCTGAATAAACGAGTTGCCCGCGACGATGTCCTGGCGCTGCGCCAGGAACTCCGCCCAGATGTTGGCGTCGAAGTCCTGGATGCTGCCGTGGAACATGCGGAAGTCACCCGGCGCCTGGCCGTTCATCGCCTGCGAGGGCGTCGCCGGCACCTCGTTGATACCGTTCTGGGCCGCCGCCAGCGCCAGCGCGTATGCCGCGGCGCCGTTGCGCTCCACCAGATGCAGGTAGAAGCGCGCCTTCAGGGTGTTCGCCGCCCGGATCCAGCGCTGGATCTCGGTCGCCCGGGGTCCGACGCTGGCGCAGTAGATCAGATCAGCCGGCTCGCAGTTCCCGACGGTGGATGCCGCCTGCAGCGCCTTGATCCCTTCATCCAACCGCGCCTGCACTGCGGTGTAAATACTCTGCTGCGAATCGAGCCGGGGCGTCACGATCGACAGATTGATCGCCTCGCTGTAGGGGAGATCCCCCCACACGGACGTGGCCGTGCCGAAGGCCAGGCCTTCCCAGATCTTCGCGATCCCCACGAGCAGGGAATCGCCGGAGGCCTCGATGTTGCGCATCGCCACGAGGCCCCCGCCGGTGTAGAACGCCGCCATCTGACCGTCGATGTCGAGCTCCGTCGCGCCGTACTGCGTGCAGTACGACAGCTGCTGGTTGTTGCTCCCGATCAGTTGCTGCGTAAAGATGCCGGCGCACCGCGCCAGCTGTCCCTCGAGCCGCGCCGCCATGTTCGACTGCAGCGCGATCAACTGCTGCGTCGGCGTGCCGACGACGGGGCTGTTGGGATTCTCCGTCAACCCCGGGCCCTGAAGGAAGTCCGTGCACCCCGCACCAAGCAGCGCGAGCGCGAGCACGGCTCCTGCTTTGTTGTACGTGTTCATCGCTGTGTCCTCGCGTGCGCTAGTGAAGGAGCGTGACCTGGAACACCCAGGCGCGGGCCAAGGGGGCACCGAACCAGTCGATGCCCCGGTTGGCATTTTGCGCGCCTCCCAAGTTGACCTCGGGATCCAGGCCGCTGTAATCGGTCCACAACTTCAGGTTGCGGCCTGACACCTTCAGGTCCATCTGCCGCATCCCGGCGAGCTTGCTCACCCAGGCGCCCCGCAGGGAGTAACTGATCGAGATCTCCCGGAGGCGGGTGAACGTCGCGTCCTCGAGTCGCGTCGTGATCGGGCCGGCCGTCGCTCCTTGGCCGTTGCCGAGTGGACCGCCGCTGAACCAGCCCTGACCGATCACGACCGCCGTGCCTTTGCCCGGGCCGACCGTGGGACCGTTGAGGACGTCACACGTCTGGTTGTGACAGAGCATGTCCTTGCCGAACGTGCGCGTTTGGCCGCGAATCTCCGTGTCCTTGTGGGTGCCGTACTGATACATCGAGGACCGCGTCATGTTGAGGACGTCCCCACCGTGCCGATGGTCCAGGAACGCGCTCAGCTGCACCCCGCGGTAGTTGACCGTCATCGACATACCCGCCGTCCAGTCCGGCCACGGGTTGCCGATTGCGCGCGTGTTCGGATCGGTGATCGGGAAGCCGTTCTTGGCGATGTACAGGGCGCCCGCCGGTGCGCCGGTGCAGTAGGACCCGACGGAATCGGCGGTGCCGATCATGTTCAGGCCCCGGCCACACCGCGCGAAGTCATTGGAGCGCCACACGCCCAGGGGAAACCCCACCTGTGCGTGCGTGCTCTGGCCCGAGAAGGAGCTGCCGAAGTCGGTCACGCACCGCGGCACCTTCGCTTCGGCGCCGCAGTTCGCGGGCGTCGCCAGCGGCACGGTTCCCTGGAGCTGAGCGTCGATCGCCCCCAGGCTCGTGACCAGGTTTCGGTTCCGTGCCCAGTTCGCACCGAAATCGATGGAGAAGTCGGGACGCTGGACGACGCGGATGTTGCTCGTCAGCTCCCACCCCTTGTTCTCCAGCGCGCCGGCGTTGAGGTTGACGCTGGTGTAGCCGGTCGACGGCGGCACCGACACCCCGAAGATGATGTCCTGAGACTTCGAGAGGTACCGCGTGACCGATAGATCGGCGCGTCCACGGAACAGGTTCAAGTCAAAGCCCGCCTCGAGCTCTTTCACGCGCTCCGGCGCGATATCCGGATTGCCGCGATTGGCGGAGGCGTACAGGCCGCCGAGGCCGTTCAGCGTCGTCGCCTGCAGGGAGCCGGGGCTGAAGTCCGCGAACGACGCGGTGACGAACACATCCTGCGTCGCGTACAACGGCGGCTGCTGGCCGCTCTCGCCATAGGCCAGGCGCAGCTTCCCGAAGCTCAGGATGCGCTCCGGGACCCGCAGGGCCTTCGTGAAGCTCCACGCGGCGCTCCCGCCCGGATACCAGGCGCGCTGATGCTTGAGCCCGAACGCCGAGTTGGCGTCGTTCCGGATGCGGGCCTGCAGGAACACCTGATCGTACAGGTCGAGGTTGGCCTGCCCGAAGTACCCCTCCACCCGGCGACGCTGCTCGTCATCGGTCGGGAGCGTCCGCGACACCGTGTTCGCGAGCTTGAACGGCGACGGGGCGACCCACGTCTGCGCGTTGACGTTGATCTGGCGGAAATACGTCTCGTTCAGGTTCTGACCGACCGTCAAGCTGCCGCGGACATTGGGGTTGAACTCGTGGGTGCCCGTGGCGGTCAGGTTGTGATCGTAGAGGCGATCGTAGAACTGCCACCGCCGCAGCGACCCGGCGGTGGTGCCCGAGCTCGCCGGCGCGTAGGCATAGGTGCGGTCGTCGCTGTTGTAGTCACCGCCGAACGTCCAGTTGACCTGCACCCAGAGCAGCGGCCGCCAATTGACGTTCAGGTTCCCGTACCAGCGGCCCGTCTGTCCCAGCAGTTGATTCGCGTTGAGGGCGTAGAACGGATTGTCGAACCCGCGGCTGCATCTCACGGGTACGGTAGTGGCGCAGTCCACGCCGGGATTCGGGAAACGCCACGACCGGTGCAGCCCCGTGGTCGGTGACAGATACTGTTTGGCGTTGAAGTCCGGCGGCTGGCGCAGTGCGCTGATCCCGATTCCGTTGATCGAGTTGCCGCGATCGAGCCCCCCGCCCTTGGTCTGTACCGCGTTGCCGGTGACCGTGACGGTCAGGTTGTCGAACAACTGGTGCGAGCCGGTGAACCGCACGGTATACCGCTCGTACGTATCAAAATTCTCGACGATGAAACCGTCCTGGTGTACCTGGCCCGCGGACAGATAAAACGTCGTCCGGTCGGTGCCGCCCGACATCGACAGGGTGTTGTCGACGAGCGAACCCGTCTCGAATATCTCGGCGCCGTGGTCGTACGTCGGCGTGCCGGGCGCGAGCGCCGGGCCCCACGAGAAGAATTGCCCCGCCGGAATGGTGCAGTTGACGGCGAAACACTGGCTCGAAAGCGCCACGCCAGACGAGTCGTAGCCCACACCGAAGCGGCGCTGCACCGGAACGGTGCGCACGGGCTCGTCGAACTGAAGGCTGGAGCGCAGGCTGTACGTGGTCCGGCCCGGCCGGCCGCGCTTCGTCGTAATGAGAATCGCGCCGGCCGACCCGGCGCTGGCGCCGTAGATCGACGTGGCCGCCGCGCCCTTCAGAACCTCGATCGACTCGATGTCCTCGGGGTTGATGTCCGCCGCCCGGTTCGGCGACGGGATGCCAGTGACCACCCCCTGCCCGCGCGTCTGGTTGCTGATCGGGACGCCGTCCACGAAGATGACGGGCTGGCTCGTGCCGAACGTCTTCGCGCCGCGGATTTGGATCGCGGTCGAGGCGCCGGCATCGCCACTCGCCTGGTTCGTCACCACGTTCGGGATCTTGCCCGCCAGGGCCTGCACGACATTCGTCTCGTTCGCGCGCTGGACTTCCACCGCGTCGACCGACGAACGGGCGGTGCCGAGACGCTCCGCCAGCTGCTCCGTGCCGGCGCCCGTCACCACGATCTCGTCCAACCGGAGCGGGTCGCCCACGAGTTGGAAGTTCTGTTCAATCGTCGCGCCCGGGGTGAGCGTCACCTGGAATGCCAGCTGGCGATGCCCGATCATCCGCGCAGTCAGGGCGACCTGCTGCCCCTGCGCGCGGGCACCGGGCACCACGAGACGGTATCGCCCATCCGCGCTGGTATAGGCGACGAGGTTGAGCGACGCGATCGTGACGTTCGCGTCACCGAGCGACGCGCCCAGGTCGCCGGTCACCCGGCCCGTGATCGTCACCGGCTCCTGCGCCACTACGACGACCGGCAGCAGCGCCAGCACCGCCATCCCACCGAACCATTGCCTTACATGACTGAGCATAGCTCCCTCCCTCATGACAGGATGCGCAACTCCCACAACGGTATTTTGGTCAGCGCGCGAACGCCCAACGGCTTGGGAGAGCGCGCACGCGCGTAAACGACGTGGCACGCACGCAACACCGAGCCGACCTGAAGAACCCGGAGTACCCGCAATCATGTCTGCTATCTTGCGACTCCGCAAGGACCTGGCCGTGGCTGGGTTAGCACCCCTAGATTCGGCCCGGTGATCAGCCGCCGGGTCCTGGTTCTGGCCCTCCTCGTCGCCGGCTGCGGCCGGCCCCCCGACACTGCCTGGCAGCAGGGAGACGGCTACCGCTGGCGCCCCCTCGTCGTTCCCCGCCGCGGCACCCCGGGGTTCACCCTGCTCGACCCCTCCCGTACCGGGATCACCTTCAGCAACGCCGTGAGCGAATCCCTCCTGGTCCGGAACCGGGTTCTGGCGCAGGGCGCCGGCGTGTGCCTAGGCGACGTGGACGGCGACGGGCGGGCGGACATCTTCCTCGCCCGCACGGCGGGACCAAGCTCGCTGTATCGCAACCTGGGCGCGTGGCACTTCGAGGACATCACCCGGCGCGCCGGGGTCGGGGCACCGGACCGCTACTCAAGCGGGTGTACGTTGGCCGACTTCGACGGAGACGGCGACCTGGACCTGATCCTCGTCGCCATCGGCGGACCCAATTCGCTCTTCCTGAACGACGGCACGGGACACTTCACGGAGCAGGGTCCGAGCGCCGGCCTGACCTCGTCGGCCGGGAGCACGACGATCGCCGCCGCCGACGTGGACGGCGACGGCGACCTCGACCTGTACGTCGCCAATTACAAGGCCTACACCACACTCGACCGAATACCGCCGCAGGAGCGCGCCTTCGACCACGTGGTGCGCCGGTTGGGCGTCAATCGGTTCGAGGTGCGGGAGCCGTATCGGCGCGAGTACAAGCTCGTCGACCGCGCGGACATGGGTGGGATCACATTGGTGCAGCGCGCCGACCCCGACTTCTTCTACCGGAACGACGGCGCGGGCCGGTTCGTCCGCGAGCCGATCGCCGGCAACCCCCGCTTCGTGGACGAGCACGGGCGCCTGCTCGCACAGGAGCCCGAGGACTTCGGCCTCGCCGCCATGTTCGCCGATCTGAACGGCGACGGCGCGCCCGACCTGTACGTCGCCAACGACTTCGAAGATCCGGATCAGATCTGGCTCAACGACGGCCGCGGGCGATTCCGCCTGGCGCCCTGGTACGCGGTGCGCTCCACCAGCAACTCGGGGATGGCGGTGGACGTGGGCGACGTGAATCGGGACGGCCGGCCGGACCTGTTCGAGGTCGACATGCTGAGTCAGGACACCCGCCGGCTCAAGACCCAGATCCCCACCCACACCGCCCTGCCCAAGCGGCCCGGGCCGGGCGACGTCCGGCTCCAGATGCAGCGGAACACCCTCCAACTGAACCGCGGGGATGGCACATTCGCCGAAGTCTCGCGCCTCTCCGGGGTGGAAGCGTCCGGATGGTCCTGGTCCACGCTGTTCCTCGACGTGGACTTGGACGGCTGGGAGGACATCCTCATCGGCACCGGGAACCGCTGGGACGTGATGGACGGCGACGTCCAGAACAGCCTGCGCCACCGGCTCCAGGAGATCGACTGGCGGCGCATGCTGTTCGAGTACCCGCCCCTCGAGCTTCCCAACGTGGCGTTCCGGAACCGGGGTGACCTCACCTTCGAGGACGCGAGCCGGGCGTGGCGCTTCGACCTGGGCCCGGACATCTCCACCGGAATGGCGCTCGCCGATCTGGACGGCGACGGAGACCTGGACGTCGTCATCAACCGGCTCGACAAGCCGGCCGCCGTGCTCCGGAACGATGCCACCGCGCCGCGCATCGAAGTGCGCCTGCGCGGCGAGCCGCCGAACACCGCCGGCGTCGGCAGCCGCGTTCAGGTGCGCGGCGGCGCCGTGCCCTTGGAGCAACGGGAGATCATCGCCGGCGGCAGCTATCTCTCGGGGTCCGACGCGGTGCTCACGTTCGCGACAGGCACGGCGGATTCGGTGACGATCGAGGTGAACTGGCGCGACGGCCGCCACACGGTGATCGACGGCGCGCGCCCGAACCGGGTGTACGAGATCCGGGAGCCTGCTGAGTCTTCGCCCACGCACGACGCATCACGACCGTCAGGAAGTCCTTTAGGACCCACCACGCACCTCTTCGAGGACATCTCCGATCAGCTCGGCGGCCACCG
>Ga0066709_100001318_pt1 | contig 16122 bp, 10 predicted proteins | sample GraSoiAngelo_158_FD_79665 | JGI IMG/M metagenome (GOLD analysis project Ga0066709, IMG submission 79665) | Grasslands soil microbial communities from the Angelo Coastal Reserve, California, USA - 14_1009_16_30cm | ecosystem: Environmental > Terrestrial > Soil > Grasslands | place: USA...
CCAGCCCCACTTCATCGGGTAGGTGAACTCGTCGAGCACGTAGAACCGGTACCGCTCGGCGGCCAGGTCGCGCTTGACCTGCGCCCAGCCCTCGGCGGCCTCGGCGGCGTGATCGCGCTCGTCGCCCGGCCGGGCCAGCCACGACCAGCCCTCACCCATCTTGTGCCAGGTGACCGGGGCGCCCTGTCCGGTGCGCGCGTGGTGCTCGCCGAGCGCGCGCAGCGCGGTCTCCTCGCCGACCCTCCACTTTGGACTCTTCACGAACTGGAACACCACCACCGGCCAGCCGGCGTTCCAGGCGCGCAACGCCATGCCGAACGCGGCCGTCGACTTTCCCTTGCCGATGCCGGTGTGCACGGCCAGCACGGGTTGGCGGCGGCGTTCGCGGGTGGTCAGGCCGTCATCGGGTACCTGTTCGACTTTTCCTTGCGGCATCAGGCGGCCCTCCCGCCGGTGGCGACGGCGCGCAGGCCGTCGGCGGACAGCTCTTCCAGGCGCAGGTACCGCGCCTGAAGCGCGGCGGCCAGCCGACCGGCCAGGCCCAGCCGGACCGGTCCGGACTCGCAGTCGACGACCACGCAGGCGACGTCGCGCAGCGCGGGTGCGGCGCTCACCGGATCCGGCCCGGTCGTCGCCCGGCCGTCGGTGACGAGGATGACCAGCGGCCGGCGGTACGGGTCGCGCCGGTGCTCGGTCGCGACGAGCCGCGCGGCGGTCAACAGGCCCGCGGCGAGCGGGGTGCGTCCACCGGTCGGCAGGTCGCGCAGCCGGGCCGCGCCGATCTCGTGGCTCGTCGTCGGCGGCAGGGCCACCTCGGCACCGGTACCCCGGAAGGTGACCAGGCCGACCTTGTCCCGCCGCTGGTACGCGTCGCGCAGCAGGGACAGCACGCCGCCCTTGACCGCGCGCATCCGCTGCCGCGCGGCCATCGAACCGGACGCGTCGACCACGAACAGCACCAGGTTGGCCTCGCGTCCTTTGTGGACAGTCGCGCGCAGGTCGGCCGGCTCGACCTTGAGCGGACCGGTCCGGCCGCGGGCACGCTGGTGCGGCGCCGCCGCCAGTACCGTCGCCGGCAGGTGCACGCTGGTCAGCCGGTCCTCGGGACGGCGCGCGCCGACCACCCGGCCGCTGCGGGTGAAGGCCGGCGAGCGGCGGCCGGCCCGCGCTCCGGTACCGGTGCCCGGCACGGCGAGCAGGCGCGCGCGGTAGGTGGCCGCGGGCGGCGCGGTCGAGGCCGGGGCGCCCGGTCCCGCCGGTCCCGCCGGCCCGGCCGGATCGGCCGGCCCGGCGAGATCTTGGACGTTTGTCCCCCCTTCCGGGGGTGCCGGCGTCCAAGATCCGGAATCCGGCGGCGGGGCGCCGCCACCCCCGGACGGCGGTGGGTCGTCCGGGGCGTCCGGCGGGTCGTCCGGCCCGTCCGGCGGGTCAGGCTCCGCGGACCGCAGCGCCTCGTCGAGGGCCTGCTCGTCCAGCCCCGGCGCGTCGAACGGGTCGCGCCGGCGCCGGTGCGGCAGCGCCAGCCGGGCGGCGTCGCGCACGTCGGCCTCGGTCACCGCCGGCCGGCCGTGCCAGGCGGCGAGCGCGGTCGCGGTACGGGCGACCACGATGTCCGCGCGCATCCCGTCCACCTCGAACGCGGCGCACACCGACGCCATGCGCCGCAGCTCACCGTCGGGCAGCACGACCGACGGCAACCGGCGCCGCGCCACATCGATCTGCGCGGCCAGCGTCGCGTCAGCAGCGGCCCAGGAGGACGCGAACCCGGCCGGGTCCGCGTCGTAGGCCAGCCGCCGCCGTACCACCTCGGTGCGCTCGCCCACCTCCCGCGGCGCGGCTACGTCGACCGCGAGCCCGAACCGGTCCAGCAACTGCGGCCGCAGCTCACCCTCCTCCGGGTTCATGGTGCCGACCAGCAGGAACCGCGCCGCGTGCCGCACCGACACCCCGTCGCGCTCCACGTACGCCCGGCCCATCGCCGCCGCGTCCAGCAGCAGGTCGACCAGGTGGTCGGGCAGCAGGTTGACCTCGTCGACGTACAGCAGCCCGCGGTGCGCGGCGGCCAGCAGGCCCGGCTCGTACGCCTTGACCCCCTCGGTCAGCGCCCGCTGCAGGTCCAGCGCGCCGACCAGGCGGTCCTCGGTCGCCCCGACGGGCAGCTCCACGAGCGCCGCGGCCCGCCGGACCACCGGTCCGCCGGCGTCGTGCGGCCCGTCCGGGCACTCCCCGTCCGGTACCGCGGGATCGCACCCGAACCGGCACCCCGCCACGGCCGTCACGTCCGGCAGCAGCGCGGCCAGCGCCCGGACCATGGTCGACTTGGCGGTACCCTTCTCGCCCCGCACCAGTACCCCGCCGATACCCGGGGACACGGCGTTGAGCAGCAGCGCGAGGCGCAGGTCGGCAAGCCCGACGATCGCCGCGAACGGAAACGGCGGAATCACTTTCGACTCAGGTACACCAGCACGCTCAGGTCCCTTCCGCGGGTGTCCACGCCCGCAGTGTGGCGACAACATGGCGCGGCCGGAGTCTCCTGGCTCCCGGATCGACGCTCGCCCCGGCCTTCCCTCGCGGTGGCCGTAACTCGGGGTCCACTCCCCGGTGACAGTGGCGGGACCGCCCCGGACTCGCACCGGGTTCCTCCACTGCCGCTCCGCCGGTCATGCTCCCCCATCGCCCAGCACCACGTCAACGCGGCTCACTGAGTTGGCTGGTTCGCTCCGCGAGGCGCTCCGCTGCGCCGTCTTCCCTCCTCGCTGCGCTCACTGGCCTTCCAGGTCGCCCTCCGTGGCCAGGTACGCCGACCGCAGTTGATCCAGCGTGGACGGGTCGGGCTCCGCCCACAGGCCCCGGTCGGCCGCCTCCAGCAGCCGCTCGGTGATCCCGCGCAGCGCCCACGGGTTCGACTTCTCCAGGAACTGCCGCACCGTGTCGTCGAACACGTACGACTGCGCCAGCTTCTCGTACATCCAGTCCTCGACCACGCCCGCCGTCGCGTCGTACCCGAACAGGTAGTCCACGGTCGCGGCCAGCTCGAACGCCCCCTTGTACCCGTGCCGGCGCATCGCCTCGATCCACCGCGGGTTCACCACGCGCGCCCGGAACACCCGCGTGGTCTCCTCGGCCAGGCTCCGGGTGCGTACCGCGTCGGGCCGGTGCGAGTCGCCGATGTACGCCGCCGGATTGGTGCCCCGCAACGTCCGCACCATCGCCACCATCCCGCCGTGGTACTGGAAGTAGTCGTCGGAGTCGGCGATGTCGTGCTCGCGGGTGTCCACGTTCTTGGCCGCGACCGCCATCCGGCGGTACACCCGTTCCAGATCCTCGCGCGCTGGACGGCCGGACAGCCCCCGCCCATACGCGTAGCCGCCCCATACGGCGTACACCTCGGCGAGGTCCCGGTCGTCGCGCCAGTTACGCGCGTCGATAAGGGGGAGCAGCCCGGCGCCGTACGCCCCGGGCTTCGACCCGAAGATCCGGGTGGTCGCCCGCCGCCGGTCGCCGTGCTCGGCCTCGTCGGCCAGCACGTGCGCCCGTACGAAGTTGTCCGCCGCCGGCTCATCCAGCCCGGCCACCAGCGCCACCGCGTCGTCCAGCAGCGCGACCACGTGCGGGAACGCGTCGCGGAAAAACCCGGAGATACGCACGGTCACGTCGATGCGCGGCCGCCCCAGCTCCGCCAGGGGTACCGCCGCCACGCCGGTCACCCGCCGCGACGCGTCGTCCCACACCGGGCGGCAACCCAGCAGTGCCAACGCTTCGGCGATGTCGTCGCCCTGGGTGCGCATGGCACTGGTACCCCACATCGTCAGCCCCACCGTCGCCGGCCAGTCGCCGGTGTCCTCGCGGTGCCGGGCGAGCAGCGAGTCGGCCAGCGCCCGCCCCACGTCCCACGCGTTGCGCGACGGGATCGCCTTCGGGTCGACGGAGTAGAAGTTGCGCCCGGTCGGCAGCACGTTGACCAGTCCCCGGGTGGGCGACCCGGACGGCCCCGCCGGCACGTACCCGCCATCCAGCGCGTGCAGGACAGCGGAGATCTCGCCGGCGGTCGCGGCCAGCCGCGGAACGACCTCGGTCGCCGCGAACTCCAGCACGGCGACGACGGCCGGTACCGGCGTGCCGAGCACCTCGGTCACCACCGCTGCGATCTTGTCGGGCGCCCAGTCGATCCCCTCGCAGGTGACCACGAGCTGCCGGGCGGTCGCCTCGGCACCGTCCACATCGGACAGTCCGGCGTTCTCCGCCAGGCCCAGCGCGGTTCGCAGTCCGGGCAGCGCCCCGTGCACCCCGCCCCAGACCTGGTTGGCGCGCAGCACCGCCAGTACCAGGTTGACCCGCGCCTCGCCGACCGGCGCGCCACCGAGGATGTGCAGCCCGTCGCGGATCAGCGAGTCCTTGACCTCGCACAGGTACCCGTCGACGTGCAGCACGAAGTCGTCGAACTCGATGTCGCCCGGCTGGGCCGCCACGTGCAGGTCGCGGTGCAGCTCGGCGGCCTCGATGAGGCTCCAGATCTGCGCCCGTACCGCCGGCAGCTTCGCCGGGTCCAGCGCCGCCACCGTCGCGTACTCGTCGAGCAGCTGCTCCAGCTTCGCCATCTCGCCGTAGGTCTCGGCGCGGGCCATCGGCGGCACCAGATGGTCCACGATCGTCGCATGGCCGCGCCGCTTCGCCTGGGTACCCTCGCCCGGATCGTTGACGATGAACGGATAGACCAACGGAAGGTCGCCGAGCACGGCATCGGGTGCGCAGTCCGCGGACAGGCCCAGTCCCTTACCGGGCAACCATTCCAGCGTGCCGTGCTTGCCCAGGTGCACGACGGCGTCGACGGTGCCGGCGAGCCACCGGTACGCGGCGAGGTAGTGGTGCGACGGCGGCAGGTCGGGGTCATGGTAGATGGCGACCGGGTTCTCGCCGAACCCGCGCGGCGGCTGGATCATCAGCGTCACGTTGCCGAACCGCAGCCCGGCCAGCACGATGTCGTCCCCGTCGACGTACAGCGCGCCCGGTGGCGGCCCCCAGGCCCGGGTCATCGCCTCGCGCAACGACGCCGGCAGTGACGCGAACCAGGAACGGTACAGCGACCCGGGCACCCGGATCGGCGCGGCGGCCAGCTGCTCCTCGGTCAGCCATTCCACGTCGTGCCCGCCGGCCGCGATGAGCCGGTGGATGAGCGCGTCGCCGTCCTCCGGGTACCCGCCGACCGCGTACCCGGCCTCGCGCAGCGCCCCCAGCAACGCCACCGCCGACGCCGGCGTGTCGAGCCCGACCGCGTTGCCGACCCGCGAGTGCCGGGTCGGGTACGACGACAGCACGATCGCCAATCGCTTGTCCTGATTGGGAATGCGCCGCAGCCGGGCGTACCCGAGCGCGATGCCGGCCACCCGCGCGGCCCGTTCCGGATCGGCGACATAGACCGGTACCCCGTCCGGTCCGGTCTCCTTGAACGAGAACGGCACGCTGACCAGGCGGCCGTCGAACTCCGGGATGGCCACCTGCATCGCGGCGTCCATCGGTGTCAGCGCGGCGGTCGACGCCAGCCAGGCGGCGCGCGACGAGGTGAGGCACAGCCCTTGCACGACCGGTACGTCAAGCGCCGCAAGGGTTTCGACCGACCAGGTGTCCTCGTCGCCACCGGCGGCCGCGTCGGCCGGTCGGGTACCCCCGGCGGCGAGCACGGTGACCACCAGCGCGTCGCACCGGCGCAGCAGCGCGGTGAGCCCGTCGTCGACGGCGCGCAGCGAGGCCGCGTACACCGGCAGCGGGTTCGCCCCGGCCGCCTCGACGGCGGAGCACAGCGCGTCGACGAACCCGGTGTTGCCGGACAGCGCGTGCGCCCGGTAGAACACGATCCCGACCGTGGGACGGCCCGGGTCGGCCGCCCACGAACCGTGCACGCCGTAGACCGGCATCGACGCGGGTGGCTCGAACCCGGAACCGGTCAGCAGCACCGTGTCGGACAGGAACCGGTGCAGCTCGCGCAGGTTCGCCGGCCCGCCCTCGACCAGGTACCGCTGCCCGTCGTGAACCACTCCCGCCGGTACCGTCGACAGGGCGGTGAGTTCCGCGTCGGGGCTGGCCTCCCCACCCAGGGCGACCACCGCAAGCCCGGTGGCCAGCACCGCGGCCAGGCCTTCGGGCCACGCGCGCCGCCCGCCGAGCAGCCGGACCACGACGAGCGCCGCACCGTCGAGCAGCGCCGGCAGCTCGGCGGGGTCGAGCCGGGCCGGGTTGGCCACCCGCCACGGCACGCCGGCCGCGCGGGCGGCCAGCAGGTCGGTGTCGGCGGTGGACAGCAGAACGATCGGCCGCATGGCCTTACCTCCCCGCGGGGTCCGCGCCCCGGGTCGCGTGAGCGTGCGGGCACGCCGGCGGCGTACCCGGGGCCCCTGCCGCCCGGAGCAGATCCTACGGCCTGGCTAGAATCGGATGATGGCCCGCTGGTACGAGCACATGACCAGTTGGTACGAGTCGGTCATCGACCGGCAGATCCGCGAGGCGCGGGAGCGGGGCGAGTTCGACGACCTGCCCGGCGCCGGAAAGCCGCTGCCCGGCTACGGCCAGCCCGACGACGAGGACTGGTGGCTCAAGGACCTGGTCGTCCGGGAGAACATCACCGGCGTGCTGCCCGCGTCGCTGAAGCTGCGCCGGGAGATCGAAGACATCCGGCACACGGTCGCCAAGCTGAAGACCGAGGCGGCGGTCCGCAGGACGGTCGAGGACCTGAACGAGCGGATCCGCCGGGCGCAACGCGGCCACCTCGACGGGCCGCCGGTCGTACTGTCCACTGTGGACGCCGACGAGGTGGTCGAGGCCTGGCTCGGCCTGCGGTGAAACGGGGTCAGTCCAGGCGGGCGGCCAGAGCCAGCAGCTCCGCGTCACCGCCGGGCAGGCCCACCAGTTGCGCGCCGACGGGCAGGCCGTCACCCGGCAACGGTACCGACACCGCCGGCAGCCCCAACGTGCTCCACGGCACGGTGAAGGCGAGCAACGCGTCGCGCGTGGTGTCCCACCCGGCCACGCCGTCGCGGAAACCCAGCGGCGGAGCCGGTACCGGCACGGTCGGCAGCACGAGCACGTCCACCCCGGCGAGGCGGCGCACCGCGGCCGCGCGCAGTGCGTGCATCCGGCGCAGCGACCGGGCGTACTCCCACGCGGGTACCCGCTCGGCGAGCCGCAACCGGTCCAGCGTCTCGGGGCAGAAGAGTTCGGGTGCGGTGTCCAGCCGCTCCCGGTGGATCGACACCGCCTCGGCGGACTGCACGACCCGGTACAGGTGGTAGAGCTCCTCGGCATCGGGTACCGCGACCTCGCGGGCGTCGCCACCGAGGCGCCGTACCGCGTCCTCGACGGCGGCGGCCACGCGCGGCTCGACGCGATCGAACCACGCCCCGGTCGGCACGCCGATGCGGATGGCGGACGGCGCCTCGGGCAGGTCCTCCCGGGCACCGGCAAGCACCCGCCAGCCGAGCGCCACGTCCGCGACGCAGCCGGCGATCGGCCCGACGGTGTCCAGCGACCAGGACAGCGGGAAGACACCGGCGCCGGGTATCCCGTCGGGCGAGGGCCGCAGCCCGGCCACCCCGCACAGCGCGGCCGGGATGCGCACCGAGCCGCCCGTGTCGGTACCCACGGCCAGCGGTACCAGTCCCGCGGCGACCGCGGCCGCGGACCCGGCGCTGGACCCGCCGGCCATCCGGGCCGGGTCGTGCGGGTTGGCGCACGGCCCGTTCGCGGCGACGTCGCCCATGGGACCGTAGGCGAACTCGTGCGTGGTCGTCTTGCCCACGATCACCGCGCCGGCCGCGCGCAGCCGGGCGACCACGGTCGCGTCGCCGGCCGGCAGGTGACCGGCGAAGTGCCGGGACCCCATGGTGGTCCGCAGGCCGGCGGTGTCGACGATGTCCTTGACCGCGACCGGTACCCCGTGCAGCGGCCCCCGGTCGGTACCGCCGGCCAGCTCGCCGGCCGCACGTACCGCGGCCGCCCGCGCACCCTCGGCGTCGACGGTGACGAACGCGTTGTAGCGCGGCTGCGCCGCCTCGACCGCGGCGAGGGTCGCCTCGACCAGCTCGACCGGCCCGGTCCGGCCGGCCCGCAGGTCGCGACCGACCTCGGCGAGCGTGCGACCCGCGAACGGTTCGTTGGGATAGCCCATCATCCGTGGCAGCATAACCACCGTGGACCTCATCGACCTGTACCGGCGCAGCGTCGCCGGCTTCACCGACCGGGTACGGCAGGTGCGCCCCGACCAGTGGTCGGCACCCACCCCATGTACCGACTGGGACGTTCGTGCCCTGGTCAACCACGTCGTGTCGGAGGAGCGGTGGATCCGCCCGCTGCTGGCCGGCGCGACCGTCGAGGAGGTCGGTGACCGGTTCGACGGCGACCTGCTCGGCGCCGACCCGGCCGGTGCCGCGGCGGGCGCGGCCGACGACGCCGACGCGGCCGTCACCGGGCCCGGCGCCCTGGACCGCACCGTGCACCTGTCGTTCGGCGACTTCCCCGCCACCGAGTACCTGCGCCAGATCCTGGCCGACCACCTGGTGCACGCCTGGGACCTGGCCGCCGCGACCGGTGCCGACCGCGCGCTGGACGCGGCGGCGGTGGCGGAGTGCGCGCGATGGTTCGCCGGCGTCGAGGACGCCTACCGGAGCAGCGGCGCGATCGGGCCGCGGGTCGAGGTACCCGACAGCGCCGGCGAGCAGGACCGGCTGATCGCCGCGTTCGGCCGCGACCCGTCCTGGAAGGGATGAACGCGGCGCCGGCGGTAGCTCAGCCGACCGCCACGCCGCCGGTCTTGCGCGCGGCCATCCAGGTACCGAGCGCCTCGGGCGTCAGCGGCCGCGCGAAGTAGTACCCCTGGGCGACGTCGCAGCTCAAGGCGCGCAGCACCGCCAGGGTCTCGGCGTCCTCGACCCCTTCGGCGGTGACCGACAGGCCCAGGTTGTGCCCGAGGTCGATGGTCGACTGGACGAGCATGGCGTTCGTCGGGTCGGTCGCGACGTTGCTGACGAACGACCGGTCGATCTTCAGCTCGTCGACCGGGAGCAGCTTGAGGTAGGCCATCGAGGAGTACCCGGTGCCGAAGTCGTCGATCGACGTCATCACGCCCAGTGCCCGGATCCGGCCGAGGATGTCCAGCGCCTGCTCCGGGTTGGCCATGATGCTGCCCTCGGTGATCTCCAGGCAGAGCAGCTCGGCCGGTACCCCGCAGCTGTGCAGCAGGGCCGCGACCGCCTCGGGCAGCCGGTTGTCCAGCAGGCACCGGGTGGACACGTTGACCGCGACCGGCAGCCGTACCCCGCGGTCGGCCCAGGCCCGGGTGTGCCGCAGCGCCTTCTCCAGCACGTGCACGGTGAACGGGTAGCACAGGTTGCTGGACTCGGTCGCCGCGATGAACGCGTCCGGGTACAGCAGCCCGCGGGTCGGGTGCCGCCACCGGGTCAGCGCCTCGACGCCGATCAGCTGCCCGGTGTCCAGTGCGATCTTCGGCTGGTAGTGCAGCTCGAACTCGTCGCCGTCCAGCGCCCGGCGCAGGTCACTGAGCAGGGTCAGCCGGGTCATCGTGTTGTCGTCCTGCTCTTCGGTGTAGTGCGCGTGGCCCAGCCGGTACCGCTTGGCCACGTACATCGCGGTGTCCGCGCGCCGGACCAGGGTCAGCACGTCGTCGCCGTCGGCCGCGACCGCGATGCCGATGCTGGCCTCGATGTCCAGGGTCACCCCGTCGAGCACGAACGGCTGGCGCAGGTTCTCGGTGATCCGCTCGGCGACCTGGGTCGCGGTGACCTGCCCGCCGTCGGCGATCAGCAGCGCGAACTCGTCACCACCCAGCCGCGCCACGCTGTCCTGCGCCCGTACCGCGTCCAGCAGCCGCGCCGCCACCTGCACCAGCAACTGGTCGCCGACATGGTGCCCGAGCGTGTCGTTGACCTGCTTGAACTCGTCGAGGTCCAGCAGCAGCACGGCCGGCTCCGTCGGGGTACCGTCAGCCGCCGTGAGCAGCCGCCCACACCGGCTCTGGAACCGGGTCCGGTTGGGCAGCCCGGTCAGCGGGTCGTAGGCGGCCTGGTTCTCCACGGTGCGCCGGAACGAGCGGGTCATCAGCGCGAACAGGCCGAGCAGCAGCAGCCCGGCGCAGAGCACGACCGGGGCGCCCAGCCGCAGCAGCCGGGACTGGCGGGACAGCTCCCGGTGGGCCGCGTCGCTCTCCGCCCGGCTGTTCCCGGTCAGCACCCCGAGCTGGTCGAGCATCCGCTGCTCCAGCGGCCCGATGCGGTCGGTGTGCAGGGTCAGCGCGGCGCTGGTCTGGCCCGCGGCGGTCAGCGTGAAGAACTGGCCGGTCAGCCCGAGGTAGGCGGTCTCGTCGCGCAGGACCAGCGCGACCGCGGGCGCCCGGCCCGGGTCGATCGACCGGGTGCCGTTGAGCACCGCGACGAACCGGGCGGCCAGGTCCTGGTGCCGGACCGCGGCCACGACGTCGCCCGGGTCGCGCAGCGCCCGTACCCGTTCGGCGTGCGCCAGCGTGACCAGGAACCGGGCGTCCTCGTAGTTGCCGGCCGCCTGGGCGGCCCGCCCTGCCCGGCTGACCACGGTCGCCTGGCGCCATGTGTCGACGAACCCGGCAAGGCTGACCAGCACCAGTACCGCGGCCAGGCTGAAGCCGATCCCCCGGCGGGTCCGGGCGGCGCCCAGCCGCCTGGCCGATCGGGATCGCGCGCTGTCGGAGCGCGGCGCGGAGACCGTCATGTGCCTCTTATCGGCCGCTCCGCACGGTCGCTGAGTGGTTGTCGTCGAGGTGCGGGTTCAGGGCGCTGGCAGGAATTCGAGGAGCAGCCGGTTTACTGCCTCCGGCGCGCTCGTCGGGATCCAGTGGCCGCCGTCCACCCGCTCGTACCGCCAGGGCCCGTCGACGTACCCGCCGGACCCGCGCATCTGCGCCTCGCCGACGAATTCGTCCCCCGACGACCAGATTCCCAGCGTGGGGCAGCGGACCCGGGGCGCCGCCGGCAACTCGGGCACGACGTACCTTTCCGGCTTGATGTTCGCGCGGTACCAGTTGAGCGCGGCGGTCAGCGCCCCCGGCCGGGACAGGTCCGCGATCTGGCGCTCGCACTCGGGGTGCTCCCCCGGTCCGGCGCCGCCCCAGGCCCACTCGCGGTACAGCCGCCAGTCCTGGGCGGGGAACACCGCCTCGGCCACGCCGGGAAACTGGAACCACAGCATGTACCAGGACAGCCGGCGCTGCTCCCACCCGGCCGCGACGCCCGCGGCGTAGTGGCCGACCGACAGGACCGCCAGCCGCTCGACCAGCTCCGGCCGGTGGAAGGTGAGCTGCCAGGCGAGTGAGGCGCCCCAGTCGTGCCCGACCACCGGGGTACGGGTGATCCCGGCGTCGGCGCACACCGCGAGCACGTCGCCGAGGAGCTTGTCGACCGTGTACCCGGCCACCTCGGCCGGCCGGTCGGACTCGCCGAACCCGCGCAGGTCCGGCGCGACGACGCGGTACCCGGCCGTGGCCAGCGCCTCGATCTGGTACCGCCACACCAGCCACGAGTCCGGAAATCCGTGCAGCAGCAGGACCGGTGGCCCGTCGCCGGCGGTGGCCACGTTGAGCCGGACGTCACCGGTGTCCACCGGGCGCTGGATGATATCGACTGTCATGCCCGGCATCATGCCCGCATGATCGTGGCGATGGGGATCCGGGCCGCCCGGATGGCCGGTACCATTCACCAGACGCAATCCCGGCCGCCCCAGGTTGCCTCCGGGTCGCCACCGACTACGGGTCGGCGCGCCGCAACGGACCCGGCCACCAGACGAACCGGCCCACGTCGACGGTCAGCGCCGGTACCAGCAGGGTGCGCACCACGAGCGCGTCGAGCAGCACGCCGAACGCGACCGCGAAGGCCAGCTCGGCGAGCACCAGCAGCGGCAGCACCGCGAGCGCGGCGAACGTGGCGGCCAGCACCACGCCGGCCGACGTGATCACCCCACCGGTCGCGGCGAGCCCGGTCAGCGTGCCGGCCCGGTGCCCGCGCCTGGGTACCTCCTCGCGCACCCGCGACATCAGGAAGATGTTGTAGTCCACCCCGAGCGCGACGAGGAACACGAAGGCGAACAGCGGGAACGACGAGTCCGCGCCGGCGAACCCGAACACGTCGCGGAACATCACGCCGCACACGCCGAGCGTCGCGGCGAACGACAGGATCACCGTCGCGACGAGGATCAGCGGCGCGACCACGGCGCGCAGCAGCAGCATGAGCACGACGAGGACGAGACCGAGCACGAGCGGGATGACCACCTGCCGGTCGCGCTGCGCGGTCAGCTGCAGGTCCAGGTTCGTCGCGGTGTACCCGCCGACCTTCGCGGCCGCGTCGGGTACCGCGTGCACCTTGTCGCGCAACGCCCGTACCGTGGCCGTCGCGCGCGGCGAGTCCGGCGCGGCGTCGATCGTCACCGAGATGAGCACCTGCCCGTCGACCTGCTTCGGCGGCGGCGCCGGCTGGCCGGCCTTCTGCCGGTCGAAGGCCTCCAGCGGATCGACGTACGCTCGCGCCTTCGTCACCCCGGGCACGCTGTCGGCCGCCTGTACCACGGCGTCGAGCCGGCCGGCGTTCGCGACGACGAGCACCGGGGTGGCCGACGCGTCGGAGAAGTGCCGGCTCAGCACGTCCTGCCCGGCGTTGGAGTCGACCGGGGCGAGGAACGAGTTGGTGCGCGGTACCCCGTGCGCCTCCAGCCGCGCGGTACCCAGGGCGAGCCCGCCCAGCGCCAGCACCGTGAGCACCCACACCAGCCGGCTGTGCCGCCCGATCCCGGCGGCCAGCCGCGACCAGAAGCCGCGCTCGCCGGTGGCGGCCGACCCGTACGCCGGCCGGAACGGCCAGAACGCCCACCGCCCGGTCAGCGCGAGCACCGCGGGCAGCAGCACCAGCATGGACACCAGCGCGCAGGCGATGCCGACCGCGGCCACCGGGCCCAGGCCGCGGGTCGAGCCGAGGTCCGAGGCGAGCAGGCAGAGCAGGGCCAGGATGACCGTCGAGCCACTGGCCACGATCGGCTGCACGACCCCGCGCCACGCGGCCGAGATCGCCGTGTACCGGTCGCGGCGGCGGCGCAGCTCGTCGCGGTACCGCGCGGTCAACAGCAACGCATAGTCGGTACCCGCACCCAGCACGAGCACGTCGAGGATGCCCTGCGCGTCACCGGAGACGGTCAGCACGCCCTGCTTCGCCAGCAGGTAGACCACGCCGTTGGCCAGCCCCAGCGCGGTACCGGCGACGCCCAGCACCACCAACGGCAGCACCGGGCTGCGGTAGGCCACCACCAGGATCAGCAGTACCGCACCGAGCGCGACGAGCAGCAGCACCCCGTCGACCTCGCTGAAGACCTCGGTCAGGTCGGTCAGCGCCGCGGCCGGCCCGGCGACGTGGAAGTCCAGGCCCTCCGCGTTGGCACCGGTCGCGCGCAGCGTGTCGACGTCGCCGCGCAGCCGGTTCGGGTCCGAGCCGATGAGGCTGACGATGACCTCGCCGACCTGGCTGTCGTCGGAGATGATCGGGCCCATCGGCGGCGCGGCGAGGTGTGCGCTCAACTGTTCGGCGATCTGCAGGTCGACCAGCGTGATGTTGATCTGGTCCTGCTTGGTCAGGCCGGACGCCCGCTGGTACACGAGAATCGCGGTGGTCGACTCGATGCCGGTGAACTTCTGGTACCGGTCGCTCACCCCGGTCGCCTCCGCACCGGCCGGCAGGTAGGCGGTCGCGTCGTTGCGCTGTACGTCGGCGAGCTTGCTGCCGGCGCTGCCCAGCGGGCCGGCGACGAGCAGGAAGGCGATCGCGAGCAGGGCGAAGGGTACCCACCTCGGCCAGCCGCTCATGCTGGCCGGAGTCTGCGGGCGGGTTTTCGTCGGGGCGGTCATGGGCGTTCTGTCCGGAGACTACGGCTCCTCGCCGCACACCGGAAGCACGCTCACATATCGATGTCAGTCACTTACTGAGGGTGGCCCGTACTTGGCCAGGCCGGCGTTCGCGGCCGGACAGTGCCCGGCCGCCCGGCCGCACGCGTCGAGGTCGCACAGCCGGCAGATCCAGGCGCCACCCTCCTTCGCCTGCACCACGTTGGCCAGCACCTTTCCGAGCAGCCCGTGCAGCGTGTCCCGCTCGGTACGGGAGAGCCCGGCCAGCGTGCCGGACAGCAGCGCGGCGCGCGCCGCCGAGATCCGGGTGGCCGCCCGCCGCCCCCGCGCGGTCAGCGCGACCGACCGGGAACGCCCGTCCGCACCCGGCCCGCGGGTCACCAGCCCGGCCTCGACGAGCCGGTCGACCAGCCGTACCGCGCCGGACGGCGTCAGTCCCAGTACCTGGCGCAGCCGGTCGATCGTCGGCCGGTCGAGGAAATGGTGCAGGGCGGACAGTGCCGCGGCCGCGGACGGCGACTGGCCGGCGGCCGCGGCGGCCGCGGCGGCGGTCTGGTCGGTGATGACCAGCGCGAGCGCCCCGAGCACGTTGGCCTCGCGGTCAAGGTCTGTCACCCGAGGTCATAATCCAGTGCCAGCGGCAGGTACGGGTAGTCCGCGTGGGTGGACCGGCTGGTACCCGATCCGGTCAGGCCGGCCAGCTCGCCGGTCGCCTCGACGACGCGGTAGCGGATCTGCGCGGTGGTGCCGTCGTAGGTGCCCTCGCCCTGCAGCACGATGCCGCCCGCCCGGCCGTCCAGCGTGGCGTCCAGCGACATGAGCGTGACATAGGTACCCGTGCCGTCCGCGCGGTAGTACATCAGCGCCTCGAAGGCGCCCGCGGCCAGTCCCTCGCCGGCCGAGCCGGTGAGCCTGACCTCGGCGCGGGTGAACCGGCGCCCGTCGGGCAGCTCCCGGTAGGGCTTCTCGTCCCAGTCGGCGATCTGCAGCTTGGTCTCCAACGTCCTGGTCATGGCCTCACCATATGTGTGACTCACGCAACTATCAAGCCCGCCGCCGGTCGGGGACGGAGCGAGGACGCTTCGGGGACACCGGCCGGCAGAGTCGGCACCGACGGTCGATCCACCGCCACACGATCAACGGACCGGTTCGAGGGGGGCGGTGGATCGACCGGATGAACCGGGCCGCGTGCGGCGGACTGGACACGGCGCTCTACTCTGGCGCGTGAACTTCCACGTGCTGGAGCGAGCGGTCATGCGGTTTCGGATCCTCGGTCCGCTCCAGATCATGGTAGGCGGGCGCGAGCTGGACCTGGGTCGGTCCCGGGAGCAGCGGGTACTTGCGGCGTTGCTGCTCGGCGCCAACCGGGTGGTGTCCCTGGAGCGCCTCGTCGACGCGGTCTGGGACGACCGTCCCCCGGAGACGGCCGGCAAGCTGGTCCGCAACTGCGTCTCGACGCTGCGCCAGCGGCTGGCCGAACCGGACCGGCCGGATGCGATCGGCACCACACCGGCCGGGTACGTGCTGCGGATCGCGGCCGGCGAGCTGGACGCCGAGGTGTTCGGCCAGCTCGTCGACCAGGGCCGGCGCAGCGGCGCGGCCGGTGACCTCACCGCGGCGGTCGCGGCGCTGCGCGAGGCGCTGGCACTGTGGCGCGGGCCGGCGCTGGCGGGCATGTCCGGCCGGATGGTCGACGCGGCCGCGGCTGCGCTGGACGAGCAGCGGCTGACCGCGCTGGAGGAGTGCCTGTCCTACGAGCTGTCGCTCGGCCGCGACCAGGAGCTCGTCGCCGAACTGTCCGGCCTGGTCGCCGAGCACCCTTTGCGGGAGCGGCTGCGCGGCCAGCTGATGCGGGCGCTGTACCGGGCCGGCCGGCGCGCCGACGCCCTGGAGGTGTACCGCCGCGGCCGGCAGAGTCTGGTCGACGAGCTGGGCCTGGAGCCGGGCGCCGAACTGCGCGAGCTGGAGCGGGCGATCCTCGCCGACGAGACCGATGCCGAGCCCGCCGCCCCGGCCGCCCCGCCCCGGGTGGTACCCGCGCAGCTGCCGCCCGACGTCGTCCACTTCACCGGCCGGGCCGGGTACCTCACCGTGCTGGACGCGCTGACCAGTGGCACCGTGACGATCGTCGGCGCGCCCGGGGTCGGCAAGACGACGCTCGCGGTGCACTGGGCGCACCGGGTGCGGTCGCGGTACCCGGACGG
>Ga0066709_100001322_pt1 | contig 16111 bp, 18 predicted proteins | sample GraSoiAngelo_158_FD_79665 | JGI IMG/M metagenome (GOLD analysis project Ga0066709, IMG submission 79665) | Grasslands soil microbial communities from the Angelo Coastal Reserve, California, USA - 14_1009_16_30cm | ecosystem: Environmental > Terrestrial > Soil > Grasslands | place: USA...
AGCGTGGGGCGCCCGGCCGGACCGAGCGCCACCGCCGCCGCCCTCAGCGCTCGTACCTCCAACGGTGTCAGCGCGCGCCAGGCCCCTACCCGTAGACGGCCGAGCTCGATCGGACCGAAGCCGATGCGCCGCAGGCGGCGCACTGGATGGCCGAGCGCCTCGCAGTAGCGCTTGACCTCGTGCTTACGGCCTTCGCCGAATGTCAGGTGCAGTCGGCTGCCATCGCTGCCCGCGCGCTCGAGGCTCACCTCGAGCGGCACCGCTGGGCCGTCCTCCAGTGTTACCCCGCGGCGCCACCGGTCGAGATCGCCCCGGCGGACGTTGCCGGCCACATCCGCCTCGTAGAGTCGCGGGAGCCCGTAGCGCGGATGGAGCAGTTGATGCGTCAAGGCGCCGTCGTTGGTGAGCACGAGCGCGCCTTCGACGTCGACGTCGAGCCGACCCACCGGGAAGAGGCGCACACGAGACGGCACGAGGTCGGTCACCACGGGACGGCCATCGGGATCGCTGCGGGCGGTCAGATAGCCGCGCGGCTTGTTGAGGAGCACGTACTGCTTGCTCTCGGCCGCGGGCAGCGCGCAGCCATCGACGGTGATCTGGTCGCGATCGGGGTCGGCGACAGTCCCGGCCTCGCGGGCAACGTCGCCGTTGACGGCGACGCGGCCCTCGAGGATGAGGCGATCAGCTCCTCGTCGTGACGTCAGCCCCGCTTGGGCCAGGATCTTGTTGAGCCTGAGCTTCGCCATCGGGGCCGCCGCCCATGTCGGGGATCACGAGCTCGCCGTCCACCTTCGGCAGGTCGTTGAGATCGCGCAGGCCGAAGGCGACGAGGAACTCGCGCGTGGTTTCGTAGAGGAACGGCCGACCCGGCGCTTCCTTGCGACCGGCGACGCGCAACAGCCGGCGCTCCAGCAGGCTGTCGAGGACGCCCTCGGAGTTGACGCCGCGTACCGCGTCCACCTCCGGACGGGACACCGGCTGGCGATAGGCAATGATGGCCAGCGTTTCCAGTGCGGGCCGCGACAGCCGAGCCTTCGTGCGCGTCTTGGCCAGGCGCATGAGCCAGGGCGCGATCTGCGGGCGCGTCACCATGCGGTATCCGCCACCGACCTCGACCACCGCGAGCGCGCGGTCCTCCTTCTCGTACCTCACTCGCAACTCGTCGACGAGCGTGCGCGCCTCGTCGGAGTCGGTCAGCTCAAGGACGTCGCGGATACGGTCGGCCTCGAGTGGAGTGTCGGAGGCGAAGAGCAAGGCCTCGACGACGTCAGTGGGAGTCGGCAACGGTGGCCCCTCCTTGAAAGTCCGGATCGGCACTGAGCGGGACGTTGTCCCCGGGTGAATCTTCGCGGCGCTCGATGACGATGTCACCGAACAACTCGGTCTGCTGGGTCCGGATGCGCCCGAGCCTCACCAGCTCGAGGACCGCCAGCAGCGTGACCACGATCTCCGGGCGCCTCCGCTCGCCGCCCGTGAGCGACGAAAACAGCAGCGACCAGGTGTCGCGCAGCACCGCGAGGATCTCCGTCATCCGCTCCAGCAGCGACATCGGCTCGGGCTGGACTTCGCGCGGCCGGCGCCGCGCCTGCTCGCTGATCAGGCGCTTGAGCGCGCGCTCGAGCTGGTGGACAGAGAGATCTTCGAGGGGAACGTCGTCGGGCGTGGGCAGCTCGCTGCCGGTGCGGCCCCAGACCAGCGCTTGCTCGGCTTCGCGCTCGGCCAGCCACGAGCCGAGAGCCTTGATCCTCGCGTACTCGCGCAGCCGCTCCTCCAGCTCGTGGCGGAGCGCCTCGCCCTCCTCGTCGAGCTGCTCCTCGTTCTCGTCGGGTGGGACGAGGAGCTTCGACTTGAGATAGATCAGCGTCGCCGCCATGACCAGATAGGCGCCGGCCGTCTCGAGATCCTGGAATTCCAGCGACTCCAGGTGGACCAGGTACTGATCGGTGATGCTGCGCACGGGCAGCGCGGCGAGGTCGATCTCGTTGGTGCGGCAGAGGTGCAGCAGCAGGTCGAGCGGGCCCTCGAACTGGCCCACGCGAAGCGTGAGGAGATGGCTGCTCGGACTCTCGCTCGCCGCCGTCGTCATGGCGTGAGCGGCACGGCGCGCCGCACGTCCTCCATCGTCGCCTCCGCCACGCGCTGCGCTCGGGCCGAGCCCGCGTGCAGGATCTCCACGATGCGGTCCGGCTTCTCGGCGAACGCGTGGCGCCGCTCGCGGATCGGGGCCAGCGCGGGCTCCAGGTGGCGGAGCAGCACGTCCTTGCAGTCGAGGCAGCCGATACCTGCCGTCCGGCAACCGGTGGCGCAGGCCTCGCGGTCGCCATCGGGCGTGAAGATGCGATGCAGGTCGAAGACCGGGCAGATGTCGGGGTTGCCGGGATCGCTGCGCCGCTTGCGCGCGGGATCGGTCACCATCGGCCTCACCCTGTCCCGCACGACGTTCGCCGGATCCGAGAGGTAGATGGCGTTGCCATACGACTTCGACATCTTGCGGCCGTCGGTGCCCGGAACCTTGGGGATCTCGGTCAGCTTCGCCTGCGGCTCCGGGAACACCTCGCGAAAGACGTGATTGAAGCGGCGCGCGACCTCGCGGGTGAGCTCGATGTGCGGCACCTGGTCGATGCCGACCGGGACCCACGCCGGCTTGTACATCAAGATGTCGGCGGCCTGGAGCAGCGGATAGCCGAGCAGACCGTAAGACGGCGACTCGAGACCGAGCTGCTCGACCATCTCTTTGTACGTCGGTACGCGCTCGAGCCAGGTGACCGGCGTCACCATCGAGAACAGCAGGTGCAGCTCGGCGTGCTCGGGCACCAGCGACTGGATGAACATCGTCGAGCGCTCGGGATCGAGCCCGGCGCCCAGCCAGTCGGCGACCATCTCGATCGTGTTGCCCGGGACGTCCTCGACGTTCTCGGCGCCCGTCGTCAACGCGTGCCAGTTGGCGACGAAGTAGAAGCAGTCGAACTCGTCCTGCATCCGGACCCAGTTGTCGAGCGCGCCGAGGTAGTTGCCGAGGTGAAGCTTGCCGGTAGGCCGCATTCCGGAGAGCACGCGGGTCTTCGTCATCATCGCAAGCGCGTGGCCTCCCACACCCGGGCCGTACGCATGAAGACATAGTACGCGTAGAGCGCGGCCAGAAGAAGACCTTTGCGCCCGTCGAGGAAGCCGCGCTGAGCGACGTACATCGACAGGAAGCGGCCGAGCGGGCGCAGGACCAGCTCGCGGGCACGCGCCCGGCCGCCCCCCCGCACCAGCCCGGCGGCGGCCAGCGTCGAATAGCGATTGGCGCGGTCGAAGAAGTCGGAGACGCCCTCATAGCTGCGATGGACGAGGTGGCCGGCCAGGCGCTCCACGCGTCCGTCCACCTCGACCGACTCGTGGACGTCGCGGTCGACGAAGCGGCCGTGGCCGCGGCGGAACAGGCGCACCTGCCAGTCAGGATAGAGTCCGCCGTGGCGGATCCACTGCCCCAGGAAGACGTTGCGGCGGGGCACCGCGTAGCCGTCGGTGCCGCCACCGCCGATCAGGACCCTCGAGATCTCGTCGCGAAGCTCGGGCGAAACGTCCTCGTCGGCATCGAGCGAGAGCAGCCAGTCGCCGCTGGCCTGGTCGAGGGCGAAGTTCTTCTGGGCGGCGAACCCCGGCCACGGCCGGATCAGCACGTGCTCGGTGAACTCCCGCGCGATCTGCACGGTCTTGTCCTGTGACTCCGCATCGACGACGACGATCTCGTCGGCCCAGGCCACGCTCTCCAGGCACACGCGCAGCCGGGCCTCCTCGTTGAGGGTGATGACGACCGCCGACAGGCGCGGCCGGGACGGCGTCATGCGAGAAGCCCGAGCGCTGCCGTCGCCACCTCGTCGACGCCGAGGGACGCGACGCGGCCGTCCGGAGCCTGCAACGCCCGATGTCCGGCACCGTAGGGACCGTTGCGCTCGGCGCGCGTGGGGCCGTAGAGCCCGACGCACGGAGTCCCCAGCGCTGCAGCGAGATGGAGCGGGCCCGTATCGGCGGCGACGACGACGCTGGCTCGGCGGAGCAGCGCGATCAGCGCGAGCAGATCGGTGGGCGGAGCCAGGACGACGTGAGGCCCCGCGGCGCTGGCGATCTTCTGGGCATCCGCATCCTCCCCCGGTCCCCACACCACGACGACTCGAGCGCGGCCGTCGCCGCCCAGCGTGGAGGCCAGGGCTGTGAAGCGCTCGACGGGCCACCGCTTCTCGACTCGTCCGGCTCCGGGATTGAGCACGACGACACAGTTGCGGGGCTTGAGTCCAGCGCCGGCAAAGAACTCGTCCAGGCGCGCCTCGGCCGCGGGATCGGACGGCAGTCGAAACTCCAGCACGCGCTCCCTGATGCCCAACGCGTCGACGAGCGACAGATATTGATCGACGACGTGTCGAGCCTGGCTGGGCGGCGTCACTCGGCGGTTCGTCGCGCGGACGCTCAGCCGCTCTCGACACCAGGTCGCATCGAAGCCGACGCGGAGCGGGGCCCGGGTGAGGCCGACGAGGACGCCGCTCTTGATCAGGCCCTGGAGGTCGAGGGCGACGTCGAATCGCGCGGTAGCGAGCTGGCGGCGCACGGTCAGGATCTCGCGCACGCTCCCGGCCAGCGCCTTCGGCGCGAGCGCGCGGCGCCAGCGCCGGGTGTCGATGGTGATGATCCGCTCGAGCGCGGGATGACCGGTGAGGACCGCCGCCTCGCGGCGCTCGACGATCCAGGTGATCCGCGCCTCGGGCAGCCGCGCCCGCAGCGTGGCCGCCACCGGCAGGGCGTGGACGACGTCACCGAGCGAGGAGAGCTTGACGAGCGCGATCTTCACGGGAAGCGCCCGCGGATGACGGCGATGATGTCGCGCGTGGAGTGATCCTTGGGATCGCCAGTGATGATGACCTCGGCGCCGACGGCGCGGGCAGTCGCCCGCTCGGGCACCGACTCGGGCGTGTAGTCGGTCCCCTTGGCGTGAACGTGCGGGCGCAGTCGCTCGACCAGATGGTCGGCGGTGTCCTCGTCGAAGATGACCACGTGGTCGACCGCTCGCAGCGAGCCCAGGATCTCCGCGCGCTCGGCCGCGGGCATGAGCGGGCGGCCGTGGCCCTTGAGCCGGCGCACGGCAGCGTCCCCATTGAGACCCACGAACAGGACGTCACCGAGCCGGCGCGCCGCTTCCAGATAGCGCACGTGCCCGACGTGCAGGAGATCGAAGCAGCCGTTGGCGAGGACGATTCGCCTGCCGTCGGTCCGCAACTGTCCGGCGAGCGTCGCGGCGTCGTCGGTGTTCACCGGTTCGCCTCGCGACTGGTGGGATCAGTTCCCAGGCTCGCCTCGGGCGCGCACTCGGGTCGCTCAGCTCGCACTGCCGAGGGCCTGGCGGAGCTCGGCGCGGGGCACGGTGGCGGTGCCGCGCTTCATCACGACGAGGCCGCCGGCGACGTTGGCGAGCATCGCCGCCTGCACCGGCGTGCCTCCGCTCGCCAGCGCCAGCGTGAAGGCGCTGATCACGGTGTCGCCGGCGCCGGTCACGTCGGCGATCTCGTCGGTGCCGAAGATCGGAATGAACGTCGCGCCGCCCTCGCGCTCGAGCACGGCCAGGCCCTGGCTTCCGCGCGTGACGAGCAACATCCCGGCGTCCAGCCGTTCGAGGAGCTGGCGCCCCGCCTTCTCGACCGCGCGCTCGTCGTCCACCGGATGACCGGTGAGATCCGCCAGCTCGGCCTCGTTGGGCGTGGCGGCGGTGACGCCGATGAAGCGAGTCAGCTCGTACCGGCTGTCGACCGCGACGATGGCGCCGCGCCGGCGCGCGATTGCCTGCACATGGTCGAACACGCGCGGCGTCACCGTGCCGTACCCGTAGTCGGAGACCACGATCGCATCAGCCCGAGCGGCTACGGCCGACAGTCCCTCGAGCAACGCGTCTTCGCTCGCCGGCATCAGCTCGGCCGAGGGCTCGCGATCGAGGCGGACAACCTGCTGGCGCGTGGCCTGGTAGCCGCCGGCCATGATGCGCGTCTTCATCGGCGTGGTACGCCCCGCCTCGACCACGATGCCGTCGGTGGTGATGCCGACACGAAGGAACCCGGCGAGCAGCTCCTCGCCCGCCCGGTCGCGCCCGATCACGCCGACGGGCACGACACGCGCGCCCAGCGCGGCCACGTTGTGGGCGGCGTTGGCGGCGCCACCGAGACGCACGTCGCGCTCGGAGAACTTCAGGATGATGACAGGCGCTTCGCGCGAGATCCGCCCCGGCTTGCCGATCAGATACTCGTCGGTGATGAGATCGCCGATGACGACGATCGTCCGCTCGGCAAAGGCATCGGTGACGGCGAGCAGGCGCCCCGCCGCTGCCGTCATCGGCACCGCCCTTCGATCACCCACTGCACGGCGTCGAGCAGATCGTCGACGACGTGGTCGGGCAGTACCGGAAACGTCGGACGCCGGTACTCCCATTCGCCGAGCCCGTAGCCGGTGAGCACGAGGACGCTGCGCGCTCCGATCGCCGGCGCAACGGCGAGGTCGGAGGGCTTGTCGCCGACGATGGTCGACGCCTCGAGGTCGAGGCCGAGCTCGGCTGCCGCTTGCCGGAACATTCCCGGCTTGGGCTTGCGGCAGTCGCAGTCGGCGCGCCACGGCGGCTCACCGTCCGTCGGGTGATGGGTGCACACGTAGATTCCGTCGAGACGCGCTCCGGCTTGCCCGAGCTGGGCCACCAGCTCCGCGGTCACGGCGTGAAGGACCTCCGGCGAGAAGTAACCGCGGGCCACGCCGGCCTGGTTGGTGGTGACGACGGCGGCGATGCCGCACTCGTTCAGGCGGCGAATCGCCTCGGCCGAGCGCGGGAGAAGCCGGAGCCGGTGAGGATGATTGACGTATCCCACTTCTTCGGTGAGGGTCCCGTCACGGTCGATGAACACCGCGGGCCGTCCGGCCACGCCGGAAGTGTAAAGCGACGCCACCGATTACTCAAGGGAAATTGGCGTAAATCCTGGAGAAACCCGCGACCTGGGCGGCATAGGTGAAGGGCTCGGCCGACCGTCGGGCCGCCGCCCTCGCCTGCTCCAGCCCGGCCTTCGACAGGTCACGAAATCGCTCGACCGCCGCCCCCAGCTTCTTCGGGTCTCGAGGATCGACGACGGCGCCGTTCGCGCCATCGTCGATCAGCTCGTTGCCGCCAGCCTCCGTGCTCGTGACGATCGGAACGCCCGACGCCAGCGCTTCCAGGTGGACGTTGCCGAATGGCTCGTAGCGCGTGGGCAATACCGCGACGTCGGCCGCGGCGTACCAGCGCTCGACGTCGTGCCGCGGCCCCAGCCAGATGATCCGCTTGTCGACGCCAAGGCGGCAGGCCAAGGCCTCGTAGGTCGCGCGGTGGCCACGCCCGATCACCACCAGCCGGCTGTCGTGATCACTCAGCGCGGCTAGCGCCTCCACCGCAGTGGCCAGGCCCTTGCGCTCGAAGCCACTGCCGACGAAGAGCAGCGTCCAGACTCCGGCGCCGAGCCCGATCTCGTCGCGGGCGGAGCCGCCGAGGACCGTTCGGTTGCGCGGATGGAACCGCTCGAGGTCCACGCCGTTGTAGACGACGCTGACTCGATCGCTGGCGACACCATACAGCGTCTCGATCTCGCGCTTGCCTCGTCGCGCGATCGCCGCGATCGCGGGCGTGCGCGCGAAGACCCGCCGCTCGAGGGCGAGCACGAGCCGGTGGTACAGGCCTCTCGCGCTCCCGGCGCGGGTGACCAGATACGCGCGATGGCATCCCTCACCTGCTCGATAGACGTGCTGACAGAGCGTGCGCACGTGACTCTGGATCACGTCCCAGTGACCCCGGGCGACGAAGCGCCGGGTGGCGGCGACGAAGAGCAAGAGGCGCAGCGACCCGGGCCGTGATGGCAGCGTCAGCCGATGAACGGTGACGCCGGCGATGGCCGGCTGGCCGTGCGAGCTGAGCAGATAGACCTCGTAGCCGTGGTCGGCGAGCGCGCGGAGCAGTCGGTCGGTCGCGCGCTCGACGCCGCCCTGATAGGAGTACGGTCGCGCGATGAGAAGGAGCTTCATTGTATCGAAGCGTCGGAGAGCGGTTCGAGCCGTGGGTGGGCTGGTCGAGGTGCGGGGTGGCTGCGTCTCTCTTCCCGATTGATCATGTCGAATTGGGGCGGACGGCTCACTTCGAGCTCTTGTGCCGGTCGGCGATCTCGTCGATCAGTGGAAAGAGCAGGCGGCGGGCGGCGCTGAAGCTATAGCGGGCCACGCAACGGTCGCGGGCGCGGCGGCCGAGCGCCGCGGCCTCGTCGCGGTCTTTGAGCAGACGGCGGATCGCCTCGGAGAGCGCGCCGATGTCGCCGGCCGGCACGACGATGCCGGCGCCTTCCAGGATCTCGGGAATCATCGACACCGCGGTCGCCACGATCGGGCGGCCGAGCGCCATCGCGTCGAAGATCTTCGCCGGCACCTGACCGATGGTGTCGCTCGTCGCGCGTTGAGGCACGGCCACGACGTCGGCGGCGGCGAGGTAGCGGGGAACGTCGTCGAACGGGATCTCGCCGACGAGGGTTACGTGGGGCGAAACTGCCCAGCGCCGCGCCGACGCGCCGCCCGGATCGGCGCCGACGAGGGCGAGCCTCGCCTCGCCCCCGAGGCGATCGACGGCGGCGACCAGGTCATCCACGCCTTTGTAGCCCCGCGGCGTGCCGAGGAACATGACGAGCGGCTGCGCGCCGACGCCCAGCCGTGCTCGCGCCTCGGCGCGATCGTAGCGCGCGGGATCCCAGGCGTCGGTGTCGCGCACGTGAGGGATCAGTGTTCCTCCGAAGCGTGACTGGAGAAAGCGCGAGGCGACCGTCACCGCGTCGGCCCGCCGAACGAATCGCTCGCACAGCCACGTCCACGGGAGCCCGTTCGGATTGCCGACGTTGAGCGCGCGTCCGACGCGTCCCCACGCGCCCGAGCGAAAGAAGAATCCCATCTCCCAGTCGTCGACGTCGAGCAGCAGCGGGCGTGGCCGCTGCCGGCGCGCCACGAGCGCGACGCCGAAGCTCGTCGCGCGCGGCTTGGACGCGTAGAGCAGATCACCGTCCGCCAGCCGCGCGAGCCTGGCCAGGTCGGCGGAAAAAAGAGGATAGCGACGGCCTGGCCGTGCCCGGTAGACCGTGGCGCTCGTTCGGACGGGCGGCCACAGGTCGCCGCCGAAGCGCGGCCCGACGACCGTCACCTCGTGCCGCGGGGTGAGCAGCCGGGCGAGAAGCTCAGCGCGACCGGTCGAGTTGTCCGACAGGTCGAAGGCGAGGATCGAGATCCTGATAGTGAGTCTCCAGGGCCTCCGCGACCCGTGCGCCCGAGTAGCGTTCCACGACGAGCCGGCGACCACGCTGGCCGAGCTTCTCGCGAAGCCCCGGATCGCGCAGCAGGTGCCCGAGGGCATCGGCCAGCTTCGCCGCGTCGCCGGCGTGAACGAGCATCGCGTCGTCGCCGTCGGTCAGGACTTCCGGGACGACGCCGACCCGCGTGGCCACGAGGGGACGAGCCGCCGCGAGATATTCGAAGACGACCCGTGACATCCCATCCGATTCGAGCGGGACGTAGAGCGCCACGTCGAGGGCCGCCATCACCGCGGGCAGATCATCGACGAACCCGGCGATGGTCACGCGGTCGCCGAGCCCGGCCGCCATCACGAGCTCGCGGATCGCGCCTTCCCGGCTGCCGCGCCCCACGAAGACGAATCGCGCGCGCACGCCCGCCGCCACCAAACGCTTCGCCGCATCCACGACGACGCGATGGCCCTTCATCACGCGCAAGCCGGCGATCATCCCGACGAGCGGCTCGCCGGGAACCGCGCCCAGGCGCGCGCGGACTTCTCCCGACGGTGATCTCGGCGCGTACGCGTCGACGTCGGCGCCGCCCGGCAGCGTCACTACGCGCTCGGGTCGTACCAGACCCGCGGCGAGGTACTGACGGCGGATGGCTTCGGTGACGGTGACGACGAGATCGGTGGCGCGGCGGTAGAGCCAGCGATTCGCCCGGTGGGGCGACACCGCCTGCGCGATGTGGCGGGTCCTCACGATCGGCCTCGGCGTGGCGCTCACACGGTTGGCCAGCGCGGCGAGCCAGTGCTCCTTGCCGCGGTGGACGTGGACGACGTCGACGTGAGGCAGCGAGGCCGCAAGCCTTCGCACGTCGGCGACGTCGCGCCCCGGCCGTGTGCCGCTACGGAACTCGAACGTCTCGATCCGCTCGACGCCCTCGCGTCGCGCGCGATCGATGACGCGATCGTCGGTGCCGCGGCGACAGCCGAGCGTCACGTCGTGGCCCCGGCGCTCGAGCTCTCGGGTCAGGCGCGTTGCCCAGTAGGCGTCAGACGACCAGCCACGACATGACATCAGGTGCAGGATCTTCATGGCAACGACCGGTAGACGTCCTCCACCACGGACACCGCGCGCTCGGGGACGAACTCGCGCTCGGCGCGCCGGCGGCCGGCCAGCCCCATCGCCCGAGCTCGCTCCGGATCACCGAGGATCGCGGCCAGCGCCAGCATCACGCTCTCCGGGCGGTCATCGTCGACGAGCAGCCCGGTCTCACCGGGCACGATCGTGTCGGGCAGCGCACCGACCGCGCGCGCCACCACCGGTCGCCCCGCCGCCATCGCCTCCAGAGCAGCCCGGCACGATTCGTCGGCGCCCGCGGCCATCAACACGAAGCAGTCGGCTGCGGCGAGGACCGCGGGCAAGTCGCCGTCGCGGTAGCCGGTGAAGATGACGCGCTCGGAGAGGCCGGTCGTGGCGACGAGCGCCTCGAGCCGCGGCCGCGCCTCTCCTTTGCCCACGAGCAGCAACCGCGCCTCGGGAAACTTTTCGAGCAGCATTCGGAACGCCGAGAGCAAGATTTCGTGGCCACGATTGTGGGCGAGCCGCGCGACGGACACGATCACCGGCGCCGTGCCGAGCTTCAGCTCGTCGCGGATCGGTCGCAGATCGACGTCCCCGGCGAAGCGCGGCAGATCGGTCACGCCCGGCACGCGGAACACACGACCGGCGGGAATCCCGACGTCCCGGCAGCGCGCCTCGATCTGACCGGACACGGCGAACACCGCCGCCGTGCGCCGGTGCAGCCAGCGCGCCAGCCGTCCGCTCTTGACGGCACGGAAGGCGTGGAACGTCCTGACCACGGGCACCAGCCGATCGTCGTGCGCATCACGGATCAGCATGCTGAGCCAGTGGTCGTGCGAATGGTGGCAATGGATGACGTCGACGCCTTCGTCCCGGATGACCGCGCTCAGCCTCCGGACGTCGCGCAGGAGCGCGAGCGGTTGCAGCCGCGCCTGCAGGGTGAGGCCGGGCAGGACGTCGACACCGGCGGCGCGCGCTTTGGTCTCGAAGCGGTCGCCCGGGATGACGCCGAGCAGGACACGATGGCCGCGGGCGCGGAGGCCGATCGCGAGATGGATCACGGGATCGGCGCTGCCCGTCCACCAGCGGTTGGCGGCGAGATGCAGGACGGTGAGGCTCATCGTGTCGGGGCCTCGGCTCCGACCAGGAGGCGGCGCACGCGCTCGGCGACGGCGACCGCGGTGACACCGCGCAGACACGGATGATCGATCGGGCACTCGCGATAGAAGCACGGCGAGCACGGAGTCGGATGCCGCACGACCCCGGCGGGACCGCGAGGCGCCGGCGGTCGCCAGTCGGTGGGGCCGAAGAGCGTGACGACCGGCGTTCCCAGCGCCGCGGCGAGATGACCGACGCCGGTGTCGCCGCACACGACGACGTCGAGCTCGCTCAAGAGTGCGGTCAGAAGATCCGGACGGTCGCGTCCCACCAGGCTCGCAACGTCGGTGCGCGAGGTGACGGCGCGCGCGAGCGGCTCGTCATCGGGAGCGCCCATGAGCACGGGGACGGCATCATCGCTCCGAGCGAGCGCGCAGAACTCCGCGAGTCGCTCGACGGGCCAGATCTTCGACGGCCCGAAGGCCGCGCCGAGGTGGACGCCGATCAGCGGGCCACCGCCGGCGCCGGCTTCGGCGAGCAGCGCCCGCACGGTCGTGCGCTCGTCGCCGCCGGACGGTGGCGGCGTCAGGGCGGGCACCGCGTCCGACGATCGCACGCCGAGGGGCTCCAGCAACATCCGGTACTCGTCGATCTGGTGCTCGCGCGGCGACGGAAGCGGCACGCGATCGGTCAGCCACCAGTCACGGCCGCCCGCCGCGAAGCCGATGCGCCGCCTGGCGCGCCAGTACCAGGCCGCGGCGGCGGCCTCGAACGAGTTCGGTAGCAGCACCGCCACGTCAGCGCTCAGACCACGCACGGTGTCGGCCGCGCGCATTCGGCCGCTCCACGCACGCGGATAGTCCACCAGCACGTCGGCGAGATCTTGCTTGACGAAGAGTCCGGACCACGGCCCGGCGAGCACGAGCCTTGCCTGCCGGCGCGCCTTTCTGAGCGCACGCACCGTCGGCACGGCCATCACCGTGTCGCCCAGCCAGTTGGGCAGGCGAACGATCAGCGTTTCGGGCATGCGCGCTCGAACGCGGCCCGCCACGTCGCGTGGCCGGCGCTCAGCTCCAATCGCACGCTGACGACGTACACCGGCCGCTTGGGAAGCGGGAGCCGGCGCAGTCGCACCCAGTCCTTCTCGGTGGTGACGAGCCCGGCGGCGCCGAGCGATGCCGCGCGCTCGTCGAGCCGTCGCAAGTCGTCGGGCTTGTACCAGTAGTGGTCGGCGAAGGTCACGAACGCGGCGGTGTCGACGCCCAGCTCGCCCAGCGTCGTCTCGAAGCCGGCCGGCGCCGCGATGCCGGCGAAGGCCAGCATCCGCGCTCCGGTCAGCTCGCCCAGGCGATGGGGGCGCATGCGCTCGGCCTCCCAGCACTCGACCGCGCGGTGACGCGCGACCAGCACGGGCACGCCGGGAGCGTGGACCTCCGCAGTCGCGCGCACCTCGGCGAGGTCCGTCTCTGTCCGGGCGCCGGTGGTCACGATCAGATGCGCGCGCGCGAGCGCTGACAGGGGCTCCCGCAGCGGCCCGCCGGGCAGGAGCTGGCCGTTGCCCCACGGATGGTGAGCACGCACCATGACGATCTCGAGATCTTTGTCGAGCGTGCGGTGCTGGAAGCCGTCGTCGAGGACGATCGCGGTGACGGGGAAGCGCGACATGGCCAGGCGCGCGGCCAGATAGCGGTTGCTGCCGACGACGACCGGAACGCCGGGCAACCGGCGCGCAAGGAGGAACGGCTCGTCGCCGGCCTCCTCGGCATCGAGCCGGACGCTCGACGTGTCGGCGACGATCTGCACGCCTCGACTCTGACGGCGATAGCCACGGCTCACCACGACCGGGCGGTGCCCGAGCTCGAGCAGCGTCTGCACCGCCATCTCCACGGCGGGCGTCTTTCCGGTGCCCCCGACCGTGAGGTTGCCGATGGCGACGACGGGCCGGCCCAGATCACGCGAGCGGAGCACACCCTGCTCATAGAGCCATTCGCGAGCGCCGAGGAATCGCCGATAGCCGCTGGCGAGCGTCCCGAGCACCGCCGCGGCCGGCGGCGCGAAGCCGCGCTCCCAGCCCTGCACGAACCGAGCGCCGGTGTTCTCGCGCGTCATGAGGCGCCGGCCGGGAGCAGGAATCGCTCCACGAGGTCGAGGGTCGCCTTCACCGCGCCGTGGCGACCGGCCACCGCCTCGTGGGCGAGCCCGCCGATCTTCGCGCGCAGCGCGGGATCGCCGAGTAGCCGGGACAGCTCCGTCGCCAGCGCGGCCGTGTCGCGAACGACGATGCCGCCACCGCCCTGCACGAGGAGCGCGGCCGCTTCCTTGAAATTCGCCGTGTGGGGGCCGAAGAGCACAGGCTTGCGACGCTGCGCCGGCTCGAGCATGTTGTGGCCTCCCGCCACCACCAGGCTACCGCCGACGAAGACGACGTCGGCGATGCCGTAGAGCGGGGCCAGCTCGCCCACCGTGTCGAGGACGATGACCGCGCCGCGCTGGCGCTCGCGGGGAAGCTCGCTCCGCTTGACGACCGGCCAGCCACGGGCGCCCACGAGCGCCACCACTTCGCCGACCCGCTCGGGATGGCGCGGCGCCAGCACGAGCACGAGGTCCGGCCAGGCACGACACGCGGCCGCGTGGGCGTCGAGCACCGCCGCTTCCTCGCCGTGGTGAGTGCTGCCGGCGATCCAGACACGCTGCTCGGGAGCGAGGCCGAGCAGACGCTGCCACAACTCGACGCCGCCCGCCTCCGGCAGGGGCTCGTGCTTGATGTTGCCGGTGACGAAGACGCGCTCGGGGCGCGCCCCCAGCGCGATCATCCGCTGCGCGTCTTCTTCGGATCGCATGGCGAAGACCGTGACGTGATCGAGCACGTGGCGCAGCAACGGCCGCACCAGACGGTAGCGTCGAAACGAGCGATCGGACACCCGGCCGTTGGCGATCATGACCGGCACGCGGCGCTGGGCGAGCACCCGGAGCATGTTGGGCCAGATCTCGGTCTCCATGCAGACCAGGAATGCGGGATTGATCGCATCGAGCGCACGCCGGACCGCACCCGGAAAGTCGAGGGGAAAGAAGCGATGGATGACGCGATCACCCAAACGCTCGCTCACGACGCGGGCCCCCGTATCGGTGACGGTGGTGACGACCGGCGGCAGCGCCGGTGCCAGTCGCCGGATGCCCTCGATGAGCGGGAGCGCGGCGATGGTCTCCCCGACTGACACGGCATGCACCCACGCGGTCGGGCTGGCCGCGCGAGCGGCACCGAACCCGAGACGCGCGCGGAGATGAAGCGGCACGCCGCGTCGAAATCGTCGGTAGAGCGCCATCGGCGCATACGCCGCCACCACACCGCCCAGCGACACGGTGTAGAGCCGGTGAATCACGAGGCAACCTGGCGGTCGGCGTCCGCCGTGGCGTCGTTCAACGCCCGCTCGACGTCCTTGGCCGCGCGCTCGCGATCCGCATCGCGAGGGACGGAGATCGGCTCACCGAAGACCAGCGCGCTGCGGGCGAACGGAAGCGGAATCAGTTGCTCGTCCCAGCTCCGGAGCCGCCGCGCTGGTCGGGCCGAGAACGCCATCGGGACGATGGGCGCGTCCGTGAGCGCAGCCAGCGTCACCACGCCGGGCTGGAGTTGATGCCGCGGGCCTCGGGGCCCGTCCGGGACGACGGCGACGTCCCCGCCCGCTCGCACGGCGGCGACGAGCGCTCGCAGGGCTCCGGCGCCCCCGCGCGACGACGAACCGCGCACCGTGGCGAGGCCGAATCGCGCGACGTAGCGGCTCACGATCTCGCCGTCTCGCGAGCGGCTGGCGAGAACGGCGACGGGGCGTGCGCCGCGCGTGCGTCGCAGCCAGGCGTTGAGCCACGGCATCATCACGATGCGGCCATGCCAGACCGCGTAGATCAGCGGACGGCCCGCCGCCCAGAGCGGCATCAGTCGATCGATGCCGACGGCGCGCACCCGGAACGTTGCGCCCAGTGACACCACGATCGCGGACGCGGCCGCCGGCGCCCACGCGGTGAGCGCCGCGGAGCTCACGACGCCCCGGCCAGGCGCGGCGACACCGTCACCGGGATGCCGATGCTCTCGTGACGTCCCTGCGACGTGCCGATGATCGACAGCACCCGGGCTGCCGCCCGCTGAGCGACGCCGGGCTCGCCGACCTCGGCGGCCAGCTCACGAAACGCGGATCGCTGCGCATCGAGCGCGCCCGGCGTCTCGATCAGGCGCAGCGCGGTCGCGGCCAGCCGCTCGGCCGTGACTTCATGTCGCAGAAACAACTCCGGGACCACGCCGCGACCGAGAATGATGTTGGGCAGACTGATCCACGGGATGCGGAGGACGGCGTGGCCGACCATCTGGCTGAGCCAGGAGAAGCGGTAGATCACCACCATCGGCGCTCCGAGCAGCGCCGCCTCCAGCGTCGCCGTGCCCGACGTCGCCAGGAGCAGATCCGAGGCGCTCATCACGGCGTGGGCGTCGGTCACCACGTCGATGCGCTGACTCGCTCCGAAATGCGCGCTGACGTCGGCCGCCGTCACGGTCGTCGCCAGCGCCAGGGCGAATCGAGCGCGCCCGGCGTCTCGATCAGGCGCAGCGCGGTCGCGGCCAGCCGCTCGGCCGTGAC
>Ga0066709_100001324_pt1 | contig 16107 bp, 10 predicted proteins | sample GraSoiAngelo_158_FD_79665 | JGI IMG/M metagenome (GOLD analysis project Ga0066709, IMG submission 79665) | Grasslands soil microbial communities from the Angelo Coastal Reserve, California, USA - 14_1009_16_30cm | ecosystem: Environmental > Terrestrial > Soil > Grasslands | place: USA...
TACGGCACTCTGTTCGCCCTATTTGACCGCTACGGAGACATCGAGCCATTTGGTCTGGGAGAAGAAGGCCTTTTTTATGATGGGACTCGTTTCCTCTCCGAATCGGTGCTTTACCTGGGCAGGTCCCGGCCGCTCTTCCTAAGCTCGAATATCAGTAGGGATAACTTTCTTTTTACCGCGGACCTCACTAATGTAGACATCCTGAATGACGACGATGAGCTGGCGATCCCTCGCGGGACCGTGCACGTAGCTCGTTCCAAGTTTTTGTGGAAAGGAATCTGTTACGAGAAATTCAGAGTGTCTAATTACGGTCTGTCTGCCGTCAATGTTCCTCTCCGGCTCACATTTAATGCCGATTTTGCCGACATCTTCGAAGTCCGGGGTACGAAACGTGACAAGAGGGGCGAACGCCTGGTTGCCTCGCCAAAATCAGATTCGGTGGTGCTCGCCTATCGGGGTTTGGACGGGATCTTAAGGCAAAGTTGCGTTCACTGCAACCCTCCGCCTACGAGACTCTCCGCTTCCGAGGTGGTCTTCGGCGCAACTCTGCGGCCCAAGCAGGAACTGACATTTCATGTGATCGTTTCCTGCGACCCCGCGACGCCTGACCCTCCCATCGATTGGGAAACCGCATTCGTGACGGCGAAGGAGGAACTTAAGTCCGACACGCCGGGTGCATGGCGGATCCAAAGTTCCAATGAACAATTTAACGATTGGATAGGTAGGTCGCTGGCCGATCTCCAGATGATGATTCATGGCAACCCCGAGACGGGTTATCCCTACGCCGGAGTGCCCTGGTTCAGCACCGTGTTCGGAAGAGATGGCATCATCACCGCTCTTGAGTGTTTGTGGCTGGCGCCGTCCATGGCGAAGGGCGTCCTCCAGTTCCTGGCCGAGCATCAGGCTACGGAAATCGATGAAACTTCCGATGCCGAGCCCGGCAAAATCTTGCACGAAATGCGCAAGGGAGAAATGGCGGCCCTGCGGGAAGTCCCTTTCGGTCTGTACTACGGCAGTGTAGATTCAACTCCCTTGTTTGTGATGTTGAGTGCTGCCTATTACGAACGTACCGGCGACCTGGAGTTTATTCGTAGCTTGTGGCCTCACATTGAGGCGGCTCTCGACTGGATTGATAAATATGGCGGTCCTGACGGGGACGGTTTTGTGGAATATGCGCGCCACAGCTCCGGCGGATTGGTGCAACAAGGCTGGAAAGATTCTAACGATTCCGTTTTTCACGCGGACGGACGAATCGCTGAAGCTCCTATCGCACTCTGCGAGGTACAGGGATACGTCTTTGCGGCGAAGCGAGCGGCGACAACGTTGGCTGCCGCGATGGGCAATACCGATCGCAGTGTTGAACTGGAATACCAGGCGAAATCTTTGCAGGCCAGATTCGAAGAAGCTTTTTGGTGCGACGAGATTGCGACATATTCATTGGCATTGGACGGACATAAACGACAATGCCAGGTGCGCACCTCGAACGCCGGCCATTGCCTTTACACGCGAATTGCAAGTCCTCAGAAGGCACGGCTGGTGGCGCAGGGTTTGCTGGGGGCCGATCAATTCTCCGGTTGGGGTGTGCGCACCGTGAACTGCAATGAGTCCCGGTATAATCCGATCTCCTACCACAACGGTTCCGTCTGGCCACACGATAACGCGCTGATCGCAAGCGGCTTGTCCAAATACGGATTTAAAGATCTGGCTGCTCGCATTCTCTCTGGATTGCTTGATCTCAGCGTGGTGGTTGATCTTCACCGCCTGCCGGAATTGTTTTGCGGCCTCCACCGTCGGGCCGGCGAAGGGCCCACCCTGTATCCTGTAGCCTGTTCGCCCCAAGCCTGGGCAGCGGGCGCCGTATTCATGGTGCTGGGGTCGTGTTTGGGAATTTCCATCGATGGGCGCAGAAAGCAAATTGTCTTTGAAAATCCTCAGCTGCCGGAAAATGTCAATCAGTTATGGCTAAAAGGGCTGGACGTCGTGGGCTCCCGCGTAGACCTTTTTCTTGAACGGCACAACGAGGGTGTGCGTGTGCACGTTCTGGAAAATCAAGGGAACATTGCAGTCAACACCCAGCAAACCAGAGCTGAATAAGAGAAACAACGCGTACCTGCATTGCAAGTACGCTCCCCCGTCATTGGTTGGTTCGTCTGGCTTCCGAGCCCGAAATGCGCCCAAACGACGCCAACCGTTCGCACGTTGGTCATTACATGAGCTCTCTACAACCGTGGGATAGCCATATGCCATCCAAGGCATTGTGCCACAAGGAAATGAAATTCCGGTCCCGGTCCCGGTTACGTCTTCTGTGCCTTTTGATTTTCCCGAAGATCAGAGGGCGCTCTTCCGCGAGGTGCTGGAAGTTTTAAATAAACAGGGAGTGCCTTACGCGGTCTCCGGAGCTTTCGCTCTGCAACAGCACACCGGAATTTGTCGCTACACCAAGGACCTCGATGTATTTCTCACTCAAGAGCATGTGCAACCGGCCCTGCGCTTATTGGGCGAACGCAACTATGCTTGCGAAGTCTGCGATCCGGTATGGCTTTCCAAGGCCCATCGCGATGACTTCTACGTAGATCTCATCACTGGCATGAGCAATGGTGTGATTTCAGTGGATGACACCTGGATAGAACGCGCGCAGCCCGCCGTGATAATCGATGTTCCAACCCGCATACTGGCTGCTGAAGAGCTGTTGTGTTCCAAACTTTTCGTGACCCGGCGGGAGCGATTCGATGGTGCTGACGTCGCGCATATCATTTACGCCACGCGCGGAAAATTAGAGTGGGAGCGAGTGTTGGCAATAGTTGCAGAGAACTGGGAAATATTATTGTGGTCCTTAGTTCTGTTTCGCTACGTATATCCGGCTCACAGTGACTACGTGCCGTTTTCGCTTTGGGAGGACCTTCTGACTCGTTATATGACGCTGGTTTCGAAGCCTGATCCCAAGGCCCCGTTCCGCGGCAGCCTGATCGACGAGAACATGTTTGCCATAGACGTAAAGGAGTGGGGGTTGGAGGATGTTTTGGCGGAGTACCGAGCGCGGCGAACGCCACGAGCATTCGATCCTTCCTCCATGATCACTCCCGAATCGAAGACCGCATGAGCTGACTGATTACACTTAATGAGGATTGCAGCCACCGCCGATTTGCACTTTTCCGCCCAAAGCTACAGCACTATCCAGGACCAGTTCGTGAAAGTCCGCGATGAGGCGGACCTGCTGTTAATTGCCGGGGACCTGACTAATTATGGGCAGCCCCCGGAAATGGAAATGCTGCTTAACGCCCTCGTCCGCCTGCGGCTACCCACGGTTGCGGTTTTAGGTAATCACGACTACGAAAGTGGTCAAGAGTCTGAACTACAGCGGATGATGGCGGCTGCTGGCATCAAAGTCCTGGATGGCACGGGGTACGAACGTGACGGTGTGGGCTTCGCGGGGACCAAGGGTTTCGTTGGTGGATTCGGACGTGGGGTTCTGACTGCATTCGGCGAACGCGAGGTGAAGGCTTTCGTCCAGGCCGCGATTGACGAGGCCGTCAAGCTGGAACGTGCCATGTCACAATTGAGAACGAAGAAACGAATTGTCGTGCTGCACTATTCCCCGATCGCCTCCACGGTGATGGGAGAGGCGCCAGAAATATTTCCATTTCTGGGCACATCCCGGTTGGCCGAAGTGGTTGACCGCCATGGCGCCGACCTGGTGGTTCACGGGCACGCCCACCGTGGCACATTGGAAGGGAAAACCACCGGCGGCATTCCGGTGCATAACGTTGCCATAACTCTCTTGCAACAGCAGAACCCATCGGCCGTATACCGCATATTTGATATGTAAGACTGCCTCTGTCCGAGGACTGCTTCAGCGAACACTTCGAGTTTTCAGACGCTTAGGTGTGTAAGGCCGCACCCACCCGGGTTTCAGAAGCCTTAGGCCGTCTACAGGACATTCCCCTGCCTATATACGGGTTTGTCCCCCTTGTCTCTCTCGGGTATCACGCTTATGTTTATAAGGCGCCGCGGAAACGGGAATGTGTGTGGCGACCCTCCCAGCCGCTATTTTGAAGTAGTGGCATTCCATAAATCGGGAACTGACCCGGTACTTCGCAATCGAAAGGGCGGATCCAAAAAGAAAAGAGACTGCGCTGCTTTGGCAAGCAGCAACTCGAACATCACGGTCCGCACCTAAAGAGTTCCATAAGTACAGGCATTGCAATTTCAATTCAATCAGGAGTTCATGAAAATGAAGAAAATGTCAATGTTGTTGGCTCTTGTCTTGGCGTTCGCGCTCACCGCGATGGCCCAGACACCCTCCCCTAACGACCAGAGTTCGTCCACCCCGTCGACTTCTCAGGACACGACAAGTCCCTCGAGTGCGCCGAGCTCCACCAGTCCTTCCAGTTCACCGAGCTCTACCAGCCCCTCGAGTTCACAGAGCTCGACGAGTCCTTCGGCTGCGCCGGGCTCTACCGCCGGGCAGCAGGATTCCAGCAGCATGGGACAGGCCCCGGCCGCCGGAAAGGAAACCAAAGCCCAAGAACAGGCAGAAGAGAAACATGAAGGCCATGGGCACAAAGTAAAGGGCTGCATCCGCTCCGAAGGCGGCAAGTTCTTGCTGGAAGACGCGCACGGACGGATGTATTCGTTGAACACCACCGAAGATCTGTCTGCTCATGTTGGTCACGAAGTCGTCATCCATGGCACGGTCAGCGGCAACGGATCGAGCATGAACAAGTCGGATATGAGCAAATCAGACACCAGCAACTCTTCGATGTCCTCGTCGGCTGCCGGCGGAAACAAAGAGATTGCGGTGACGAAGGTGGATATGGTCTCGGAAACCTGCAAGCTGGGCGGAAAGCATGCTAAGACCAGCAGCAATGACCAGACCAAGGGAACTTCACCTGACAAGCAGCAGTAACTGAAGCCAGGGCTTTAAATGTGCATGGAACGCGCCGGCAGTCAGCCTGCGTGTTCCATGCATTTTTATTGTGACGTGTGGATTGGGGACCTATGCTCAGCGCACGGGTTCGGCTTCGGTGTGGCCGTCGGTCTGAGCTGCGGCAAACAGCCATTGTTGCAGGTGGCGCTGCGACGAGGGGTGCAGTTGGTCAAAGCTTAGTCCGGCAAATCCGCCGGGGCTGGTCCAGGCCAGTTTGGCTTTGGCTTCGATGTTAGAGTCGCTTCCCGGCAGCTTGAATGAGACTTCCATAGTTGCGCCGTGAGTGAGAGTGACTGGACAACGTATGGCGAGCCCTCCAGAGCTGATGTTTACGGTATTCGCCTCAATATGTTCGCCGTCTAGATTAATAATCACGGGCAATTCGGTCGTCACCCGGAAATAACGCTGCTGTTCGGTCCGCAGGGTACTGAGTACGTCTGTTCCGAACTCACCGTCCTCGTTCCTGTATCTCTGGAGTTTGCGCCGCAGAGTGCGAGAAGAGATCCCCAGTTGCTGCGCGGCTTTCAGTTGGTTGCCAGCGCTCTGGGCGAGAGCCTGGAGAATCATTTGTTTTTCCACTTCTTCCAGGTTTCCGCTAGGTGTCGCGGGTGTACCAGGTTCGGAAAAACCGCATATCACCGGCGGAAGGTCGGAAGCACGAATCTCCTTAATCCCGGTCTTGACGTGCATCGCGGCGTGAAAAATTACATTCTTCAACTCGCGTACGTTGCCCGGCCACGAATAGCGTTGCAGCACTTCCAAAGCTTCCACTGTAAACTTGCCTTCAGGCAGTTGCTGGACGAGGAAGTATTCAGCAATGGCCACGATATCATCCGGACGTTCCCGCAAAGCCGGGACCTGTAACTGGAATTGGCTGAGTCGATGGTAAAGGTCTCGACGGAACTTTCCGGCCTGGACCTCTGTTTCCAAGTCGCGATTCGTTGCCGCAAGGACCCGCACATTCACGGCTACTTTTCGGCTGCCACCAAGACGATAATAAGCGACTCCATCCAGCACACGCAGCAGCTTAGCCTGTACTTTCGCGTCCAGTTCGCCAATTTCGTCGAGAAACAGGGTGCCATGGTCCGCGAGTTCAAAAAGACCAGGCTTGGTCGCTTCGGCGCCGCTGAATGCGCCCTTTTCATAGCCAAAGAGTTCGCTTTCGACGAGGTGTTCCGGCAGGGCAGCGCAATTAACGTCAACAAATGGCTTGCCACAGCGTAGTGAATGCTGATGAATAGCTTGCGCAACTAATTCCTTGCCGCTGCCGGTTTCACCAATGATGAGAACCGCAGCCTCCTCTCGGGCTACTCTTTCCACCATAGCCATGAGCTTGCGCATGATTTCGCTGCGAACTACGGCTATGGTCCCGTCGGCCAATTGCATTTGGGTAGCTGGCTTCATGCAAAGAAACATCAGTGGGCGACTATCCGCGAAGGTTTCAATTGAGTGGACGCGGAAGTCCCCCGGCAATCTTTAACATTTTGGCGGAAAGCAAGGTAGGTTACGGAAGTTTAAACCAACGAAATCAGGCAGGAAAGAAGCTGCGAGACCGCTACAAGGTGCTAAGGATATGGGTGGTTAAAGGCACACCGGCGGAAGGACCCCGTTGCTTGATTGACGAAATTATGAACTAAGACGCGCATCCTTGACCTCTCCCGGCCTAGCTGCCCCATACGGCTGAAGCGGCTGACAAGATGCTGAACGCGACCACCGCGGCGGTGATCAGGAATGCAACTATCGCAGCTTTCTTTGTCGATTTCATATCTGCCCTCTCACTTTTCTCTAAAGTTGTATTCGTTGTATTCAAATCACCCTAATTACGGCACGATGTCTGTACTGTTGCGGCGATTCGATACGCCGGAACTACACAGATTCTCCGGACTTACTCTCCGTCGTCGTCACCACTTCCATCAATCGACTCCGCCGCACTGCCGGCATCGGTTGCACCCAGGGTGGCACCCCACACCACCGAACTTCCCCAAATCACGCTACACCCGTCCAACGCGCTGTTGCCCCACACGACGGAGCTGCCCCAGATCACTGAAGTGCCGTTGAGCAATACGCTGTTCCCCCAAACGACTGAAGTGCCCCAGATCAGCGAGTTGCCCCCCACCACCGAGTTGCTCCAGACCGATGAGGAGTCGGCTTGCAGAGAAACCGTTCCCGTGAGATTCCGCACAGCGACGGGCGACATCGCTGTGCCCGATACGGTGTCATTGTTCGAAAGCGCCGCAGGGATGTTTAAGTAGCCTGCACCCACGGTAAAGATGTCGTATTGTGCGCTATATGTGACGCCACTGAATTGGTCATAGGTCGAGGATTGCGTCGGAAACATCTTGTCTGCGGTCTTCATCAGTCGCGCCTTGACCGCGTCTGGATTGAGACCGGAACTTTTTTGCAGCATCAGCACCGCAGCGCCACTCACGACGGGAGTAGCCATGCTTGTGCCGCTCAACTTGATGTAGCTGTCTTGTCCGCTATAGTCGCCGTATGTGATCGGATTGAGTACATCCCCAGGGTACTTTTGCTCTAAAGTACTGCCCTGGGAAAGGAGTGAGGCAATTTTGTTCCCGGGTGCTACCAGATCCGGCTTCGCAATGTGGTCAACCAGGCTCGGCCCTTTGGAGCTGTAAGTCGCGATCCTGTCATCGGACTCCTGAGGTGTGTTCATCGTGCGCATTGCGCCAACGGTTATTACGTATGGATCATTGCCCGGGCGGCGATAGTTCCGTAGCCATTGGTATGTGTGCTGTTGTCGCGTCCAAAATTACCGGCGGCGACCACTACAACTAAACCCGACTTCCATGCGGCCTCTACCGCCTGGCAAAGCGGGTCTTGCGTATAACTCTCATAAACGCGACGTCCCAGGGAAAGATTGATTACGCGAATATTGTAAGTACTTTTGAGAGCAATAGCGCGCTGGATGGCAGCGATCACGCCCGAATCAGAACCTGCTCCATTCCCGTCCAAAACCTTCAGGTTGATGATGTTGACATTGGGGGGCGACGCCGAAGATGGTGCCGTAAGAACTCCAACCGTTACCGGCGATGATTCCCGCAACGTGCGTACCGTGGCCGTAGCCATCGCTAACACTACTACCGGGAACAAAACTTTGGCTGTAAACAACGCGTGAATTTACCTGCTGGGTGTCGTACAGATCGGGATGATCACTGACGCCGCTATCGATGACCGCCGCGCCCGTACCAGTGCCATCCCAGCCGTAAGAGTGGGCGATATCACCGCCAACCGTTTGTTCGTAATAATCGTTTGAAACCCCAACTGTACGGTTGGGCGAGATGTAAGTGACTTCAGGATCCTTTGCCAATGCCTGAATTGCGCTCAGCGAGAGATTGAACACTCCAGCGCGAACCAGCCGCAGAGTTTGGGCATGAACTCCTCCTAACCGTGTGGCTTTCTTAATGTAAGCAATTGTGGGGCCCTTACGGAATTGAACGATTACCTGGACCCGTGCGTTCGAGGAACCGGTACGCTGCGCTTTTAATATCAATGTCGTAAGTTCAGGAGAGAGTTTGGCTGTACCACGAGAGTTGCGGTCCTCGCCCTGCAATGGCTTTGCGCCCCCATTGGCGGATGCCAGACCCGTAATGGCGAGGACCAGGACTATCAGTTTCAGGGTGACGTGCCACTTGGCCGTGGATACCTGAGCACTCAAAGCACTTTTCTCGGGTTTTGGTTTCAGGCCCATTCACTTCTCCGAAGCAATTCGGCTCCGTTGCTCCATTAGTAGCATTGCATTCGGCTCGCCTAAGTTGGACAAATAAATAAACCATTTATTATCATAGTTTTGAGAACAATGTGGTACTCGTTGACGACGGACAATGTGGCCAAGTGAGCCGTATCCCCATCGCGCCCATCCTTGCCCCGATCCGCGTATAAATGGCTCGATTTCAAGAGGATGGACGACCCAGTCGAAGCCGCGGACACTATGTCCGCCGCTGTCCGCGGTTGATCTTCCGAAGGGCTCCAATTGTAAGTTACGAAAGTTTCGGGTTCCAAGAGGTAATCCTTTGCTATGTGTCACTTAGCTGGTATCAATTATTAGAGCTAGGAGTCCGCCGTTGTGTCGACGGACGGGAAAGGAGTTGCTGGCGAGGATGGCCGGTCAGTCACAATCCTGGAAACAGATGACGCTGGCAGCGCACCTTTTCATCGGCGCTATCGTGCTTACAGGTTCTTGTGTTCTCGCTTACGCGATCGCACTAGATCATTCCAGCGGCGATCCTCTGAAGTTCATCTGTTACACGCTGGTGGCAGTGGTTGCGTCACGACTCAAGGTAAACCTGCCCGGAATAACGGGCACGATGTCAGTCAACTTTCTCTTCATTCTTCTCGGCGTATTGCAACTCAGTTTCAGAGAGACTTTGGCCCTGGGATGCGCAGCCATTCTGGTGCAGTGTTTGTACCGCGACCGACCGCGGCCTGTACAAGTCATCTTCAATATTTGCGCGACCGCTTTCGCGATTGCCTGTGCGTACTCGGTCTATCACCTGGCCATTTTCCACGGTCAGGTCAGTAATCCATCGTTCCTCCTGGTGCTCACCGCCTCGATGTATTTTGTTTCGAACACAGTGCCGGTGGCGACTGTCATCGCCCTCACTGAGCACAAGTCACTGAACAAGATATGGTCAGAATGCTACTTCTGGTCTTTCCCCTATTACCTTGTGGGTGCTGGAATTGCCGGCCTGATGAGCTGGCTAAACAGCATCATCGATTGGCAGACTTCGCTGCTAGTGCTCCCTGTCGTATTTCTGATTTACCGCTCTTATCGGCTTTATCTTGGCAAACTGGAGGATGAGAAGCGGCACGTTGAAGACATGGCGAACCTGCACCTGCGCACGATCGAAGCGCTGGCGCTGGCCATCGAAGCCAAAGACCATACTACCCACGATCATTTGCAACGGGTGCGGGTGTACGCGATTGAAGTGGCTAAAGCACTGAAAGTCAGTCACGAAGAGATGGAAGCGTTGAATGCAGCAGCGTTACTGCACGATATCGGCAAGCTGGCTGTTCCCGAACACATAATCTCCAAGCCCGGACGGCTTACCCCGGAAGAATTCGAGAAGATGAAGATTCACCCGCTGGTAGGAGCGGAGATTCTCGAGCGCGTTCGTTTCCCCTATCCAGTTGTGCCAATCGTCCGCGCCCACCACGAAAAGTGGAACGGCAGCGGATATCCTCTTGGTCTCAAGTATGAAGAAATCCCAATGGGGGCTCGCATTCTTTCAGCAGTTGATTTCCTGGATGCAATGGCTTCAGACCGTCAATACCGGCGGGCTTTGCCATTGCAGGAGGTGATGAAACGCCTGGAAGAGGAATCCGGCAAGTCGTTTGACCCCAAAGTGGTCACTGTGCTCAAGAGGAGTTATCTGGATCTTGAGAAGTTGGTGGAGAAGAGCTCCGGTCAGATTGCCTGGTCGAAGTTGACTACCGAGGTAAAGGTGGACCGTGATGTTGCGCCCGCCGCAGGATTTGAAGAGATCGGCGCAAAGGAGCCGCACGAGACAAACTTCCTCTCCTCCATTGCCGCAGCACGGCAGGAGGCTCAGACGTTATTTGAACTTAGCCAGGATCTGGGCGCATCACTCAGTTTGGGGGAAACTCTCTCGGTATTTTCCGTCAAATTAAAACGGTTGGTCCCCTACGACGCCATTGCCATCTACGTGCGGCGCAACAACGAGCTTCTGCCAGAACACGTCAGCGGCGATAACTTCCGCCTGTTTGCCTCACTGCGCATACCCCTGGGACAAGGACTTTCCGGGTGGGTCGCGCAAAACAAGAAACCTATCATCAACGGCAATCCTTCGGTTGAACCCGGTTATTTGAACGATCCTACAAAGTTCAGCACTTTGCGTTCGGCGATGGCTATTCCACTCGAAGGAGTGGATGGGGTAGTAGCAGTACTAACCCTGTATCACGGGGAGAAGGATGCGTTCACCTCCGACCATCTCCGCATGTTGTTAGCCATTAGTTCCAAAATGGCATTGGCGATTGAGAATGCCCTCAAATACCAGCAAGCCGAAAGTTCTGCCACCACCGACTACCTCACAGGTCTGCCAAATGCGCGCTCCTTGTTCCTGCAACTGGATCGCGAGTTGGCACGCTGTAAGCGTGATAATTCGTCCCTCACGGTAATGGTTTCGGACATGGACGGATTCAAGCAGATCAATGATCGCTTTGGACACCTCGAAGGAAACCGTGTTCTGCGATTGTTTTCTCATGCTCTTAAGGAAACCTGCCGCGAATACGACTACGTGGCGCGAATGGGCGGCGATGAATTCGTGGTCATTGCGCCGGGACTTACTCCGGACGCAGCCCTGAAGAAGGCCGAGAGCCTTCGTGAATTGGTGAAGCAGGTCGGGAAAGAAGTTTGCAATGAAGATATTTTGTCTCTAAGCGTAGGCCGCTCCGTGTATCCGGACGATGGTCTTGATGCGGAGGAGCTCCTGGCTGAGGCGGATCGCCGAATGTACGTCGAGAAGCAGAACCAGCCAAGCCGGAAGAACCGCAGACTCTATCCGCGGCTGAAGGGGCGTCTCACGATTGAACTGCATCCCGAAAACGAGAAGGTTCCCATTCTCGGCAATCTGACCAATATCAGTCTGGGAGGCTGCTATGTTGAAACCAGCGCTCTCCTGCCACCAGATTCAAAGCTCAAACTGATCTTCTCCATGGACGATGGCAAAATGCAGGCCGAAGCCAGAGTGCTGCGCACTGATCCGGGCTGCGGAATTGCGATGAAATTCCCCGAGGGCAGCCGCGATGATCGCGCAAACTTGCAACAGATCCTGGAGTTCGTCGACCGCACCACGAAGGTTTACGACAACTATTACCTTTCGAAAATGCTTAAACAGTAAATCCTTGATTAGCGGACTTAGCGCAGGAGCAGTTGCGGACTTTGTTCAGATTGGGAAAACACGTAGCCAGAATTCTGCTTACCGTGCTTCTGGGCGGTATCCTGGGAGCCACGCTGCTGCGCGTGGCACCCGGCTTTGGCGTAGACGAAGAGGAACTAGACAGCCGCTTGAATGACCAAAGCATTCGCGCTCTCCGGCAGGAGCAGCAAACTGACACAAATGTCATTACTTTCTATTTTCGTTACCTGGGCCGGATGCTTCATGGTGACCTGGGTATCTCCCGGACCCTACGCCGGCCTGTGTCCGAGCTTCTCAGGGAACGCTTACCGGAAACCGCGAAGTCTGTCACTTTAAGCCTTGCGCTGGGATGGGCATTGAGCTTTGCGCTGGTCATCCTTGCTTTGATGTCACGATCGTGGAGCGTCGACCTCTTCGGCAGCGTCATTAGTGGATTCCTACTGGGCCTGCCGGCAGCCGTGCTGTCGGTCTTATTTGTCATGTCCCGCGCTCCCGCGCGACTTGTGCTGGCGCTGATTGTTTTTCCAAATGTGTATCGATACGTGCGCAACCTGCTGCTGCGGAGCGCGTCCCAGCCCCACGTTCTGATGGCGCAAGCCAAGGGCCTTGGCAACTTTCGGATTATGCTCTGGCATATCCTCTGGCCGGCAGCTCCGCAATTGCTGGCCCTGGGTGGAGTTTCCGTCAGCCTTGCGCTCACAGCAGCGATCCCGGTGGAGGCTCTTTGCGACTTGCCTGGAATTGGGCAACTGGCCTGGAAAGCCGCCCTCGGCCGTGACCTTTACCTGCTGGTGAACCTAACCATGGTGGTCACAGTGATCACACTGCTGGCCAACTCGGCCTCGAACCTTTTGGGTGAGGCTTTCCGACCGAGTGCGGCATGAAATGGGCACCCACTCTGGCGGTGTCACTTCTTGCACTGACCGCGGCGGCGTGCGTGCTTGCAGATGTCATCGCTCCTGCTTCCTATACCCACCAATTCCGCGCTGAGCCTGATGCTGCTCCTTCGCGGCAGCATCTTCTGGGAACAGACGACCTGGGGCGCGACCGCTTCTCGCGCCTGCTCTATGGCACGCGGGTGTCGTTGCTATTGGCGCCCGCAGCGGCACTGCTGTCGAGCCTGCTCGCAGCTCTCATTGGTGGAACCGCGGGCTTCAGGGGAGGCAGGGTTGAGAAAATTGTCATGTCAGGGACCGACCTTTTCCTATCCTTACCCTGGCTCTTCCTGCTGATTACAGTACGAGCCCTGATGCCGCTGAACGTGTCGCCGATCGTTTCAGCCGCCATAACGTTTCTTCTACTCGGGTGCCTGGGATGGGCCGCAGCCGCTCGAGTGGTCTGCGCCGATGCGCGCTCTTTGCGCAATTCTGATTTCATATTGTTGGCGCGTGCGTCCGGCAGTTCCGGGCTTCGCTTGTTATGGCGACACATGGTCCCAAACCTTCTTCCAGTCCTGCTTGCACAGTTCTGGATATCGGTTCCAGCCTTCATCCTGACTGAAGCCAATCTTGGCATGTTGGGTCTCGGAGTTGCCGAGCCGCTGCCCTCATGGGGCAGTCTGCTGCGGGAGATGCAGAGTTATCCATCGTTAGCGGGCAATCCCTGGCGGTTCATTCCGTTGTTGTTGTTCATTGTGCTCGTAAGTTGCTTCCAGCTTGTCATGGTTCAAGAGGAGTTGCCGGCATGAAACAACATCGCTTTCGCATCATTCTGGTGGTCATCAGCCTTCTAGGTGCCATAACTGCATTTGCACAATCGGGCAGCGAGCTTCGCTTCTGCCTGCATTCCGAGCCCAAGACTTTCAATCCGCTGCTGGCGGAAGATGATTCATCCGAGACCATCCGTTATCTCACTGGCGGGGTGCTCATCCGTGCGGACCGTCTCACGCAGAACGCTATACCGGAACTGGCCACGGCTTGGAAAATCAGCAATGGGGGCAGGACAATTATTTTCAAATTACGCGACGGCGTTCGCTTCTCGGACAACACTCCGTTCTCCGCTGAAGATGTTGGTTACACCGTTCGGCAGCTCATGGATCCAGCGCTGCACTCGCCCACCGCGGATTCCTTCCGCTCGGGCGAAGGCGCGGTTGAGATTCAGGTCTTATCGCGCAATCGGGTTGCCATCACCTTTCCCGCGCCCATCGCTGGTTTGGACAAGCTATTCGACCAAGTCGGAATCATGTCGGCCAAGTCTCCCCAAAAAGAAATGGCAGTATTGGGGCCATATCACGTCGCCGAATACAAAGCCGGCTCCTATGTGCTGCTCCAGCGAAACCCGAATTATTGGAAGCACGACGGCAGCGGCAAACAATTGCCGTATATCGAGTCGATCAAGTTGGATATTCAGCAAAACCGGGACACCGAGATTCTGCGCCTGCTTCGTGGAGAACTTGATTTCATCAATTCCCTGGATGCCGAATACTTCGACAAGATCCTATCCCAGGATTCTTCAATGGCACACGATGCAGGCGTGTCACTCGACTCTGAGCAGATGTGGTTCAATCAGGTCGCAAGCTCTCCTTTACCGGATTACAAAAAAGAATGGTTTCGTTCCACGAATTTTCGACGTGCGATTTCTGAAGCCATCAACCGTGACGACCTCGCTCGCATAGTTTTTCATGGACACGCGCGGCCAGCCGTCGGACCGGTTTCTATCGCAAACAAATTCTGGTTTAACTCCAAGCTGCAACCTCATCCCTTCGATCCCACCTCTGCGCTCCAGCGATTGAGTCAGGATGGTTTCCAGCTAAGAGATGGTGTTTTGCGCGATCGTCAAGGCCACGGCGTCGAATTTTCACTAATTACTAACTCCGGCAACAAGTACCGGGAGCGCATGGCCACCATGATCCAGCAGGATCTGGCCGGAATCGGGATCAAATTGAACATTGTCACGCTTGATTTTCCTTCGCTCATTGAACGCATTACCCGCAGCTTTAACTATGAAGCCTGTCTTTTGGGGCTGGTAAATAACGATCTCGATCCCGATTCGCAAATGAATATATGGCTGAGTTCGGCCGAAAATCACCAGTGGAATCCGAACCAGAAAAGTCCCGCAACCAATTGGGAAGCGGAAATTGACAAATTGATGCGCGCACAAGCCTCCACGCTTGATTCGCGAAAGCGCAAAACCTATTTTGACCAGGTGCAGGAAATCGCCTGGGAACAGGAACCGTTTATTTATCTCGTCAACCGTAATGCGCTGTCGGCAGTTTCACCTTCGGTGCACAATGCGCACCCTGTCGTCCTGCGACCCCAGGTGTACTGGAACATCGATCAACTGGTGTTGGGCAACGAGGTCGCGAGGAAGCATTGACACCGAATCAGCCAGTCCTGTCGCTCCATCTCTCTGCAGACTACCCGGGCAGAGCCTCCGTGCTGCGTGACCTATCGCTGGAGCTCAATCAAGGGGAGATCCTTGGATTAGTGGGCGAGAGCGGCTGCGGGAAAAGTACTTTGGCTCTGGCAATTCTTAGATTGCTCCATTTGAAGCGCGGCAAAGCTGAAGGTTTTATACATTTTGGCGGCCGTGATCTTATGTCGCTCGCAGAATTCGAGATGCGTAGGCTACGGGGTAAAGAGATGGGCCTGGTATTGCAGAGTCCGATGTCAGCATTGAATCCGGCGCTCCGGATCGGGACCCAACTGCGCGAAGCCTGGAAAATACATAAAAGCGGGAGTCGAGATGAGTGCCGAGAGGCTTTGCTGCACGCGTTAGACCTTGTCAGCTTGCCGGTTGAGGAAGACTTCCTGAAAAGATATCCAGCCCAGGTCAGCGTGGGACAGGCGCAGCGGGTGCTGATCGCGATGGCCGTTCTACATCGTCCATCGTTGTTGATCGCCGATGAACCAACCAGCGCGTTAGACATTATCACGCAGTCGGAAATTCTGAGGTTGTTCGCAAACCTCAGTCAGCGGCTCGGCATAAGTATTCTTTACATCTCCCACGATCTGCTTTCGGTGGCCACCATCAGCAACCGTGTCGCAGTTATGCAGCAAGGTCAGATTGTGGAGTGCCGCGACGCAGCAGGCATTTTCCGGAGTCCTGAGCACCGCTACACCCAGGAATTAATTCGCGCCTTACCCGTAGTGCCGCAGTTTGCCGCGCATGCCGGCGGAGCAGTCGCGACGAAAGATGAATTCGAATCAATTACCGATGAGCCGATTGCGCTGGTCCACGTGTGGCCTTGGCTGGGCGCGCAGCAAATTGATTCATTGGGTAAGCCAGTCTTGCGCCGATCGGGCAATTCCATGGAGGCTTTCATCCAAACGGCGCGGCAAGTAA
>Ga0066709_100001325_pt1 | contig 16107 bp, 14 predicted proteins | sample GraSoiAngelo_158_FD_79665 | JGI IMG/M metagenome (GOLD analysis project Ga0066709, IMG submission 79665) | Grasslands soil microbial communities from the Angelo Coastal Reserve, California, USA - 14_1009_16_30cm | ecosystem: Environmental > Terrestrial > Soil > Grasslands | place: USA...
AGCGCCGGCCCAGCGTGGCGGCGATCGTCCCGGGCACGTCCTCGCCGCTCTGGTAGAGCTCGACGGGCGCCGCGCACGCGGCGAAGACGATGGGGCCGACCGCCAAGCTAGTCGCCCACCAGGCTCGCCTGCGCGAGCGCATATTCCCCTTCGTGGGTCAGCGAGAGCAGCATGCGGCTCCCGCCCCTCGTCAAGCCGATCTCCCTGGATTTCCCCGACAGGACGAGCGTCGGCGCCTGGGTGCGCTCCCGGCGCACCTCGAGCTCGCGCCAGCGTACGCCCAGCTGTAGCCCGGTCCCCAGCGCCTTGAGCCCCGCCTCTTTGGCGGCGAAGCGCGCCGCGAAGTGCGGCACGGGATCGCGCCGCGCGCGACAGTAGGCGATCTCGTGCTCGGTGAACACCCGGTCCACGAAGCGCTCCTGCCAGCGATCGATCAGCGTGCGCATGCGCGGGATGCTGACCAGGTCGACGCCGACACCCGTGATTTTCACGCGTCGCCGATCTGCGCGCGGATGAGCCCGGCGAGATCGTCGGCCATCGCCCGGATACGGACGGAGTCCGCGCCCTCGATCATGACGCGGGCCAGCGACTCGGTGCCGGAGTACCGGATCAGGATGCGCCCGCGGCCGCTCATCTCCTGCTCGAAAGCGCCCACGCGCTCACCGACCCCCCTGATGGAGTCGATCGGCGGCTTGGACCGGACGGGCACGTTGACGAGCACCTGGGGAAACTTGCGGAGGCAGGTCGCCAGCGCGGCCAGCGGCTCGCCGGTCTCGGCCGCGACGCTGAGCAGGGCCAGCGCCGAGAGAATACCGTCTCCGGCGGGCGAGTGGTCGAGGAAGAGGAGGTGGCCGGACTGCTCGCCACCGAGGTTGGCGCCGAGCCGCTGCATTTCCTCGAAGACGTAGCGATCCCCGACCTGTGTCTTCACAACGCGGATCCCCGCGGCCTCGAGCGTCTGATCCAGCCCGAGGTTGGCCATGACCGTGGTGACCACGAGGTTCTGCTTCAGCCGCTGGCGCGACGCCAGGTGGCGACCTGCGATCGCGAGCGCGTAGTCTCCATCGCGGATCTCGCCCCTGTCGTCGATCGAGATGAGCCGATCGCCGTCGCCGTCGAACGCGAACCCGATCGACGCGCGGCTGGCGCGAACCTTGCGCTGGAGCGTTTCGGGATAGAGCGCGCCGCACCCCGCGTTGATGTTCGTGCCGTCGGGCCGGGCACCGATCGTGAGCACCCGAGCGCCGAGACGCCGGAACACACGCGGCGCGACGCGATAAGTCGCGCCGTGGGCGCAGTCGAGGGCGACGGTGAGCCCGCCCAGCTCGAGCGGGAAACAGCCGCAGAGGAAGTCCACGTAGGTCGCCTCGGCGCGGTCGTAGTTCACGAGCTCGCCGATCTGCGCGCCGCGGGCGCGAGGCGCCCGGTCCGGCGCCCCGAGCCGCTGCTCGATCTCGGCCTCCCACGTGTCCGGGAACTTGGTGCCTTCGGACGAGAAGAGCTTGATGCCGTTGTCCTCGAACTGATTGTGCGAGGCGCTGAGCACGATGCCCCCGTGGGCCTCGAGGCGACGCGTGAGCAGCGCAATGCCGGGCGTGGGTAGCTCGCCGACCGAGTAACAGTCGGCGCCCGCGGACAGGACACCGGCGATCAGGGCCGCCTCGAGGAGGGGGCCCGACCGACGCGTGTCGCGTCCGATCACGAGCCGTGCCCGGTCGACGCCGTGGTCGACCTGGAGCGTCGCAACGAGCTGGCGGCCGACGCGGAAGGCGAGGTCCGGGGTGAGTGGCTCTTCGTTCGCTACACCCCGGATCCCGTCGGTGCCGAACAGGCGCGTCATCGGATGATCGCGGGCTTCGTCGCCGCTGCGGGTCGCATTCCGACCATTATAGGGCGCGGGAGGCCTCCCGGATGCGCTCGGCGACGCGGACCACCTCGAGCGTCTCGGCTACGTCGTGGGCACGGATCAGCGCCGCGCCGTTCCACACCGCAATCGTGGTCGCGGCCAGGGAGCCCGCGAGCCTCTCATCGGGTCGCTGCCGGCCCGTGATCGCCCCGAGAAAAGACTTTCGTGACACACCGATGCAGAGCGGACGCCCGAGGGCCCCGAGCGCGCCCAGGCCCGCCAGGACCCTCACGTCCCACTCGTCCCAGACAACCGCCTCGTTCCTGAAAAAGCCGATCCCCGGGTCGAGCACGACGCGCTCGTCTGGTATCCCGGCCGCCCGAGTCCGCCGGAGCCCGCCCGCCAGCAGATCCCTCACGACCCCCACAGGATCCAGGGTGGTGGAGCCTGCGTCGGGGTCGGGGTCGGGCCCTCGCGGTGCCCGCGAGGGCCCGACCCCGACCCCCTCCGGGGACGCCATGAGAATGAGGCCGACGCGGCGGTCGCTAACGAGAGCCGCGACCTCAGGATCACGGAGGCCCGAGACGTCGTTGATGATCCGCGCGCCGGCGTCGAGCGCGGCGCGGGCGGGGCCCGGACGGGTCGTGTCGGCTGAGATCGGCACGGGCACCTTGGACGCCAGCAGATCGATCGCCCGCACGAGCCGCTCCCGCTCGGCCTCATCGCTGATCCCAGTCTCGAGGTAGGGCGCCGTCGATCGGGCGCCAACGTCGATCAGCGCGGCGCCCGCCTCCACCATCGCGAGCGCGGCGACGAGCAGATCCTCCCCCGTCGTGTGGACGGAGCCGGCGTGGAAGGACTCGGGGCTAACGTTGAGCGCGCCTACGACGGCCACCGGGAGGCCGTGACCGAGGGAAACGCCGCCGAGGATGGCTCGATGGGCCAAATCGAGCCGCGAGCCGTTACGCGGGTGCGCCGGCTTCCTGGAAGGGGCGGGCGCGCAGGATGCGGGCGATCTCCTCGCCGTCGAGGGTCTCCCGCTCGAGCAGGGCGCGCGCCAGGGCGTGAAGCTTCTCGATGTTCTCGTCGAGGATCTGCTTGGCGCGGCTCGCGCATTCCATCACGATCCGCTTGATCTCGGAATCGATGAGGAGGGCCGTGTCCTCGCTGTAGTCCTTCTGACGCGCGACCTCGCGACCGAGGAAGATGTGCTCCTCGTTCTTCCCGAAGGTCAGGGGACCAAGCTTTTCCGACATGCCCCACTCGCAGATCATCTTGCGGGCCATCTCGGTCGCCTTCTCCAGATCGTCGCCCGCGCCGGTGGTCTGCTGGTTGAGAACGACCTCTTCGGCGGCCCGCCCGCCGAGCAGGATCGTGATGCGATTGATCAGATATTCCTTCGAGTAGTTGTACTTGTCGTCGACCGGGAGCTGCTGCGTCAGGCCGAGGGCGCGGCCGCGCGGGATGATCGTCACCTTGTGGACCGGGTCGGTGCCCGGCAGCACGTCGGCCACCAACGTGTGGCCCGCTTCGTGATACGCGATCGTCCGCTTCTCGGCGTCGCTGATGATCATCGAGCGCCGCTCGACGCCCATCAGGACCTTGTCCTTGGCGCTCTCGAAGTCGGACATCTCGACGAGCTTCTTGTTCTGGCGCGCCGCCAGCAAGGCCGCCTCGTTCACGAGGTTCGCCAGATCCGCGCCCGAGAACCCCGGCGTCCCTCGCGCCAGGACCTTGAGCTCGACGTTGGGCGCCAGCGGGATCCGACGAGCATGGACGCGCAGAATCTCCTCGCGCCCCTTGACGTCGGGCCTGGGCACGACGACCTGGCGGTCGAACCGTCCGGGCCTCAGCAACGCCGGGTCGAGAACGTCGGGCCGGTTGGTGGCGGCGATGAGGATGACGCCCTCGTTCGTCTCGAATCCGTCCATCTCGACGAGGAGCTGGTTGAGGGTCTGCTCCCGCTCGTCGTGGCCGCCTCCGAGCCCGGCGCCGCGATGGCGCCCGACGGCGTCGATCTCATCCATGAAGATGATGCAGGGCGCGTGCTTCTTGCCCTGCTCGAACAGGTCGCGCACGCGCGAGGCGCCGACGCCCACGAACATCTCCACGAAGTCGGAGCCGGAGATCGAGAAGAACGGCACGTTCGCCTCACCGGCGATCGCCTTCGCGAGCAACGTCTTGCCCGTGCCGGGCGGCCCGACCAGGAGCACGCCCTTGGGGATCTTGCCGCCGAGCTTCTGGAACTTCTGCGGATCCTTCAAGAAATCGATGATCTCGCGCAGCTCTTCCTTGGCCTCGTCCACACCGGCGACGTCCTGGAACGTCACCTTGTTCTGTTTCTCCGAGATGAGCCGCGCCCGCGCCTTGCCGAACGACAGGGCCTTCGCGCCGCCCCCCTGCATCTGCCGCATGAAGAAGACCCAGACGCCGATGAAGAGCAGCATCGGCACCCACTGCAGGAAGATCGCGTACCAGGGGTTCGAGTCCGGCGGCTTCACCGCGATGCGGACGCCGCGGTCCTTCAGGGTCTTGATGAGATCCGGGTACTCGACGATGTACGTGCGTTGGGTCTGCGCCGAGTCCTTGAGCGAGTACGTGACGAGGTTGCCACGGATGACGACCGACTCGACGCGGCCCTGATCGACGGCCTTGAGGAATTCCGAGAAGTTCGGCTGCTCCTGGCCGCCCTGCTGCGCGCCTTGAAAGACCGTGAACAGGAGGATGACGATGAGGCCGATCACCATCCAGAGCGCGAGGTTCTTGTAGACCTGGTTCATGACCGCCCGGCCATTATAGCACCGGCTCGAACGCGGACACGGTGGTCAGATCCCGTCGAGCGCCGCGACGTGGGGCAGGTTGCGGTAGAGGCCGTCGTAGTCGAGGCCGTACCCGACCACGAAGACGTTCGGGATCGTGAACCCGACGTAGTCGAGGGTGACCTCCGTCTCGCGACGACCGGTCTTGTCGAGAAGGACGCACGTGCGCAGGCTCTGAGGACGGCGCGCCTCGAGCGTACGTTTCAACGCGGCCAGGGTGAGGCCGGTGTCGATGATGTCGTCGACGATGAGCACGTGGCGGCCCGTGATGTCGATGCTGAGGTCGGCGACGATCCGCACCGTGCCCGAGGAGCTGGTTCCCGCCCCGTAGCTCGACGCGCGGAGAAAATCGACGGTGAGATCGATCGGCAGCCCGCGCATGAGGTCGGCGACGAACGGCACCGCGCCCTGGAGAATGCCGACCAGCACGGGATTCGTCCCGGCGTAGTCGCGGGTGATCGCGCGGCCGAGCTCCGCGACGCGCGCCCTGATCTCCTCTTCGGCGACGAGCACACGCCCCGGCCTGGGAGCCGCCATCTCACCGGGTCGTGACGAATGCCGAGAGCGACCGCTCGCGGCCGATCCGGTCGGCGACCTCCTGGGCCGCTTCCCGCGTGGCGAAGGAGCCGACGCGCACGCGGAACCTGACAGCGGCGGGCGTGTCCAGCTGGAGGACGTACGCCTCGTGGCCCGCGGCCGCGAGCCGCGTGCGCAGGGCCTCCGCCGGCTCCCTTGCCTTGTACGCGCCGACCTGGACGGTGAACGCGGACTGGCTCGGCGTCGGGCCGGGAACCTCGGTCGCCACGACGCGGTCGGCCTTCGGCCACGCGTCGGGCCGATCGCTCTTCTCGCCGCGCGCGGGCTTCGACGGCTTGGCCGGTGGCGGCGCGGTCAGGGGCGCGGTCAAATCCTGGTAGAAGGTCAGCGTCGGAGTGGGCTCGGCCGGGCGCGCGGTCCGGTCTCCCCCTCGCGCCGGCGCCGTTTCCTTCGCTGGCTTCGCCGCCGTCACGCTCGGCGAGGACCGCGTCCCGGGCCAGAAGCGCCCGGCCATGACGCCGAGCATGAACGTGCCGCCGAGCACCGCGAGGCAGCCAACGAGGAAGAGAACCGAGGCCAACCGGCTTGGCTCGCGCCGCGCGCGCCCCGAGCGCAAGGCTACATGCTCTCCGGCGCGCTCACGCCCAGGAGATCGAGGCCGTTGCGGATCACGGTGCCCACGGCCGCGCAGAGCGCCAGGCGCGCGTGCATGAGGCGGCGGTCGTCCTGGATGACCCGGTGGTTCTTGTACCAGGCATGGAACTCGGCCGCCAACTGCTGCAGCCAATAGGCGACGCGGTGGGGCTCGAGCGCCCGGGTCGCCCCCTTGACGAGCTCCGGGAACTGCAGGAGCAGCTTGATGAGCGCCAGATCCGCGGGCTCCACGAGCGGGCTCGTGTCGACGTCGGCCAGAAGAGGCGCGGCGATCCCCTGCTCCGTCGCCTGGCGGAAGATCGAGCGAATGCGCGCGTGCGCGTACTGCACGTAGTAGACGGGGTTGTCGTTCGACTGGCGCGTCGCGACCGCGAGGTCGAACTCGAGCGGGCTGTCGTGACGGCGCGTGAGGAACGTGAACCGGGCGGCGTCGCGGCCGACCTCCTCGAGCAATTCCTCCATGAGCACGAACTCGCCCCGTCGCTTGGACATCCGCACGGGCTGCCCGTCGCGCAGCAGCGTGACGAGCTGGACGATCAGGACCTCGAACGCCTCGGGCGGGTGGCCGAGCGCCTGCATCGCCGCGCGGATCCGCGCCACGTACCCGTGATGATCGGGGCCGAGCAGGTTGATCAGTCGATCGGCCGCCGCGAACTTCACGTGATGGTGATAGGCGACGTCCACCGCGAAATAGGTCGGCTCGCCGTTCGAGCGTCTGAGCACGCGGTCCTTGTCGTCGCCGGCCTCTTCCCCCTCGGACGAGCGGAACCAGAGGGCGCCGTCCTGCTCGTAGCTGAGGCCACGCGACGCGAACTCCTCCAGCACCTTCTCCGGCAGGCGTTTGTCACGGACGTCGCGCTGCTCGGACGTCCAGACGTCGAACTCGACGGCGTAGTCGCGCAGGATCCGGCGCTGCGCGTCGATCATCCGCGCGACCGCATAGCGCCCGAAATGCTCGATCCGCTCGCGCTCGGAGGCGCCGTTGATGAGGCGCCCGCCCTCGTTGCGGTACGCCTTCGCGAGATCGACGAGGTACTCGCCGGGATAGCCATTCTCGGGGAGCGCGGCCGGCTCGCCGAACTCCTGCTTCACGCGTGCCTCGAACGAGCGCGCGAGCGCCTCGAACTGATTGCCCGCGTCGTTGACGTAGAACTCGGTCGTGACGTGGGCGCCTTGCGACCGGAGCAGCCGTGCGAGGGCGTCGCCCACCGCGGCTGCGCGCGCGTTGACGATGACCAGCGGGCCGGTCGGGTTCGCCGAGACGAACTCCACGCGGATGCGGCGGCCCGCCTGGCTCTCACCGCGCCCGTACGCGGCGCCCGCGGCGAGAATCTCTCGTAGCGCGACGGCGCACCAGGTCGGCGCCAGGAACACGTTGATGAATCCTGGGCCCGCGACCTCGAGACGCTCGACCTCGGGCATCGGCGGGAAGTTCTTCACGACGAGCTCGGCGATCTGCCTGGGCGGACGTTTCGCGGCTCGCGCCAGGACCATGGGAACATTGGTCGCGTAGTCGCCGTGCTCGGCCTGGCGCGGAATCTCCCACGCGCACTCCTCGGGCTCGGGCAGCCCCGCCTTCGCCAGCGCCGCCCGCACCCCTTTCGCCAACCGATCGGTCAGTTGCACCTTCGCATCAGGGTACCTGCGTACCGCTGCGTCATGACGAAGAAAAATGGCCGCGCGAGGCGCGGCACGCCCCGGGGCTGGGGACCCCGGCGTGCGAGACGAGCGAAAGAGAGAACGGTGCGAGCGCAGGACGTCGGGGGCCTGGGGTTGTGCGAGACACAATGAGGCCTGGAGCCGACGATCCAAAATGAGTGGCGACCGAGAGCGAGATGAGCTCCGCCGCGCGAACCGAGCGACGAAGAAGACTGACGAGCCGGAGTGTGACCGGAGCCGCCACCCGACCCCGAGCGAGCGTGCGAGCGCCTCTGACGAGCCGAGCGGCGACGTCGGCTGCGCGATCGTTTGCACTCGCCGACGACGAGTCGCGACGATCCTGGCGCTCCCGAGACGTGGACCTATGAGAGCGCCGGAGCACACGACGACGCTCTCTGGTGGCCAATCAGGTTCGGCGGTCCCGGGTCCTGCTCATTCAAACTCTCATTGTTCGAGATGTAAAGCCCCGTCAACACTCTCTAAAGAACTCGGACCAATGGACACCAGGACATGGGAACGTCAGCCCCATCGTATTCGGCGCGAGCCGAGCGGGCTTGGCAAGACGGTGGGCGCCGTGTTGCGATGGGAATCCATGCGCTCGCTCATCGCCTTCCTGGGCGCCGTCGCTGCCGCGTCTGGCGTGCTCGTGTGCTCAGCGGCGCACGCGCAGCGGCCGACGCCTTCGCCCCAAGGGTCGGAAGAAGACCCGACACGGCTGCCCGAGCTGAGCGTCACCGCGCCGGCGCGCCTGCCGGGCGCGCCCCTGCCGCTCTCGAGCGTTCCGGCGACGGTCAATATCGTGCCGGGCGATCGGCTCCGCGCCACCGGCGCCGTGACGCTCCAGGAAGCGCTGACACGTCTGCCCGGCGTGACGTCGAACGATCAGCAGGGCAATTCGTGGCAGATGGACCTCTCGTTCCGTGGCTTCCGGTCCACATCGGTCACGGGCGAATCGCAGGGGCTGAGCGTCTTCGTCGATGGCGTGAGGGTCAACGAGCCGACGGTGGAGGAAGTCAACTTCGACCTCTTGCCGCTCGACGACATCGAGCGCCTGGAAGTGATCCGCGGCCCGGCCGCGTTGTTCGGCCGCAATACCCTCGGCGGCGTCGTCAACATCATCACGCGACGCGGGGCGCCCGTGTACGAGGTCGTCCCCGGCGTCGAGGGCGGGAGCTTCGGGCGCCAGAAGTACCGCCTGCAGGTCGGAGGGGCGTCGGCGCCCTTCGACTACTACGTCGCCGGCACGTTCTTCCGCGAGGACGGCTGGCGCGACGTCTCGGAGTCGCGAGTCGGAAAGCTCTTCGCGAAGATCGGGCTGAAATCCGGCGAGACCGATGTCACGCTCTCGTACCAGCGCGCCGAGAACCGGATCGAACAGCCGGGGTCGCTGCCGTACTCGGACCTCAAACGAGACCGCACGCTGAACTACACGGGCGGCGACTTCTTCAAGCCGCTGGTGAACCTCGCGACCCTGAGCCTCCGGCAGGAGCTCGGGAGCGACCTCGCGCTCTCGCTGACCGGATTCGGCCGCTGGCTCGACGCCGAACAGTTCAACGTGAATCAGCTCGGCGCCAACGCACGCACGTTCACGGGGACCACATCGGCCGGAGGAACGGCTCAGGTGACCCACGAGGCGTCGCTGCTCGGGCGCGCCAACCGTCTGGTCGTCGGCGTGGACGCGGCGCACCACGAGGCCCGCGTGCGAGTGTTCGAGGAGACGAGCGGCGAGCGCGAGCTCGAGTCACTCATCGGCGACAACCAGACTGCGGTCGGGCTGTACCTCCAGGACACCTTGGACGTCGCGAGGAACATGCTGCTGGCGGGCGACCGCCTCGTCGCCACCGTCGCCGTCCGCTGGGATTGGCTGCGCCACGACATCGATGACCGGAGCCCGCCGGGGGATCGACCCAGCGCCGCCGGCGTGAGCACGTTCAGCCGCGCCAACCCCTCGATTGGTTTCAACTACAACCTCTCGCCAGCCTTCGGCCTCTACTTCAACTACGCCGAGGGGTTCCGAGCGCCTGCGTTTCTCGAGTTGACATGCGCCGGACCCGGCGCGATCTGCCCGGGGCTTCAGGCCGGCGTCGCGCCCGACCCTCCGCTCAAGGCGGTCTCGGCTCGCAACTACGAGGTCGGATTCCGCACGCGCCCCACTCGGTGGCTCGACGGCGAGCTGGCGCTCTTCCGTGCCGACGTCTCTGACGACATCTTCTCGATCTCTCCGAACGGCACAACGGGACTCTTCTTCCAGAACGTGGGCGATACGCGGCGGCAGGGCGTGGAGATCTCTGTGGACGCGAGAGCGGCGCAGAGCCTCGAGGCTCGCCTGAGCTACACCTATACCGAGGCGACGTTCCAGGATGACCTCGTGCTGGCCACGCCACGGCTGACCGCCGGCTGCGCCGCTCCACCCTGCACCCAGACCGTACGGGCCGGCAACGATCTGCCCCTGGTGCCCCGGCACAAGCTCAGTGCCAGTGTCGACTACCGTCCGACGCCCTGGCTCACCCTCTGGCTCAGCGCATCCTACGTCGCCTCCCAACGGCTCCGCGGCGACGAGGAAAATGTCGAGCGCTCACTCACGGACTACGTCGTCCTCAACGCCGGGCTCCGTACGGGATGGAGAGGCTTCTCGGCATTCATCACGGTCAACAATCTCCTCAACAATGAGTACGAAACCTTCGGAACTTTCGCGCCAAACGGGAAAGTCGCGGGCGCACCCGTCGAGCGCTTTCTGACCCCCGCGCCGCCGATCAACGTGCTGGCAGGAGCGAGCTACCGGTTCTAGGCCGAGAGCCCCAGGAGCGCCCTCGCCAGGACGAACGCGGCGAGCAAGAGAAGGAGACTCACGCCGGACGCCGCTCGGAGCACCCTCACCGACCGCTCGATGTCACCGACGATTGGCGCGGCGCCGGTGCCGAGGGTGTGGACGCTGGGCTTCTCGAGGACCACTCCGAGGGCGCCCGCCATCGCCGCGATCGTCCAACCCGCGTTCGGGCTTTCGGTACAGCGCCGTTCGCGTCGCAGGGTCGCCAGGGCGCCACGCGCGCTCTCGCCGGTCAGGGCCGCACCCACGACCAGGCTCAGGCCGGCGATTCGCGCCGGAATCACGTTCACGAGGTCGTCGAGTCGCGCCGCGCTCTTGCCGAAATACTCGAGCGGACCTCGGCGGTACCCGAACATCGAATCGGCCGTGTTGATCACCCGGTAGACCGCCGCCCACGCGAGCCCCCCGACGAGAAAGAAGAACACGGGCGCGACGAGGCTGTCGGTCAGGTTCTCGGCGACGGATTCGACGGTCGCCGAGACGACCTGCCGCTCGCCGAGCTCCGCCGTGGGCCGGCTCACGAGGTGGTAGCCGACCGCCCGGCGGGCCGCCGCGAGATCGCCGCGGTCCAGGTCGGCGGCGACGGCCCGCGCCGCGCCGACGAGACCCCGGAACGCGAGCAGGCATGTGAGGGCGAGTGCCTCGAGAAGGACGCCGGCGACCCCGAGTCGCTCGGCGAGCGCCGACACCGCGGCGCCGGCTCCTCCGGCGACCGCGGCGACGCCGACCGTGACCGCGACGCCACCGGCCAGGAGTGCCGCCGGTGAACCACGGCAGAGCCGACGCCCGCCGGCTGCGAGCAGCCGACCGATCCACGCGACGGGATGGTAGCGGTTCGAAGGATCCCCGAAAGCCAGGTCGATCGCGAGCGCCAGGAGCAGCACCAGAGGCTTCGCGATACCCGGACTCAGGCCCGGGGGAATGCGAGCCCCGCGAGCTTGGCGATGGCCGGCACGTCCACGGCCCGCGCCACCGCATCGGCGAGGCGCTCGTAGCGGTCGGGGGGTGGACTCCCCCAACGCGGGTCGGCGACGATCCCCTTCCGCACTGCCAGAGACCGCAGCAACTCCCGGCGAAGCGCATCGTTCGCGAATAGCCCGTGCAGGTACGTGCCGAGCACGGTGCCGGTCGCGTTCACCGCTCCGTCGACATCGTTCACCGAGAGCCCCCCACGCTCGACGATGGCGAACGGCGACGGCGAGCCCGAGCTCGTCCGACCCGCGTGTATCTCGTAGCCGGTGAGCTCGCCGCCGGCCGCGCCGGAGAAGGGCCCCGCCGCGCGGGTGGCCCGAGCCCGAACACGCACGGTCGTCTTGCCGAGAGCGAACGTGGTGATCACCGGCAAGAGTCCGAGGGCAGGAGTCGTCGGGGCGTCGGACTCGACGCGGTCCGGATCGTGGACCGCCTCGCCGAGCATCTGATAGCCGCCACAAATGCCGAGCACGGGACACCCGTTGGCCGCCGCGCCACGGATCGCGTCGGCGAGGCCCGTGCCGAGAAGCCACTGGAGGTCGGCGACGGTGCCCTTGGTGCCGGGAAGCACGATGAGATCGGCGCGGCCGAGCTCGCCCGCAGTGCGAACGAAGCGGACACCAACTCCGGGCTCCGCGGCCAGCGGCTCGAAGTCGTCGAAGTTGGCGATGAGCGGCAACCGGATGACCGCGATGTCGAGCACGCCGGGCGCGCCCCAGAGAGCCGAGTCGACCAGATCGAGCGAGTCCTCGGAGGGCATGAGCCCGGCTTCGAGGTAGGGAACGACACCGAGCACCCGCACGCCGGAGCGCGCGCTCAGCTCGGCGAGCCCGGCCCCCAGGACCGTCTCGTCGCCGCGGAACCGATTGACGATGAGCCCTTCGACGCGCGCACGATCCTCTGGCTCGAGCAGCGCCAGCGTGCCGAGCAGCGCTGCGAACACGCCGCCGCGATCGATGTCGCCGACGAGCAGCACCGGGGCGTCCGCCATTCGGGCCACACGCATGTTGACGATGTCGCTGTCGCGCAGGTTGATCTCGGCCGGGCTCCCGGCGCCCTCGATGACGACCAGGTCGAAGGTCCGGCGCAGCCGCGAAAGGCTCTCGGCCACGAGCGGGAGCAAGTCGCGATGCATGTGCACGTACTCGGGCCAGGACGCACTCCTGACCGCCCGCCCGAGCACCACGACCTGCGACCGGTGGCCGGTCTCGGGCTTGAGGAGGATCGGGTTCATGTCCATGGTGGGCTCGATGCCTGCGGCCGCCGCCTGGGCGGCCTGCGCCCGGCCGATCTCGCCGCCCTGGAGCGTGACAGCGGCGTTCAACGCCATGTTCTGCGACTTGAACGGCGCGACGCGGTAGCCGGCGCGCGCGAAGATTCGGCAGAGGGCCGCGACGAGCAGGCTCTTGCCGACGCCGGAGGCCGTGCCCTGGATCATGAGGCACGGAGCGAGGCCGCTCACCGCCCGAACCGGACGCTCAGCCCGGCGCGAAACGCATAGTCCGGCCCCGGTCCGGCGAGCGATGTCTCGACGGCCGCATCGAGGGCGACGCGCGCTGTCACGAAGAACTGAACGCCGGTGTCGAAACCCACGACGTCGCGGGCGCCGCGCTCGGCTTGCGAGGCATAGAAGAGCTCGACGTACGTCGACCACCGCTCGCCGAGCTCTCGACCGAGCGCAGCCGATGCGACTCCCTGGACCAGGTAGCCGCCAGGGTGCGACTGGCCGAGGCCGGCGAGCCCAGCGTTCACGTCCAGGCCGAGCCGCCACGGTAGATCGAAGCTTGCCAGACCGATCAGGCCGAAGTCCGGTCGATCGGGCCCGTGCGGCGCATGGGCGACCGCGAGCTTGACGAACGGCATGACGCCGAGCGAGGGCCACCAGGTCCCTTCCCGCTTCTCGAGAAAGCGGTACTTCCCTTTGAGGGAAACATCGCCGTTGCCCGTGTCGTCCTGCTTGCCGCGAATTCGGACGAGTGGCTCGCCCTCGAGGGTGACTTCGATCCGCTCCGTGAGTCCTATCCGCAGCGCGATGTCGAGGGTGAGCCGGCGCTCGTCGGGCTCACCGCCCGTTCGCGTCCGTGCGTATTCCACGCCGCTCTCGATCTGGAGAGCGCCGGGCGGGACGGTGCTGGTGCTCTGGGAGACGCTGGGACGGTCGACCTGGATGCGGTTCGCCTCGCCGGCGAGAGCGGCGGGAGCGCCGAGGGCCACGGCCGCGCAAACCGCGATGAGGCTGCGCGCCCGCGGCCCCACGGTCAATCGGCGGCGTATCGCCGCCGGAGCGCCTGCCAGAGCTCCGTTTTCTCCCAGCGCGGTTCCGGCAGGCGCCGCCAGTCCTCGTCGAAGTGCGCGTTCGGGAACAGGACCGTGATCATCTGCTCGCGGCGTCCGTTCCAGAGCCTGAGCCCCCACGTGGTGGGCGCGCAGGATCCGCCCTCCGTCCGGAAGAAGGCGGCGCGCGCCACGCGGCGGATGCGGGCGAGCTCTTCGCTCCGCGTGCCCCGGTGATCGTTGACGCACAAGTGGAAGTGCCAGGCGCCCGTGTCGACGGTCAGGTACCCGTCGAGCATCGTGACCTTCGGCGGCGAGGCGAACTGGATCTCGTACGCGGCACCCTCGATCAGCGGCCCCACCGTGAGCTTGGCCCAGTGCTCCGTGAAGAGCTCGGTGAGCAGACGCTCGACTGCGTCGCCCTCGACCGCCATGTCGTGATACCAGGTCGTGGTGCCGTCGAGGCCGCGCTCGATCGTCGGCGCCGTTCCATCGTGCATACCCACCTCCCCAGCGGCGGATCGGTGAGCATACTACTGCAGGTCGAAGACGACCGGCAGCCGCACCCGCAGGAGGCGCGGTACCAGGCCGGCGGGGAAGGGCTGGGGCGCCAGACTCCGCACCGCCTGGAGCGCGGCCTCGTCGAGCAGCGGATGCGAGGACGAGCCCGTGATCGAGACCGCGCTGATCGCGCCGTCCGGCTTGATGAAGATCTCCAGCTGAACGGTGCCCTTGAGTCCTTGTCGGCGCGCGGCCGGCGGATAGCGGAGCGACTCGACGATCCGCCGTCTGAAGGTCCTGAGGTAGGCCCCGTACTCGGATCCAGGCTCGCCTCCTGGCGGCCCAGCCGGCGCGAGTGCCACACCCGCTCCCGAGCTTTCATCGGGCGCCGACGATCCCTGCGTCGACCGGCGGCCGACGCCGTCGGATGCCGTGCCGGCTCGCTCAGCGCTGGCGCCGGAATTCGGGCGGACCGCGACCGTCGAGGTGGTCGCCGAGGTTCGCGCCGCGCTGCCCGGAGCTTCCTCGCGCACCGGAGCCGGGGCGACAGCGGGCTCCGGCTCACGGGGTTCCGGCGGCTTTGGCGGGGCGACGTCCCGCTCCGGGGCGGGCTCGGGATTGGGCGAGGGCGCGGAGGCGACGGCTGGCGGCGCCGCGGTCGACGAAGGCGGGCTCGGCGGCGTTACCCGCGACGGGCTCGCCGCAGCCGGAGCCTCCGCGCGCCGGATCGCGCGACTGGAGCCAGCCCGCTCCGGTCTCGGGGCCCCCTCGTCTCGTACGGTTTCCGGCTCGGAGAGATCGACGAGCAGGGCACTCGGGCGCGACTCGCCCGAGGCGAAGACGAAGAGCAATGACAGCGCGACGCCGTGAACGATCAGCGAGGCGAGCAGCGTCAGCAATGGGGGTCGTGGCGTCACGGATGCTCCTCGATCCAGCGCCGGATCCCGGCGCCCAGCGCCGTGCGGGTCGCCCGTGCCACGACCCACCCGAGGTCGCTGATCGGGCCGCCAAACCGACAGAGCGCGCCACGCCCGGTCGCCGCGACGACGACCGCGTCCGTTGAGGTGCCGCTCGCCACGCGGCCATCGTCGCACCGAACACCAGCAGCGGCCAGCAGAGCCGTCTTCACCTCCGTGACGGTCATGACGGCGTTGACCAGCGCCGCCGGCTCGGGCGCGGCGTCCACGACGACGATCGCGTTGATCGTGGACGGCGCCCACAGGGCGACCGGACTCGCTCCAGCCGCAACCCGGTTCGAGAGTCCGACGGTGACGACCGCCAGCGCGCTCAGCTCGGGTCCGCTCGCTTCGGCGACCTCCGCCTTCTCGGTCCACGCCGACGTGAGAAGGCCGACCCATGGCTCGCGAATCCCGCGCCGCTCGGCGAAGGGGGGCAGAAGACCGTCCGCCGCGTCCTGGGAGAGATTCTTCGGGACGTGGAGGTTCACGATGGCGCGTGCCGTGGTGAGCCCGCCCCGCACGAACGCCGACGAGAGGACCGTCAGCGGCTCGCGGGCCGCGACGACCACGGCCTCACGGTCCACCGCGACTTCGATCCCGTCGATCATTCGCGCGCTACCCCTCTCGCGACTGACATCGCTCCCCGCGCGTCTCACTGACCAGGCCAAACGACGAGCGGCATCTTGGTCTCTAGGCGCGCCTCGGCCGGCGGGGCCCAGCCCCGCGACGGCCTGCGGCGCGCACCGCCATGGCGCGTCACCTGGCTCGGCCCCGGCAGTCTAGAACGTCATGCGCAGGCCGGCCAGAGCGTTGATCCCCAGCGCTGGAAACCCGCGTACTTCCGCGTAGTCCTCGTTGGTCAGATTCTGGATGCGAGCCCATAGATCGACCGACTGGACGAACGCGTGCCGCTGGAAGAGCCGATAGGTGCCGCCGGCGTTCAGCACCGTGTAGCCGCTGTTCCACACGTAGGCGCCGCCCCCGATCGGCTCGAACTGCTTGCTCGTCCACTGGAGCTGCGAGAAGAGCTCGAGGCGCGGCATGGGACGCCACGTCAGC
>Ga0066709_100001328_pt1 | contig 16088 bp, 13 predicted proteins | sample GraSoiAngelo_158_FD_79665 | JGI IMG/M metagenome (GOLD analysis project Ga0066709, IMG submission 79665) | Grasslands soil microbial communities from the Angelo Coastal Reserve, California, USA - 14_1009_16_30cm | ecosystem: Environmental > Terrestrial > Soil > Grasslands | place: USA...
CACGGCTGGGTACCCAGCAGCGCGCTCGGAACCCTGCACGTCGTGCGCGGTTATCTGCTGATAGATCGAGAGCGCCTGCGCGCCACGCTGTTCCGCAATGGGCGGGCGATCTTCCGCGCGCCAATCGGGGTCGGAAAGGCGAGCACGGTCACGCCCGCCGGGCAGTTCTATGTGCTCGAGAAGCTGACAACGCTCGGCGATCCGTTCTACGGGCCGTATGCGATCGGCACCAGCGCATACGCGCCGACGCTGAGCGAGTGGCCCGGCGGGGGTGTGGTGGGGATCCACGGCACGAATGAACCGCAGCTGATACCAGGGCGGCCCTCGCACGGCTGCATACGCATGCGCAACGGCGATATCACGCGCCTGTGGCACGCGATCGGGCTCGGCACGCCTATCGAGATCGTCTGAAGGCGAACAGGTCACGCGCACGCCTGTGCCGGCGTACGGACAGGCGAGCTCGCACGACGGGGCCGCTATGCGGCGGGCGTTCCTTGGGTGTCTGACATCGCGCCCGCGTCGAGCACGGACGCGACCTGATTGACCCCCATCCCGGCCTCGTAGAGCATGTAGCGATCCTTGCCGGCTGCCTTGGCCGCATACAGAGCGAGGTCGGCGTCGCGCAGCAGCTGATCGACGGTCCTGCGCGATCCCACCGCGATGCCAACGCTGGCGCTCATGGCGGCTACCTTTCCGTTCGCGAGGCTGACGGGACGGCGTAGGGCGTTCACGAGCCGCTCGGCGACGCGGTCCGGACGGGGCTCGCCGGAGGAGGAATCGAGCAGCACGACGAACTCGTCTCCGCCCAGCCGGCCCACGATGTCGTGATCGCGCACCACGCCACCCAGCCTCTTCGCGACGACCTTTAGCAGTTCATCCCCGGCGGCGTGCCCAAGCACGTCGTTTATCTCCTTGAAGCAGTCCACGTCGACGAAGAAGGCAGCGCTGATGCAGCCCTGAGCCAGCATTTCTTCCGCACGAGTGATGACCAGCGCACGGTTCGGCAGTCCGGTCAGGTTGTCGTGCATGGCCTGGTAGGAGAGCTCGCTGGTCTTCTCGCGCACGAGCGACAGCGCCCGCGTGCGCCCGGTGGCCAGCACGAACACCAGCACGGCCACGAGCAAGCTCAAGATCGTCCCGCCGAGCAGCAGCGTGAGCGCGTTTCGGTCGCTCAGCATGCCGCTCGCGCTGGCCGCCGCGAAGCTCTGCACAGTCCAGCCGTTGTGCAGGTCGATGGTCGCGCTCTGTGCGCCGGCGGGCGCCACGCGGCTGCTGAACATGGCATCCGATCGCCCCGCGTGGTAGTGGAATCTCACCGCCACGTGCGGGTGACCCTCCAGGGCCGCCCTCAACACGACCTTCGGGACCAGCGACTCCCCGAGCCAACCCACGAAGGTGTCGCGCCGGGCAGCGACCGTCGCCGGCACCACCCCGCCGGCATAAACGGGCGTCTGTACAGCCAAGGTCGTGATGCTCCCTTCCGCGAACGGCAAGTAGCTGCTCTGTCCGGAATCACGCGCGGCAATCAGAGACGGCTCCACGGCGCAGTAGTCCATGCCCGGGGGAAGCGTTGCCACCGCGCTGCGCACGATTCCGGCCGCAGCGAAGCAGTAGTACCGTCGCGTGCCCTGCGGCACGACGTCAAAGGCGCCCCTCGATTCCGGCGGCTGACGGCTCGCGGGCAGGATCGGGTCGGCCAGCATGCGCGCCTTGAATGCGTCGAGTCTGCGCGCGGGCACGAGCACGATGAGGCCGAGGTCCTGCAGCTCGGGATAGCGCTGCAAGGCGCGGACCGACGCCGCCCAGCGGTCGAACTCTGCGGGCGTGACGTGCGGGTTGCTCGCGACGTATGCGCTCGCGCTGATCACCAGGCCTTCCTCTTGCTGGATCGCGAGCTTGAGCGTCGACGCGATCTCGGCTGACGCCAGGTTGAACGACAAGCGCGCCTTGGCGCTATCGCTGTGAGCCACCGCTCGCGCTCCGAGGACCGAGGCTAGGATGCCCGCGCCAAGCAGCAGCCCCGTCGCGAGGATCGAGACGCTGCGGCGATCCTCGGTCAACAGTCCGAGACGACGGCCGACGTTTGCGAACCGCCGGACATGCGCACCGAAGCCACCGACCGGGGTGGCCGGGCGGCGCGGAATCCGTTGTGCTGAGCTATGACGCGCGATGCGGGACACGATCTGCTTCGCTCGCCCCACCTACGGTGCGGTTTGTGAGGTCGACATCGCGTTTCCGGTCGGTCTCGCTTGACGGTTCGCGGCCTCATGTGGACGGATGGTCCAAGCGCGACGGGCGTCCGGGCGCAACCGCGATCGCGGCTAAAGCAGCGTTTGCAGCGCCGGTTGTTCGCACCGCCGGCGGCCGTCCGGGCAGCCGCTTGAGCCACAGGGGGACCGCGTAAGATCGGTCCTCCAGGGGGACTGGTGTATCGGTAACACGGTGGTCTCCAAAACCGCAGCGCGAGGTTCGACTCCTCGGTCCCCCGCTCCGCGCAGCGGCGCGACAGCAGTCCAGGTTGGGCCTGCCTATGTGGTCTCGACGCCGAACGGGAAGCCGGCCCTGTGAGGGCGGCGCTGCAGACGCGCTACCACCACCTCGGCGATGCGTCGCATCCGTCGCCCGGCCTTGCGGATGACGAGCCCAGGCGGCCGATGCTCGAGCTCGTCGATCGCCTGCTCGACCAACGCGGCCGACCTCGACAGGGTTTCGACCGTCGCCGTCGGTCGATCGGCGCAGACCTGAGCAAGCAGTGCGCTCACGCGAGCAGGGTTCGGGGAGATCGGCAGCCCGGCCTTATGCCACAGTTCGACCGCCCGGCGATGCGATCCGCGGGAGCCGCTGCGCAGCTCCGCCAGCCGCTGGTCGCCCGCTGCGATGCGCGCGATCAGACGCTCGATCTCGGGGGTGGTCTCCTCGATGTCGTAGCTCGGGTAGAGCCCGATCGATTTGATTGACCGGGCGGGCGTGGCATAGCTGGGCCCGTAGCGGTGGTCGCGCAGGAACTCATGAGCGGACCTCGGCGCGGGAAAGCGGCGTCCGTGCAGCGAAATCTCGCCGATCGGCACGATAAAGCGCTCGGGAAAGGCCAGGCGCGAGGCCATGCCGGGCCACGCGTACGAGGTGTCCTCCAACGGCAGCAGCAGCCCGTCGCGAACCTCCCAGAGAAACAGGTCGACGTGCAATTCGTTGACCTCGCTGTAGAGGATTCGGATCACACCCTGCTGGCTTGTGTCGAGACAGTAATCGGCCGCGGCGATCTCCTCCGAAAGGGCCAGCACCGCTTGCTCCTGGCGCTGGAGCATGCTGAAATCGACGTCGTTGTCCCACCGAATGAGCTCCCCCTCGCGCACCGCTCCGAGCAGGGTCCCGTAGTCCAGCCAGTGGACGATTCCGTGGCGCGCCAGCAGGTCGCTCGTGAACCCCATCAGCTCCAGCAGATGCTGGGTGCAGCATTCGGGCCGCACCGAGTCCTCCCCCCAGTTCGAGAAGTCGCAGGCGCGGGTAGACCGCGTGCACGGCCGACGTGTAGGGTCGCTCATGCCCTGCGTGAGCTCGAGCCCGGGATTGGCCAGCCAATGAACGAGCCGTCCCGTCCTTGAGACACCGAGGGCATGCGGGTTATCTTAGACCGGCTGCGTCTCCACGGAAAGAGCGACCACTGATGCAAGCGATCATATTGGCGGCGGGTTACGGGCGTCGGATGCGACCGCTGTCCGACCGCTGCCACAAGGCGCTGCTGCCGATCGGATCCACGACGATCCTCGCGCGAATTGTCGACGGCCTGCGCGAGCTCGAGGTCGGGGACATAACCGTCGTAACTGGCTATCGAGCCGAGGATGTCGAACGTTATCTGCACGAGCGCTACCGCGAGACGCGCTTTCAGTTCGTCAACAACCGCCGATATGACGAAACCAACAACATCGTGTCGCTGTCCATGGGGCTCCAGCAGATGCAGCTCGAGCACGACCTGATCCTCGTCGAGTGCGACCTGTTGTTCGAGCCTCGTCTCCTGCGCAAGCTCCAGGCACCCGACGCCGGCAACATCGCTCTCGTCGACCGCTACCGCACCGGCATGGACGGAACGGTCGTTTCGGTGTCCGACGGCCTCGTGCGCGCGGTGTTCCCACCACACATGCAGGGGCCCGACTTCCAGTACGACGACAAGTACAAGACACTCAACATCTATCGGTTCAGGCGCGACTTTTGCGTCAATACGCTGGGTCCGCTGCTCAGCGTCTACGCCAACCAGGTCGACGCGAACTCCTACTACGAGCTCGTCCTGGGAATGCTCACCCATCTGCCTGCGCACCGCATCGCGGCTGGCGTCGTGGACGGTGAGCAGTGGGCGGAGGTCGACGATCCCAACGACCTCGCCGTGGCGCGCTTCCAGTTCGAGCCCGAGCGGCGCGCCGAGATCCTCGACCGGACCTTCGGCGGGCAGTGGGATCTGGACGTGCTCGACTTCTCGTTCATGCGCAACTCCTACTTCCCCACCGAGGGGATGCTCGCGGCGATGCGCCATGCGCTGCCGGCGCTGATGAAGCGCTACGGCTCGACTCAAGAGGTGCTCAACGAGAAGCTCGGCTGGTTCCTGGGCCGCGACCCGCGACGCCTGCAGACGCTGCATGGAGGCACGCAGGCGTTCCCCATCCTGCTCGAGCTGTTCGCCGGGCGGACCGTATGCGTCCCCAAGCCGACGTTCGGCGAGTATCGCCGCTTCGACAATGCGAACAATTACGAGGACCTGCCCGGGATTGACTTCGCCGAGCTCGAACGCACGGCCGATAGGGCAGAGGTCGTCGTGGTCGTCAATCCGAACAATCCCACCGGCACAACGCTGCCCACCAGCGAGATCTACGCGCTCGCCGCGCGGCACCCCTCGAAGACGTTTCTCGTCGATGAGTCCTTCAACGGCTTCAGCGCAGAACCCTCGATCGAGTCGGCGCTAGAGCGTGAGCCACTGGCCAACGTTCATGTGCTGGTCAGCCTCAGCAAGGTGCTCGGCGTGCCGGGTCTGCGGATCGGCTACGTCTACTCCCACGATTCGGACTTCATCGAGGCGGTGGGGCGGCGACTGCCGATCTGGAACATGAACTCGGTCGCCGAGTACTTCCTCGAGCTGCTCTTGAAGTTCCGGCCTGAGCTGGATGCCTCCTTCGAGCAGACGGTCCGCGATCGCGAGGAACTGGGCGAGAGGCTGAGCGCCCTGCCCGGCATCGCGGAGGTCTATCCGAGCGGCGGTGACTTCTTGCTGGTCCGCTTGGACGCGCCGCAGGCGGCCGGCGCCGCCGTGAGGCGATCGCTGCTGGCCGAGCACGCGATCGAGGTGAAGGACGTCTCGAGCCGCATCCCGGGCGCGTTCGCGCATTTGCGCATCGCTGTGCGAAAGCCCCACGACAACCAGCTGCTGACCGATGCCCTGCGGAGCTCACTGCCGGTCGTGATCGATCAGCTTGCAGCGGTGGCGTCTGCCTCCGGCGATCGGTTGACGTCGCGCTGAGACGGTCGCCCCGGGCCCGGCGGCGGCGCCGGCGCTGCGGGTCGCACGCCGCGTTCTAAGCCAGAGCGCCGCCCGGGCGGCGCTCGATGCCAGCTTCGCCAGCGATCAGGATCAGGCTGACCATCTCCGGTGCGAACAGGCCGTGCTCGACCACGCCGGGGGCGGCGGCCAAGCTCGCGGCCAGCTCGCGCGGGTCCCCGATGGGCCCCGTGTAGTCGGCGATCAGGCCTCCATCCGGGCTCACCTGGGCGCCGTCGCGCAGCCTCGCGTGGCCGAGCCTTGCGAGGGTCGCGTGGGCGCCAAAGCGAACGAGCTCCAGCGGCACCGGTGGTTCGAGCTGGGCCACGGCCTTCTCCGCCGAGGCGATCACCACGAAGCGCCCGGCCGCCGCGGCGACGATCTTCTCGCGCGTGTGCGCCGCGCCTCCTCCCTTGATCAGCCATCCGCACGGGTCGACCTGGTCAGCGCCGTCGATCGCCAGGTCGAGCTCATGCAGGTCATCCAGCCCGCGAACCGTCAATCCCAGCTCGCGCGCGAGGCGTTCAGTGGCCGGCGAGGTAGCCACGCAGATGAGCTCGCGCAACTCGCGCTCGGCCAGGGCCGGCAGGAGGTAGGCGACCGTGGAGCCAGTGCCCAAGCCCAACCGCATGCCATCGACCACCAGCTCGGCCGCCGCCTGTGCGGCCGCCTGCTTGTGGCGGGCCGTCGCGGCGTCGCTCAGCCGCCGCGGCCGTTGCCGCCCAGTCGCACGCGGGGGCGCCATGGCGCGGACGTTACTGCCACGGCTCCACCGGCGAGGCGTAGTCGCTCCGGGGCTTCGGGCCGGTGCAGCAGGAAACCCTGGCCCAGCTCGCAGTTCAACTCGCGCGCCAGCGCGAGTTGACGATCCGTTTCGACCCCCACCGCCACCGCCGTCAGGCGCGCTTGATGCGCCAGCGCGATGATCGCTGCGACCATCGCTCGCGCCTCGCGGTCGTGAGTGAAGCTCTGGATCAAGCGGCGGTCGAGCTTGAGCAGGTCCAGCGGGAGGTTGCCCGGCAGACTCAGCGACGACTCGCCGGTGCCGAAGTTGTCCAGGGCGATCGCCACGCCGAGGCGCTTAAGCGCCGTCAGGGTAGCCCGCGCGCGCTCCGGGTCGCGCAGTACCGCCTCCTCGCTGACCTCCAGGCAAAGCGCGCGGCCCGGCAGGTGGAAGCGCTCGAGCTCCTTGCGCACCCGCTCGGCGAGGTCGACCGCGCTCAGCTGGCGCGCGGCAACGTTGACCGAGATCGGGATCGCGGTACCCGCGCGGAACCACGCCGCGGCTTGAGCGCATGCCGTGTGCAGCACCCAATCGCCGATCTGCACGATCAGCTCGCTGTCGCCTGCACGGGGCAGGAAGGTCGAGGGCAGCAGCTCGTCGATCGTGGCTTCCGCTGCCCCATCGGGGTGCCAGCGGACCAGTGCCTCGCAGCCCACAGCACGTCCGCCGGCGAGCGGCAGGATCGGCTGGTAGGTGAGCATCAGCTCCTGTCGGGGCAGTGCGTTGAGCAGGCGTTCCTCGATCTCCAGGTGTGCGGTGATCTCCCGACGCAGGCTTTCGTCGAACAGTTCCGGATGACGTCCGCCCGCGCCCTTGGCGCGATACATCGCCACGTCGGCCTCCCGTAGCAGGGTCTCGGGGTCGGCCTCCGGGTTGCGCGAGACCGACACGCCGACGCTGGCGGGCATCGAGACCTCCGCCGAGCCAACCTTGAACGGCTCCTTCAGCGCGCGCAGCGTCCGCTCCGCGAGCGCTAGCGCTTCGGCATCGCTCTCGATTTCCTCGCCGACGATCACGAACTCATCGCCTCCCAGACGGGCTACGGTGTCGCTGTCGCGCATCATTTCCTCCAGGCGCTGAGAGACGGCGATCAGCAGCTGGTCACCGATCTCGTGACCGAACGTGTCGTTCACAGCCTTGAACCGGTCCAGATCGATGAACAGAAGCGCCACCACCCCTTTGCTGCGGTGCAGGCGTGAGAGCGCCTGTCGCGTGCGGTCCATCAGCAGCAACCGGTTGGGCAGGTGCGTCAACGGATCGTGCAGCGCCTGGCGCTCGAGCCACATCCGGTCGGTCATGTCCCTGGCGGCCGCGTACCACGTGTCGCCATCGCAGCGCGCGCTCCACAGCAGCCATCGCCACGAGCCGTCCCGGTGGCGGTAGCGGTTGGTGAAGTTCTCCAGGTGGGCCGGGTGCCTGCTGCCCGCGAGCATCAGCCCCAGCGTCTGCTCGGTGTCATCGGGATGGATTAGCTCCTGGATCGGCCTTGCCAGGAGCTCCTCGCGAGTCCACCCCAGCACGTGTTCCCAGGCAGGGTTGAGCAGCGTGAAGCGGCCATCGAGCGAGATCGTGGCCAGGAGGTCGCTGGTCATCTCAAACAGGCGCGCGATCCGGGCGCCGTCCGAGTCGCTGCCCTCGTCAGGCGGCGATGGCGCGATCGCGTCCGTGAGGCCGGCGAGAGCCTCGGACTCGGTGCTCGTGGGGTGCCGCATGCTCGCTAATCACGTCGGCCCCCCGATCCGCTTGCTCGGTCCACGATGGTGGGGATGGACGGATTGACTAGGTAGGAGCCCCTATGGCGGGCTTTGGCTTGCCAATGCGGATCGTCGGCTCTGAACGGGGCGCTCGCGCCAGGATTCGCGCCAGTTTTGCATGGGCGGTGCTCGGGCGTGACCCCCGGCGAACCGCGGGCCCGGCTCTAGACGTTCACAGCCGTCCGCGCCAATGAACCATTCCCCCCCTCGACGGAGGAGTTTCTCGTCGGGCTGATGCTCGCGCGCGCACGTGCGCATACGCGCTAAACGCCCTTCCTCGTCGCCCGGCTGCGCGGCCCCGCGAGCCCCACTCAGCCCTCAACGACTTGCGCCAGCCTCGCCGCGGTGTCCGCCCGCTCCAGGTAGGCATCGAGCCGACCCGCGGCCTCGTCCTCGTCGCCCGGCATCAGGTGCGCGTAGCGGTCCAACGTGATGCTGATGTTGGCGTGACCCATGTACGTCGAGAGCGCCTTCGCGTTGACGCCAGCGGCGATCATCAGGGAGGCGAACGTGTGGCGGCACTCGTGGGTGATCGGCTGCAGCAGCTCGACGCGGGTGACGCCATCACGTCCCGAGCGGACCGTTTTCAGCACCCCAGCTCGCGCCAGTCTCGCGCCAGTTGCGCCAGTTTTCTATCGAGATTTATCGAGATCAATCGAGGCTGATTCGGCTCTGACAAGCGAAAGTTAGCTCTGCGTTGACCCCGCCGACGGATTGACCAGCTCTGAGCGTACCGCCGCTGCCCGCGGCGGCGGCTGGCCCCGCGAGGAGCTGGTCCGGATGCGTCTGGCTTCGCGCCGAGACGGCCTACTGGCGGGTCGCGCCCAGTGGCGCGGCTGGCTCGGCGGGAACGTGCCGGGACGGCGCGGGGGCGTCCCTGGTGGGCTGATCGCCGCGCAGGAAGCGCCAGATCGACAGGCACATGAGCAGCGTGATGATCGCCGCGCTCGACAGGCACCACTCGCAGATGTGGTGGATCGAGAACACCTCGCGACCGGTCAGGTACGCGCTGAAGCCGAAGCCCACCACCGTGAAACCCACGGCGGCGAAGCGGCTTGACTCGCTCTCCGGGGCTAGCAGTGCGGCGAGGATCGTGACGTAGCCGATCAGGCCGATCAGCGCCACCGGCACGCCGGCGAGTTTGGAGTATTCGGAGGTCTGCACGATCTCGCAGCCGCCGCCGTTGCGGCCGCACAGCGGCTTGATCCCCGCGTAGTGGATGTATGTCAGGTAGCTGGCCACGCCGATTCCCAGCACCGTAAGGGCCAGCAGTGTGATCCGCAGTGTGCGCGCGCTCATTGGCCCTAGGCTTTGGCGGCGGCTTCGATGCCGGCCACGAAGGAGGCCGGATCGGTGAAGGAGGCGGCTTCGAACTTCTGCAGCGTCGTTCCAGTCTTGCCGAGCGCAAACGAAGGCGTGCCGGTGAAGCCGTAGTTGTTGGCTGCCTGGGCATCGGTGGTCGTGACCGCGTTGGCGAGTTCCGGATCGGAACGGTCGCTCCTCCACTTCGCCAGATTCAGGCCGGGCACCTGCTGTGCGAGGGCCTGGAGGTAGCTTTCGGTGACGTAGCCCGTGTTCTCTTCGCCCTGCTGGTGGTAGAACAGCTCTCTGTAGTTGCAAGCATTTTTCTGCTTGCCGGCCGAGAGCACCGCGATCTGCTGGGCCCTGAACGTTTCGGGTTCTCTGGTAGCCGTCTGGAACGAGCGGTACTCGATCTTCAGCCTCCCCGGGCGGACGTAGCTTTCGATCAGCGGCCTCAGCGCACCGAGGGTGAACTCGCGGCACACGGGGCACTCCAGGTCGCCGAAGTACTGCAGCGTCACGGGCGCGCTGGGGCTGCCGAGCGTGTCACCGTTCTGGGGGATCCCGCCCACCAGCGAGCTGACTTCGGTAACGACTGCGCTTTGCTGTTTCTTGCCAACTGCGATGCCTTTTTTTGATCCCCCGCCGGTCGCCACGACGATTCCGATGATGACCGCGACGACGATCGCGGCGACGATGCCCAGTTGGATCAGGCGCGTGCGCCGCAGCGCGCTGGCGGCCTGCTGCTGCTCGAGTTCTCGGCGCCTGGCGCGCGCCTGCTCGCGGCGCTGCTTGCGCGTCAGGTCTTGCTCGTCGCCTTCCGCCGTGCTCATCGGGCTCCTTTTACAGCTGGCTGCTCAATGCTGCCTAAGTACTGTAGGGGGTCTGCCAGAGCCCCTGCAGCGCGGAGGAATCAGCGCTGGCCTCGCCTTCGAGGGGGCAAGGCGCAAAGATGGTGCTCGGCCCCTGTAGCTCAACCGGATAGAGCACCGGCCTTCTAAGCCGGGGGTTGCTGGTTCGAATCCAGCCGGGGGCGCTTCGGCCGTCGTGCGGCGGCCCGCGATGTTCCTCCTCACCACGCTGGCCTACCCGCCGTGCTGTTGCTGCTTTGCGCAGCGGCGGGGCTGCTGGTCGACGCTTGCAGCGGGCGCTGGCTGCCGGCAACACCAGCTACCCCTCCGGATCGGACGCGCTGTTCGGCGGCAGCGCGTTCCTGCTACCGCTGCCGCTGATCTGGGCCTTTCAGCCGTTCAACGCGTTCATGCTCGCGTGCGCGGCTGGACCGGCGTGGCTGCTCGCGCGGCGCGCCGGGCTGCGCGGGGGCTGGGCCGCTCTCGCGGCGCTGACGGAGACGATACCGGCGCTCGTATACGGCTACGAGCTTCTCGGCTCGGTCAAGGAGATAACGGCGCTGCCCATGATTCTCGCCCTGGGCGCGCTCGCGGGCATCGGCGCTGGCTGGCGGGCCCGGCGCGGGGTTCGCTCCCGTTCGCTCTGCTGGCGGCGGGCGGCACCTCGGCGCTCGGGCTGGGCTTCGCGGTCTGGGTGCTGGCCGCGACAGCGGTGCTCGTGCTCGCGCTCGTCGGCGAGCTGCGCGCCGGTCGCCAGAGCGCCGGCGGCGTGGCGGCATTGGTCGCCGCGGGCGTGCTGGCCGCACTCGTCGCCGCCCTGCCGACGTGGGTCGACCTGTCTGGCTCGGTCAATGTGGCGCAGGACATCGCCTCCACGTCCAACCCGGGAAATCTGCGCAAGCCGCTGCAGGCGATCCAGGCGTTCGGTGTGTGGCTGCGGGGCAGCTACAAGCAGTCACCGTTGGGAGCGGCCCTGGGCATCGCGCGGGCGCTCGTCGCCGTGGCGGCGCTGGCCGCGCTGCTGGGCACGGTGCAGCTGCTGCGCCGCCGCCGCGTGGCGCTGACCGGGTGGCTCGTGCTGATGCTTGCCGCGTGGCTGGCGTTGGCGGCGTCGGCGACAACGTGGGGGAAGGCCAAGGAGCAGATGCTCACCTCGCCGGTCGTCGTGCTGCTCAGCTGGGCCGGGATCGCCGCCCTGCTGGGGTCCTCCCGGTCGCGGGTCGCTACTACCAAGCCTGGAGACGGGCCACGCGCGCGCCCAGCGCGCGCACACACCTCGTGCCGACGGCCGCCCCGGGATCGTCCGGCTGCGCGTCGATCGCGAGCCTGGCGCGCTCTGTGCTGCTACACGGGCTGGCGCGTAGCCGCTTGGTGGCCGCCGAGCCGCCCGAGCGCGTGTCGATCGCGCTCGCGAGCGCGTCGCACCCCCAGGCCGGGGGAACCAGCGCCAGGGGCTCGTGCTCAGCCGCCCGGCCGTCTGGTCGCCGATTTCCTGCTCCCGCGCGTGGGCGAGTGGAGGCTGTGGCTGCCGGGGCAGATGATGCCCGCGATCGGCGTGAGCATCGACGGGCGCCGGCTCGACTCGGTGGTAGGCAGCTGGCCGGCAGCTCGCTCGTCCCCGACACGATCGACGCGGGGAGCGCGCGCATTGCCGCGGGGCGCCATCGCCTGGTGCTCACCAGGGGCGGCTTCAGCCTCGCCCCCGGCAGCGCCGGTTCGGCCGTGCTGGACGCGGCTTCCTCACTCCAGCCGGGTTCGCCGTGCGCACGCTGCGAGAGGTGCCGGTGGCCGACTGGCGCGCGCTGTGCGGGCGCGCCTATCAGTGGCTCGAGGTGATCAGCGCAGCGTGAGCAGCAGCGCCGACGAGGGAGCGACGGCAAGCGCGATCAAGCCTCGATGCCTGGATACGCGGGAAAGCGTCCGCGGTTCGCTCCAGGAACCGTCTGACTGCACGCTGCGCCCGCCCAGCAGCACGCCCGCGCCCGCCGTCGGCGACGGCGCCGTCAGCGCGAGGATCCTCGCGCCGCCGTAGCGACGGCCTACATGCAGATGCAGCAGGACGCGCGCCGAGCCCGGCGGGTCGTCGTCGACCACCACCAGATGAAGGCGTCCGCCAGGGGCCTTCAGCGCGGTGACGCTCAGATTCGCGCGAGAACCCGGCGGCCCTGGCCAGGCGAGCCTGGTGGGCGGCACCGGCAGATCGCCGATCAGGGCCTTCGCGAGCAGCAGCGCGTACCACTCCGGGCGCGCGCTCAGCGCGCCGCTTTCAAGGCGTTCGGGGGTAGGGGCGCACAGTGGTGCGTAACCGCGACAGTTGGCCACGGCGCCGTGGAAGTTGATGCCCGCGACTCCTGCCGCCATGCTGCGCGCGATGTAGGACACGGCCCACAGGGCCGAGGCGAACGTGTCGCTGACGCCGGCTCGCCCGCCGCAGGAGACCGAGTTGGTCTCGTCGAGGCGAAACCCGACCCTCGCGGCCCGAGCCACGCGCATGTATCGATCGAGCGAGGCGTCCTCCGCACGCCGCGTTGCCACGCTCAGGAGCCGTTCGATGCTGGGAGCCGGCGCTTGATGGCAGCCGAGCGGGTAGTGATGGCCGGTCAGCAGCCGGGGCTGCAGCCGCGCGGCCTCGCCGCCGCCCCAGCCAGCGAATGCCGCCGAGCCTGAGACGTCCGGGCCGGCGAGCGGGATACCGGGCGCGAGCGCTGCGATCGCGGCCGCGTAGGCCTGCGCCTGAGGTGCGTATTGGGCGAACGTCCACGGCGCGTCTCGCAGGCCGTGGCGCATGTAAGCGTCGGGCTCGTTGCCCAGCTCGATGCCGGCGAGCAGCTTTCCGAGGGCCGCTCGTGCGGAGGCGGTCTCTCGTGCGGCCAACGCCGGTTCGAAGTGCGCGAGGTCGAGCGTCAGCAGCACGCGCCAGCCGCTGTCCTTGGCGAGTCTCGCCAGGCGGCGCAGGTCGGACGCGTCGAGGAGCTCCGACGCCCACGGAGGCGGCGCGGTTGCCGGGTCGCTCCACGCGACCCGCGAATCGGCCGACGCGCCCCCGAAGCGGAGCACGCCCGGGCCCAGCGAGCGCAGCAGCCCGATCAGGTTGCCGCTACCCGCGTACTGCGCGATCTGGCGCAGGCTCGAGAGCTCAAACGACAGACCCAGGAAGTCCCGGGCGACGCGCCGTCCGTGGTGGCGAGAGTCGATGAACACAGCCACCGGGATCCCTGCGCTGGCGCTGCGGGCCGTCGCGGCCGCTGCGCGCGCGGCTCTGCCGTCGGCCCCCTCCAGGCTCTCGCCGTAGCCGAGCGCAGTGAACGCCGACAAGGCCGCGATCAGCAGGGCCACGAGGATCAGTGAGGTGCGCCGGCCAGAGCGACGCGCCCGTGGCTCTCCATCCGTGGCTGGCGTGCGCGCACTCATTCCCGCGCCAGTTAACTGCTCTCGCTGCAATCGCGCTTGCACCTGGCCTCGCCGCCACCCTCAGGGCCGGCGGGCAGGCGCCCGGGCGTCGGCGCAGGCGCGGCACCTGTGGGCAGCGGGGCTGGGTCCGCCGCGGGCTTCTACCGCGTGGCGTCCGACTCCATCGGGGAGCGGGCATACCCTCTGCGCGATGTCCCTCCAGCAGCAGCTCGGAAGCGACCAGATCCTGCTCGGAGACAATCTCGAGCTGTTGCCTCGCTTCGCGGCGGAGTCGTTTCAGCTCGTGTACACCGATCCTCCCTTCAACACCGGCAAGCGGCAGGCGCGCCGAACGCTGCGCGCGGTTCGCGCCGAGGACGGCGAGCGAATCGGCTTTCAGGGGCGCCGCTACCGGTCGCATGTGCTCGCCGAGGCCTCCTACGGCGACCAGTTCGACGACTACCTGGCGTTTCTGGAGCCGCGCCTGCGGGAACTGCGGCGGCTGCTCGCGCGCGAGGGCACGCTCTACCTACACGTCGACTATCGCGAGGCACACGGCTGCAAGCTGCTGCTCGACGAGCTGTTCGGGCGCGAGTGCTTTCTCAACGAGCTCATCTGGGCGTACGACTACGGTGCTCGCTCGCGGCGGCGCTGGCCTGCCAAGCACGACACGATCCTCGTGTACGTGAAGGATCCGCTCGCCTACCACTTCGACTGCGAGGCGGTGGACCGCGAGCCATACATGGCTCCAGGGCTGGTCACCGCCGAGAAGGCCGCCAGGGGCAAGCTGCCCACTGACGTGTGGTGGCACACGATCGTGCCTACCAGCGGCCGCGAGAAGACCGGCTACCCGACGCAGAAGCCCGAAGGCATCGTGCGGCGCATGATTCAGGCATCGACTCGCCCGGGCGACTGGTGCCTTGACTGCTTCGCCGGCAGCGGCACGCTCGGTGCGGTTGCCGCCCGGCTGGGGCGTAGCTACGTGCTGATCGATTCGAACCCGCGAGCCGTCGAGGTGATGCGTGCACGTCTGGGGGCGTGACGACAAGGCGGCGCGAGGTCCACACCGCGGGCCTGAGTCCTGGCGCCCGCCGGACGCTGCACAGGCGGTGGCTCGGGCCGAAACCGGCACGCCCGGGCAATATGTCCATCGGCCGTCCAAGGGGGCGGTCAAGTCCGCGTTCGTGCGAGCCTGTGCTCGATGTTTCACCTGCAGCTGCGACAGTTTCCCCGCAACCACTGCCAGTTCAACCTGACAGATGAGGAGCTGCGCGCGATCGCCGAGATCTGGGCGGGCGGGCGGTGGCTGGTGATCGGGGAGCGCAGATGGAGCCCGCATCAGGCCAAGCTCAAGGTCTTCGAGGGCCCGGGTATACCGGTGCAGCAGCTGTCCATGGGTCGAGGCTGGCGCCAGGTCGAGCGGCACGGCGAGGACGTCACCAGTCGTGTGCTGGCCATGGCGAGCGCGTCTGTCGCGAGCTCGGCAACAGCCCGGATGGCCGCTACTGAAGGTGTCCCTACGGCAGGGGCGTTCCGAACGGGCGGCGCGCCTGCCGCGCGGGAGGCGTCCGAAGCGCGGCAGTCGCCGGCGGGCGTCGTGCGAACGCTGCTTGGCGGTGGACCTCGAGCCGAGGCGCTGCTCGCGGCGTGGCAAGATGCAGCCTCGCGGTTTCCCGAGCGCTCTCCCAGCGAGTGCCTGGCGCTGGCCGAACGGGAGATCGAGTCGCGGTCCGGGAGCTCCGGGCGGTAGGCAACGTGCGTCGATAGACTCCTAGCGCGAGCCGTGGTGGGCGTAGCTCAGCTGGTAGAGCTCCTGGTTGTGGTCCAGGCGGTCGTGGGTTCGAATCCCATCGCTCACCCTCACGAAAGTCCTGCTAATGCGGGACTTTTCTACTTCCGGCGACGACGCACGGATTGCGCCGTGGCACGTCCCGCTCGACACGGTGCTGGGCCACGACGCCTCCGAGTCTTTCTTTCGCTGGAGACGGACGCGGGGCGGACTTCTGGGTGAAGAGGGGTCCATTGAGATCGATGCCAGGATCGAGCAGGGCGGGAGGCGAGGCGGTTCACTCAGCTTGAGGACGTTGGGTAGCTACGAGTAGGAGCACCGTGTAAATCGAGGCGCCCGCGCCCCACGCGCGAGCGCCGCCGATGCGTCCGCTACGGCGCGTACCGTCATCCGGGATGGGACCAGCTGTCCCGGCTCGATCCGTGCCAGCGCACCTCCTGTCAGGTCGGCGTGCACCTGCGCTATTTGCTGCAATCGCGATAGCGGGCTCGCTGCTGCTGCCGCCGACGGCCGAGGCGCGCGGCATGTATCTCGGCGGTAGGCAGGCCCGCCGGGACATCGCCGCGGTCGTCGCTGCCGACCATGCGACGCATACCGTCGTGAACGGTTGTCGCCGCCTGTCGGCCGTGTCCGTCGAGTGCAAGGTTTTCGTGGAGACGGTCATCGAACCGACCGCGACCGAAATGGGCGTGATCGA
>Ga0066709_100001329_pt1 | contig 16087 bp, 15 predicted proteins | sample GraSoiAngelo_158_FD_79665 | JGI IMG/M metagenome (GOLD analysis project Ga0066709, IMG submission 79665) | Grasslands soil microbial communities from the Angelo Coastal Reserve, California, USA - 14_1009_16_30cm | ecosystem: Environmental > Terrestrial > Soil > Grasslands | place: USA...
GCCGATCACGGCGCCCTCCACCGAGCGCAGGACGTCGGCGCGACGGTGCTCCGGCCGTTCCAGGTCGCGGCGGAGCGCGTCGCTCGGCCTTTCCGTGACGTCTACGGGTACTTCGGCGGCCTCGTCTCGGCGAAGGACGAGAACAAGAAACTCCGCGCGGAGCTCGACCGGCTGCGGCAGCAGATGATCGCGAACGTGAATGCCGCACACGACGCCGCGCGGTTCCGCGCGATGCTCCGGTACCAGGACAGCGCACAGTTCCCTGCCGACTACCGTCCGGTGAACGCACGCGTGATCTCGTTCCCCGGCGGGCCGTTCCAGCAGGAGGTCGCGATCGCCGCCGGCTCGGCCTCGGGCGTCCGGTTGCACACGCCGGTCGTCTCCGTCGACGGCAACCTCGTCGGGGAAGTGACGCGCGTCGCGTCGCGGACGAGCCTCGTCACGTTGCTGACGGATCCCGACAGCGCGGTCACCGCCTACGACGAGAGCACGGGCGTGACGGGACTGCTCCAGCACGGAGCGGGAAACACGCTGATGCTCGACCGCGTCACGAAGGACCGCAGCGTCGGCAACGGCGACATCATCGTGACCGCCGGGACGCGCAACGCGCGCTATCCCGATCTCTATCCGCGTGGGATCCCGATCGGCTTCATCAGCGGCTGGCACCAGAACGACACCGATCTCTACAAGCAGGTGCAGGTCCAGCCGTACGTCGACTTCTCGTCGGTGGACTCGGTCGCGGCGCTCGTCACGTCGAAGCCGGTGCCGGTGATCCCGTGACGCCCGAACGGGTGCTCGACGGCGTCAAGGTCGCCGTTCTCCTCTTCGTCGTGGCGATCGTCCAGGTGTCGATCCTCGCGGGGACGCACATCCTCGAAGGGACGCCGGACCTCCTGCTCGTGACGCTGGTTGCCGTCGCGCTGCTCCGCGGGACGACGGTCGGCGCGGTCGGCGGGTTTTTCGCCGGGCTGATCGTGGACACGGCGAACCTGCAGATGCTCGGGCTCACATCGCTGCTGCTGACGGTCGCCGGCTACTGGATCGGGCGCTACGGCGAGACGACCGGACGCGAGCGCGGCCACGCCCCGTTCCTCTCGGTCGCCGTCGTCACGCTCCTCTACGCGCTCGGCGCGCTGCTCGTCCACTTCATGCTCGGCGAGCACGCGCCGGCCGGCACGGTGATGACGGACGTCTGGCCGTCCATCGCGCTCAACCTGATCCTCACAGCGCCCGTCTACGCCCTCGCGCGCCGGCTGCTGCGCCCGCTCGACTGGGCCGACCGTCCACAGGAGGTCCGGCTGCTTGGCTAGTACGACCACGCGACGGCCGGCGGCCGGCCGGAGCTTCCTGCCGCCGAGCGCGAACGTCGTCGAGCCGTACCGGCTGACCCCGGGGCTCGCCTTGCGGGTCGGGATCCTCGGCGTGGTCACGCTCGCCGTGTTCGCCGCGCTCTTCCTCCGGCTCTGGGCGCTCGAGGTCCTTCAGGGCACGCATTACCTGAAGACCGCTGAGAACAACCAACTGCGGACCGTCCGTCTGCAGGCCCCACGCGGGCCGATCCTCGACCGCAACCGGACGCCGCTCGTAACGAACGCCGCCGCGACCGGGATCGAGATCTGGCCGTCCGACCTGCCGAAGATCTACGCGGACCGGTACCGCGAGCTGAAGCGCCTGTCGCGGATCTCGCAGGTACCGCTCTACCAGATCGCTGCGGCGATCAAGAAGCGCGCCAACGACCCGCTCACACCCGTGACGGTCAAGGCGGCCGCGCGCGAGGACCAGATCCACTACCTCGCCGAGCACCGCGGCGAGTTCCCCGGTGTGCAGATCGCGCAGACGTACATACGCCATTATCCGTACCGGTCTGTCGCCGCGCAGGTGCTCGGCTACGTCGGCGAGATCTCGTCGCCGCAGCTGAGACACGACACGAAGAAGGGCTACCTCCTCGGCGACGAGATCGGCCAGGCGGGAGTCGAGTCGTCGTACGACAGCTGGCTGCGCGGCAAGGCCGGGCTCGCGCAGCTCCGCGTCGACTCGCTCGGCCGCGCCCGCAGCGATCTGACGCTGACGAGGCCGTCGCAGCCGGGACAGGCGCTGCGGCTCACGCTCGACCTGAACACCCAGAAGGCCGCCGAGAGCGCGCTGAACTACGGGATCCGGCTCGCGCGGGCGGACGGCGAGTGGGCCGCGCGCGGCGGCGCGATCGTCGCGCTCGACCCGCGCAACGGCGCGATCGTGGCGATGGCCTCGTCTCCGACCTACAAGCCGTCGGTGTTCGCGGGACGCGTGACCAACCGCGGCCTCGCCGACCAGGGACTGACGAAGAAGACCGCGGAGCAGAAGAATTTCCCGTCGCTCGACCGCGCGCTCGCCGGCACGTATCCGCCCGGCTCGACGTTCAAGCCCATCACGGCGCTCGCGGCGATGCAGGAGCACCTCGTCTCACCGTACGCGTACCTGCCGTGCACCGGCTCGTACACGTCGCCGAACGACCGCAACGTCAAGAAGCAGGTCTTCCACAACTGGGATCCGTTCATCGACCGGGCCATGGACATGCCGACGGCGCTCGCGTACTCCTGCGACACATACTTCTATGCGCTCGGCGACCAGTTCTGGGCGCTGCCGGCCGACCGCGGTTCTCCGCTGCAGCGCTGGGCGAGCCGCTTCGGCTTCGGCTCGCGCACGGGTGTGGACCTCGGCCCGGAGGCGAGCGGCTTGCTCCCGTGGCCGTCCTGGCGGAAGCGGACGTATACGAAGAAGACGGATCCGTGCTGCTGGCAGGTCGACCGCCTCTGGAAGCCGGGCGACTCGATTCAGCTCGCGATCGGGCAGAAGGACCTGCTCGTGACGCCGCTGCAGATGGCGCGCTTCTATGCGCTGCTCGCGAACGGCGGCCGGCTCGTCACGCCGCACCTGCTCTTCGACATCGAGAACCAGAACGGCACGGTCGTACCCGTTCCGTCCGCGCCCGCGCCGCAGAAGGTCGGCGTCGACGCAGCGGCACTCGACATCGTCCGCCAGGGCCTCTACGAGGCGACGCATCTGCCGTTCGGAACCTCGTATCCGGTGTTCGGGAGCTTTCCCATCCCGATCGCCGGCAAGACCGGCACCGCGGAGAAGATCATCCATCTCCCCGGCTATCCGACCGGGCTCCTGAAGAACCAGTCGTGGTGGTGCGGCTTCGGGCCGTTCGATAATCCGACGCTCGTGGTGTGCGCCGTGATCGAGAACGGCGGCCACGGCGGCACCGCGGCGGCGCCCGCGGCGCTGAAGGTCTTCGAGCAGTACTTCCACACGAAGGCCGCGACGACGGGGCCGATCCACTCAGACTGATGGCCGTCCTCGAGTACAGCGGCTCGAAAAAGGCCGGCGTGCGGCGCGAAGGGCTTCCGCTCGCCGACGTCGTCCGCCAGATCGACTGGATCCTCCTCCTCGCCGTCGGCGGCGTTGTGGCGACCGGCCTCTGGGCGATCGAGGGGATCACGCGCCACGACGTCGCGTTCAACGCGCACTACTACCTGTACCGCCAGGCCGTGTACGCGGGTGCCGGAGCGGTCGGCCTGATCGTCGCGGCGCTCGTCGACCCGGACCTCTATCGCCGCTCCTGGCGATGGATCTTCGGCGGTACGATCGCCGCGATCGTGCTCGTCTACCTGCAGGGGCAGGCGGTGCGGGGATCGAAGCGCTGGGTCGACCTCGGCTTCTTCAAGCTCCAGCCGTCCGAGTTCGGCAAGCTCCTGTTCGTCGTCGCGCTCGCGGGATTCATCGCCGAGCGCGGGCGGCGCGTCCAGGAGGCGAACACGCTGCTGACGACGATCGGCCTCGCGGCGATTCCGATCGGCCTCGTCTTCCTCCAGCCCGACATCGGCACCGCGCTCGTCTACATGGCGGCGCTGGTCGCGGTGCTCTTCGTCGCCGGAACGCGCTGGACGCATCTCGCGCTCTCGGGTGCGGTCACGCTCGTCGGCATCGTCGGGATCCTCTGGCTCCTGCCCGCCGTGGGCGTCCACGTGCTGAAGCCGTACCAGCAGGATCGTTTGACGGGCTTCACGCATCCGACGAGCGATCCGGCGGGCTCGACGTACAACATCAACCAGTCGATCGTCGCAGTCGCGGCGGGTCAGTTCCACGGTCGCGGGCCGGAGGGCTCGACGCAGACGAACCTCAATTTCCTGCCCGAGCACGCGACCGACTTCGTGTTCGCGTCGTACAGCGAGCAGCGCGGCTTCGTGGGTGGATCGCTGCTGCTCGGCCTCTACTTGCTGATCGTCTGGCGCGGACTGCGGATCGTCACCGTCGCGCGAGACCTGTTCTCCGCGGTCGTGGCGGGCGGGATCGTCTTCGCGCTGCTCTTCCAGATCTTCGTGAACGTCGGCATGACGATGGGGATCGCGCCGATCACCGGCATCCCGCTCCCGTTCGTCAGCGTCGGCGGCTCGTCGATGATCGCGAACCTCTGCGCGATGGGCGTGCTGCTGGCGATCCACGCCCGCGGGCGCGGCGCACGCGTGTCGCGTCGCCGTTGATGGCCCTTCCGGTCCGGATCGGCGTGGTCCGCGGCCTGCTCAAGGAGGTGTCGACCACGGCGAAGGACACGCGTCCGATCGGCGTCGGCGGCGTGCTCGCCGACGTCCTGCGCCGCGAACTCATCCGCGGCGGCAGCGCGGACGCCGTGCGCGTGGGTCCGCCGGAGGGAGCAGCCGTCTACGTCCACGTCGTCGGCGGCGACGGCGACGAGGAGGCGCTGAAGCGTGCGCACCGCGCACGCGTGCCGATCGTCGCCGTGGCCGAGGGAGGCGGCCCCGTTCCCTACGTGCTCGCGACCGATGTCGTCCCGTTGCAGCCAGGCAGGGGCTTCCCGATCGATGCGATCGCGCGCGCAATTGCGCGCAAGCTCGGGGAGGAAGGCACCGCGCTCGCCGCACGGCTGCCGGTGCTCCGCGGGCCGCTCTGCGAACAGCTGATTGCGAGCTTCGCCCGAAAGAACGCGATCGTCGCCGCGGCGGTCTGGATCCCGGGCGCCGACCTACCCGTGCTGACCCTGAACCAGGTGCGCCTCGTGCTGCGGATCGCCGCCGCCCACGGCGAGGACATAGACCGCGAGCGCCTGCCGGAGATCGTGGCCGCGCTCGGCGCCGGCGTGGGGCTCCGTGCGCTCGCGCGGGAGCTGCTCGATCTCGTACCGGTGGCCGGGTGGGCCGTAAAGGGCGCCGTAGCGTATGCGGGCACGCGCGCGCTCGGCGAAGCCGCCGTCCAGTGGTTCGGGGCTCGGCACCCAGCTGGCGATGCCGGTCCTACGCCGCGGCCGGGCGCAACCTCGCCCGCCGCGCCCTGATCGCCCGCAGCCGCTGGCTCAGCCGGGCCCACGCCCACGGCTCGACCTCGCGGTAGCGGACCGTCGACTGGCCTCGCGTCGCCTCGAGATACTCGAACCAGGCGTCCGCCTCTTCGATCATCAGCAACTCTTCCGCCTGTCGCTTCGCCGGCACGTGATCACCCCCGGAGTCGCTCACGATTGCGCGAACCTTAGGTCCGCGGCCGGACGGACTCCCCCGGAACCGAACCCCCGCTCTTGGGGCGCAGGCCGTGTGGCGAGGCCCCACTGCCCGGGGCCACTGGTACCCTGTTGACCTAGAGGCATATATGCCCATGTTTTTCGCCAATGACCTGCAGCGCGCGCGCCGCTCCCTTGCCGGGATCGCCGCAGTCGCGCGCTCTTACGAAGGAGATTCAGCTTGCCCTGGTTCCGACGCCGGAAGACCTCCGGCAACACCGAGACGGCGCCCGCAGCGGCCGCCGCTCCCGTCGCAGCACCACCCGAACCCGTAACGACTCCGCCGCCCGTCCTCGAGGGCGCGGCGGCAACCGACAGCGACCCGACGAAGCCGAAGCGCCGGCGCGGCACGCGTGGCGGCAAGGGCCGCAAGAAGACCGGCACGGCGGCCCCCGCCGAGACGAAGCCCGAGACGAAGCCCGCGGCCGGGAAGAAGCCCGCCGAGCGCAGGAAGTCCGAGCGGAAGCCCGAGCGCGCGACCTCGCAGCGCGCGGAGCGCCGCCAGCAACAGCCGCAGGGCCGCCGCCGCCAGCCGCAGAAGCGCGCCCCGCTCCCCGACGCGAAGCGCGAGCTGCTCGTGTCCGTCGATGTGGGCGAGCAGCGCGTCGCCGTCCTCGAGGACGACAAGGTCGCCGAGGTCTACCTCGAGCGGCCCGAGCGCCGGTCGATCGCCGGCAACATCTACCTCGGCCAGGTCGACAACGTTCTGCCGGGAATGGAGGCCGCGTTCGTCGAGATCGGCCTCGAGAAGAACGGCTTCCTCTACGTGGACGAGATCGTCGTCCCCGAGCTCGAGGGAAAGCACCACGGCCGCAAGATCCAGGACCTGATCAGCAAGGGCGAGACGATCCTCGTGCAGGCGGTCAAGGATCCGATGAAGACGAAGGGCGCGCGGCTCACGACACAGATCTCGCTGCCCGGACGCTTCGTCGTCTTCGTCCCGCAGGGCGAGGGCCTCGGCGTCTCGCGCCGCCTCGACGACGACGAGCGCCAGCGCCTGAAGGACATCCTCAAGAAGCTGAACGTCAAGGAAGGCGGCGTGATCGTCCGCACGGCCGCGGAAGGCGCGTCCGAGGAGGACATCGAGCGCGACCTCGTCTTCCTGCAGCGGCTCTGGAAGACGATTCAGGCCCGCGCGGACGAGATGAAGCCCCCGGCGCTCGTCTACCAGGAAGCGGAGCTGCCGCTGCGCGTCACGCGCGACCTGTTCACCGGCGACTTCGAGAAGGCGTACGTCGACAACGACCGCGCATACAAGCGCATCGTCGGGTACCTGAAGAAGACGTCCCCGCACATGGTCGAGCGCGTCGAGCGCTACAAGGAGAAGGCGCCCTTGATGGAGCACTTCGGCGTCGACGCGGAGATCAAGTCCACGCTCAACCGCCGCGTCGATCTTCCTTCCGGTGGCTACCTGATCTTCGACTACGCCGAGGCTTTCACGGTCATCGACGTGAACACCGGTCGCTTCGTCGGCGGCCGCGGCAAGAACTCGAATTCGCGCCTCGAGGACACGATCACGAAGAACAACCTCGAGGCGGTGAAGGAGGTCGTCCGCCAGCTGCGGCTCCGCGACATCGGCGGGATCATCGTCATCGACTTCATCGACATGGCGAACCCGAAGAATCGCGCGCAGGTCGAGGAGGCGCTGCGCACGGAGCTCGAGCGCGACCGGACGAAGACGTACGTGGTCGAGATCTCGCCGCTCGGCCTCGTCGAGATGACGCGCCAGAACGTCACCGACGGGCCGCGCGAGGTGATGACGCGGAAGTGCCCGACCTGCGGCGGCGACGGGATCGTCCTCTCCGACCAGACGGCCGCGGTCGACGTCGAGCGGCGCCTGCGGGCGCTTGCAGCGGGTTCGCGGTCGCAGGCGTTCAGAGTCGAGGTCGCGGCCCCGGTCGCGCAGATCCTGATCGGCTCCGGCGCGTCGCGGCTCGTCGAGCTCGAGGCCCAGACGAAGAAGCGGTTCTTCCTCGAGGCGACGGAGGGCGTCCACTCCGACCACCTCGCCGTGCTCGAGGAGGGCAAGCTCGCCGACCTGCAGCCCGAGGCGCCCGTCGCCGAAGGCGCGGAGGTGCGGCTCGAGCTCGTCGAGATCGGCCGCTACGACGCACAGGCAGGCGTCGGCAAGGTCGACGGCCTGAACATCGTCGTCGGCGACGCGGCCGGGATGGTCGGCAAGAAGGTCAAGGCGCGCGTCGAGCGCGTGCTCGACGGCGTCGGCTACGCGGCGCTCGTCGAGACGGCTGCGCAGCGGAAGGCCGCGCTCGAGCCGCTGACCGCCGAGAGCGAGGCCGAGAAGCCGACGCGCAAGCCGCCGGCACGCCGGGACGCTGCGGTGAAGGTCGAGGAGCTCGCCGAGGATGCGGCTGAAGAGGTGCTCGAGGAGCCCGAGGAAGAGGTGGAGGTCGACGAGGAGCTCGAGGAATCCGAGGCCGACGTGGAGCTCGAGGCGGAGGCCGTCGAAGCCGGTGGCGCGTCCAAGAAGCGAACGCGGCGCGGCTCGCGGGGCGGCCGGCGCCGCAAGAAGCCGACGGCTGCCGAGGCCCCGGTGGGCGAGGCCGAAATCGAGCCGGAGGCCATGGAGGAGCGCCCGCTCCCCGAGGTGAGGATCCACGTCCCGGACGAGACCCTCGGCCGGGACGACGACGAGGAAGAGGAGGAGGAAGCGACGGCGGCGGAGGGCGAGGAAGCTCCGGCCGCCGACGACGGCGCACCTGCTGCGCCGAAGAAGCGCACCCGGCGCGGCTCGCGCGGCGGCAAGGGCCGCAAGCGCAAGCCCGCGACCACGGCCGCTGAGACGAACGGCGGCGAGCCGGCCGCCGAGGCGGAGCCCCTCCCCGAGCCGGAGCCCGAACCCGAGCCGGAGCCGGTCGCCGAGAACGGCGATTTCTCCCAGCCGGACTACGTCCCGATGTCGGAGTGGATCGACGATTTCGAGCGGCGCGGCCGCTAGTGCACCATCTGGCAATGAAGGCCCGCTTCTCGCCCGCTATCACGCGGCGGCAGTGTCCACCCTCGACGTTGCGCAGGCTGCGAGCCTGCGCGGCGGCCGAGTGCGGCCTCTGCCTTGGTGCTAGCGACCGAGAAACTGGGCCGCATTACCAGAAGGGGCACTAGCCGGAGCCGCATTTCGCTACACTGCGCCCGTTCGCGGGCCCCGGAGCCCGCGTTTTCCCTGCTTATGAGCTACGCGATCATCTCACTAGGTGGCAAGCAGTACCGCGTCCAGCCGGGCGAACGGTTGCTCGTCGATCGCGTGAAGACCGAAGCAGGCAAGACGTTCCAGCCGACAGTCCTCCTCGTCGGCGGCGACGGCAAGGACGTCGACCTGAAGCCGAAGACCGCGGTCACGGCCCGCGTCGTCGAGCACGTGCTCGGCGACAAGGTCCGGATCGGCAAGTACCGCCCGAAGAACGGCTTCAAGAAGCACACCGGCTTCCGCGCGAGCCTGACCCGCATCGAGATCGAGGCGATCGGCTCGTCGAAGGCGGCGGCTTCCAAGAAGGCGGAGGAGCCGAAGGCGGCTGCAAAGCCGGAGGCCCAGCCCGAGCCGAAGCCGAGGAAGGCCGAGGTCGCCGGCGCGGTTCCCGAGGGCTACGCGAAGCTGACCGTCGCGCAGATCGCCGAGCTCGCGCCGACCTGGGATCTCCTGACGCTCGAGGCGGCCCTGGCCTACGAGGGCGAGCACGGCAAGCGCAAGGGTGCGACCGCGGCGCTCGAGTCCGCGATCGCCGCGCAGAAGGAAGGGGAGCACTAGATGGCCCACAAGAAAGGCCTCGGGTCGTCGCGGAACGGGCGCGACTCCAACCCGAAGATGCTCGGCGTGAAGATCTTCTCCGGCCAGGACGTGCAGGCCGGGATGATCCTCGTCCGCCAGCGCGGAACGAAGTTCCGGCCGGGCCCAGGCACCGGGATCGGCAAGGACGACACGATCTTCGCGACGCGCGAGGGCACGGTCGAGTTCCGCCAGAGCGGCGACCGCCGGACCATCGCAGTCGTCTAGTAGGGCGTTCGGCCCTAGCCTCGACGTCTGCCGCATGCTGGCACGCTGCGTCCGGCGTTCGAGGCCGTCTTCGGCCGCAGTATCGACGCGTTCTACGGCGAGTTCGCGGTGTACCGCAGCGGCTTCTAGGCCGAGAGCTCGAGCTCCCAGGTCTGGCCGACGAGGTCGTGGCCGAAGTTGTGATGCTTCTCCTCGTCGACGAGCACGAAGCCGGCGCGCTCGTAGATCCGGCGCGCGTCGGCGAGCACGTCGTTCGTCCACAGCATCATCCGTTCGTAGCCGGCGCTTCGCGCAAACTCGATGCAAGCGTCGACGAGCCGCCCGCCGACGCCCAGTCCGCGGGCGCTCGGCTCGACGAGCAGCAGGCGCAGCTGCGCGACGCGGTCGTCCTTTCGGACGCAGAAGACGCAGCCGGCGCGCTCGCCGTCGACTTCGGCGATCCACGCAGCCTCGCACTCGGGATCGTGCGCGTCGACGTAGTCCGCGACGATGCGCGCGACGAGCGCCTCGAACGTCTCGTCCCAGCCGTATTCCTCCGCGTAGAGCGTGCCGTGGCGGCCGATCACCCAGCCGAAGTCACCGGACGTGGGTGCGCGGAGGACGACGGGCGCCGGCCGCGACGCGCGGCTGAGGATGCCGCGAATGACGTCCATCGAGGCGACGAGCCGCCGTTGCTCCTCCTCGATCAGACCGGAGAGCAGGGCGCCCGTCTCGGCCATCGACCGCTCGTCGAGCAGCCTGAACGCCCGCCGCCCCCGCGCTGTCAGCGCGACGACCTGGCGCCGCGCGTCGTCCGGCGAACGCTTGCGCGACACGAGGCCGCCGTCCGCGAGCCGGGCGAGGATCCGGCTGAGGTAGCCGCGGTCGACGTCGAGCCCGCGGCGGAGCTCGCTGACCTCCATCCGCTCGACCTGACCGAGCTCGAACAGCACCCGCGCCTCCGTGAGCGGATACGGCGTCCCGAGCAGGCCCTCGCGCAGGACGCCGATCTCGTTCGTGTAGAAGCGGTTGAAGGCGCGGACGGCCGCGACGCGATCGGGCATTGCCGGAATGATCGTTGACTCCGTCAACGAAATCAACAGGCTACCGTTCGTCCGATGTTCGACGACCGAGCCAGGATCCACGTCGTCGCTGGCCGCGGCGGTGACGGCTCCATCCATTTCCGGCGCGAGAAGCACGTGCCGAAGGGCGGACCCGACGGCGGCGACGGTGGGAAGGGCGGCGACGTCGTCGTCGTGGCCGATCCCGCGCTGCGCGACCTCTCCGAGTTCCGGCGACGGAGGGGGGTAGCGGCGGAGAAGGGCGAGCCGGGTGGCGCGTCGCGGCGGCACGGCGCGAGCGGCGACGACGCCGGGCTCCGCGTTCCGGTCGGCACGCAGGTGGTCGACGCCGACGGCCGGATCGTCGCCGACCTGGCACACCCGGGCGCGCGCGTCGTGATCGCGCGCGGGGGCGAGGGCGGGCGCGGCAACGCGCGCTACGCGACGTCGACCCGGCAGGTGCCGCGCTTCGCCGAGACCGGCCTTCCGGGCGACGAGCTCGATCTCGAGCTGCGCCTCAAGCTGCTGGCCGACGCCGCGCTCGCGGGCCTGCCGAACGCCGGCAAGTCGTCGCTACTCGCGCGGATCTCGAATGCGAGGCCGAAGGTCGCCGACTATCCGTTCACGACGCTCGCGCCCGTTCTCGGCACCGTCGACGCCCCCGGCGCGACGCGGCAGCTGACGGTCGTCGACGTCCCGGGCCTGATCGAGGGCGCGAGCGAGGGCGCCGGCCTCGGTCACGAGTTCCTCGCGCACCTCGAGCGGGCGCGACTGCTGCTGCACGTGATCGACGCCTCCGAGGGCGACGCCGAGGAGCGCTGGCGGACGATCGACGCGGAGCTCGCCGCGTACGGCGGCGGCCTCGAGCAGCGTCCGCAGGCAGTCGTCCTGAACAAGCTCGACCTGCTCCCCGAGCCGCCGGTTTTCGGGATCGAGGACGAGCGGATCGTCCGGGTCTTCCGCGTCTCGGCAGCGACCGGCGCTGGAATCGACGAGCTGAAGCGCGGGCTCTTCGAGCTCTGCGCGCCGACGGAGCCCGAGGAGCTCGTACCTGACGAGGAACCGCTGGTCGACTTCCTCGTCTACCGCCCCCAGCCCGCGCGTCGCGCGTGGCGGATCCTCAGGACCGACCGCGGCTTCCGCGTGGCCGGCCGTGCGCCGGAACCCGAGGAGCTCGAGGCCGCGCTGAAGGCCGCCGGCGCCCACAAGGGCGACGAGGTCGAGGTCGGCGGCGAGACGCTGGAGTGGGAGTAGTGGTCGGCCTCTACGGCGGCGCATTCGACCCGCCGCACGTCGGCCACGTCGAGGTCGCCCGCGCCGCGAAGGAGCAGTTCGGACTCGACCGGCTGATCGTGCTCGTGGCCGAGCGGCCCGGCCACAAGGACGTCCACCTCCCGGCCGAGGTGCGGCTCGAGCTGGCACGCGCCGCCTTTCCCGACGACGACGTGCGCCTCGACCCGCACGAGCGGACGGTCGATCTCCTACGGGACGAAGACTTCGGCGACAGCCTGTTCGTGATCGGCGCCGACCAGTTCCAGGACTTCCTTGCGTGGAAGGAGCCCGACGAGGTGCTCGAGCGCACGCGCCTCGCCGTGGCCACCCGGCCGGGCTTCGCCCGCGAGCCGCTCGACGCCGTGCTCGCGCAGCTGCACCGCCCCGAGCGCGTCCTCTTCTTCGAGATCGAGCCGCAGCCGGAGACATCGCGCGACATCCGCGCCCGCGCCGCCGCCGGCGAGCCGCTCGACGGCCTCGTCCCCGCGGCGGTCGGCCGGCTCCTCGAGGAGCGGGGTCTTTACCGTCCGTGAAGCTGGGCTACACTCCGCAGGACCAACGCGCCAAGGATCTGACTCGACCCTGACATCCCTCGAACAAGCCCGCCGCATCGCCGCTCTCGCGCGGGAGAAGCTGGCGGAAGACGTCGTCATCCTCGACATGCGGCCGGTCTGCGACTACACGGACTACTTCGTCGTCGCCACCGGGCGCAACCCGCGGCAGACCGCTGCGATCTGGGACGAGGTGCACGGGAAGATGAAGCAGGAGCATGGCGCGGCGCCCCGCTCGGTCGACGGCGTGCAGGAGGGGACGTGGATCCTCGCCGACTTCCTCGACGTCGTCCTCCACGTCTTCACGCCCGACGCGCGGGCGTTCTACCGGCTCGACGAGCTCTGGGGCGACGTGCCCGCGGTCGAGCCGGAAGCGATCGCGGGCTAGCTACGCCCCAATGACGAGGTTGCCGGTCATGTACGGGATCCCGTGCAGGGCCTTGCCGCCGAGCCAGGCATTGAGGTTGGTGCCGGCCCCGACGCGCATCCAGAGCGGGCCGCGTGCGGAGAGACGCACGGTCGCGCCGCGGCGGATCGTGTTCTCGTAGAGGACACGGCCGGACGGCGATCCGTCGCGGACGATCACCCAGCAGTCGCCCCGCGATGCCTCGAGCAGGAGCTGCGCGACGCGCGGCTTGGCCGCCGGCTTGGCGACCGCCGGGATCGGGCTCGGCAGCACGGCGGCAGGGCGCTTGGCGGCGGGCGCCGTCGCGTGCGGCGCCGCGGCCGGTGGCGTGGTGCCGCTCCCGCCGAGCTTCCAGGCGGCGAGGCCGACCGCGACCGCGACGGCGGCGAGGAGCGACACGACGAGCGGCGCGGCCGGGGCGCGCCTACGACGCGGCACCGTCGGCAGCGCGGCGATCGGCTGCTCGTCGTGATGTGCGAAACGGGCGTTGTACTCGTCGAGGTAGATCGAGCCGTCGAGGCCGAGGAACTCGGCGTACTCCCTGAGGAACCCGCGCGCGTAAACCTGGCCCGGAAGGAGCTCGAACCGCTCGCCCTCGAGGGCCTCCAGGTAGCGCTTGCGGATCCGCAGCTCGCGCTGGACCGCGTCGAGCTCGAGCCCGCGCTTGTGTCGGGCTGCCCGCAGACTGGCTCCTAGTTCGAACATGGCGGCGGCTGTGGACAGATTGTGCATCGGATCCCGGCAGACTGCCAGCGCCGTCCGAGGGATCCGCTAGCCTCTGTTGTCAATGTTGACGACAGACCAGAAGGGAGTCGTGGCGGAGCTGGCGATCGCGCGACGTGCCGCCGACCTCGGAATCGGCGTCTGGCACCCGTACACGGTCGAGCGATACGACCTCTTGTTCGACCTGAGACCAGAGTTCGTCCACGTGCAGTGCAAGTGGGCGCCGCGCCATGGGGACGTCGTCGTCGTTCGCTGCTACTCGAATCGGCGGGTCCGCGAGGGCTGCGACAGCGGCTGTACTCGCCGGACGACGTCGATGCCTTCGCCGCGTACTGCCAGGAGCTCGATCAGTGCTACTTCCTGCCTCTCGCGTTGTTCGCGGGACGGAGCCAGCTTCACCTGCGCTTGGCGTCGCCGCGAAACAACCAGCGGACGAACGTGAATTGGGCGAAGGATTTCGAGCTCGCCGCTACACTACGGCCGACCCAAGGGGCCATAGCTCAGTTGGGAGAGCGTCGCCATGGCATGGCGAAGGTCGCCGGTTCGAGCCCGGCTGGCTCCACTGAACCTGTCGTTGCGCAAGACCTCACGTATGACGACGCGATAGGTCGGCAGAATTCCGACCTGCCGTTGACCCGCCGAAGGGTTCGTCCTCGGACCGCTCGCGACGAGCTGCGTCGACCCCTCGCCGTCGGCTAGCTACGCCGACCCGACGCGATGCGCACGGAAACGGGCACGTGGATTTCCCGTCGTGCCGGTGCGGCTCGATGAGCCGTTCGAGCTCGTCGCGGATCCGCTTGCGCACGTCGGGCGGCTGAGCGAGGACGATCGCGCGCGTGTTGACGCTCCCGTCCAGCACTCCCTCCATAGCTCGTCGCTGCCGCGCATCGGCTCGACGAAGGCGACCGTGTCGATGCGGATGTCGCCCAGTCCCGCGTTTTCGAGCAGGCGGCGCAGCTCCTCATTGCGCGCGAGCCGCTCCCGTGAGGGGCCGACCGGTCGGCCGGTCGTCGGCTCGACTCCGGCCGCCGCGATCGCGTCGGTTAGCAGGCCGATCAGCCGCGCCCGCTCGCCCGCGTCCCACTGCGTGACGGCGACGCGCGAGGCGACGCGCGCGAGCTCAGCCACGACACGCTCCGGACTCGGAACGTGGTGGAGCAGAAACGCGGCGACGGCAGCGTCGAACGTATCGTCGACGAATGCCAGCTCCTCGGCGTCGCCGAGTGCGAACTCGACGCCGGGGTAGAGCCGCCGTGCGCGCGCGAGCATCTCCTCCGAGACATCGACGCCGACCGCACGCACACCGCGTGCGGACGCGGCTCCGGCGACATGGCCGGTGCCCGTTGCGACGTCGAGAAGCGACGTGCCTGCGGTGATGCCGACGGCGTCGAGCAGCGGTTCTGCGACGCGCGCCGTGACGCGGCCCACGACGGCGTCGTATGCGTCGGCGCGGACGGGCTCGCGCCAGCCCGCGACCTCGAACTCCTTGAACGCGTCGCTCACAGCAGCTCCAGTGCCGCGCGCACGCGCGCCACCCACCACGCGAGTTCCGCCCGCGCCCGCTCCCGCTTCTCCTCGCTCGCCTCGACGAGCTCGTGGGCGAGCAGCGGGCCGTGCCAGCAGAGCTGCGCGATCCAGGAGAGCTCGAGCGCGCGCGGGTCGTGCAAGTCGCCTTCCGCCCGCTTGAAGTCGTCGATCAGCTGCTCGCGCGCCGCGTCGATCCGCCAGCCGTTCACGAACACGTACCACGCGAAGTCGAGCTCGGGCGGCCCCGAGCCGGCGAGGCCCCAGTCGAGCACGACGGTGCGGCCGGGCACGAGCCCCAGGTTGGCCCCGCGCAGGTCGTTGTGGACGAGCGTCGCCACGCAGTCGCGCAGCAGCGCCGCGAGCGGCTGCGGCCGCTCCATCGCACGGAAGACCGCCGCCGCCACGTCACCGGGACGTCGTCGGCGAAGACCTCCCAGCCGACGACGAGCATCTTCGGCAGGTAGTCGACCCCGCTTGCCTCGCCAGCGACGGTCGCCGGCGCGGCGAGCGTGATGCGATCCTCGAGCGAGCAGAGGCCCGAGATCGACTCGCCGGCGAATTGCCGATGGAGCGCCGCCGCCGCAAGAATGCGTGCGCTCTCCTCGCGGCTCAGCCGCCGGTCGGCCGGGACGAGCTCGCCGGAGACGTCGCGCATGAGCAGCCAGCCCGTGCTGCCGACGCGGCCGGGGTCGAGCACGGCCGGGTCGATCTCAGGCGGCATCCGCGCCAGAACGCCCTGCTCCCAGAGCCCGACCTCGCGGCCGTCGTCATGCGTGATGCGCGAGACCCAGTCCTCGCCGGTGAGACGTTTGACGACCAGCCGCCGCCCGTCGGCCATCACTATCCGCTCCAGGCCGGTCCCCGACTGGCCGGCGTGCGTGAGCGGCTCGCGCCGGTCGATCTCCCCGACCGCGCGCGCGGCATCGGCGGCGGCGTCCTCGAGCGGCTCGACCGTCGCGCCGTGCGGCCGCGCGCAGTACGCCTGGTGCCGCACGATGCGTCCGTCAA
>Ga0066709_100001330_pt1 | contig 16083 bp, 13 predicted proteins | sample GraSoiAngelo_158_FD_79665 | JGI IMG/M metagenome (GOLD analysis project Ga0066709, IMG submission 79665) | Grasslands soil microbial communities from the Angelo Coastal Reserve, California, USA - 14_1009_16_30cm | ecosystem: Environmental > Terrestrial > Soil > Grasslands | place: USA...
ACGTACCACGGAAGAAGAGGCGATCATGGAACAGGCGTTTCTTGCTTGTAGCGCTGCTACCGTTCGCAGGATGCAGTCTTCCCGTCGATGACGTCAAGCTCTCGCGCGCAAGTCTTGGGCGTGTGGATTTCACTCCCAATCCCAACATGGTTACGGCCGCAGTTGCGCACATCGAGTGCAAGGGATCCGTCGCGGTGGTCGAAGTGATTTACACTGCAACCGGCATAGATTCTGGACGAACACCTCGGACACCAGTGACGTCCTGCCCTCTGACTCTTGACCTTCTAGGGCTGCTTGCCGGGACCGCGTACACGACAGTGGTAAGACTTTGGGGAGCGGCTGAGGACTCGACAGCGACTACAGGCCCGAACCTCGTCACGAAGCAGTTGCCGACAGACCTTCCTCATGTGACGGTGCGAGCGCCCGGCGGAACGTCGAGCGGGCTGACCGTGTTCAATATTCTTGATTCGTTGCGCCTTCTAACTCATGGCGCGGCCATGATGGTTGACTCTGCTGGCAGGGTGAGATGGTACCTCCTGTCGAATCGATTGATCGGTGACTTCCAACCCCAACGTGGCCGACGGTACACCGTGGCTGTTACAGATTACGAGCCATTGGCGTTTGCCACGCTTGGGTATACCACTGCCGAGTATCAGGAACTCGATAGAGGGGGGACCTTCATTCGCAAGTGGACGACAACCGGCGGCTACCCTACCGACGGCCATGAAATACGGCTTACCGATCGGGGCACCGCTGTTCTGCTTGGGTTCGACTTCCGAATCATGGATCTGACCTCGTTTCAAGGAGCCCCAGATGCTCAGATAATCGGGAACGTGCTGCAGGAAGTGGATTCGACTGGCAGAGTTCTGTTTCAATGGAATACGTTTGACAACTTCTCGATCACCGACATAGATCCTTCGGTATCTCTTACGACACAGCGGATTGATTGGAACCATGGCAACGCCATCGAGATCGACGCCGACGGCAACTACCTAGCGAGCTTCCGACATCTCAGCGAAGTCACGAAGATAGACGCAGGCACCGGCGCAGTCCTGTGGCGCATGGGCGGCGTCCGGAACCAGTTTCGCTTCGTTCCCGATAGCCTCACATTCTCCTTCCAGCACGGCGTCCGGCGTCTCCCAAACGGTGACCTAATCCTCTTTGACAACGGGAACACTCATGCGCCACCCTTCAGCCGTGTGATAGAGTATCATCTGGACGAACAGGCAAAGACCGCTACCGCAGTCTGGACGTATCGACCTGATCCAGATCTGTTTTCCTTTGCGCTGGGGTTTGCCCAGCGACTGGCTAACGGGAATACAGTCGTAACTTTCGGCCCCCGTGGAGTCGTGCAGGAGGCTTCGAACTCCGGAACGCTTGTCTGGGAGCTTACCCTGCCACAGGGTCTCTGGATCTATCGAGCGTATCGAGTGCGCTCGGCCTACGATCCGTCGCCACTCTAATCCCGACCCGTTAAGTCAAGCCCTATCAGGTGAAAGGGCATAGTCCTGAACCTGTTCTCTCCGTTCCTGCCATGACGGAACAACTCGGTCGCGCTAGTGGCACCGAGCCGGAAACCAGTTTGCTCGAGATCGCAAGCGTGCCGTTGAGAAGATGGCGCGTCGTGATCGGGGTTCCTCTTGTGGCGGCTGTGGTGGTAGGCGCTATCTCGCTGGTCGTTGCGCCGAGCTTCACCGCTACAACCGCCTTTGTGCCGGAGGCCAACACCCAGGCCAGGTTGCCATCAAGCCTTGGGGGACTCGCAGGCCTCGCGGGGCAACTGGGGGTCTCCTTTGGGGGGGAACCCACGCAGTCTCCGCGCTTCTACGGAGACGTTGTCAAGAGTCGCGAACTCCTAGAGCGCGTTCTCCTGACTCGATACCCAGACTCGGGGACACCTGCGGGGGGCTCAGCAGACTCGGCCACGTTGCTGCACATCCTCAGAGTGCGGGGGCAGGATCGCACCGATAGTCTAGAGAGAGCAGTGAAGAAACTCACAAAGCTCGTTTCGGTCCGAGTTGACAATCTAACGAACATTGTGAGGCTTAGTGTGGAAGCCAGACACCCTGAGCTTGCGGCTGCTGTGGCCAGTCGCATTGTCGAGTACCTGAATGAGTTCAACGCGAAGAAGCGTCAGTCCCAGGCTCGAGAACGGCGGAAGTTTATCGAACTTCGGCTCACGGACGCCGATCAGCAGCTTCATGATGCCGAGGATCAACTCAAGGGGTTCTACCAGAGAAATCGCTCCTGGCAGCAAGCACCTGAGCTCGTGTTTGAGGAAGGGCGGTTGCGCCGTAGGGTCGATATACGCCAGGAGGTTTCGCTAACTCTCAGGCGCGAGTATGAAACCGCTCGCATCGAGGAAGTAAACGACACTCCGGTTATCACGGTTATAGATCCTCCGGTTCCTCCGCACGAAAGGTCAAGTCCAAAACGTCTACTGCTCGTCTTGATGGCGCTCTTTCTGGGAGGAGTGATAGGCGTCGTGTGGGCGTTCGGGGCCGAGCATCTGGAACAGATGCGTCGTGGCAATGACTCGGAGTACCAAGAGTTCAGGCGAGTTGCCGGCAGTATGCGCGAAGAACTGGCGCGGCTATGGCCCTTCCGAACGCGGCGGAACCGCTCATGAGATGTTGAAATCATCCAGGGAACGGCACCGGCTCATGAAAGCTCTGGTACTTGCGGGTGGGCGTGGAACTAGACTTAGACCGCTGACCCATACAATGGCGAAACAGCTAGTGCCCGTCGCGAATCGCCCGGTCCTCCACTATGTAATGGGGCACTTACATGATGCAGGAATCGATGAGATCGGTGTGATCGTATCCCCAGAGACTACCGAGCAGATTCAGCAAGCGCTCGCAGCTAACCCGTGGGGGGCCAAGCTCACGTACATTCTCCAGGCCGAGCCACTCGGGTTGGCGCATGCAGTGAGGACCGCGCGTTCCTGGCTGGGTGAGAGCTCCTTCATCATGTACCTTGGCGACAATCTGATTGGGCAGGGAGTAGCAGACCTCGTAGAAGCATTCCACGCCAAGCGGGCGGACGCCGTGGTGCTGCTCAAGGAAGTCTCTGATCCCCGCCGCTTCGGCGTGGCCATCGTCGATGAGGAAGGTCGCGTATTGAAGCTGATCGAGAAGCCCGCAGCGCCACCCTCGTCTCTAGCCCTCGTAGGCGTGTACCTCTTCTCAGCAGCGGTTCACGACGCTATCGCCGCGATCAAACCCTCACCGCGAGGTGAACTCGAGATCACAGACGCGATTCAAAGGCTGCTCGACGATGGACGCGCCGTCGAGAGCCGGATTCTCGCGAGCTGGTGGCTCGATACTGGTAAGAAAGACGATCTCCTAGAGGCCAATCGTATCGTGCTTGATGAATGGGTCACTAGGGAGATCGAGGGATCTGTGGACAGTGAAAGCCAGATTGCGGGTAAGGTGTCTCTTAAGAGCGGTGCCAGAGTCGAGAGAAGCGTCGTTCGCGGGCCCGTGGTCGTTGCTGAAGGTACCGTAATTCGCGATTCGTTCGTGGGCCCATACACAAGCATCGGTCCGAACTGCACTATTGAGCGCTCTCGGGTCGAGCACTGCGTCCTCCTGGCTGGGACGACACTGCAGGGGATAGAGACACTGGAGGACAGTGTAGTCGGGCAGAATTCGAGAGTCGTTAGAGACGGCCAGGTGCATCGCGCTCTGCGCCTTATGATCGGGGACGACTGTGAGGTGCGCCTCTAGTGCCTTTCCGGTTCGAGCGGTTGGACATATCCGATCTTATTCTCATTGAGACAACCGTGTTTGAGGACGAGCGGGGCTCCTTTTCGGAGACCTATAAGCACTCTGACTTCGCTGCGTTTGGCATCGCCGTGATTTTCACTCAAGACGCTTTTTCCCGGTCTCGGAAGGGAGTCCTCCGGGGTCTCCACTACCAGAAGGAGCCCAAGGCTCAGGGGAAGCTCGTCCGGGTTGTGAAGGGGGAGGTCCTCGACGTCGCCGTCGACATCAGGCGCTCCTCCCCCACCTACGGGAGATGGGTTGCTATCCACCTGTCCTCCGAGAACAGACGCGGCCTGTACATTCCTCCGGGTTTCGCCCATGGCTTTTGCGTCCTGACAGAGGTCGCAGAGGTCTTGTACAAGATGACTCAGGAACACGACGCCGAGCACGAGCGTGGAGTTCTCTGGAGCGACCCCGATCTAGCCATTTCGTGGCCGATTCCACACCCGACGCTATCGTCCCGAGACGCGCGGCTCCCCAGGCTCCGGGACGCCGAGGCCAACTTCTGAGGATGGAACCCGGATGAACACGACGGTCCTAGTTACTGGTGGTCTCGGGTTCATCGGTAGTCATTTCGTTCGACTCCTACTCCGCGAGCGACCGGAAGTCCGCGTCGTCAATCTGGACAAGGTGACTTACGCGGGCAACCCGGAAAACCTTGCAGATGTCGTTCCTCACCCCAATTACACTTTCGTGCGCGGAGACATCGCGGACCGCACTCTCGTCGATCGCGTATTCCGAGACAACCGGCCAGGCATCGTAGTGAATTTCGCCGCGGAGTCGCATGTGGACCGGAGTATTCTCGATCCCGGACCTTTCATCCAGACTAACATACTGGGCGTGCAAGCTCTGCTCGAAGCTGCGCGCCAGCACAGGCCCGATCGCTACATCCAGATCTCCACTGATGAGGTGTATGGCGACATTCCACAAGAGGAACCGCCGGCGGAAGAGGACGCAACACTGAGACCCAGCAGTCCATACTCAGCGAGCAAGGCAGCCGCAGACCTACTTTGCTTCGCCTACGCCCGAACCTACGGCCTGCCGATTTTGGTCGTCCGTCCATCAAACAACTACGGGCCGAATCAATTCCCAGAGAAGCTGATCCCGTTGATGATTCGCAATGCGCTCGCCGGACAACACCTTCCCGTCTACGGAGATGGTAAGCAACGGCGCGACTGGCTCCACGTTGGCGACAATGTGAGGGGAATTCTCCGCGTCATCGAGCGGGGGAGCGTCGGGAACGCTTACAATGTGGCGACCGGAACGGAGACGGAAAACGTCGAAGTCGTCCACCACATCTGCGCGATCCTCGCTCAGGAAACGGGTCAACCTCTCGATCGATTGAGAGGTCTTGTGCGACCTGTCACCGACCGGCCGGGCCACGACCGTCGCTATGCCGCTCGCCCGACGCGGATGCGGGAGGAGCTCGAGTGGGAGCCAGCGCACCAGTTCCTGGACGGTCTCAAGCAAACGATTCGCTGGTACTTGTCGAACGCCGCGTGGCTGGAGAGAGTCGTGACCGGTGAGTATCGACGCTACTACGAAATGGTCTACACTCGGTCGTGGAACGAGACACGGGGATGAGAGTAGCGGTAATCGGAAGTAGCGGACAGCTCGGCCGAGACCTCATGGCGATGGGAAGGCAATCGCGGCTCGACGTGATAGGATTAGCACATGACGAAGTGGACGTAACGGCTCCGGAGTCAATCAGGGAAGCTTTGGTTCGAACAAACCCTCAGGTGGTGGTCAACTGCGCTGCTTACGTCCGCGTTGACGAGTGCGAGCAAAGTGTCGAACAGGCGTTTGCAGTGAATGCCGTGGGTGCTTTCCATGTTGCCCGGGCTGCAGCGGTGATCGGTGCCCTGTGCACCTACATCAGCACCGATTACGTGTTCGACGGCGAGAAGAAGCAGCCGTACACAGAGGACGATGTGCCAAACCCCATTAATGTGTACGGTGCGTCGAAGCTGACGGGCGAGTTCCTCACAAAGCAGGGCGGCGGTGCCTGGCTGATTGTCCGCGTATCAAGTTTGTTCGGAAAGGGGGGCGCCCGCGCCAAAGGCGGCAATTTCATTGATTCGATTCTCGCAAAGGCCGCCGCCGGCGAGGAGTTACAGGTCGTAGATGACCTTCGCATCTCCCCAACATACACGAGACACGCGGCACAAGCGCTGATACAGTTGATCTCCGAGAGGTCGACTGGAACTCTCCACCTTGCCAACAGCGGGGCGACTACGTGGTACAAGTTTGCGGAAGCCGCCCTCCGGCTGGCTGGCCTAGGGCAATATCAGATCAAGTCGATATCCTCGCATCAGGTTGCAAGGCGCGCCCGACGCCCTCTGAACTCCGCACTGTCCACACGATACGTCACAGGGTCTACGAGCGGGCTGCCCCCGTGGGAAGCGGCTCTGGAGGAGTACTTGAGGGAGCGTAATGCCGTGGTTGAAACGTCGAGCCGCAACCCGCCATACTGATCGCCACGTCGTATGGACAGTGCGGTCGCGCTCGTAGAGACGCCCGACCGGCATCGTGCTCTAACGCTTACAACATGTGCACTGAGGGAATTGGAACGATGAATCTTGAGCGAGCGTTCCCAGCTCGGCGCACCTTCGCCACGATCTCATCTCGGTAATTCCAGGCCGTTAGTAGGAAGAAGTCAGGCGGCGAGCGCAGAGCGTCCTCTTCGGATACAATCCGAATGTTCGATTTCGGCAAATAGCGACCTTGCTTGATTGGTGTGCTGTCCACGCAACATGGAACCTGGCCTGCCGTAATCCCCACATAGTTCAAGAGCGTGTTTCCCTTCGCGGTTGCTCCATAGGTATAGATCAGCTTGCGAGCAGCGGTCAGTTCATCGATCGTAGCTCGAAGGTGTTGTCGTATCTCCAGCGTGTTCGATACGAACCGGTCGAACGCCTCTGGCGTGAGAGATCGCTCCTCCTGTGCCGCGTACTGCTGCACGGTCGCGTGGACTCTATCACCCGGAGCGATCTTCTTGGTCAAGAACACAATCGAGCCGCCGTGAATCGGCACTGGCAGGACGTCAACAACATGCATTCCATGCAGCGCGAGCAGCGCTTTCATGGACCTGATCGAATAATAGAACATGTGCTCGTGGTAGATCTGGTCGAACTCGTTATTCTCGATAGTGTTCAGGAGGTAGGCATTCTCAATTACAAAGTGCCCGCGCGCATCCAGCAGGCTTGTGACTCCCCTTAGCATTTCATGAGGGTCGCGATTATGAGCGAAGCAGTGTCTTGCCACGATAAGGTCGGGTCGGCCCACTTGCTTCTTGAGGGCGTCTGCACTCCTACCGTTGAAGAAGTCACAAACGGTCTCGATGCCAGATGCGTTTGCGATATGGCAAATGTTTTCAGCCGGATCGATGCCCAGCACCCGGCCGACGCGTTGTTTGATATGCTGCAGGAACAGCCCGGTGTTGCTTCCCACCTCGAGTACGTACGAGTCCCTATTGACCAGGCCACGATCCGTGACATGGCTGAATAGATGCTCATAGTGTTGGGCGAGCGACGGAGAGTCGGGAGTCATGTAGGAGTAGTGCGAATACAACACCGAAGCGTCGATGCAGTCTCGCATCTGAACGTTGGCGCAGACGTCGCACACTTCGACCACTAACGGATACGACTGGTCTACCTGATCGGGAGAGTCCTTCAGCGAATTCGCCGGAGGGGACTCTCCCAAGTCAATTAGGGTACGCGTCGCAGACGAACAGATACGACAAGCCATATATTGATTCGCTCTTCGCACCTAGACGGGGTGGAGAAGCACACAAGGAGCTGGGTTTGCTGGGGCTCAACGCGAGCGCGCAGTATCATACGTGACGAGACCCTAGTGAGAAAGTGGAGCGTGACCTTCGAATGACAATCGAAGACAGTAGGGAAGGTCGCTTGGCCCGAAGTTCCTTGTGGAACCTCCTGGGGCAGGCTGTGCCGCTCGCCGCGGCGGTCGTCGCGATCCCCTTTCTGGTGAAGGGCCTCGGCACGGATCGCTTTGGGATTCTAACCTTGGCATGGGTCATCATCGGGTACCTCAGCATTTTTGACCTCGGGATGGGTCGAGCACTGACGAAGGTCGTGGCCGAGGAATTGGCACGGGGAAGCAGTGCCGAACTTCCACGGCTGATCTGGACGGCCTTGCTCCTGATGGGACTGCTGGGTGTGTTGGCGACCTGTGCGATGGTCATGCTGTCTCCCTGGTTGGTCGAACGAGTGCTTCGCATCCCTTCGCACCTGATGCTTGAGGCGATCCATACGTTCTACTGGCTGGCGTTCTGCGTTCCGATCGTGATCATCACCTCCGGATTACGGGGCATCCTGGAGGCGAGCATCCGGTTCGACCTCGCGAATGTAGTCCGTGTCCCCACAGGGATCATGACCTTCGTCGGGCCCCTGATAATCCTACCATTCACCACGAGCCTGGTGCCGATCGTAGCCCTGCTTGTCCTTGTGAGGCTCGCTGGTAGCGTTGTGCATCTCCTGTTGTGTCTGCGCGTGATGCCCTCCCTGAGCCAGAAGGTTGTTCCGCACTGGTCAAGCGTCCTCCCCCTGCTGCGGCTGGGAGGGTGGATGACCGTGACCAACGTAGTAAGCCCTCTCATGGTGTCGCTGGATCGCTTCTTGATCAGCGCCTTCATATCAATCGCGGCGGTCGCCTACTACACGACGCCATACGAGGTCGTTACGAAGCTTCTTGTTATTCCTGTAGCCTTAGCAGGTGTGCTTTTTCCAGCATTCTCGGCCAGCTCCCTCCGAGACCCCGAGACTACTACGCTGCTCTTCGAGCGAGGTGCAAAGTCCGTTTTCTGTTTCTTGTTTCCCCTGCTGCTATTTCTCACGATCTATGCTCATGAACTTCTTGCCCTATGGGTGGGTGGCGAGTTCGCGGACAGGAGTACCCGAGTCCTGCAATGGCTTGGGCTCGGCGTGATGGCCAACGGCCTCGCGACCGTTCCGTTTACCCTAGTTCAGGCACTTGGCCGACCCGATTTGACGGGCAAGCTGCAGATTGTTGAGTTGCCCCTGTACCTGGTAGGAATCACTTGGTTAGTCAGGCATTGGGGAATCGAAGGTGCGGCCGTCGGCTGGTGCCTACGTGTCACTGTCGACGGTGTCGTCCTTTTCGTGTTCGCGGGGCGGTGTTTCCCTTCGTCCTGCGCGACCGTTCGGCATATGACCATTCCGATTCTCGCAGGCATGCTCGCGCTGGGACTGGCTATGGTACTTCCAACTCTTGCTGTCAAGACCCTCTTTTTCTTGATCGGCGTGCCGGTCTTTGCCACCCTAAGCTGGTTGCGTCTTTTGACGCACGATGACCGTTCCGTCGTTGTGAGCTGGCTGCGGTCCGCGGTGCACGGTCGATGGAAGGACCTCATCGCGTAGGTCATCCGGATTCCGCCCGCTGGCGCCGCTCTGATGGCGGCCGGCAGTCGTTAGCTTGTCCCTCTCCCTTCTATGACCGAGAATGAACTGGATGGGCAAGTCGAGTGAGTCGCATTTGGGATCACACCGGGCACCCGCTGCCTGGCCGAAAGTTGGGATTGTGACGGTCAATTGGAATGGGTGGAGGGACACCGTCGAGTTGCTTGACTCACTGCAGCAGCTGACGTACCCGAACTTTGTTGTTGTGGTGGTCGACAACGGCTCCGGGGATGGGTCCGAGACACTGTTGAGAGAGAGATACCCGACACACGCCATCCTCCAAACGGGGCGCAACCTCGGCTACCCCGGCGGCGCCAATACGGGCGTCCGCTCCGTTTTGGACGAAGGCGTAGACTTTGTCTGGTTCCTCAACAACGACACTATAGTTGATCCAAATGCGCTCACTGCCTTAGTACAAGCCGCGCAAGAAAATTCGCGAGTCGGACTCGTCGGTTCCGTCGTGTACTACTACGGAGAACCGAAACGGATCCAGTGCTGGGGTGGGGCGGAGTTCAACCGCTGGATGGCTACAACCCGTTACCTCTCAGGGCCGCGACTTGACAGACTTCACTACGTGAGCGGGGCGAGCTTGCTTGTGCGGACCGCGGTCTTTAAGGATGTGGGGCTACTTAACGAGCATATGGTATTCTACTGGGACGACGTAGACTTCTCTCTCCGCGCGCGGCGCGCGGGTTGGCACCTTGCAGTAGCCGGTACGAGCTACGTCTTCCACAAGGAAGGGCACACGGTAGGTCGCAAGAGCCCACGAGCAGACTTTCTGGAGACCGAGAGTCTCACGGTCTTCCTTTTTGAGAACTATGGCGTGGGGGGACTACTCCCCCTCACGGTGAGGATGATAGGCAAGTTTGTCAACAGGATCGCTCGAAGGCAGCCCCAACATCTCTGGAACATCTGCCGGGGCCTGGCAGCCGGCATCCGCAGAGTCTTCAGACCAGACGTAGGCATTCAGTGAGCATGAGAAGGCGCACTGTACTCACAGCGCCAGCCATATACATCGCGATCTGGGCGATCGCGCTGTCCAGCGCTGACCGCCTGGACCTGGCCGGCGGGCATTTGGCGTTCAAGCTGACACCGTTTTTGGTCCTGAGCCCATGTTACCTGGCCTTCGCCTTGATGGACCTCGTCGCGGGCCGTGCGTTGCCTCAATCGTTGCTCTCGAATCGTCGTTGGTTGCCACTGATCGGATTCGTGATTCTGGCGGGGATTTCGGTCATCTTGGCACAAGACGATTTCCTTTCGCTCGCAGCGTCGAGGTATCTCCTTCTCCTGTACCTTATCCTTTTCTCCACGACGCTCGCGATTCACGCTTCAGCGCGCGGCACGCTCGAACAGGTTCTGTCTGTTGGGTCTGGGCTCGGAATGGCCCTGTACGTGCTCGTGTCAGTTGTACAATTGCTTGGTTTCGCAAACCCCGATCTGCAGTCGCTCCTCAGTCCCGGAGGAGGTGCCGTCATTGATTTGGTTGCGAACTACGTCGGGGGCGTCGGCTTCCCGAGATTGTCCGGCTTGGCTGGGGATCCGAATCGGGGAGCCGTCTCTGCCGCAGTATTTGCCACCCTTTACTTTCTGTTCTCCCGCCGTCGCCGTCGCCCTTACTGGATCCTCGCGCTGGGAGGAGTCATGGTGTTGCTCTCCTGGTCGCGGACCGGTCTTGTATTTTATGCGGTTGTTCTCTTGGCACTCCTCTGGCGCCACCCGAAGGTTGTGCCCGCGCTTCTCGCAGCTACGTTGATTGGGGTCGTGCTAGCCACGCGTGTCTTCCCGGCGCTTAACGCCGATCTTCAAGCGTGGAGCTTGCTAGAAGCGCGCACTTCTTCTGAGGACGTTTCGACACTCATGCATCTTCTCTTAGTGGAGAAGGCCATCACGCTCGGCTTCGCGACAGACGCGCGGACAAGCTTGCTGGGAATTGGTTACGGGTCCGAGTACAGCGTGACCCAAGACCTCTTTCCGGACAGCAAATACGCCAATTTCCATAGCAACAGCCTGTCGGTGCTCGTTCAGACAGGGGTCACAGGCCTGCTGTTGTTTCTGTTGTACTCGCTCTTGCAGCCTCTTGGGATTGGACTCGCAAACGGCTTCAAGGGTCGTTATGCTGCCGCAGGCCTTGCAGCCGCGTATTTCATTGCGGGGTTGTTCTATCAATACCTCGCGGAACCTATGTTCTGGCTCGTGTTGGCGGTTCACGCGGTTCTGCCACGGAGCGCAACCGCGCAAGACTCAGCACCCCCCACGAGCAACTAGTCACTTGCTTACGACGCTGTCTTTTCTGCGCCTCCACGACGGTCGGACGTAAGCAGCGGATGAAGAGGTAGTTCATGCTCGGCACAGCCGGCGTGAAGCACGTCGCCATCGACGCTCGGTTGATACGAAGCTCCGGCATCGGCCGATTCCTGCGCCAGGTGCTCGCTGGCCTGCTTACCGACGACCGATTCCGCCTCACGCTGCTTGGTGACCCTGAAGCGTTAGCGCCCTACGCGTCTAACGGCAGGCACAGCATCGTCTTATGCAAGGCGCCCATTTACTCGGTACGTGAGCAGATCGTGATGCCGCCCCGAATACCTCGTTGCGATCTCCTGTACGTGCCACACTATGTGGTACCGCTTCTCTACCGTGGCCCCCTGGTTGTTGCTGTGAACGACCTGATCCACTTGGAGCGCAGCGAGTTTGCTCCGAGTCTCTTCGCCCAATGGTGGGCGCGCACGATGATTAGGACTGCCGTGTCGCGCGCACAACGCGTCGTGACCTTGAGCGAGTACAGTCGCGATCGACTCGTGCAGATGATCGGTGCGCATCCAGAGCGGATCGAAGTGGTCTACCCGTCAGTCGATCGTAGGTTCTTCCGGGCCCAAGCACCTAGTCGCCTCGCCATGATTCGCGATCAGTACCGCCTGCCTGGTCCGTACCTCTTGTTCGTCGGCAACGCGAAACCACACAAGAATCTGTCAACGCTAATCCGCGCGGTCGAAATCGCGCGACAGGGAGGACTCGACCACCTGCTCGTCATTGTCGGCCAGTTCAGCGGGATCCGCAGTAACATTAACGCGCTAGTCCACCTCGCGAGCGAACTGGGGATCGGTGAACGAGTGCGGTTCCTAGGGCAGATTCCCGATGAAGATCTAGTCGCCGTGTATGCCGCAGCGGAACTTTTCCTATTCCCTTCTCTCGCCGAGGGATTCGGCCTGACGCCCCTGGAAGCGATGGCTTGCGGTACGCCTGTTCTCGCTGCTCGTACCACGGCCGTGCCGGAGGCGTGCGGCGAGGCGGCAGAGTATTACTCCGCGCCGGAGAACCCGGAGGTTCTGGCACAGTCAATTCTGGCGCTTGCACGTGACCCGCATCGGCGCACGCAGCTCGCGGCGCTAGGTCGCGGTCGCGCACGTATGTTTTCGGGCGAAACAAGCACCCGCCAGATGCTGGAGTTGCTGTATCGGGCGTGAGTCCCTACGACGCTAGCGAGACTCCGGGACTGAGCGATCAGCTGGACTTAGTGGAAGATGAGCGGACAATCAGCCTGAAAAGCTGACGGTGCTCAGCATCCTTTCCGGTGGTAAGCTGGTGATTGGCGATCAACCAATTACCAGAGGAGAGGACGATGAGCACCCGAGAGAAGCTTATCCAGGCCCGCTAGCCTTGGCCGACGAGCTGCAGAGCATCAGCCGGGCGTGCAAGGTGGCGGGGATCAGCCGGAGCCATTTCTACGAGATCAAGGACGCCTTCGAGAATTATGGACGGGGCGGGCTGGCGCCGCAGCCCCGCCGGCGGCCGCGCATGCCGAACGAGACGCCCCCGGAGCTCGAGAGGCAGATCCTGGTGATGACGCGGGAGTACCCGACGTACAGCTACATGAAGATCGCCGATCAGTTGAGCTGATCGGCGTCCCCGCCACCGCGAACCAGGTCCGGGGCGTGTGGCTGCGTCGGGGTGAAGCGCTACGATCGGCTGCTCTGGCTCGAGCGGGAGGCCGCCGCGACCTGCGGGCCGCTGACGGAGCGGGTAGCGAAGCTCCTGGCGCGCTACCAGCGCCACCAGCTCACCGATCCGGAGCACCATATCGAGGCCCCGGTGCCGGGCTATCTCGGTTGCCAGGACACCTACTTCGTCCGGACGCTGAGAGGCGTGGGCCGGATCTATGCCCAGGCCTTCGTGGATGCGCACAGCTCGTGGGCGCAAGCGAAGCTCTACCTCTCGAAGATCCCGATGACCGCGGTCGATCTGTTGCACGATCGCGTGCTGCCGGTCTACGAGGCCGCGGGAGTGGCGCTCGAGCGGATCTTGACCGACAATGGACGCGAGTACTGCGGCCGGCCACTGGCGTATCCGTATGAGCTCTACCTGGCCGTGCAGCAGATCGAGCAGCGGAACACCAAGGTGCATTCACCGCAGACGAACGGCTTCTGCGAGCGGTTCCACCGCACGCTGAAAGAGGAGTTCGTCAGCGTGGCGCTGCGGAAGAAGATCTACGGCTCGTTGCAGGAGCTGCAGGAGGATCTGGATACGTGGCTCCGCTTCTACAATGAGGAGTGGAGTCACCAGGGCTACCCCACGCAGGGGCGGACGCCGTGGCAGGTATTCCAGGATGGCGTGGCGGCGATGAGTCAGCCGCAGGCAGCGTGACGAGGCGTTAGCGACCAGCGACCGCCGGAACTGTCCGGAGATCTTCCACTAAGTACAGATCAGCGTACATGTATGACGCAAGTTGCAGACTAAAGGACCATCCAACTCACCAGCATTCACCGCCGAGCGCGTCGGAAATCGTACCGGCGAACTCAACCCGAAACCGTTCCGGACTGAAGCGGGCCGCGTTCGACCGCAAGGTCGAGACGTTCCATGAGTGCGTCATGGCCTGTCGTACGGCGGCGTCGAGGGCGTCATCGGTTGGGGCATCGAACAAAATGGCTGTCTCGCCGTCCAGCATCGTCTCCAAGATTGCTCCAGCGCGCAATGCTACAACCGGGGCGCCGTGGGCGTTCGCTTCAAGCGGCGCAATGCCAAAGTCCTCTTCCGCACAGAAGAGAAAGGCTGCACACCGATCGAGTAGGTCTCCGGCCTGCGCTTCCGAAACCGGACCAAGGAACTCGACATTCCTGCCTGCTATCGCCTCTAATCGCCCGCGCTCGGGACCATCACCAGCAATGACCGTACGGACGCCGTGCTGCGCGGCGGCACGCACGATCAGGTCCACACGTTTGTATGAGACCAACCGCCCAAGGTATAGCAGAAACGCTTCTCTCTCTTTCACCCCGGTCCCGGTCTCGGGGGTCTTTCGCTGCACTGGAGGATAGATGACTCGTGCCTTCCGCCCGTACACCCGATCGATGCGCGCCGCGACGTAGTGGGAGATGCCAACGAAGTGAGTGACGCGGCGCGCGCTCATTCTGTCCAGCGCCTGAAGGAGCCTGCGACCAGCGCCCATGGCCGCTCGACGCTTCCAGTTCGCGTTCTCCAGGTAAACGTCATGCAGATCCCAGATGTAGCGCGGCGGCGAATAACAATAGGATAGATGAACCCCTCGCGCTCCCCTACCCACCATCTTCGCCAAGGCATGGGAGCTAGAGATCACGAGGTCGTACTCTCGCGTGGCCAACGATCCGAAGGCCATCGCCTCGAGTGGCAAGAACCATTGGTAATGCGTTCGAGCCTTCGGCACTCGCGCCAGCCAGCTCTCGCGCGCCCGGCGCGTCACGTCGTTAAAGTCACGAAGCGAGGGCGCCATCATTCCAACGACAAAATCGGCTTGGGGAAACAAGTCGAGAATCAAGGCTAGACAGCGCTCGGAACCGGCCCACGAAAAAATCCAGTCGTGAACCACCAACACTCGCAAATCGGTTAACATGAAGCTGCTGTGGCGAGGGGAGTGTTTGCTGAGATCGCGGCGCTTAATGCGGCCGGTGGTGACCGGTTACGACGCCTACTGACGCGCCCTGCGACGGTATATCTGCTCTAATGCGCACCGTCGCCTCCCAGCACCGCTGGCACAGTCTGCAGCAAGAGCCGAATGTCGAGCCAGAGGGAGCAGCGCCGCACGTAGTCCACGTCCAGCGCTATCCGCTCCTCGTACGAGAGTGCGTTTCGACCCGAGACCTGCCACAATCCGGTCATGCCAGGCGGAACCGCCAAGACCGTGGGAAAGAGAGGCCCGAAGCGAGACTCCTCGCCAAACAGCTTCGGCCTAGGCCCCACCAGGCTCATCTGGCCTAGGAGCACATTGAATAATTGAGGCAATTCGTCAAGGCTCCAGCGACGCAACCAAGCGCCGACACGAGTTACCCGAGGGTCGGAACGCAGCTTCACTTCGCGCTCGTATGCTGTTCGAAGTTCCGGGTTAGTCTCAAGTAGCCCGACGGCCCCATTGACCATTGTGCGAAACTTCCAGATGCGAATGCGGCGGCCGCCCTGACCCCAGCGCTCGGACGCGAAGAACACTGGTCCGCGACTATCGAGCTTCACCACGATGGCAAGCGTGGCGACCACCGGACTAAGAAGCGCCAACCCGATCGTTCCAACGAACAGGTCCAACGCGCGCTTGAAGAACAGCGCCGGAGCCTTAACGATCGGCGTGCTCAGCTCAACAAGAGGCTGTCCCCGCCGCCACACCGTCGTGGGGTGCACGCCGGCAATCTCCACCGCCCGCGGGACCGAGAGCACCTGGCAGCCCCCGGCGAGCGCCGCATCGACTACGTCTTGAAACTGCTTGTCCGTGAGGTATCCGCACAGCGCCACCGCTTGCGCCCCCGACGCCGCGAGCAGCAGCGAAATGTCGCTCACGTGCCCCAGCGCACCCGGAGCGGCCGGGACCTGCACGTCTACGAATCCGATCGGCCTGTAGTCCGTGCCTGCCGTGAACGCGGGGCCCG
>Ga0066709_100001331_pt1 | contig 16079 bp, 17 predicted proteins | sample GraSoiAngelo_158_FD_79665 | JGI IMG/M metagenome (GOLD analysis project Ga0066709, IMG submission 79665) | Grasslands soil microbial communities from the Angelo Coastal Reserve, California, USA - 14_1009_16_30cm | ecosystem: Environmental > Terrestrial > Soil > Grasslands | place: USA...
CGAAATGCTTCAGGGCCTTCAGCCGGCGCTTCCGCATCCAGTCTGGTTCGGACTTGCGTGAGGAGATCTCCTCGACGACCGCTTCGGACAGTCCACGCTTGGGTTCGAAGACCGAGTTCGACTGGTCCTTCCAGTCGAACCGATACCCCTTGCTCAGCTCTCGAAGGTGCTCCTCTTGGCTGACGGCCACGACGTGTTCCCCCTTCTCATCGATCGAGGACGCTCGGCCCCACCGATCACGCCGAAAGTCTACCCCAGGGGTCGGATTCGCAACCGGTCTCCGCTCCCAACCGGTCGTGCACCGGTAGGGTCGAACGATGGGGTCCTGCCCGGTCGTCCGCAGACGACTCGACGCGGGCGCGATGGTCGCCGGGCTTGCGCTGTTCGGGCTGTGCGCGCTGGTGGCGGACGATGGACGGGTTCCCGCGCCCGAACGCACCGTGTTCTCATGGATCAACGGTCTCCCGAACGGCCTGTCTGCCCCGGCACATGCCGTGCAATACCTCGGCGTGCTCGCCGTCGGGCCGATCGTCGCGGTGATCGCCCTGGCCGCGCGGCGGCCGCGTCTCGCGGCCGCCGCACTCATCGTGACCGGCCTCAAACTCGTCGCCGAACGGGTCGTGTGGCACGTGGTCGCACGCCAGCGGCCGGGAGTGACCGAGCAGCCCGGGGTGGTGATCAGGGCTGGGACCCCGACCACGGGGCTCTCGTTCGTGTCCGGTCATGTCCTGCTGGTGACCGGGCTCGCATGGTGCGTGACGCCGTACCTCCATGGGGCGTGGCGGTCGGCGCCGTGGATCGTGGTCGCGCTCGTCGCCTTCGCCCGGATCTACCTCGGGGCCCACAACCCGCTCGACGTCCTGGGAGGGTTCGGGTTGGGCCTCGCGATCGGCGGCCTCACGAACCTGACCGTCGGCGTTCCCGGACGGCCGGCACGCCGGGTGTCCGACGCATAGTGAGAGGCTCAGCCGACCGCGGTCGGGCCCGCCACGTCGTGCAGACGGCCGGTTCGGACGTCGTAGACGAACCCGGACACCGTGACGCCTTCCGGGAACCCCTCGGTCGCACGGATCGCATCGATGTCGTCCCGAGCGCTCTGCTCAGGATCCGCGAAGCTGAGGAACTCGATATCCACCTCCACCCCGGCCTGGTCCCGGATCATGTCCCGGAGCACGGGGTCGGTGAACTTCGTCATCCCGCAGTCGGTGTGATGGATCACGGCGAACTGCCGGGTCCCGAGCAGCCAACTGCTGATCAGCAGCGACCGGATCGCGTCCTCGGTCGCCCGGCCTCCCGCGTTCCGGATCACATGCGCGTCGCCGATGTCGAGCCCCAGGAACCTCGCAGGGTCGAGTCGGGCATCGATGCACGTCAGGACGGCGAGAGGCCGCGCCGGCGGGATCTCGAGGTCCCCCCTGTCGAAACCTTTCGCGAACGACGCGTTGGCTTCCCTGAGTCGATCCACCTCCGACATGTCTCCTCAACCGAGCTCGACCGGCGCGCCGACGAGCGAGCCGTACTCGGTCCACGAGCCGTCGTAGTTCTTGACGTTCGGATACCCGAGCAGCTCCTGCAGCGCGAACCAGGTGTGCGAGCTGCGCTCGCCGATCCGGCAGTAGGCGATGACATCGCGGTCGGCGGTGATCCCCTCGGCTTCGTACAGCGCCCGGAGCTCGTCCGCGCTCTTGAACGTGCCGTCATCGTTCGCGGCCTTCACCCACGGGATGTTCGCTGCTCCGCCGATGTGCCCGGGAACCTGCGCCTGCTCCTGCGGAAGATGATCCGGGGCAAGCTTCTCCCCGCGGTACTCCTCGGGCGAGCGGACGTCGACGAACCCCGTCGGCGATCCGACCTTCGAGATCACCTCGTCGCGGAGGGCGCGGATCTCCGGTCGCTCCTCGCCCAACAAGACATGGTCGGTCGGCTGATAGCCGGGCACGTCCTGGATCAACTCGCGGCTCTCCAGCTCCCACTTCTTCCGGCCGCCGTCCAGCAGCTTCACGTCGTCGAACCCGCGGAGCTTCAGCAGCCAATAGGCGTATGCCGCGAACCAGTTGTTGTTGCCACCGTAGAGGACGACCGTCGTTCCCGATCCAACGCCGGCGCCCGAGAGCAGCTCGGCGAAGCCGCCTTGATCCAGGTAATCGCGACCGACCGGCGTATGGAGGTCGGTGGTCCAGTTCCAGCCGACGGCGCCGCGGATGTGCCCTTTCTCGTACGCCGTCGTGTCCTCGTCGACCTCGATCACTCGGACATCGGGGTCGTCGAGCTGTCCCTCGAGCCAGTCGGTGGAAACCAGGACATCGGGGTTCGCGTACTCGGTCATGGGGATGATCCTCCTTGGTTCGACGCGGTGCGTGGATTACCCGGGATGGGATGGTGCTCGCCCGTCAAGGTCGACAACACAAGCGCGACGGGATCATGAGGCCGACGAGTCCACGGGCGCGCGTCCGGATCACGATCCTCATCCCTGCGGTTGGGTTCGACGCTGGTTGTACTCGTGTTGCAGGTGCAACGTCAACCGAGCATCAGAAGATGCCGAGCGACGCCTTCGCCTCGTCGGACATCAGCTCCGGTGACCACGGCGGCCGGAAGACGAGCTCGGGCCGAACGTCGTCGATCCCCTCGATCGGCGCCAGGAAGGCACGGATCTGGTCCTCGATCAGTGGCCCGATGGGACACCCCATCGTCGTGAGGCTGTACGTGATGTCGACGCCTCCATCGTCGTGCACATCAACGCTGTACACGAGTCCCAGATCGACGATGTTGATGCCGAGCTCGGGGTCGTAGACCTGCGTCAGTGCCTGCAGGACCCGCTCGCGAAGACCGCCCTCGGGGGCCTCGCCCGTCGTCACGGGGGTCTGCGTCGCCACATCGTGCTCATCCATCGGATCGCTCCCACCCTCGTCGGTCTTGTCGGCCATTCGTCCGGCACGGATATTTCGGCATTATGCTTGCCTCAACGATACCGCCCCTTCCGTCGAGGAGACCGATGTCGATCCGTGCCCTCATCGTTGATGACCATCCCGTCACCCGAGAAGGGCTCCGAACGGCCCTGGAGCTCTCCGAGGACGCCGTGGTCGTGGTCGGCGAGGCCGGCAGTGGGGAGGAGGCCGTCGAACAGGCTCGCGAGCTCACGCCGGACGTCGTGTTCATGGATGTCCGGATGCCCGGGATGGACGGCATCGAAGCGACCCGCAGGATCCGGGAGGCTTCGCCGGAGACGAAGATCATCCTGATCACGATCGACGAGTCCCGCGGGGCGATCTCCGAGGCGATCCAGGCGGGGGTGTCGGGATACCTGCTCAAGGATGCTTCTCCCGATGCGCTCGTCGATGCTGCACGCAACGCCATCGAAGGCAACGCGGTGATCCACCCACAGCTCACGAAGACCTTCATCGAGGAGGCCCAGGCGGTGGGGGAAGAGCCTAAGACCGCCCCGCTGTCCAAACGCGAACGCGAGATCCTCCAGAAGGTCGCCGATGGGGCGACGACTCGACAGGTTGCGACCGAGCTCGGAATCTCGCCCCACACGGTCAAGACCCACCTCGAGCGCATCTTCGAGAAGCTCGGCGCCAACGATCGGGCCCAAGCGGTCGCGATCGCGATCCGCACCGGCATCGTGCACTGAACCGGCTTCCGCTCGGGCGTTCGACCCCCTTCGGGGTAGCTCGCTCAACCTCCGAGAGGGTCCGCCGATATCCCCAGCAGATGGCGACCGTCCTGCTCTTCGACTCGGCGGACGAGGTCGCGCGCCTGCAGTACCACATGATCCACGCGGCGCCCGATCTCGAGATCGAGGTCACGTCCGACGCGTTCCGCGCGGTGGAGTCGACCGCCCGGACGCGTCCGGACGTGGTCGTGGTCGACCTCGGGCTCGAAGGTCCCACCGGTCCGGAGCTGGTCCGACGCCTGCGCGCCTCCTCGCCGACGACGAGCGTCGTCGCTCGCTCGACCGGTCGCGATCCTCACCGCATCGCCGAGACCCTGGCCGCGGGGGCGGCCGGGTACGTCTTGCGGGATGAAGGTCCCGAGGTCGTCCTCGGAGCGGTCCGTGCCGCGCTCGACGGGAGTGTGGTCCTCTCGTCGATGGTCGCCACGGCGTTCGGGGCCGAGGTTTCTCGGACCGTGGTCCGCGCGATGGAGCTCGAAACCGAGCTCGATGAGCTGCGAGCGAACGTGTCGCAGGGCACGTCGGCGAAAGCGGATTTCCTCGCGAACATCTCTCACGAGCTGCGCACGCCCGTGACGGTGGCCAAGGGGATCGCCTACGTCCTGCGGAACCCGAGCGTTCCGCCCGCGGAGCGCGAGCGATTCATCGAGCAGTTGCAATCGTCCTTGGACAACCTGATGCAGATCGTCGAAGAGATCATCACGGTCGCCGAGCTGGAACGGGGCACCTTCGCGCTTCAGGTCGCCAACGTGGATCTCGGTCCGCTCGTCCGCCACGCGGTCGACGAGGTATCCCGTTCCTATCCCTCCGTTCCGATCACGGCGCAGCTGCCGGACACGTTCCACGCGATCGCGGATGGCGCTCGCGTGGGCGGGGTCGTCCGCGAGCTTCTCGACAACGCCTGCCGCTACTCCCCTCCCGGCCATCCGGTCGAGCTGCTGGTACGCACGCTCGACGAAGGAGTGGTCGTGACGGTGACCGATCGTGGCGAGGGACTGGACCGGAGTATCGCCAACCAGGCGTTCGACCAGCCGTTCTCCACGGGCGAACCGACGCTGCGGAAGGAGAAGTCCGGTGCCGGCGTGGGTCTGCACCTGGCACGCCAGATCATCCTGGAGCACGGCGGTGTGATGTGGGCCGATCCGCTGCCCGGCGGTGGCACCCGGATCTCGTTCTGTCTGCCGATCCGGGAGGGGCAACGGCTCGCCGCTCCCCCCGTCGGTGTCGCCTGAGCCACGCGATCCGTGGTGGCGGTGGACGCCGGTGAAGGCGTATCCTCCGCCCGGGAGACCCACTGGGTGCAAAGAACGATCCTCGGGTTGGTCGTGATGCTCGCCGCCCTGAGCTGCACGGGCGTCGGTGCGCGCACCCCCCACCCCGAACACCCCGCGATCCTGGTCCGTCCGACGGGTTCGCCCTTCGTCCGGGTCACGGCCGGCTCGGTGAGCGGACTCGTCCCCCACGGATGGGATGCCCTCCCGGTGGACGGGAAGGACTTCCACGAAGGGTTCGTCGCGTCGCCCCACCCCGCTGCGTGGCCTGAGATCCGAACGAGCACGGCTGGTTTGGTTGCCACCTGGGTGGACGCAACCCGCGTCGGCGTCCCGAGCGACCTGTACTACCTGGCCGCGACGGGGCCGTTGCTGTCCGAGCTCCGCGACCAGCCGGGGTGCACATCGTCGTTCCAGAAGGTGTTCGCCAACCACCTCCCGACCTTCCTCCATGGTGCCGCCGATTCCGCCGGCGATTTCGTGGCGCGAGGGGGCGGGGTGTGTCGATCCCACACCCACCCGGCGACCCGCTGGTCCTACTTCGTCGCCGCGCCGGGGTTCGGGCCCGTCGGTCGTATCGGGATCCCTGGATCGGGTCTCTACATGGTCGTCGCGGCGACCCGAGAGTCGCCCCGGGCGGGGAACATCCTCGCCGATCTGCTCGCTCACGTCCGCTTCGGGCGGGATGGCATCGGGGACTTCGAGCGGGCGGCGCGGCCGTCGGTGGCGCTCTAGCGCGGACGGCGATCCACGAACGGAGGCCGCACGACGGTGGCGCCCCCGCGACGGCCCCTGATGTCCACCTCGACCTCCGAGCCCACCGCGGCGACATCTCCGGGCCAGAGGTAGGCGAGCCCGATCCCGGTCTGGAGCAGCGGGGAGAAGGTGCCGCTCGTCACCTCTCCGATCACCAGGTCTCCGTCGAACACCGGGTAATGCGCGCGCGGGATGTGTCGCCGCTCGTGCATCCGCAGGCCCCGGAGCCGGCTCGGGAGTCCTTCGCGCTCCTGACGGACGAGCGCCTCGCGGCCACGGAAGTCCCCCTTGTCCAGGGAGACCGCCCATCCGAGTCCTGCCTCGAACGCCGTGGAGGACTCGAACAGGTCCTGCCCGTAGAGCGGGTAGCCCATCTCGAGCCTGAGCACATCACGAGATGCCAATCCGCACGGCGCCCCGCCGAACGTCGCCATCGCGCCCATGAGCTCGCGCCACAGATCGACCGCGATGTCCTCGTACGTGTACAGCTCGTATCCAACCTCTCCCGTGTATCCCGACCGGGTCACGATCACCGGTCGACGGTGGAACTCCGATCCCGCGCACCGCATGAAGGTCAGATCTGCAGCTTCCGGGAAGAGCTTCGTCACGATCGACGGTGACGCCGGACCCTGCACCGCGAGGAAACACCAATCCTGGTGGTACATCAGGTGGACGCGGTCGGGCGCGACCGCTTCGCCCAGGATCTGCAGGACGCGCTGGGTATTGGATGCGTTCGGCACGACGAAGTACCGATCCTCGCTCAAGCGGTAGACGATCAGGTCCTCGATCACGCCGCCACCCTCGTTCAATACGAGGTTGTATTGCGCCCCCCCGATGGTGACGGCGGACACGTCGTTGGTGACGACTCCCTGGAGCAGGCCGAGCGCCCCTGGTCCGGCGACCTCTACCTTGCCCAGATGCGTCAGGTCGAACAGCCCGACTCGCTCGCGGACCGCGCGATGTTCCGCGAGCGCCCCCTCGTACTCGATCGGCATCAGCCACCCGCCGAAGGGACCGAGCTTCGCACCGAGCGCGGCATGCTCCGTCTCGAGCGGCGAGTGCTTGAGATCGGGTGCGGCCTCCATCGGCGGCATCGTACGCGGGCGAACGGGCAGGCCGCCTGGTCGGGTGTGGGAACGCAGGTAGACTGGCTCTCCGCATGGCCGATCCGTTCGATATCGTCGTCATCGGAGCTGGTACCGGCGGCTATTCCACCGCCCTGCGTGCCGCGCAACTGGGCAAGAGGGTCGCCATCGTCGAGCAGGACGAACGCCTCGGGGGGACCTGTCTGCTCCGCGGCTGCATCCCCACCAAGGCGTTGCTGCAGTCGGCGGCGGTGATGGATACCGTGGAGCGCGCATCCGACTGGGGGATCAAGGCTGCGGGCGAGCCCGACTGGTCCGCGATCGTGGCCTTCGAAGATTCGATGGTCGACAAGCTCGTGAAGGGGCTCACCGGACTCGTCAAGCATCGAGGGATCGAGGTCGTCTCGGGGAGGGGGCGGCTCCGTGCTGGTCCGGCGGTGGACGTCGGGGACCAACGGCTCGAGGCCTCTGCCGTGGTGATCGCCAGCGGGTCGCGTCCGAGGATGCTTCCGGGGCTCGAGATCACCCCCCGCATCATCACCAGCGACCAGGCCCTGTGGTACGACCGCATCCCCGCCTCGGCGGTCGTGATCGGCGCGGGAGCTGTCGGCCTCGAGTTCGCATCGCTCTACCGATCGTTCGGAGCGGAGGTGACCCTGCTCGAGGCGCTGCCTCGCCTGGCGCCGCTCGAAGACGACGAGGTTTCCGCCGAGATCGCGAAGGCTTTCCGGAAGCGCGGCATCACCGCGGCCGCGGGTGCGGCCGTGAAGGAGGTCACCGACACCGGCGAGGCCGTCCAGGTCATCTACGAAGCGGAGGGCGCGTCGCACGGCGTGACGGCCGACATCTGCCTCATCGCCATCGGTCGCGAGCCGGTCACCGACGGGCTCGAGCTCGAGGCTGCCGGCGTCGCGATCGACGATCGAGGCTTCGTTCAGGTGGATGAGCTCCTGCGGACGACCGCGGCCGGCGTCGTTGCCGTGGGCGACGTGGCCGCGACCCCGCTGCAGCTCGCGCACGTCGCGTTCACCGAAGGGATAGCGACCGCCGAGCGGCTCGCTGGGATCGACGTGGCGCCGATCGAGTACGCGAACATCCCTCGCGTCACGTACTGCACCCCGGAGATCGCCAGCGTCGGCCTGACGGAAGCGCAGGCCGGTGAGACCGGCCGCACGCTTGTGACCGAGAAGCTCGACTTCCGCGCGATCGGCAAGGCGAACATCGTGGGCGAGGGTGGCTTCGTCAAGGTCGTCGCCGAGGCGGGCGAAGGCCCAGTGCTCGGGGTGCACATGATCGGACCGCATGTCACCGACCTGATCGCCGAAGCGATGTTGATCACGTCCTGGGAGGCGACGCCCGGAGACGTCGCCGCGCTGATCCACCCGCATCCGACCCTGTCCGAAGGCATCGGCGAGGCGATGCTCGCGCTCGCCGGCAAGGCGCTGCATTCCGCGTGAGGAGGACCGTGGCAACCAAGGTCGAACCCGATGCCGCAGCGAGCGGCAGACCGCTCCCCGACGACCGGCTGAAGGAGATGCTCTACTCGTTGAAGCTGGCTCGTCACTTCGATGAGCGGATGGAGGCCCTCTACCGTCAGGGTCGACTGCCCGGAGCCATCTACTCCGGCCGTGGTCAGGAAGGGACGCACGTTGGCGTCGCCTATGCCCTCGAACCCGAAGACTCGTTGTTCCCGACGCACCGCGACCTCACGGCGCAGCTCACGAAGGGCCTGGATCTCAAGCGGGTCATGGCGCAGTTCTGGGGCCGGATCGACGGATACCTGCGGGGCCGGGATGGCAACAGCCACATCGGCGACTGGTACGGGCACCGCACCTACGCCGTGATGTCCCACCTGCCGATCGCCTATCCGGTCGCATGCGGTGCAGCGCTCGCGTACCAGCGTGCCGGGAGCGGGCACGTCGCGCTCGCGATCTGCGGTGACGGAGCGACGTCGAACGGTCGGTGGCATGAGGCCCTGAACACCTCCGCGGTGTTCCGGCTGCCGGTCGTGTGGGTCGTGAACAACAACCAGTTCGCATACTCGACACCGAATGCGAAGGAGTTCGCCGTCCCCACGATCGCCGAGCGCGGAGCCGCCTACGGGATGCCCGGCATCCGCGTGGACGGGACGGACGTCCTCGAGGTCTATGGCGTCGCCCGTGAGGCCGTCGAGCGAGCCCGGAGAGGCGACGGACCCACGCTGATCGAGGCGGTTTCGCTCCGGTGGCGTGGGCATGCCGGCCACGATCCGGCGAAGTACGTGCCACGGGAGTTGCTGGAGCACTACATGCTCTCCAAGGACCCCGTGAAGAACTTCGAGCGGTACCTGAAGGATCAGGGCGTCGTGACGGACGAGGACGTCGCCGACATCCAGTCGCGGGTGGAGCGCGAGTTCGAGGAAGGTCACGAGTACGCCCTCGCGTCGCCGTTCCCCGAGCCCGGAGACGTCACCAAGGGCTGGTGGGTCGAGGACGGCTACTGGGTCGGCGAGCCCGGCCGAGCCGGCGGCACGGAGGCGGGCTGATGGCGACTCAGCAGGTGGAAGCCGGCGCGGCCGGGCACGGCGCCGAGCCGCGGGGCAAACGCGGCGAGGACGGGCAAGCCACCTACCTGATCGCCATCGCCGAGGCGCTCTGGGAAGAGATGGAGCGTGACGAGCGCGTGTTCATGCTCGGTGAGGACATCGGTGCGTATGGGGGCGCCTTCAAGGTCACGGAAGGGTTCATCGAGCGGTTCGGGCCCGAGCGCGTGATGGACACCCCGATCGCGGAAGAGACGATCGTCGGCATGTCGGTCGGCGCCGCGATGGAGGGGCTTCGGCCCGTGGCTGAGTTCCAGTACGCCGACTTCATGTCCAGCGGCTTCGACGAGATCACGACGGTCCTGTCCCGCTACCACTACCGAGCGGGGGTGCCGCTGCCGGTCGTCCTGCGGGGGCCGAGCGGCGGCGGGGTGCGGGCGTCGAGTTTCCACTCGATCAATCCCGAACCGTGGTACGCGTACGCGGGCGGGATCAAGATCATGTGTCCCGCTTTCCCCTCCGACGCGAAGGGCCTGCTGAAATCCGCGATCCGCGACGACAACCCGAGCCTGTTCCTCGAGCACAAATGGATCTATCGGCGCATCAAGGAGCAGGTCTCCGAAGACCCCGAGTTCCTCGTCCCGATCGGCTCTGCGGACGTCAAGCGGGAGGGGACCGACGTCTCGATCATCACGTACGGCGCGATGGTCCACAAGGCGCTCGAGGCCGCCGAGTCGCTCGCACAGCGGGGCATCTCTGCGGAGATAGTCGATCTTCGCACCGTCTACCCGCTGGACGAGGAGACGATCCTCCGCTCGATCGAGAAGACGTCACGCGCGCTCGTCCTGTACGAGTCGTACCGGTTCCTCGGGATCGGGACGGAGGTGGCGGCCGTGATCGCCGAGAAGGCCTTCGAACACCTGGATGCGCCAGTCGTCCGGTTGGCGCCGCCCAACGTGCCCGTCCCCTTCTCGCCGCCCCTGGAAGATGCGTTCCTGCCGCAGATCGCCGACATCGAGGCGGCCGTCGACCGGCTGGCCGGCTGGTGAGGAGGACGAGGTGACGACGATCCAGATGCCGCAGCTCGGGGAGACGATCGTCGAGGGCACGATCCTGAAATGGCTGAAACGCGAGGGGGACGCGGTCGATCGCGACGAGCCGCTGTTCGAGATCTCGACGGACAAGGTGGATACCGAAGTTCCCTCGCCCGTGGCGGGCACTGTCGCGAAGATCCTGGTCGAAGAGGGCACGACGGTTCCCGTCGGGACGGCTTTGATGGAGATCGACGAGGTGGGGGCCGCTTCAGCTGACGCTGACGGAGCCTCCGGTGGCGCGGCTTCCTCACCCTATTCGTCGGCCGCGGAGTCTGCGGGAGCTGCTCCGGAACCCTCCGAGACCGCGGCCTCCTCAGAGGGGTCGTCAGCCGCGCCACCTGCGGCTCCTGCGGCGGCCCCACCTGCGGCTCCTGCACCCGCGCCTGCGGCGGCCCCACCTGCGGCTCCTGCACCCGCGCCTGCGGCGGCCCCGGCTCCAGCACCGGCTGCTGCTCCTGCTGCGGCGATGGCGAACGTGCCGGATCGGGGGCCGCGTTCGCAGATCCTTTCGCCGCTCGTGCGGCGGTTGGCGAAGGAGCACGACCTCGACCTCGCTCAGGTCGCCGGAACCGGGAGCGGGGGCAGGATCACGAAGGCCGACGTGATGGGGGTCATCTCCTCGGGTGGCGCGCGGGCGGCCGGACCCGCGACCGCGGGTGCGGCCGCGCCCGCGATCGCGCCTGCGCAGCCGATGCCCGCGCCGAGCGCGGGCATCGGCGAGGAGGTCGTGCCCGTCTCGCACATCCGACGAGCGATCGCCGAGCACATGCTCGCCTCAACCCAGACCACGGCGAGGGCCTGGACGATGGTGGAGGTCAACGTCGATCACCTCGTGAGACTCCGCGAGCGGATCAAGGTCGCGTTCGAGGAACGCTACGGCATCAAGATCACGTACCTCCCCATGGTCGTCCGTGCCACGGTCGAAGCGTTGCTGGAGTACCCGGACGTCAACGCGCGGTTGGATGGCGAGAACATCGTCCGTCATCGGTTCGTGAACATGGGCATCGCCGTCAGCTACGACGCGGGACTCATCGTGCCGGTCGTCAAGGGTGCCGACGGGATGAACACGATCGGCGTCGCTCGTTCGATCGCGGACCTGGCGGCGCGCGCCCGCTCCCACCAGCTCAAACCCGACGAGGTGCAGGGAGCGACGTTCACGATCACCAACCCCGGTCCGTACGGGTCTATCGCGAGCGTCCCGATCATCAACCAGCCGAACGTCGCGATCCTGTCCTTCGATGCGATCGCGAAGCGCCCCGTGGTGATCGACGATGCGATCGCGATCCGGAGCATGGTCAACATCTCGATGTCGTGGGACCACCGGGCGATCGACGGCGAGCTGGCGACGCGGTTCCTCGCGCGCGTGAAGCGGAACCTCGAGAGCTGGGACTTCGCGGAGGATCTGGGCGTCTGAGGGACGTCCATGCCATGCCGGTTCCCGCCTGGCTGATCCGATCCGGAACGGTCCCGTACGACGTCGCGAACGCGGCGATGCATCGCCTCGCGGAGCGACGGCTCGCCGACGAGATCCCGGACACGATCATCCTCCTCGAGCACCCCCCGGTGTTCACCGCGGGACGTCGCGCGAAGGTCGACGAATTGCTGTGGTCCCCGGATGAGGTCGAAGCGCGCGGCGGGCTCGTTCGGATAATCGACCGAGGCGGGTCGTTCACGTACCACGGGCCGGGCCAGCTCGTCGGCTATCCGATCATCGGGCTCGGGTCCAGACCGGACGCCGTGGACTACCTCCGCCGCTTGGAGGAGGCGGTGATCGGCATCTGTGGGGATGTCGGCGTCGCGGCCGAGCGGCGCGCCGACGTGCAGACCGGCGTGTGGGTCGGCGACGACAAGATCTGCGCGATCGGCGTTCGCCTGATGCGCGCGCGCGTCACGCTGCACGGGTTCGCCCTCAACTGCGAGACCGACCTCTCATGGTTCCGCGGCATCGTCGCCTGCGGCCTCCCCGACCACGGACAGACGTCGCTTTCGGAGCAGCTCGGACGGCGTGTGGCGGTCCCCGACGTCATCCCGATCGCCGAACGGCGCCTGGCCGACGTGTTCGACCTCTCGTTCGTGTCCGCGCCCGTCGAGATCGTGTCGCCGTTCCAGGTCGCCGGTGCCGTCTGACCCGCGGGTCCATCCGTCGGCCCTCGGGTTCGAACGGTCCGTGGCGGACTACGAACGAGGACGACCCGGGTTCCCCGATCGAGCCATCGGGTTCCTCGACGATCGGTTGTCCCTGGCTCCGGGTCGAACGCTCCTCGAGCTTGGCGCGGGGACGGGGAAGCTCACGCGTCTGCTGGCACCGTCTGGGGTGCGCATCATCGCGATCGAGCCGCTCGCCGCGATGCGCGAGGCCCTCAGCCGCGCCCTCCCGGACGTGGAGGTCCTCGACGCCGTGGCCGAGGACCTGCCGCTGACGGAAGGTTCTGTCGATGCGGCGGTGGTGGCGCAAGCCTTCCATTGGTTCGACGGCGAACGTGCCCTGGCCGAGCTCGGACGGGTGCTCGAGCCGGCGGCACCGATCGCCCTCGTGTGGAACGTCCGCGACGAGTCGGTCCCGTGGATCCGGAAGCTCACGGCGCTGATCGAACCGTACCGCGGCGACACACCGAGCCATCGCTCGCTCCGGTGGAAGGCCGCCTTCGATGCGAGCGACGCGTTCCTGCCGCCGGAGCTCATGTCGTTCCCGTACCTGCACGCCACCACCCGCGAGCGGATCGTGGCTCGCGTCGTGTCGATCAGCTTCATCGCCACCCTCCCGGCTGAGGAGCGCGAGGGGGTCGCTGCCGCCGTTCGGCGGATCGTCCCGACGAACGAGGTCGCGTTCGCGTACCGGACGGATGTCTGGATCAGCCGCGCGCGACCAGCGGCATGACCTGAGGTTCAGGCTTCGGCGACGATCGCGTAACGAGGGCGTCTGGTCAGCGACCGGAGCGGCCACGGTTCCCGCCGCTCCGCAGCCCACTCGACGTCGAGGAGCCGCTCGAGCTGCACCGCATGCCAGCCGGCCGCGAGCACGGCTTCGACGAACGGCGCCGGCGTCGTGGTTCCGACGAGGGGGAGTCGGCGCACCACGTCATCGGGATACGGCCCGTGATGATCGCCGGCGACACCCCGGATCCGTTGGATCGCGGCGGCGACCCCGTCCTTCACCTTGACCAGCCGCCCCTCCCCGCCCCACGAACCCTCGAACAGGACGAGACGACCGGAGGGCGCAACGCCACGCCAGGCACCGAACGCCGCGACGGGATCCGGGAGCGTCCATGCGACGTGTCGTTCGATCACCGCATCGAACGGTCCACCGGGCGGCGATTCCGCCGCGCCGACCACGAACGAGATCGCCGAACCACGCTCCTCCGCCTTGCGGCGAGCGCGGTCGAGCATCCCTTCGGAGAGATCGAGCGCCGTGACCTCATGGCCGAGATCGGCTGCGAGCAGCGATAGGGAGCCCGTGCCAGCGCCCACGTCGAGGACGCGCGACGGCGGCGGCGGGAGGAGACGTCGGAGCACCGCCCTCCAGGCGGCAGCCTCCACGGGATCCTCGATCGAGTGGCCGACCGAACGGTCGTAGTGCTGCGCGTCGGCGTCCCACCAGGCCCTGATCGAGCCGTGCAGATCGGGCGTCGTCATGGACTCCCTCGGTCCTTTCAGAACAGTGCCGACGCGAGCCGACGCCGATATTCTGGGACGAGCTCGTGCTCGTCCCCAAGCACCGCGAACGCCGTGATCAGGGCGTGCCGGGCACCGTCACGATCCTCGGCGAGCGCAGCGATCATGCCAGGGAGCGCGGCCGACCAATCGCCCGCCGCCGCGAGCCGCTTCGCCGCAGCCAGCGACCCGTCGCCCGTCTCGTCTGTCCAATCGTGGACCTCGAGCGCCGCATGGATGCGTTCGGCCTCCGGCGCCGGAAGATGCTTCGCCACCAGCGTCCGGGCCTCGTCGAAATCGCCGCGATCGATCAGCAACCTGGCGAGTCCCAGGGCCGCCTCCTCGTTGTCCGGGTCGTCCGCGAGGGCGTCGCGGAACCCGCGCTCCGCCGTGGCGACGTCGCCGGACTCGGCGGCCTGCTCGGCGTCTTTCGCGTCGAGCTCGGCCGCGGTCGGCAGGATCGAATCGATGAACCGGTTGACCTCCTCTTCCGGATAGGCCCCGATGAACATGGAGACCGGCTGGCCGTCGCGGAACGCGACGACGGTCGGGATGCCCTGGGATCGAACGGCCTGCAGGAGTGACTGACCGACACCGTTCGCGTCGATGTCGACCTTGGCGAGCAGGAACGCCCCTTCCCGCTCGGCAGCGACCTTCTCCAGCATCGGCCCGAGCGTCCGGCACGGACCGCACCACTCCGCCCACAGATCCACCACGACGGGCCGTTCGCTCGAACCCTCGATCACCGTTCGTTCGAACGTCTCGTCGGTCACCTCGACGACATGTTCCATGGTCGTGCTCATGCTAGGAGAGTTCCTTCCCTTCGGATGACCGGGCGCCACCAGCACACCGTCACCCACGCCAACACCTCGACCTGCCGGGGTTGTTCCCGTGACGCCGCCCGGAGATCGGTCTGCCCTCCGGTGTAGACTCGCCGGCAGGGTGCGAGGAGGCACGACGTGTCCGCGCAGGTGACCGAGACGGACCACGGGTCCCCGGGCCTCGCCGTCGACGATCTGCTGGCCATGCACCGGACCATGCTGACGGCTCGGCTGATCGACGAGGCCGCGCTCCGACAGAACCGGATGGGACGTGCTCCCTTCGTCGTCCCGGTCTCCGGCCACGAGGGCTGCCAGATCGGAACGGCCTGGCCGATGCGCAGAGGCACGGACATCTGGGTCCCCTACTACCGCGATCTGGGCGTGGTCTTGGTCGCGGGGATGACGCCCGAGCAGATCTTCCTCGGGGTGTTCTCGAAGGCGACGGATCCGACATCGGGCGGACGACAGATGCCGAGCCACTGGAGCTCGAAGGAGCTCGGGATCGTGAGCCATTCCTCGCCGATCTCGACCCAGGTACCGCACGCGGCGGGGATCGCCTACGCCATGAAGTATCGGAACGAAGATGCCGTCGTCGCCAGTTGGTTCGGGGAGGGCGCAACCAGCGAGGGTGACTGGCACGAGGGCCTAAACATCGCCGCGATCCATCGCCTGCCGGTCGTGTTCATCTGCGAGAACAACGAGTACGCGATCAGCGTTCCGCAGTCCAAGCAGATGGCCGTGGCGGACGTCGCGAGCCGCGCGGAGGGGTACGGGATCCCCGGGTTCGTGGTCGACGGCAACGACGTGCTCGCGTGCTATCGCGTGATGAAGGATGCGCACGACCGTGCCCGCGCCGGCGAAGGACCCTCCCTGATCGAGTGCAAGACCTATCGGTACCTGCCGCACACCTCCGATGACGACGACAAGACCTATCGGTCGCGCGAGGAGGTCGAGGAGCGTCGGCGGCACGATCCTATCGAGCGGTTCGCGACCTACCTCGTCGACGCCGGCATCACCGATCGCGCCGCCCTCCAGACCGTTCAGGGCGAAGTGAGGGCCCAGGTCGAGTCCGCGATCACGGCCGCCTGGGACGCACCCGATCCGGATCCATCGACGGCGACCCGTCATGTCTTCGCCGAGGACGACGCGTGACGGAGAAGAACCTCGTCACGGCGATCCGCGACACCCTCCATGACGAGATGGCGGC
>Ga0066709_100001332_pt1 | contig 16073 bp, 20 predicted proteins | sample GraSoiAngelo_158_FD_79665 | JGI IMG/M metagenome (GOLD analysis project Ga0066709, IMG submission 79665) | Grasslands soil microbial communities from the Angelo Coastal Reserve, California, USA - 14_1009_16_30cm | ecosystem: Environmental > Terrestrial > Soil > Grasslands | place: USA...
CGCTCGGAGTGGGCCCCCGTGCCGCTGTCCTTCGACTCGAGTGCACGGGCGAGGGCGACAACGGTGCTTTCGTAGGCGCCCTCGAGCAACAGCCGCTGGCCGCGCTCGATCTCGAGGAGCACTCGCAGGTCCTCTGCGGAAAGTTCCGCCTGCCGTTCCGCCTCCGCGTCGGTCTGCGAGCCGCGGCGGAAGAGGGTGACTCCCATGCCTGTGGAGGTGCCGAAGGACCCGCGAACCTGCGTACGATCACTCGATCGGGTGACGCCCCAAGCGCCTTCCACCGTGGCGAAGACGATCAACTTCCCCCTGGACTCGACAAGCTTCGGAACGTCCTAGATCGAACGGTCCGGGGCCGGGCGCGCCGACCGCACCGGCCCCTCTCCGTCCCTACGATCGTACTCGACTGATCGCCCGCTCGAGCTGCGCTTTGGTCATGGTCGAGCGGCCTTCGATTTTCAAGCGCTTCGCTTGATTGTAGAGCTGCTCCTTCGTCCGATTGCTACCGCCGGAGGACGAGCTGCCGGACCTACCGCTCGCTGAGCTGCGGCCGGCTCGTGCCCGGCTCGTCCCGCCGGACGAACCGCTGCGGCTACGGCTGCTTTTCGCGCTGCTGCTGCCGCTCGAGCGCTTCGATGCCGACCTGCTGCTGCCGCTCGACCGCTTCGACGCCGAACTGCCTCGTCGCGTCGCCTGCGACGACCGGCTTCGGGCGGAACTCGCGGACTTGCGTCCCGTTTGCCGTGAACGCTGGCCCCCGCCGTCCCCACCGTCCTGCTCTTCGTCCCCACCGTTTCCGAAGAGCTTCTTCGCGACGCCGACGGCTGCCGGAACGGCTACGCCGACGGCTGCCCCGGCAACGACCTTCTTGCCGGTCGACATGCCTTCGTTTTCGTTCCCGTTCTCGTTCTCGTTCTCGTTGTCCATCTCGGTCTCCATTTCCTCGTTTTCAGGTTCAGCTCCCGCTTTGGGCTTCGTTGAACGATTCGATGAAGCGCGGGACAATCCGATCGCGGACGACCTCGGGGCCCTTGGAGGCGAGGTATTCGCCGGCGGCCGCGGCTGCGTCCTCGGCGGCGGGGATCAGCGCGTCGCGCGCTGCGTCCCATCCGCCCGACAGAACCGAGCTGAGAACGGAGCCTGCGTCCCCACCCGACGATGAGCGTCCGTTGCCGGAGTGGTCCGAGCCACGGTGCGACAGGGCTTTCTTCGCCGCCAGGGCCGCAACGCTCGTCGCCGCCGCGGCGGCGGCCGCCTTGACCGCGGTGCCCTTGCCGGGACCGTCACTGCCTCGTTCCTGCTGCGATTCCTGCTGTTGATCCTCGACTGCCATCATCCCTCCTTCATTCGCTACGACCGTGCCTTCACGCGGGCTGAGCCGGACGCGCTCCTGCTGCCCGAGCTACTGCCGCCCTTGAGCTCCTGCAGCCGGTTCATGAGTGCATCGTTGACCGTGCTGAAGGTGCCGGCGGCCTGGTCGGCGTGTTCGCTGATCTCATCGGCGAGCTGCACGAGCCTGTCGAAGCTGGCGTTGTTCTTGATCTCGCCGCGCAGCTGGTCGACAAGGGTCGACAGATCATCGGCGACTTGCTCGACGTCTTTCAGTGAAGCCATCCTTGCTCTCCTTTCAGTCGATGTCTGGTTCCGACTATCCCCATCACGCCCGGTTTCATTCCCGACCTCACAGCAGGTTTCCGAGCGGCCCGAGATTGATGTTGAGGTCACGATCTTCGAGCTCGAAATGTTCCTTGAGCTCCTGCATCCGCTGATCGAGCTTCATGAACGTCTCCCCCATGCGCTCGACCTCGTCGTCCGTCAGCGTGCCCGTCTCCATCCGCCGTAACGCCTGACGCTCCATCAGCTGGCGCAGCAGCTCGACGAGCGTCAACACGAGTTGTGCGAGGCCACGCTCGACCTGCTCCGGATCCGCGTTCACGCGGCGGGGAAACGCTTCCGGCAGGTGCTCGAGGTCGCCGGCGATTCGGCCGAGGTCGTCGCCACCGGTCAGCAGCCTGTCGATGGGCTCGTGCCGCGCGCTCACGCGTCGCCGCCCTCCCCGTTGGCCGCGAACGTGTACGGCGGCCACGGCCCGGTGCAGACAATCGTCAAGTCAGGGTGCGCAACCTCGAGCCGGCGCACGTGCTCGCCGAACGCCGAGACGTCCTGACGGGGCACGAGATAGGCGGACTGAAGCAGGTCGGAGGAGGCACCCCCAAACCGAGTGCTCGCTCGCGACAGGCGGGCAAGCGGCTCATGGAGCTCCTCCGCGAGCCGTCGGCGGCTCTTCTCTTCCGCGAGCCGGGTCCGCATGTAGTCGCTGCCCGAGAGCCCGGCGGGGGCGTTCTCTGCCCCACCGTCGCGGGCCAGCACCCGAAGACCAAACTCGACACAGCCGCGCACGAGGTTCAGGCCGCGAGCGAGCGCGGGGGCCTTCGTCCTTACCGCATCGGCGAGCTCCTGCTCGTCCGAGAAGGCGCTGCCGAACCGGGCGGGCAGCACGGCGCCACTTCGCGCCAGCAGCTCCTCGACCACGTGGGCGTGGGACAAGACCGCTTCTTGGGTGACATCTCTCCCTTCGAGCGCGGACCGGCTGACCACCAGCTCGAGCCCTTCGATGCGGCGGCGCTCGAGCCGCCCGGCGTCGACGCCGGCGACGGGCGGCAGCCCCTCGAGCTCATCGACCACGCCGTAGAGATGGATCACGGCGTCGCTCCGGTGGCAGAGATTCGCTCGCGCGGCTCTTCGAGAGTCGCCACGGACGAGAGCAGGACGCGGAGCCCGACGTAGACGAGGTCCACGCCCGCGACCGAGAGCGTGATATCGCCGGAGACCACGACTCCCTTGTTGAGCACGCGGTCGACGAGCTCGATCAGCGTCACCTGCTGCCTCAACGTCTGCTGCTCGCTCATGCTCATTCGGCGCCGAGCTCCTCCGGGACGAAGTTGTACGCAGGCCATGGACCGGTGAGCTCGAGCTCGACGCCGTCGTCGCGGAAGTCACGGCCAAGCGAGGCAAGCGCCTGCTCGAAGGCACCTCGGTCGGCGGTCACGAGGTAGGCGCCGTTGAAGACCATCTCCTCCTCGCGCCCCGAAAGCTCGGGCGCCTGCAGCGGCAGAGCGAGCCCGTCCTCGGCGGCGGCTAGCAAGCGGGTGTGAAGGCGGTCGGCGGCTTCGCCGCGGAAACGTTCGAGCTCCGAGGCGACGAGTTGCTCGAATCGGCGGCGCTCGAGGTAGGCTCGCCCGCCCTCTGCACTCGAGACCTGGGTCTCCTGCTGCCGAACGTCTTCGTTCTGTCTTGCTCGGCCCGCAGCAAAGCGGTCGCGGTCGATAAAGGCCTTGACGCCGACCTCCACCCTGCCGCGAACACGATCGAGCGCGGCTTGAAGCACCTCGCGTCGCTCCGAGAGGAAGCGCCGGAGCTCGGCCTCGCTGCGGTAGACGCTGCAGAAGCGGCAAGGCACGACGGACGCGTCTTCCAGCACGCGCTCCAGCACCTGCTCGTGGGTCCGGATCATCTGCTCGAGCCAGGTTGTGTCCCTCAGCCGCTCGGGCAGCGCCGGCTCGGCGAACTCCTGCAGCGAAACCCGGCTCGTAACCCCGACGAGCGGCCCTTCCGCGACGAGATCGATTCCCTGCACGGCACCGGCCGCGAGCCCGGCGCCCAGCCGCGCCGAGGCTTCGTCAGCGGCGGCGACACCGTAGAGATACCAACCGAGGCCGTCTCGGCGGAGCGGGGCGGTCGCGGCAGGGGTGGTCAACCGGACTCCTGCTTCGGTGATGTCGGTAAACCCGCTGCCTCCTCGAGCTTCCGCAAGCGCTCCTCGAGCTCGCCTTGGCCGTTTCTCTTCGAGAGGAAGGCGTCGCCCTCCCACCAGTCGATGCCCATCTCGCGTGCCTTGTCCGCGGATGCGATCAGCAGGCGGATCTTCACCGTCAGGAGCTCGATGTCGAGCAGGTTGATCTGGATGTCACCCGCGATCACGATCCCCTTGTCCAGCACGCGCTCGAGCACATCGGCGAGCTGTGCCGGCTGGCCGGATCGATAACCCTCGAGCTCGCGGCTGCTCACCGCTGGTCCCCGCGATCGGCCTGTGAACGGATGTAGCGGCGCACCCGTGCATACCGCCTGAGGTTCCGGTCGTCGTCGAGCTCGACTTCGTAGGACGCGAGCACGTCGGTCGATTCCGGGATTCTCGAAACTTCGACAACTTCAAGCGTTACGAGCCAGCCGTCATGCATGCGCTCGAACGCCGAGACTGACTCGACCGGGCGCTCCAACAAAGCCGAAAGCTGCCGGCGAGCCCGCTGGACCGTCTCCGTAGCTTCGTCGGGCGACGCACCTTGGACCGGCTCTTCACGCCTACCGTCCGCGGAGGATGTCGGAACCTCTTCGGAGGCCTCGTCCCCGCTCTCGCGGCGCCGCGCCTTCGGCGACTCCTGTTCGGCGGCCGGCGCCTCCTCAGCCTCCTGCGAGGGCTCGTGGCTGGTCCGGCGGGCATCGGCCTTCGGCGACTCCTGCTCGGCCGCCGACGTCTCCTCAGCATCGGCCGCACGCTCGGACTCGTGCTCTTCGTCCCGGGAGGTGAGCGCTCGGGCTGCCGCGGCGGCCGCGCCCACTGCCGCTCCTGCGGCTGCGACCTTGGCCGCGTGCTTGACGGCTTCGAGCGGCTCTTCGCCGCCCTCGGTTACGCCGTCGCCCGGCTGATTTTCCGCAGGAGCGGCTTGACCACGGCGCCGCTCGCGCGCCTGCGACCGTTTTCGCTGCGCTTCTGTCGGCTCGGCCACTTAGGACTCCTCCTCTTCTTCGAGGCGTGCGAGCAGTTCGTCCTCGATCGCCTCGTACTCCTCGACCGTGATGGCACCGAGCTCGAACTGCCGCTCGGTCTCCGCGAGCCGTCGCCGCACAGATCGCTCATCCCGAAGCTCGCGCTCGGCCTCCGCGGCCAGCTGCTCGGCGATCCAAACGGTTCCCCGCACGGGGGCGAGCGGCAGCGTCAGCAACCCGGTAAAAAGACCCATTAGCGCGCCTCCGCCGTGAGGCCCACGAAGCTGTGCGGCGCCAGCGGGCCCAGGTACTTGAAATGCATCCGCTCCGCCTGTTCCTGCGCAAGCTCGTTCATGGCGTCGTCGAACAGCGCAACCCGCTCGCGTTCGACGAGGAACGAAGCCCCGAGGACCTGATGCTCGATCGGTTGCTGATCGACCTGGACGTCGACGGCAAGCCGAGACAGCCGATCGAGAAGCGCCTGCCGGTCGCGCAGCGTCCGTTCCTGGAGCTCGGCCGCGACCCGCTCGCCCAGCTCGACCCTGAGCGGATAAGTCGAGGCGTCGGAGGCGGCGCGCGTGGCTTCCCGCAGCCGGGTGATCCGCGGGTTGGCGCGAACGACCTCGGCGAGGATTGCCTCTTCCCGGAAGAAGGCCTTGACGCTGAGCTCGACGCGGCCCTCGAATTTGCGCAGAAGTTGGGTCAGCTCGGCGTAACGCGGAAGCAGGAAATCCTCGACGAGAGTCGTGCCGTTCTCGAAGACCACGCCGAAACGAAGGGGGAGCACGGTTCCGTGTACGAGCGCGGTCCCGAGGACTTCCGCGTGCCTGAGCAGGTCACGCCGCTTCGCGGGGACCTTCGTCGACTCGACGGCGCTGGTCAGGCCTGCGAGCTCGCGATAGGGAACCGCTTCGACCGACTCTCCGTGAACGCCTGCGCCCGGCTGGGGCCGCGCAACGTCCTCCCACGTAACCCCGTAGAGATAGAGAGCGGTCGCGGCCGAGGCGTCAGTGCCTCCTGCGGTGGGACTCTGGAGAGCCACCCTCAACCGCGCTTCGCGCGCTCCTTCTTGCGGTCGCCTTCACCGGAGAGCGCGTCCTTCGCGCCCTCGACCATGCCCTTCGCCTTGCCATCACCGCCGCCGTCCCTGAGCTCCGCCAGCCCGGCCGCCTCCGTCTGCGTCAGGTCGAGCCGGTTGACCGCCTCGGCGAAGCGCAGGTAGGTGTCGACGCTCGCGATCACGATGCGGGCATCGATCGTGATCAGCTCGATCCCGATCACCGCGATCCGCACGTAGGCGTCGATCACCAGGCCCTTGTCCAGGATCAGCTCGACGACGTCGGCCAGCCCGCTTGGGCTCGGCGCACGCTGCAGGTAGTTGCTGGCGGTTCCGTGGGTTGCGATAGCCATGGTTCTCCTTAGGTCGAAGCCGACTTCTGGAGCGCCCTCTGACGCTGCTGTCGACGCTTTTGTCTTTGCTTGCGTTCCTCTTCGCGCTGGTCGTCCGACTCGGTCGCGCTCGCCGGTTCAGTCGAAGCCTGCTCTGCGCGGGGCTCGTCGTCCGCGCCGGCCTCCTTCTGGCGGTCCTCGCCGCCTCCAGATCCGTTCCCCAACCGTTCGGCAAACTCGGAGACCATCTGCGCGTAACGACCGCTCAGACGACCGGCGACCTTCTCCAGCGCCTCCTTGGCAACGGCCTTGCCGCCACCCTTCTCGCGGACCTTCGGCAGCACGTTCTCCCGCCAGATCTCGGTGGACTTGCGCGTGAGATAGGTCGTGCCTGCCGTCGCGGCGGTCGCCAGCAGAGGCGTGAGCGCCTTCTTTGCGGCCGCGCTCGACAGCTCCCTGAAGAAACCCTTTCCGCGGCTTTGCTCAGCAGCGGCCGACGTCTCGTTCGCCATGTGTCATCCCTCGTCTCCGGTGTCGTCGTCTGACTTTCCGTCTCCGCCCACGCGCGAGGCGAGCTCGCGTGCCGCCACGGCTGCCGCTCCCACCGCTGCCGCGGCGGCCGCCCCCTTGGCGGCCGTTCGCAGGCTGGAGCTGTCCGGCGTGACCTTCTCCTCGACTCCTTCGATCGCGCCCTCGGTCGCCTTCTCCGCTCCCTTCTCGGTGAGCTCCGGCAGACCCGCCAGCTCCGTCTGCGTGAGGTCGAGCCGGTTGACCGCCTCGGCGAAGCGCAGGTAGGTGTCGACGCTGGCGATCACGATGCGGGCATCGATCGTGATCAGCTCGATCCCGATCACCGCGATCCGCACGTAGGCGTCGATCACCAAGCCCTTGTCCAGGATCAGCTCGACCACGTCGGCCAGCCCACTCGGGCTGGGCGCACGCTGCAGGTAGTTGCTCGCGGTTCCTTGGGTTGCGATTGCCATGGATCAGCCTTCCGTCCGTTCCCGACGCCGTCGGATCTCGTTCGCTAGCCCGGCCAGCGCAACGAGCCCGCCGAAGATGCTGATGGTGCGGCTCTTCCCGAGCACGCGTGCTGCTGTGAGAGCGGCGCCCATCGTTCAGCTCGACGTGAGCGCCTCGCGTCGCTCGTGGCGCCGGTTCTCCCGCTCGCGCCGCTCGGAGTCGCGATCTCGATCATCGTCCTCGGAGCTTTCATCCTTGTCGCCGCGCGACTCGCTGCGGCTCTGAGCATCGTTTTTGTCGCTCTCCTCGTCACCGTCGCGGTGCTGCTCCATCTCCTCGGGCTGCGAGCGATACTCGAGTCCCTCCGCATCGCCGAACTCGACGTATGCCTTGAAGCGCGCCAGGTCGGCCTCGACGGCGCGCTTCACGAAGCGCATTCCCGAGGCCATCTTCTCGATCATCCCCGACGGCACGAAGTCGATCGTCACCAGCACCCGCGTGAGGTTCTTCTCCAGCCGGTGGAAGCTGATCACGCCCGAGTGCTGCGTGCCGCTGACGGACTTCCACGCGATGCGGTCGTTCTGCCGCTTGTCGGTGATCTCGCCGTCCCACTCACGCGTGCTGAACCAGATCTTCTCGCGCCAGTGAATCTTGTTGTCCTCCTCCTCTTTCACCTCCAGGACGCGATGCATGAACTTTGGAAACTCCTCGAATTGCGTCCAGGCCTTGAACGCCTTCTCCACCGGCACCGCCACGTCGGTCCAGCGTTGGATCGGCAGGCGGCGCGTCTTGCCACCACTCTGTCCGCCGCCACCGCCTCCGCCGAGCAGCTTCGAGGCGGCCTTGCCCGCGAGCCCGGCGCCGCCGCCGGTGAGCTGTTTCTTCGCACCCTCGGCGCCTTTGCGCCCGAGTTCTTCTGCCTCCTCGCCTGCTTCTGAGCTGAGCGATTTCATCAGGTCGGGCCCCTTCTTGACGGCCAATCCGGCCACGGCGGCCGCCGCCGCCGTGGCAGCAGCCGGGAGCAGGACGTCTTTGCCTTTCAAGGCGGAAAGGAGCGATTGGCCGTTCTGGCTTCCGACTTCCGATTCGGCCTCGTCGATAACCTCGCCTACGTTTTCATCGGGCATGTTGGAAGATCCCCCTTTTTTTTGGCTCACGTTGCCGTTGGATACCTTCGACGCTTTTCTCTAAACGCGTATCCAGCGCAGTGGGTGTCGCACCGCCGAGACCTCCTCGGCAGTGCGCTGCCACTCGGACGAGGGGGAGACGCACAAATGCCGGCTCAGCGGCGTGGCGGCCCCCTTTCGGAGACCGCCACCGCACGCTGTCCCTACGGCACCGGAACGGGCGGTGCGTCGATTCGCTCGCTCCGATCGCGGCTGTCGGGAGCATGTTCCAGCCGCGGCAGCCACTCGAGCCAGCTCGGCAGGTACCAGTTCCAGTCGCCGAGCAGCTTCATCGACGCAGGCAGTAGCACCGCTCGGATGATCGTGGCATCGATCAGCACCGCGGCGGCCAACCCGATGCCCATCTCCTTCATGTCGAGAATCGGCATCAGGGCGAAAACGAAGAAGACGCCGACCATGACGAACGCCGCGCTCGTGACGACTCCGGCGGTCGAAGCGATCCCATGCTCCACGGCGTCCTCGGTCGAGAGACCGCGGTCGTAGGCCTCGCGGACGCGGCTGAGGATGAAGACGTGGTAGTCCATGGAGAGGCCGAAGAGGATTACGAACAGGAAGATCGGCAGCCAGTATGCGATGCCCCCGTTCGACTGGAAGTTCAGCAGGTTCTCGCCCCAACCCCACTGGAAGATCGCGATCAGGACGCCGTAGGCGGCGCCGACGGAAAGCAGGTTGAGCAGGATCGCCTTCAGCGCGATCACGATCGAGCGGAAGGAGACGAGGAGCAGGCCGAACGCGAAGATCAGCACGAACCCGAACACGATCGGCGCTTTGCTCTTCAGCAGCGCGTTCTGGTCGACCGACTGGGCGGTGTTGCCGGTGACCGAGTACGTCGCCTCTGGAACCCTCCCGATCGTGGCCGGCAGCACCTCCTTCCGCAGCACGGCCAGCGCGTTGTTGGATTTCGTGTCGTTGCCTTTTCCGACGAGCGGGATCGTCACCCGGGCGACCTGGTGCGAGGCGCTGATCTCGACGTCGATCGGCTGCTTCACCTGACCGCTCGCGAGCGCTTGCTTCTTCAGCGCCGCGATAGCCTGTTGCGTAGCGGGCGAGTCGGTGTTCGCCTCGACGGCGACGATCGCGGGCGCGACGTTCCCGTTCGAGAAGTCGTTCTGCAGGCGCTGGATCGTCTTGACGGTCGGCGCGTTCTTCGGCAGCGCCTCGAACCCGCTCTGGGTGGTGTGGAGGTGAACCGCGGGCAGCGCGACGGCCAGCAGTAAGCCGCCCGCCACAGCAATGGCGGCGAGTGGATGCTTCAGGACCGGCGTCAAGATTGCCTTCCACAGTCGGCTACCGCCCGCGTCGTTCCGGAACCGGTGAACGAACGGGATGCGGCCCTTGTCCACGCGCGGGCCGAGCTTCGAAAGCAGGGCGGGCAGAACCGTCAGCGAGCCGAGCATGGCGACGCCGACGACGATCATCGTCGCGATCCCGAACGAGAGGTAGGTCTTGTCGCCGGCGAAGAACAGACCCGCCATCGCGATCAGAACCGTGAAGCCGGAGATAAGCACGGAGCGTCCGGAGGTCGCCGCCGCGGCGGCCAGAGCCGCCGATGACTCCTTGCCGACGGCCCGCTCCTCGCGCCAGCGCTTGATGTAGAAGAGCGAGTAGTCGACGCCGACGGCGAGGCCGATCAACAGGATCACCGCGTTGACGTTCGAGTCGGCCGGCACGAGATGGCTCGTGAACGCCACGACCCCGATCGTTGCGAGCACGCCCGACAACGCCAGGAGAATCGGGATTCCGACCGCGACCAGGCTGCCCAGCACGAGCAGCAGGACAACGATCGTGATCGGGATCGACCGCTCACCGGCCAGCTTGAGCTGGTCCAGGAACATCTTGTCGAGCGCCTTGTTGGAGCTTACTCCCGCGTGGCCCACGTAGAACCCCGGATGTCTCTTCGCGACCTTCTCCGTCGCCGCCGACACCGCGTCGACGTTCTTCTGGGCCTCGTCGGCGTCGCCCCGCATTTCCCACTTGACGATCGCCGCGTGCCGGTCGTCGCTGATCAGGGTCTTGTTGCTGCTCCCGTAGGGAGAGTTGAGGCTCTTGATCGCCGGGTTCGACTTGACCGAACCGATGACGTCGCCGACGGTGGCCCGAAAGGCCGGGCTGTTGACCGTCTGCCCCTTGCCCTCGATCAGCACGAACTCGGTCTGCGGAGCCCGCTCCGGGAAGGCTTTCTTCAAGATCTGATCGGCTCTGTGCGACTGTCCGACGCCGGCGTCGTTCTGGTCGATCTGCTTCAGGCCGATGATCTGTCCACCGAAGCCGAAGAGAACGACGACGCAGGCGAGCCAGCCGAAGACGGCCGTTTTCCAGTGGGCCGCGCTCCACGCGCCCATCCTGCCCGCGATGTTCATCGCCCGCTGCATCTGAGCGGACGCCAGGTCGACCGGCGTCTTGCGGCCGGCCGGCTGCGGCTCGTCCTGGATCACACGCGTTTTCATCTCGGCTCCTCTCGCTCTCCGTGGGTGAGCTCAACCTCGCACCGACGGCGGGCGCGCGAAAGCCGGAAGACCTGTCGGTTGCAGGGGCGGGTTTCTGGCGTCTTGCTACGAACGGAGAAAAGCGAGGACGGCGAGCACGCGGCGTGACTCGCCGCCTGTCGAAGGCAGCCCGAGCTTGCCAAAGATGCTCGAGACGTACTTCTCGACCGCGCGTAGCGTGATCACCAGCTTGTCCGCGATTCCCTGGTTCGAGCTTCCGGCGGCCATCAGCTCGAGCACCTCCCGCTCCCGCGGCGTCAACCGCGCGAGTGGATCGTCAGGACGCTGCCGGGAGAGGAGCGTCGAAACGATGATCGGGTCGAGCGCCGACCCCCCGTCCGCCACGCGGCGGACGGCCAGGACGAAATCGTCGACGTCGCTGATTCGATCCTTGAGCAGGTAGCCGACGCCCTCGGCCGAGTCGGCGAGGAGCTTCAGCGCCAGCCCGAGCTCGACGTACTGGGACAGGACAAGGACGCTGACGCCGGGATGCTTGGCGCGAATCTCGAGCGCGGCGCGCAGGCCTTCGTCGTTGTGGGTCGGCGGCAGACGGATGTCGACGATCGCGACGTCGGGTGAGTAGCTGCGCACTTTGAGCAGCAGATCGTCGGCGTTCTCGCATTGGGCGACGACGTCGAAACCCGCGTCGTCGAGGAGCCGCGCGAGGCCCTCGCGCAGGAGGACGCTGTCCTCGGCGATCGCTACGCGCACGGGATCGCCGCCTGAACCCGGGTCCCGCCGCCCTGCGGCGTCCAGACCTTGAGTCGGCCTCCGAGCGCCTCGACGCGGTCGGCAAGACCGCGGAGGCCGGAGCCGCGCTCGGTGTCCGCCCCGCCGACGCCGTCGTCGAGGACCTCGACGACGAGGCTGTTCGCATGCTCGGCGACCTCGACGCTCGCATGGGTTGCCTGCGCGTGCTTGGCGACGTTCGCCAGGCTCTCCGAGACGACGTAGTACGCCGCGACCTCCACATGCTCGGGCAGGCGCCGGTCGATCTCGACCGTGAGCCTCACCGGCAGAGAGGCGGCAGCGGCGAGCGATTCGAGCGCAACCGCAAGTCCGTGCGCGGTCAGCACGGCGGGGTGAATGCCGCGCGCCACAGCCCGAAGCTCCTCCAGCGAGAGGGCGATCTCGTGCCGAGCGCTGTCGAGCTGCGCCCTCGCATCGGGCTGCTCGACCAGCCTCTGCTCCAAAAGGCTAAGCCGAAGCGAGAGTGCGATCAGCCTCTGCTGGGCGCCGTCGTGCAGGTTCCGCTCGAGGCGCTGGCGCTCTTTCTGGCCGGCCTCGATCACGCGCGTACGGGAGCCCTTGAGCTCCTCGACGCGGGCTCGGAGGTCTGCCTGCAGCCTCCCGTTCTCGAGCGCGATCCCCGCCGCGGCTCCGACCGCGTCGAGGAGCTCCCGCTCTTCGACGAGCTCGCTGTCATGGATCAGCGCGGCGACCTGGCGGCCGTCTCGGTCGAGCACCGTTGACGCGCGGGCGGGATTCTTCGGTAGCGCCAGTGGCCGCCCTTCCAGGTCGACGTAGGTCTCGAAGTCAGGGAGCCAGTAGGCGAGCGTTAGCGACGGATCGTGCAGCGCGCGCGCCAGCGCATCCCGGAGGTCATGCGCCTCCGGATCGGCCCGCAGCTCGATGACGAGCTCGCCGACGGCCGACCGGGCGAGGCGCGCGTCGAGGAGGCCGAGCAGGAAGACGATCGGCGAGAGCCCGATCACGGCCAGCGTCGTCCGCTGCAGCGGCTGGAACCACGGGCCCTGGAAGTTCCCGTCCACGAAGAGCGCCGCGATCAAGACGAGGCCGACCGCGAACAGGTCGATCAGGAGCGCCAGCGAACGCCTGCGATGCCGGCCTGCACGCCGCCGCCGAGCCGCGAGGACGCCGATCCCGACGACGCAGATCGCACTCAGCGAGAGAAGCTGGACGTGCTGCGCCGCCGACGCGAGGGCGGGCCGCGCGGAAACCTCCAGCAGGCTTCTCGGGCCAAAGGCGCCGAGCGACAGCTTCACCAGCTGGAGGCCGATCGCGCCCGTGTACGCGGCGCCGACGAGCACGCGCTCGAATCGGGACCTCAGCCGGCCCTCGGGGAAGGCGAGAAAGACGTGCAGGAAGAGCGCGGCGGGCAGGATGTCGAAGGCGGCTCCGATCGTGTAGAGCACGTCCACGTGCGTCAGCTGAAGAGCCGAGAGGCCGCTGGCGACGCCGCCCGCGATCATCAGCAGCCCCAGGCGGCTTTCCGGCCGGCGCCACCATGCGATCAAGCCGGCGAGGATGTACGGGACGGTGATCCAGTCCAGCAGGCCCGCCTGCACGAGATCGACATCGTTGCTCGTCAAGGCAAGCGCGACCGAGCGGGCGGGCGCGGCGCAGCCCGCGGCGGCGATCGCGGCGACGAGCCACAGCTGCGGCTGGCGAGAGAAAACTCGCCCGTCGGGTGCTTCGACTGCCGCGGACAGGGTCATTCCGGCTCCGTTCTGAACCGCGAGTTGCGTAGACGGAACCCTTCAGGCACGACCGCCGACTGGGGGACGCGGACGCGGATGAAAGGATGCGCTCGCGACCACGATAGCGCCGCACAACCGAGAAAGCGAGCCGCAGGGCGGGACAGGCAGTCGCCTGCAACCGCGGCCGCGAAGCCACCAGAAACCCGTCCCCCCGCTCGCAGGTAAGCCCTCTTGTCGGCTCGGGCCGCAGCTGCGAGTTTCACCCTTGACCCCGAGCTCCGAAGGGCCGAGAGATGAGCCAGGCCGAAGCAACGACTTCAGCTTCAATTTCCGAGGAGAGCCGCAAGCGGCCGCTCGAGCTCGCCAGGGCCGCGGCCCTCGAGACGAAGCTCGCCGTCGTCGGGCTCGGCGTCGTCTCGCTGCACGTCTTCGACGACAGCTTTCTCCAGCGCGAGCCCGGGACGGCAGCGGTCGATCATCTGCTCAGCGGCCTCGTTCCGCTTGCGGTGCTGATCGGGACCGCGATGCTGTACCACCGCTTGCGACCCGGCTTACGCGCGACGCTCGCCGTTGTGCTCGGCGTCCTCGGGATCGTCATCGGCGGTAGCGAGGCTGCCTACTACGGGCCCAAGGAAGGCCTTTCCGCGGACGACTACACGGGCCTCCTCGCGGTTGCGGGGGGCCTGTTGCTCGTCGCTGTCGGGGCCGCGACGCTCTGGCGGACCCGACGGCGAGATGACGCGATCGCCTGGCGCTACACCCGTCGGGTGCTGCTCGCCACCGCGAGCGTGCTCGTCGGATCCTTTGTCCTCTTCCCCCTAGCGCTCTCGTACGGGTTCACCCATATTGCTCGGACGGAGACGGCGCAGGGGAGTCTCGGGGCGCAGTACACGGCCGTCGCGTTCGACGCCAGCGACGGACTCAGGCTCAAGGGTTGGTTCGTACCGTCGAGGAACGGCGCCACCGTGATCGTGTTTCCGGGCAGGAAGGGGACGCAGAAGCACGCGCGGATGCTCGTCCGGCACGGGTACGGCGTGCTCGTCTTCGACCGCAGGGGAGAGGGCGAGAGCGAGGGCGACCCGAATGCGCTCGGCTGGGGCTTCGACCGAGACCTCAAGGGCGCCCTCGCGTTCTTGCGGGGACGCCCGGATGTCGATGCGAACCGCATCGGCGGGCTCGGGCTCTCCGTCGGCGGCGAGGCTCTTTTGCAGACCGCCGCCGAGACGCGAGACCTGAAAGCGGTCGTCTCCGACGGGGCGGGATCGCGCTCAGTTCGAGAGGACACCGTTCACATGCGCCTCGCGAAGGTGCCGGAGATCGTGTTCTCCGGGGTGATGACCGCCGGAATGGCGCTGTTCTCGAATCAGCCGCCGCCGCCGAACCTGAAGCGCCTGGCCGGCGAAATCGGGCCGACGCCGGTCTTCTTCATCTACGCCGAGCGAGGCGCCGGCGGCGAGGACAACAACCCCGACTACTACAAGGCGAAGCACGGGGCGAAGCAGATCTGGAAGATCGCGACGTCCCACACGCATGGTCTCTCGGCCCGGCCGAAGGAGTACGACCGCCGCGTGATCGGCTTCTTCGACCGCTCGCTGCGCGCCGAGTAACGGGGCCTAGTGGCCGCGCAGCCGCGCGACGGCGGCCGTGCGTGTATGCACGCCGAGCTTCCCGTAGGCGTTCTCGAGGTGCTTGCGCACGGTGCTCGGCGACAGCCAGAGGATCTCTGCGATCTCGGCGTTCATCTTGCCGCGCTCGACCCACTCGAGGATCTCGAGCTCGCGTCGCGTGAGCGGCAGGTCGCCCTCCGGTGTGGTGCGCCGCCCGGACCGGTCGACGATGCGCTCGAGGTGGGGTCGGAGGAGCTCGAGCACAAGCCGATCGCGCTCCCCGAAGTCGCGCTTCTGCGCGTGGAACAGGAACGTTCGGGTGTAACCGGCGCGCGACGACGGGATCCTTACCTCGAGCTCGTACTGGTACGGGCGGAAGACCACGTTGTAGAGCTCGCGCGAGCGCCACTCGCGGGGCGGCAGAAGGTCCGACATACGCCGCGGCCGAAAGTCACCGGTGCGGGCGAAATATTCGCACACTGCGTGCTGGTGCTTGAGCTCCCAGTACGCGTCCTCGACATCGGGATCGCGCGCCCACGCAAGCTGGTCGGCTTCGTAGGCGACGCGACGCCCCTCCCAGTCGAGCTCGCAGTACGTGACGATCTCGGCCGCAGGCACGAACTCGCTGAGTCGCGCAACGAACTCTGGCGGGACCGGAAGACGGCTTTCCAGCTCTGCCGCGTCGTGGACGAACGCGAGAAGCCGCGCGACGTCACGGTGGGGCAGCGCTTCCATGTACCGAAAGATACGACGAACGTCGTATCGACTCAATCGCCAGGCCCGGGCAGTCTGAGGGAAACGCGAGCGTGGCCAAGACCGAGCGCTCGCCAGAGATGACGGCACCGTCGGGGTTGCTCGGCGGGCTCCCCAAGCCCAGCAAAGGAGGAACACATGCGTTTGCTCGTCCTTCTGGCCTGCGGCATCGCCGCGCTGCTGGCCGGCTCGTCCGGCGCGAGTGCCGGACCGCCGTGGGGTCCAGAGACGCCTCCCTTCAACCTCCAAGTCATCCTTCACGACGTCGCCGGCGACAACGGTTTCGGCCACGTCAAGTTCCGCCAGCCGAACGACGACGCGAGGGTTATCTACCTCGACACCTGGGTGCGCGACCTGCCGCCGAATCACGCGTACCTGCTCCAGCGTCAAGTCGACCTGCAGGCCGATGGGGACTGCGCCGACCCGTCGCTCTCCTCCTGGCTCACCCTCGGCGAAGGGTTCGCGCTGCCGCCGACGCCGATCACG